>VFQP010001456.1_pt1 | contig 31701 bp, 28 predicted proteins | sample 3512351 | NCBI WGS metagenome assembly VFQP01 (sample SAMN10412372, study PRJNA504923) | tailings metagenome | isolation source: Relicate 1 Philex TSF1 revegetated site | place: Philippines: Tuba, Benguet | collected 2017-08-29
CCAGGTGTTCGAACAGCTGCGCGCCCAGGGTTTCGTGCGCGTGCGCGTGGACGGTGAACTCTACGAGATCGACGCGCTGCCCACGCTGGCGCTGCGCCAGAAGCACACGATCGAGGCCGTGGTCGACCGGTTCAAGGTCCGCGAGGACATGAAGCAGCGCCTGGCCGAGTCCTTCGAAACCGCGCTCAAGCTCGGCGAGGGCATGGTGTCGGTGCAGGCGATCGACGACGCATCGATCCCGCCCCAGCTGTTCTCGTCCAAGTACAGCTGCCCGGTCTGCGACTACGCGCTGCCAGAACTCGAACCGCGGCTGTTCTCGTTCAATTCGCCGATCGGTGCCTGCCAGACCTGCGACGGCCTGGGCGTGAGCGAATTCTTCGACCCCGAGCGCGTGGTCGTGCATCCCGAGCTGTCGCTCGCCGCCGGCGCGGTGCGCGGCTGGGACCGCCGCAATGCCTATTACTTCCAGCTGCTGCAGTCGCTGGCCAAGCACTACGGCTTCGACGTCGACACGCCCTGGCAGGAGCTGCCGCGCAGCGCGCGCGACGCGGTGCTATTCGGCAGCGGCCACGAGACCATCAGCTTCACCTACATCACCGACTCGGGCGCGCGCACCCAGCGCAAGCACCGCTTCGAGGGCATCGTGCCGAATCTCGAGCGCCGCTACCGCGAGACCGAGTCGGCCGCGGTGCGCGAAGAGCTGTCGAAGTACATCAGCGAACGCCCGTGTCCGGATTGCGGCGGTGCGCGCCTCAACCGTTCCGCACGCAATGTCTTCGTGGCCGATCGCCCGCTGCAGTCGATCGTGGTGCTGCCGATCGATGAAGCACTGTCGTTCTTCAATGCGCTGGAACTGCCGGGCTGGCGCGGCGAGATCGCGGCCAAGATCGTCAAGGAGATCGGCGAGCGCCTGAGCTTTCTCGTCGATGTGGGCCTCGACTACCTCACGCTGGAACGCAAGGCCGACACCCTGTCGGGCGGCGAGGCGCAGCGCATCCGCCTGGCGTCGCAGATCGGCGCCGGCCTGGTCGGCGTGATGTACGTGCTCGACGAACCCTCGATCGGCCTGCACCAGCGCGACAACGAGCGCCTGCTCGGCACGCTGACGCGGCTGCGCGATCTCGGCAATACGGTCATCGTGGTCGAGCACGACGAGGATGCGATCCGTCTGGCCGACCACATCGTCGACATCGGACCCGGCGCGGGCGTGCACGGCGGCGAAGTCGTCGCCCAGGGTGCCTACGCGGACATTCTCAAGGCGCCGCGCTCGCTGACCGGCCAGTACCTCAGCGGCCGGCGGCGGATCGAGATTCCGGCCAAGCGCCACAAGCCGAATCCGAAGATGCAGCTCAGGCTGCTGGGCGCCTCGGGCCACAACCTCAAGAACGTCGACCTGACGATCCCGTCGGGTCTGTTCACCGCGATCACCGGCGTTTCGGGGTCGGGCAAGTCGACGCTGATCAACGACACCCTGCATGCACTGGCCGCCAACGAGATCAACGGTGCCTCGCACAAGGCGGCGCCGTATCGCGAGGTCGAAGGCCTGGACATGTTCGACAAGGTGGTCGACATCGACCAGTCGCCGATCGGCCGCACGCCCCGCTCGAATCCGGCGACCTACACCGGCCTGTTCACGCCGCTGCGCGAGCTGTTCGCGCAGGTGCCGGAAGCGCGCGCACGTGGCTACGCGGCCGGACGCTTCAGCTTCAACGTGCGCGGCGGCCGCTGCGAGGCCTGTCAGGGCGACGGGCTGCTGAAGGTCGAAATGCATTTCCTGCCCGATGTCTACGTGCCTTGCGACGTCTGCCACGGCAAGCGCTACAACCGGGAGACGCTGGAAATCCTCTACAAGGGCCACAGCATCCACGACGTGCTGGAAATGACGGTCGAGGACGCCCTGGTGCTGTTCGAGAACCTGCCGCCGATCGCGCGCAAGCTCGAAACGCTGATCGACGTGGGCCTGGCCTACGTCAAGCTCGGTCAGAGTGCGACCACGCTCTCGGGCGGCGAGGCACAGCGCGTCAAGCTGTCGAAGGAACTCTCGCGCCGGGATACCGGCCGCACGCTCTACATTCTCGACGAGCCGACCACCGGCCTGCATTTCCACGACATCGAACATCTGCTCGCCGTGCTGCACAAGCTGCGCGACGACGGCAATACGGTGGTGGTGATCGAGCACAACCTGGACGTGATCAAGACCGCGGACTGGGTGATCGATCTGGGCCCCGAAGGCGGTCATCGCGGCGGCATGATCATCGCCGAGGGCACGCCGGAGCAGGTGGCCGCGATGCCGCAATCGCACACCGGCCGCTTCCTCGCACGCCTGCTCGACGCCGAGCTTCCGGAGCCGGCGGCGCCGAAGGCGGAGCGCAAGCTGGCGCGCAAGTCGACCGCACATCTGCCCAAGTCGCTGCCGCGCAAGGGCGCGTCCACCAAGGCGGCCGAGGCCGATGCCAAGGTGCGCGCCGAACTGATGCGCGAAGGCTCCAAGCAGTTGACCGACGGCGACGCCGGCGCCGGCGCCGCATCGAAAACGCGGGCCCGGTCCGCCCCCGCACTGAAGAAGAAGGGAGCCAAAGCATGAGCGCGTCGAAGGTGTTGATCCGGATGCCGATCGAGCTGCGCTGGCGCGATCTCGATGCCTTCAACCACGTCAACAATTCCAACTTCATGACGTATCTGGAAGAGGCCCGGATCCGCTGGTTCGACTCGCTCGGCGAAGCCTGGGTCACCGATGCGACCGCGCCGCTGCTGGCCGCGGTGCAGATGAACTACAAGGTGCCGATTCCGTATCCGGCGAAGATCGTCGTCGAGCTGTTGGCCGACCGCATCGGCACCAGCAGCGTCACGATCGGACACCGCATCGTGTCCGACGACGGCGCCACGCTGTTCGCCGACGGCCATGTGGTGATGGTCTGGATCGACCGCGCAACGGGCCGGCCCACCGCCCTGCCCGATCCGGTCAAGGCGATCGCGCAGACGGTCTGAACGCCGTCGACGCGCGCAGCCGCAGCGCGCAGGTACGCTACGGACTCCGCCGCGAGGACCCGCCATGCCTGCACTGATCGAGATCCAGAACCACGGCGCGATCCGTGAACTCCGGCTGGCACGGCCGCCGGTCAATGCACTGGATCCGGCGCTGTGCCTGGCCCTCCGCGATGCGGTGCACCAGGCGGCCGCGGACGACGTGGACGGCGTGGTGCTCGCCGGAGGACCGAGCGTGTTTTCCGGCGGCCTGGACGTGCCGCACCTGCTGGCGCTGGACGGATCCGCATTGCGCGCCGCCTGGGACGCGTTCTTCTCCGCCGCGCGCGCGCTCGCCGAAGCGCCGATGCCGATCGCCGCCGCGCTCGCCGGGCACGCGCCCGCCGGTGGCTGTGTGCTGGCCCTGTGCTGCGATTACCGGGTGATGGCCGCCGGCCCCTTCCGCATCGGTCTCAATGAAACCCAGGTCGGCCTGGTCGCGCCCGACGGTATCCAACGCCTGCTGCGGCGAGTGGTCGGCCCGCGGCAGGCCGAACGGCTGCTGGTCGGCGGCGTGCTGGTCGACAGCGACGAGGCCTTGCGGATCGGTCTCGTCGACGAGCTCGTGGGCGTCGACGAGGTGCCGCTGCGCGCCCGGCTCTGGCTGGAGACGCTGCAGACCCTGCCGCGGACGCCGATGCGGCAGACGCGCGCGATCGCACGTGCGGATCTGGTGGCTGCGCTGCACCCGGACGCCCTCGATCTCGACCGCCTGATCGAGGCCTGGCACGCACCCGACACCCAGGCCGGCCTGCGCGCGCTCGCCGCGCGTCTGGGTCGCTGATCGCGCGCGGATGGCTCAGCCTCCCGTGGCCACCGGGCGCGTCGGATCGTCCACCCAACCGCTCCACGAGGGCGCATACAGCCGCGCACCCGTGCGCCCGGCCTGCGTCATCGCCAGCAGGTGATGGCAGGCGGTGACACCGGAGCCGCACATCACCACGACCTCGCCCGGCGTGCGTCCCTCGAGCACCGCGTCGTACTCGTCCGCCAGCACCGCTGCAGGCTTGAACCGCCCGCCCGCGAGATTGTCGGCATAGGGGCGGTTGCGCGCGCCCGGCACATGGCCGGCGCGTGGATCCAGCGGCTCGACCTCACCGCGGAACCGCGCGGCCGCGCGGGCATCCAGCACCATGCCGCCGCTGTCGAGATGCCGCTGGAGCGCGTCCGCATCCCGCACCAGACCGTTCTCGTCGAATGCCCGCCCGGTGGCCGGCGGGCGTGGCTGCGGCGGCGCTGCCCCGTGCGCGATGGGCGCACCGTGCGCGGTCCACTGCGCCCATCCGCCGTCGAGCACCGCGACCTGGCGATGACCGAAGCTGCGCAGCAACCACCACAGCCGCGCCGCGAACGCGCCATCGCCGTCGTCGTAGGCCACCACCCGGGTGTCACCGTCGATTCCCCAGCGCGCCAGCGTCGCGGCGAACGCCTCGGCGTCCGGCCACGGGTGACGGCCGAGTCCTGGCCCCGCCGGACCGGAGAGATCCCGTTCGAGATGGGCATAGACCGCGCCCGGGACATGTGCCGCCGCCCAGGCGTGCTCCCCCGCACCGGCGTCGGCGCCGCCGACCGACAGCGTGAAGCGGCAGTCGACCACCCGCAGATCCGCGCGGCCCAAGACCTCGACCAGCGTCGGCACATCGATCAGCGGCGTCCAGGCAATGCTCACAGCCGCTCCAGATGCATGCGCAGGTTCAGGAGGATCGAGGCGGTCACGCCCCAGATGCGGTGCGCGGGCCCGCTGGCCGGTGTCTCGTACTCGAGCACGTGCCGCGTGCGCCCGCCGAACTCGATGTCCACCCGGCGCAGGCGCTCCGGCGCCATCAGGAACTCGAGCGGCGTCTCGAAGACGTCGGCCACTTCGCCCGGATCCGGCACCGGTTCGAACTCGGGATCGAGCATCGCGACCACGGGCACCACGCGGTAGCCGGTGATCGTCGCCAGCGGATCCAGGTAGCCCAGCGGCGCCACCTGGGTGGGCGGCAGGCCGATCTCCTCCGACGCCTCGCGCAGCGCCGCCTGCAGCGGCCCGTGATCGCCGGGCTCGACCCGGCCGCCGGGAAAACTGACCTGGCCGGCGTGGTGACGCAGCGTATCGGTGCGCCGCGTCAGCACCGCCTGCAGGCCGCTCTCGCGACGCACCAGCCCGACCAGCACGGCAGCTTCCTGCAGGGCGAGATCGGGTGCGATCAGACCGTCGAGCTCGTCCACGTTCCACGCGCGTGCGCTCGGCACGCCGTCGAGCGGATGCAGCACACGTCGCAGGTCGGCAGCGGCCAGACGCGCGATCATCCGCGGGCGGCTTCGCGTGCAGGCAGCACCACGTCCATCATGCGCTGGCGCTCGCCGTCGCCCATCTGCAGCCACCCGCCGATCTCCTCCAGCGTGCGGAAGCAGCCGTGACAGAGGCCGTGTTCGTCGATGGTGCACACGCCGATGCAGGGCGTGAGTACAGCGCGGGGCGTGGCGTTCATGCGCCGATTCTAACGGCGCCGTCCGCGCACGGCATGCGCCGCTGCGGGCCCGCGCGGCCGTCGGGATCACCGGACATGCCAGGCCGTACCACGATGCCGGTGCCACAAACGACGACGCCGACGTGCAGGCACGTCGGCGTCGCGGTCACACGATGGCGCCGGATCAGCGGACGCTGAGCAGCTTCACCATCACGCCGACCGGCTGGCGGGCGATTTCCTGGGTGTTCTCACCGGTGACGAAGCGCCCCGGCGGAAACACGACTTCGTAGACCGCGTTGAGCGGCATCAGCGGCAGCACTTCGCGCAGGCCCGTGATCGGCGAATCCGACACGCGGAAGGGCTCGGTCTTGTCGTCGGCGCTCAGGCCGATGCCGACCGGCACGACCAGCGCCTGGTAGGCGATCTCGACCTGGCTGTTCGCCGACGGCTTGGCACCGGCGCCGGCCTCGACCACGCGGTACATCACACCGCTCGGCAGCGAGACCACGCCTTCGCGTGCGCGGTACTCGGCGAGAAACGCCGTGGCCTTGCCTTCGTTCTCGGTCAGGGCCGCGCGACGCTCGGTCACGATCTTCTGCTGCATGCGCTGCTGGAAGCCGTTGTAGGCGGTGCTCATCTGCTCGGGGGTGTAGGTCGGATCCTTGCGGCTGTGTCCGTCCTGCAGGCCCCTGATGATGGTGTTCACGTCGACCGGCTCGCCGGTCTCGGCCAGGCGATTGCCCAGATCGAAACCCAGCGCGTAGCTCAGCGTCGTCCTGTCGTTACCGGCTGCGGGCGCAGCGGCCTGCTGCGCGAACGCGGCGCCGCTGAACGTGGTGGCCGCCAGGGCGGCGGCAATAAAACGCAACTTCATTCCGTGGATCTCCGCTAGGTCAGATTTCGATATCGCCTGTCGCGAGAAAGGGCGGTCGAACCGCCCCATCTGGACGCGCTAGGATAGCGGTCGCAGGGCTTAACCGCCACTGACGACTCCCCTATCCGACCGCGCGCGGCCTGGCAAGTTCCGCGCCCGCGCGGCACGCGCCTGGAATCACTGCTCCGATGTCCGATTCTCTCTTGCTCATCGACGACCGCGACGGCGTCCGCCGCGTCACCATCAACCGGCCGGACAAGCTGAACGCGCTGAACTCCGCGACGCTCGATGCGCTGCATGCGGCCTTCGACGACGCGGCGGCTGCCGACTCCGTGCGCGCCGTCGTGCTCACCGGCGCCGGTCCGAAGGCGTTCGTCGCCGGTGCGGACATCGCCGAAATGGCCGATCTGCGCCCGGTCGAAGGCCGCGATTTCGCGCTCCGCGGCCAGCGCATGATGCGCCGCGTGGAACTGATGCCCAAGCCGGTGATCGCGATGATCAACGGCTTCGCGCTCGGCGGCGGGCTGGAACTGGCCATGTGCTGCCACCTGCGCATCGCCGCCGACACCGCGAAGATCGGTCAGCCCGAGATCAACCTCGGCCTGATTCCGGGCTTCGGCGGCACCCAGCGCCTGTTGCGTCTGGCCGGCCGCGCCGCGGCGCTGGAGCTGTGCCTGACCGGCACGCCGATCGACGCCGCCCGCGCGCAGGCGCTGGGCATCGTGAACCGTGTGGTGCCGGCGGCCGATCTCGAACGCGAGACGCTGGCACTGGCGACCACGCTGGCGAACGCCGCGCCGCTGGCGCTGCGCGGCATTCTCGACTGCATCAACATCGGCGGCGAAAGCGCGATCGGCGAAGGCCTGGAATACGAGGCCGCCCAATTCGGCCTGGCGTTCTCCACCGACGACATGCGCGAAGGCACGCGCGCGTTTCTCGAACGCCGCAAGCCCGAGTTCCGGAACCGCTGAGTCGACGATGTCGCACCGCCCGTCCGCCGACGCCGCACCGTCCCGCGCCGCACTCGAGCGCCTGGTCGCCCTGCTGCGCGCGGATGCGGTGGATGCCGCGATCGATGCCGGACTGATGGACGACTGGCCGGACGCCGGTGTCGACGCACTCGAGCGCGACGCGCGCTCCCTGCTGCTCGCCACGCGCGCGCGCCTGCGCGCCGCCTGGGACGCCCGCGCGCGCTACGAAGCACGCAAGGCCCGGCTCGCCCGCCGCGCCGCGGAGCGCGAGGCCGCGCGACGCGCGGCCGCCCCCGCACCCGTCGCGCGTGACGGTGCGCCCGTGCGCCCCGCACTGCCGTCCAATGCGGCGGCGATCCTCGCCCGCGCCAAGGCGCGCGCGGCGGGCCGTACACCGTGAGCGCGTCGCCGGCACCGGCTGCGCCCCGGCGGCGTGGCCCGACGATGACGCGCGCGGAGATCCATGACTTCCTGGCCCGTCTGCGCGAACTCGATCCCGAGCCGACCACCGAACTCGACTACACCACGCCGTTCGAGCTGCTGATCGCGGTGATCCTCTCGGCGCAGGCCACCGACGTCGGCGTCAACAAGGCGACGCGCCGGCTGTATCCGGTCGCGAATACGCCGCAGGCGATCCTCGATCTCGGCGAGGACGCACTCAAGCGCCACATCTCGACGATCGGCCTGTTCAACGCGAAGGCGAAGAACGTCATCGCCACCTGCCGCATCCTGGTCGACCGGCACGGCGGCGAAGTGCCACGCGACCGTGCCGCCCTCGAGGCGCTGCCCGGCGTCGGACGCAAGACCGCGAACGTCGTGCTCAACACCGTCTTCGGCGAACCGGCGATCGCGGTCGACACCCACATCTTCCGTGTGGCCAACCGCACCGGGCTCGCGCCGGGCAAGGACGTGCGCAGCGTCGAGGACCGGCTCATGCGCGTCGTGCCGGAGGAATTCCTGCTCGGCGCGCACCACTGGCTGATCCTGCACGGGCGCTACACCTGCAAGGCGCGCAAGCCGGCGTGTCCGACGTGCGTGGTGCGGGATCTGTGCCGGTTCAAGGACAAGACGCCGGGCGTCGCGGATCAGGCGTCGCCCCAGTCGTGACCGGCTCGAAAAGACCGGTCGGCCGGAACGTGCGCGGCGCCTGTCGGATCGTCATTCCCGCGCGAGCGGCGCTCTCGACCGCCGAAGGCGGGTCATCCAGTGACCGTCCTCGGCCCACGCGTGTCACCTCAGGCAGTGAGACACAGGCGCTGGATGCCCGTGTGCGCGGGAATGACGCGCTTGAAGCGCATGGTGCCGGATCGACACGCGCGACGGTGCTCGCGCCGTCGCGCGTCCCGCGTCACTCGTCCCGATCGACGAAGGGCTTGCGCGGCAGACGCTCGTCGCGCATCGCCGCGTGATACGCGAACGAGGCGATGATCGCCGCGGCCTGCTTGAGGTCGTCCGGCACCACGTGATCGAAGGTGTCGAGATGCGTGTGGTGGACGTGGGTGAAATAGTCCGCCGGGTCCTGCACGAACTGGAAGCCGGGCAGGCCCACACGGTCGAACGCGATGTGGTCGGTGCTGCCGGTGTTGCGGGTGGTCACGATGGTCGCGCCGAGGTCGGCGAACGGGGCGAGCCAGGCGCGGAACACCGGCACCGCGGCGTGGTTTTCCTGGGCGTAGATGCCGCGGATGCGGCCGGTGCCGTTGTCGAAGTTGAAATAGGTGGAGAAGCGGTCGTACGCCGCGCGCCGCTGCAGCGGACCGGTGCCGCGCTGGAACGCGCGTGGCAGGGCCGCCTGTTCGGGATCGGTCGGCACCGGCCAGTCGGCGAGATGGCGCGCGACGTAGCCGGACGAGCCGTGCAGCCCCTGCTCCTCGCCGCCCCACAGCGCGATGCGGATCGTGCGCCGGGGGCGTGCATCGATCGCCTTGAGGATGCGCATCGCCTCCATCATCACCACGACGCCCGCGCCGTTGTCGGCCGCGCCGGTGCCGGTGTGCCAGGAATCGAGGTGCGCGCCGATGATGACGGTCTCGTTCGCCTTCGAGCTGCCGCGCAGCTCGGCGAAGGTATTGGTGGCCGGCAGGTCGGCGTCACTGGTGAAACGCGCATCGACATCCACGCGCAGCCGCGGCGCCTGACCGCGTTCCACGGCGCGCACCAGCTGGTTGTAATGGGTGGAGGCGAGCACCAGTTCCGGCACGCCGACGGGCTCGCCGGCCTTGCGCCCGCCGCCGCCCATGACCCGCACGACGCCGTTGTCCCAGGAGCTGATCGACAGCACGGCCAGTACGCCTTCCTCGGCGAAGAAGGTATTGAGCGCGCGCACCAGTGCCTGCCGCTTGCGGTACTCGTCGAGACGCTTCTCCTCCGCCGCCGGGTCGGCATCCTGCGGTGTGGGAAAGGTCTGCAGTTCGCCGAGTTCCGCCTCGGTGTAGCGGCGGAAGTCGGGGCGGTCCGACGGCGTACGCGCACGCGCCTCGTCGAGCAGCACGATCTTGCCGCGCAGCTTGCCGCGTTGACCTTCGATGTCCTCGACGGTCTTGAACGTCGCGCGCACCACCTCACCCTCCACCGGGCCGTCCGTGCCCGGCGTCCACGCCTTGGGCAGCGCATGGATCGGCAGTTCGCGCGGCGCGATCATCTCGACCCGCGAGGACCGGAATTCCCAGCCGCGACCGAAAGCCTCGTCGTAGACCTCGTCGTGCACGTTGCTCAGGCCGTAGCCGCTCAGCTTCTCGCGCGCCCACGCGCTCGACCGCACGTAGGCCGGCGAGTTGGTCAGACGCGGTCCGATGGTCTCGGTCAGTTCCTTCAGGTTGGCGGCCACCTGGGAGCGGTGGAAGGCCTCGTGGCGGATCCTGGCCACGACGTCGAGGTCGACCGGTTCGGCCACCTGCGCGAACGCGAGGCCCGGCAACAGGGCGGACAGAAGCAGGGCCGCCGGACACAGGCGGCGGGCGATGAGGCGTGCGGTCACTCGAGGTCCCCGTAATGGCGTGGCGCGCCGGATACCGGCGCGGCCGGGCATCCTACCCGATGCGCCTCCGGCCTTCGGCGTGCCCGTGCCGCATCTGCCGGACGCGCCGCGCGCCTCGCCCCGGCCACCGGCGGCGCACGGGCGCGAAGGGCCGCGTCAGTCGTGACGCCCCGCGCGCAACCACTTGGTCGCGATCCACTTCTCGCCTTCGATCACCGGTGCCCCCGCATGCAGGGTGCGGGTCATCGGATGCGGCCGGTCGTAGCTGAAGAACACGGCATTGCCCTTGACCGCCGCGACCTCAAAGTGCACGTCCGGAAACGTCGTCGCACCGCCCCGCCCCGGCGTGTTGAGGTACATCACCACCGAGGCCACCCGCTGTCCGCCGCGCGCCAGGTGGACGCGGCTGCCCGGCTCCGCCGGATCGAAATAGTCGTGGTGCGGCCGGTACTCCGCGCCCGGACCGTAGTTGAGGACCTGCAGTCCTTCGCCGTGGTCGAGCGGCCAGTCGACCAGACGCGCGATCCGCGCTTCGATGCGCGCGCACAGGGCGTTCTGTCCGCGCGTGAAACAGGTCCCGCGGCTGGTGCGGTCCTCGTGCACCTGGTCGCCTCCCGTGTGCGGGTCGACCGTGGTGGAGCGGCGCAGGCGCACGCGCGCGAGTTCGATCAGCGCATCGCATTCGTCGTCGGCGAGCAGACCGCCCAGCACCAGCACGCGCGGCAGCTTGAGGCTGGCGAGCACCTGCACCTGGCGGTCACCGCCATCCAGCAGCGCGGCGGCATCGGGCGCCACCGGCACCGGCACGCGCACCGGCAACGGCAGGCCGGTCTGCTCGGCGTTGCGCTCGATGTAGGCCGTCACCGCGCGCTGCACCGCATCGATCGCGGCCTGCTCGTCCCAGCCCTCGGCGCGCAGCGGGGCGAGCACGCTGTCGGGATCGGCACCGGCCAGGGCCCGGGCCACCACCCATTGCGTCTGTTCGGCACTCAACTGTCGTGTGTTCATCACCCCGATGTTCGACGGGAAATGTGACCGCTGCCATCGCGGTCGTGAGGCCGGCTGTCGCATTTCCAACATCTCGCTGAAACACAGCCCGCTCAGGCTTGCGTCCAGTCGCGACAGGGGGAGCGGCCCGGTGGCCGCTGTCGCTCCGACGCACGTCACCCGTCTGTCATCACCTGCCCGGGACGTCCGCTCTCACGTCACCTGCCCGCTACGCGCATCCTTCGACCGGAGATACCTCACGATGTCTGCCCGCAACAATTCCAAGACCCTGATGATGGCGTTCGGCGCCGCGCTCGCCCTTGCCGGCTGCGGCAACGGCGCCGACGAAGTCGCCTCGCCCGGTGTCCCGGCGAATCCGCCCGTGGCCGCGCCTCCGACCGCCCCGCCCCCGACCACGCCGCCGCCGACGACCGCCCCGCCGCCGACCGCAGGCCCCGCGGCGAGCTGCCCGGACGGCACCGTGAACCAGGGCACGATCGTCAACAACACGCTGCGCGCGTGCCGCCTGCCCAACAGCATTCTGGGCGACCTGACCCTGCGCAAGGTCGCGGGCGTGGCTTACCAGATCCAGGGCCAGGTCAACGTCGGCCAGGACCAGCTCGGCGACGGCGCCGTCAACGATGCTTCGCGCCGCGGCCGCCTCTTCATCGAGCCCGGCGTCACCCTGTTCGGCCGCAACGGCCCCGACGTGCTGCTGGTGCAGCGTGGCTCGCAGATCTATGCCCTCGGCACCCGCCAGGAGCCGATCGTCTTCACCTCGCTGGCCGATCTCGAAGGCAACGGCAAGAAGTTCGACTGGGCCGGCATCGTGCTGATGGGCCGCGCGCCGATCAACGCCTGCATCGGCAGCGCGACGCCGGGCACCGCGGCCTGCCAGGGCGCCGTGGAAGGCACCAGCAACGCCTTCGGCGGCGGCAATGCGCCCAACGACAACAGCGGCGAGATGAGCTACGTGCAGGTGCGCTACTCGGGCTACGTCATCGGCGAAGGCAACGAGCTGCAGTCGCTGACCCTGGTCGGCGTGGGTGACGGCACCAAGATCAGCCACTTCCAGTCGCACGCCAGCGGCGACGACGGCATCGAGATCTTCGGCGGCACGGTCAACATGAGCCATGTCGTCATCACCGAAGCCGACGACGATTCGCTCGACACCGACTGGGGCTGGAGCGGTGGCATCCAGTTCGGTCTGATCGTGCGCAAGACCGAGTCCGTCAAGGGCGTGGCCGACTCCGGCTCGATCTTCGAGTGGTCGGCGGTCGACCGCCAGCCGACGTCGACCCCGAAGGTCTCCAACTTCACCGTCTACACCACCGACCGCACGCTGGACTCGCTGGTCAAGGTCAACCAGGGCACCAACGCCTCCATCTGGAACAGCGTCTTCGTGACCGCGCCGGCCGGCCCGAACCTCAAGCAGTCGGACGTGTGCTTCGACATCTCGGGCACCAACACCCGCATCGAGCTGCTGTCGAACTACTTCACCTGCGACAAGCGCGACCGCAACAGCACGACCACGCCTTACGTGGATGCCGCCAACAAGGCCGGCACCGTGTTCGGGCCGTCGACGCTCAACAGCTCCACCTACATCACCGGTGCGAACGAGCGTGCGGTCACGCCGGTCGCGGTGCGTTCGCGGCATCCGTTCTTCCAGGACGTGAACTACATCGGCGCCTCGCGTGATGCCAGCGACGCCTGGTGGACGGGTTGGACCGTGGGCCTCTGATCGGTCCGGTCGTCCTCCCGTAGTTGTCGAAAGATGCGGCGGCCCGGAGCCGCCGCATCTTGCTTGAGCGCCCCAACCAAGCCTGCCCGACGCAGCCAAGGCCTACACACATGACGTTTGCCCACACCCCGACTCTCCCGCGGCGCGCTGCCGCGCCTCGCCGTACCCGCCTTGCGCGCAGCGGCATGTGCCTGGCGATCGGCGCCGCGCTCGCGATGCCGGCGTTCGCACAGGACGCGCCCGACGGTGCGCCCGCCACCGAAGCCGACGGCCAGCGCCGCACGGCCGAGCTGGATGCGATCACCGTGCGCGGTGAATACATCCCCGAGCCCATGGCGACGACGGCCGCGGTGTCGAGCTTCGTCACCCGCGAGGATTTCGAGCGCACCGGCGACAGCGATGCAGCGGCCGCACTGACCCGCGTGAGCGGACTCAGCGTGGTCGGCGAGAAATACGTCTACGTGCGTGGCCTCGGCGAGCGGTATTCCAGCGCCTTGTTCAACGGCTCGCCCCTGCCCTCGCCCGAACCGCTGCAGCGCGTGGTGCCGCTGGACCTGTTCCCGGCCGAAGCGCTGAACGGCGTCACCGTGCAGAAGACGTATTCGGTCCGGTACCCGGGCGAGTTGGGCGGCGGCGTCATCGACCTGCAGGGCCTGACCGTGCCGGACGCGCCCTTCTTCAGGCTCAGCGCCGGCTTCGGTGGCAACTCGGTCACCACGCGCTCGCCCGGCCTCACCCATTACGGCAGCAACCGCGACTGGACGGGCTACGACACCGGCCGCCGCGATCTGCCCGACGAGATCATCTACAGCCGCCAGCCGGTCACCAGCGCCCACTACAGCCGCGAGTGGCTGGCGGCGTTCGGCAGCGCGCTCAACAACCCCAACCTGTATCTGTTGCAGGAGAAGCGCCGGATCGACCCCGATCTCAAACTCGGCGCGAGCGGCGGCACGGCCTTCGACGTCGGTGACGACCTCAGGCTCGGCGTCATCGGCGTGGTCAGCTTCGACAACGACTGGCGCACGCGTACGGGCAAGCAGCAGGACGGCGTGTTCACCGGGGCCGGTGCGGACGTCTACAACGACTACGACTTCGCCACCACGCGCATGAACGCCCGGGTCAACGGCCTGTTCGGGCTGGGCCTGGAGAGCGAGAACCACTCGGTCGCGTGGAACACGCTGTACGTGCACGACACGGTCAAGGAATCGCGCTCGCGGGCCGGCTACAACTTCAACGTGGGCGTGGACATCCGCGAGGACGGCACGCTGTGGCTCGAGCGCCAGCTGATCAACAACCAGCTCGCCGGCAAGAGCAGTTTCGGCGAGTACGGCGATCTGCGCCTCGGCTGGCGGCTCGGCTATTCGAAAGCCCGCCGCTCCACGCCGTACGAGACCAGCGTGCGCTACGCCAAGGTCGACGGCACCTGGGTGCACGGCAGCGCCAACAACGCGCTGCGTTTCGGCGCGGTGGACGACGAGGTGGCCAGCGGCGGCCTCGACCTCGACTGGCGCCTGCCGACCGAACGCGAACTGACCCTGAGCGCAGGCGTGTCGTACTCCGACAACGACCGCGCGGCCGTGCTGCGCACGTTCCGCTTCGAAACGCTGGGCGGCGCTCTGCCGACCTTCAACCAGTACCAGCGCGTCGATTACCTGTTCTCGGACTACAACTTCCAGAACGGCCTGCTCACGCTCAACGAGATCACCCCCAACAACAACGGCGAGTCCGCCTACGACGGTACGCTGACCAACAAGGCGGCCTATCTGCAGCTCGAAGGCGAGATCGCGCCGGCGTGGCGCGCGACCGTGGGCCTGCGCTACGAGGACGCCACCCAGGCCGTGCATCCGCTGGACATCTTCAGCGGCGAGCGCGTCGGCGGGATCTTTGCCGCCGAGCCGCTGCGCAACGACTACCTGCTGCCGGCGGCCACGATCACCTGGAACTTCGCCGACAACCAGCAGCTGCGCTTCGGTGCGAGCAAGACCATCGCCCGCCCGCAGTTCCGCGAACTCGCGCCGCAGCAGTACACCGATCCCGACAACGACCGCCTGTTCTTCGGCAACCCGTTCCTGGTCGACAGCGAGCTGACCAACTTCGACCTGCGCTACGAATGGTTCTTCGACGCCGGCGAGTACCTCACCGCCGGACTGTTCTACAAGACCATCGACAAGCCGGTGGAGGCGGTGGTCGGTGACTTCGGCGGCAACCAGCTGTTCCAGGGCTTCCTCAACGCGCCCGAAGCCACCCTGTACGGCGTCGAGCTCGAGTTCAAGAAGTACTTCGATCCCGAGTTGCGCTGGCTCGACGGCGGTCGCCTCTATGTGGCGACCAACTACACCTGGTCGTCGTCGGAGGTGAACGCCGCCGAGAGCGACACCGTCATCCCGCCGGGCTTCAACGGCGTGCCGCAGGCCGCGCGCAGCTTCGTCGCCGACGGCAGCCGCATGCAGGGCCAGAGCGAGCACATCGCCAACCTGCAGTTCGGCATCGAGAACGAGGCGGCCGAGCTGCAGGCGACGCTGATCGCCAATTACGTGAGCGAACGCATCAGCGTCCGCGGTCGCGGCGGCCAGCCGGACTACATGGAAGATCCGGGGGCGACGCTCGACTTCGTGCTGCGCAAGGGCCTGAGCCAGGCCGGCTGGGGCTGGGACCGGTTCAAGCCGTCGCTGAGCTTCAGCGCGCGCAACATTCTCAACCGGTCGCACGAGGAGTACCAGGAACGCGACGGCGCGCGCATCGACCTCTACACCTACAAGCCGGGCATCAGCTGGGACGTGAGCCTCACGCTGGCGTTCTGATCCGACGAAGCGTCATGGAACTGCAACGCCCGGCGCTCGCGCCGGGCGTTTTCGCTTGAAAACGCGCGATCCGACGAAACAGCACTGTCATGTCACTGACGCATCCTGTCACGAATCGGTGATGTGACTGTCCGCCTTGCCCAGTTCCTCCGCACTTTCGACCGTGTCGCGTTGGCCCTGGCCGATGCTCGCCGAGGTCTTGCTCTGGGCCGTGCTGCTGGTCCAGATCGGGCGCCTGGGCTGGCTCGTGCTGGCGCCTGGAAGCGTCGCCGGGGCACCGCGCGTGCTCACCCTGCCCGCAGAGATCCCTGCGCTCGCCGCGCACGACCCGTTCCGCACCGGCGCGCCGGCCACGGCCGCCTCCGGACTCGACGGCTGGCGCCTGTTCGGCGTGCGCACCGCCGGCGACGGCCGCGGCTCGGCGATCCTCGGCCAGGATGGACAGCCGCAGGCCGTCTACCGGACCGGTGACGCGCTGGCACCGGGTCTGGTCCTGTCGGCGGTGCATGCCGACCACGTCGAATTCGGCGCCGGACGGCGGCTGATGCTCGACGCTGGGGCGCCGGCCGCCGCCATGTCGGCCCTGCCGTCGATGCCGACGGCGCCCCCGCCGCCGGCGTCGCCGACGAGCGCGGACATCGACCCGGCCCGCCTGCTCGACGCCGGTCTGCAGGCGCGCACCGTCGACGGCCGGCTCTCGGGCTACACGCTGCTCCCGCGCGGCAACAGCGATCTGCTGCTGCGCGCCGCCGGCCTGCAGCCCGGAGACGTGCTGCTCAGCGTCAACGGACAGGTGTTGTCCCCCGGCGTGATCACCGAACTGGCGAACGAATTGAAAGCGAATCCCAAGGCCGTCGTGACCTTCGAGCGCGACGGCGAAACCCGAACCCTGAGCCTCGGCGGGCGTACACCATGAGTCCACACGCGCCCGCGCGCGTTTCCGCATCACTGCTGGCGACCGCCCTGCTGCTGGGCGGCGCGCTGCCGCTCACGGCCTGGCCCCAGGCGGATGCACCGGCGCTACGCATGCAGAACGTCGAGCTCACTGCCTTCATCCAGGACGTGGCCCGCGCCACCGGCACCACCTTCATCGTCGACCCGCGCGTGCAGGGTACGGTCAACATCAGCCGCGACCGGCCCCTGACCGACGAGGACCTCATCGGCGTGCTGCTCAGCGTGCTGCGCAGCAACGGCCTGATCGCCGTGCCCGCCGGCACCGCGACCTATCGCATCGTGCCCGACGACGTGGCCGCGCAGCAGCCCGGCACCCCGCTCGGCTACGCGACCAGCGTGTTCCCGCTGCAGCGCATCGACGCGCGCGCCGCTGCCGAAACGCTCAAGCCCCTGATCGGCCGCGGCGGCGTCGTCATGGCGCTGCCCCAGGGCAACAGCCTGCTGGTCGCCGACTACGTCGACAACCTGCGCCGCATCCGCGGGCTGGTGTCGCAGATCGACCACGACAGCGCCAGCACCGATACCGTCGGACTGCGCAATACCTCGGCGCGCGAGCTCGCCGGCACGCTCGTCGAGCTGTTCGGCATCTCCGGGCAGAACGATGGTGCGCTGTCGGTACTCGCCGTGGAGAGCAGCAATTCGCTGGTCATCCGCGGCAACCCGTCGATGGTGCAGCGGGTGGCGCGCATGGCCCTGGAACTCGACAGCCGCGCGGAACGCACCAGCGACGTCGCCGTGGTGAAGCTGCAGCACGCCAGTGCCGAACAGCTGCTGCCGGTGCTGCAGCAACTGATCGGCCAGTCGCCGGACGCGGCCGGCACCGGTGCACCGCCCGCGCCGGCAGCGGCCGTGGCGGCGGGCGTGGCCGATGCCGACACCCTGCAGATCATTTCGCCGGCCGGCGGCAAGCGGCCGGTGATCGTGCGCTACCCGGGAGCGAACTCGCTGGTCATCAGCGCCGACCCGAGCACGCAGCGCATCCTGCTCGACGTGATCCGCCAGCTCGACGTGCGCCGTGAGCAGGTGCTGGTCGAAGCGCTGGTGGTGGAGATTTCCGATGCCGCGGCCAGCCGGCTGGGCGCGCAGTTGCTGATCGCCGGCAAGGACGGCTCGGTTCCGATCGGACTGAGCCAGTTCTCCAACGGCGGGCCGGGCATGGCGGCGCTGGCCGGCGGCGTGCTCGCCAGCCGCGGCGATCGCGACGATGACGACGCCCTGGGCGACGCCGCACGTCAGGCCGCGGCCCAGGCCTTGCTCGGGCTCAGCGGTGGCCTGCTCGGCTTCGGCGCCGAGCGCGACAACCGCCTGTTCGGACTGATCATCAATGCCGTCAAGACCGACACCGGCTCCAGCCTGCTGTCGACACCGTCGATCCTGACCCTCGACAACGAGGAAGCGCGGATCATGGTCGGCCAGGAGGTGCCGATCACCACCGGCGAAGTGCTCAGCGGCAACAACGACAATCCCTTCCGCACCATCGACCGCCAGGACGTGGGCATCCAGCTGACCGTGCGGCCGCAGATCAACAGCGGCGGCGGCATCACCCTGGGCATCAAGCAGGAGGTGTCCTCGGTCAACGGCACCGTGAGCGCGCGCAACGACGAACTCGTGCTCAACAAGCGCGAGGTCGAGACCAACGTGGTGGTCGACGACGGCGAGATGGTGGTGCTGGGCGGCCTGCTGGACCGGAACCAGGAAATGCGCCTGGAGAAGATTCCGCTGCTCGGCGACATCCCGGGCCTGGGCGCGCTGTTCCGCAGCCGTTCGCGCAACGGCGCGAAGACCAATCTGATGGTGTTCCTGCGCCCGACCATCGTGCGCAACGGCGCCGACGCCCGCCGCCACACCGCGCAGCGCTACGGCCATCTGCGCGACACCGGCCTGCGCGGCGATCCAGCGGCCCTGGTCGAACTCGACGCGCTGGTGCGCGACTATCTGCAGGCCGATCCGGGCGCGGGCGGAGCGGCCGCGCCGGCCCCGTCCAGCGCGGTACCGACGCCGTGATGGATGCGCCGCTGCCGCCCCTGGCCTATGCGTTCGCCAAGCGCCACGGGGTGCTGCTGCTCGACGGCGGCGTGCCCGCGCACGTGGCGCTGCGCGAAGGTGGTGATCCCGCGGCCCTGATCGAGGTCCGACGCGCACTGGGCGTGCCGCTGCGCATCGACACCCTGCCGGCGACCACGTTCGACCGGCAGCTGTCGGAGATCTATGCCGATGTCGGCCTGGGCGATGCGGCCGGTGTCGACCAGCTGGATCTGCACGGCAATCTCGATTCGCTGGTCGAGGACATTCCCACGACCGCCGACCTGCTCGAACGCCAAGGCGATGCGCCGGTGATCCGGCTGATCAACGGCCTGATCGCCGAGGCCGCGCGGCTCGGGGCGTCCGACGTGCACATCGAGTCCTTCGAATCGGCGCTGCGCGTGCGTTTCCGCGTCGACGGCGTGATGCGTGAGGCGGTGTCGCTGCCGCCGCGCATCGCACCGCTGCTGGTGTCGCGCGTCAAGGTGATGGCGCGCCTGGACATCGCCGAACGGCGGGTGCCGCAGGACGGTCGCGTGTCGCTGGCGATGGGCGCCAAGGCGCTCGACGTGCGTGTCTCCACCCTGCCCACCCGCGGCGGCGAGCGTGTGGTGCTGCGCATCCTCGACAAGGACCAGGGCACCCTGTCGCTCGAGCAGCTCGGCATGTCGGCATCCACGCTGGCGGCGCTGCGCAAGGCGCTGCAGGTGCCCAACGGCGTCATCCTGGTCACCGGCCCCACCGGCTCGGGCAAGACCACGACGCTGTATTCCGCGCTGACCGCGCTCAACGACGGCGAGCGCAACATCCTGACCGTCGAGGACCCGGTGGAATACGCGGTCGAAGGCGTCGGCCAGACCCAGGTCAACACGCGCGTCGGCATGAGCTTCGCCGCCGGACTGCGCGCGATTCTGCGCCAGGACCCGGACATCGTCATGGTCGGCGAGATCCGCGATGCCGAGACCGCGCAGATCGCGGTGCAGGCCAGCCTCACCGGCCACCTGGTGCTGTCCACCGTGCACACCAACGACGCGGCCGGTGCGATCACCCGCCTGCGCGACATCGGCATCGAGCCGTTTCTGCTCGCCTCCAGCCTGCGCCTGGTGCTGGCCCAGCGCCTGCTGCGCAAGCTGTGCGTGCACTGCCGCACGCCGCGAGCGGAGGGCGCGATCGCCGGTGCGCCCGGCGGCCCCTTCGAGCACCTGGATCACGACGGCGCGCTCCAGCACGCCGTGCTCTACGACGCCGTCGGCTGCCCGCGCTGCAACCACACCGGGTACTCCGGTCGCATCGGGATCCACGAGGTCATCACCGTCGACGAGCGCATCCGCCGCCTGATCGCGGGCGACGCGGGCGAAGACGCGATCGCCGACGCGGCATTCGCCGATGCGGGGCGCCTGTCGGACGCGGCGCGCGATGCGGTCGCGGCCGGACTGACCACGCTGGAGGAAGCCGTGCGCGTCACCCGCCAGGAGAGCCGGGACGATGCCGGCGTTTGACTACTCGGCGCTGGATCTGCGCGGCCACACCCGCGCCGGCACGGTCGATGCCGCGACGCTGCGCGATGCGCGCGCGTTGCTGGAGACGCGTCGGCTGGTGCCGATCACGGTCGAGCCGGCGCTGGAGCGCAGTCCGACGGCGCGCGGGGGCCGCTTCGGCGCGCGCGATCTCGCCCTGCTGACCCGTCAGCTCTCGACGCTCGTGGCGAGCGCGCCGCTCGAGGAAGCCCTGCGCACGATCGCCAGCCAGAGCGACCGGCGCGGCGTGCGTCGGGTGGTCGCGGCCACCCATGCCCAGGTGATCGAGGGGCGCCGCCTCGCCGACGCCATGGCCCAGCAGGGCAAGGCCTTCCCGCCGCTGTACCGCGCGATGGTGGCGGCGGGCGAGCGCTCGGGTGCGCTGCCGCAGATTCTCGAACGCCTCGCCGACCTGCTCGAGCGCCAGCAGCAGGTGCGCAGCAAGATGATCGGCACCCTGGTGTATCCCGCCGCGTTGTCGGTGACCGCGATCGCGGTGGTGATCGCACTGATGGCGTTCGTCGTGCCGCGCGTGGTCGAACAGTTCGACTCGATGGGACGCGCGCTGCCGCTGCTGACCCGCGCCGTGATCGCCGCGTCCGACTTCATCCAGCACCGCGGCTGGATCGTCGCGATCCTGCTGGTGGTCGGCGGACTCGTCTTCGCGCGCCTGCTCGGGCGCGAGCGATTCCGGCTGCGCGTCGACGGCTGGCTGCTGCGCCTGCCGCTGCTCGGTCGCATGCTGCGCGATCTGCACGCCGCGCGCATGTCGCGCACGCTGGCGATCATGCTCGACAGCGGACTGCCGCTGATCGAAGGCCTGGCCATCACCGCGCGCACCGTCGGCAACCGCGTGCTGCGCGGCGCCACCGGCGCGATGGTCACCGCCATCGACGAGGGCGGCAGCCTGTCCTCGGCGATGAAGCGCGCGGGCGTGTTTCCGCCCACGCTGCTGTACATGACCGGCAGCGGCGAGAACAGCGGCCGTCTGGCGCCGATGCTCGAGCGGGCCGCCGATTATCTCGAGCGCGAGATCGACACGTTCTCCAACGCGACGCTGAGCCTGCTCGAGCCGGCCATCATCATCGTGCTCGGCGGCGTGGTCGCCCTGATCGTGCTGTCCATCCTGTTGCCGATCCTGCAGTTCAACGCGATGGCGCTGGGCTGATACGCCGTGTCCCCACATTCCAAACGGAACTCCTCGTCATGCATGTCCGTCGTACACGCCCCGCCCTCGCCCGGGCGCGCGGCTTCACCCTGATCGAACTGATGGTGGTCATCGTCATCCTCGGCCTGCTGGCCACGGTGGTGGTGATCAACGTCCTGCCCAGCCAGGACCGCGCGATGGCCGAGAAGGCGCGCGCCGACGTCGCGTTGCTGGAGCAGGCGCTCGACAGCTACCGCCTGGACAACCTGGTCTATCCGCGCACCGATCAGGGCCTGCAGGCCTTGGTGCAGCCACCGGCCGGGCTCGCCCGTCCCGAGCGTTACCGCAAGGGCGGCTACGTGCGCCGCCTGCCGGCCGATCCCTGGGGCAATGCCTACCAGTACCGCATGCCAGGACAGCACGGCTCGTTCGACGTCTTCTCCTTCGGCGCCGACGGCGTCGAGGGCGGCGAAGGCGAGAACGCCGACATCGGCAACTGGCCGTAAGCCGTCACGCCGATGGCGCGCGCGCAGGCCGGTTTCACGCTGATCGAACTGCTCGTGGTTCTGGTCGTGATCGGCCTGGCCACGACGGCGGTGGCGTTGACGCTGCCCGACGGCGATGCCGGATTCCACCGCGAGGTGGACAGCTTCGGTCTGCGCCTGGGCCATGCGCGCGACGAGGCGATCCTCGGCGGGCGGGCGATGCAGGTCGTCGTCGATGCGCACGGCTACAGCTTCAGTCGACGCGATTTCGGCCACTGGCGCGCACTGGTCGACGCGCCGTTCGGCGTGCGCCGCTGGGACGACGGCATGCGCGTCGTGCTGCCCGAACGCCAGGACCGCCTGCACCTGCGCTTCGATGCGACCGGAACCGCCGAACCGCAGCGCGTCCTGCTCGTCCGCGGCGAGCAGCAGGCCGAAGTGACGGTCGACGCGGCCGGCACGGTGCGCGTGCGATGAGCGGCGCGGCGCGCGGCTTTTCGCTGCTCGAACTGCTGGTCGCACTGGCGGTGTTCGCGCTGGTCGTGGTGGCGCTGCTCAATCTCGCCGGGGGCAGCACACGCAGTGCACTGCAGATCGAGACGCGCGCGCTGGCCGGCATCCTCGCCGAGAACCTGGCGGTCGAGGCGCAGCTCACCGCCGCGGTGCCGGGCGCCGCGCAGGGCGACGCGCGCCTCGGCGATCGCCAGTGGCGCTGGCGCCAGACGGTCGAGCCTGCCGGGGCGGGACTGACCCGCGTGCGCATCGCGGTGTTCTCCGACGACGGCCAGCAGGCAGCCAGCGCCGAGGTGCTGCGATGAGAGGCGCCGCACGCATGCCCGTCCGCGGCTTCACCTTGATCGAGGTGCTGGTGGCGCTGGCGATCTTCGCGTTGCTCGCCGCCGCCGCGGTGGGCGTGCTCGCGTGGACCGCCGACCAGCAGGGCGTCATCCGCGCGCGCATGGCGCGCATGGCCGAGCTGCAGCGCGCGCACGCGCTGCTCAAGGCCGATCTTGGCCAGGCAGCCGTACGCCGCACGCGCCGCAGCGACGGCGTGGCGGCGTTGTCCGCCTTCACCGCGGCGCCGCCGGACGAGCGCGCGCGTCCGCTGTTCGGCTTCGTCCGCCGTGGCTGGGAGAATCCCGATGGCGCGCCGCGCGCCTCGATGCAGTACGTGGAGTACCGCGTCGACGACGGCCGCCTGCAGCGCAGCACGCGCACGGCCCTCGACGGCACGGCCGCGGCCGCGCCGCAGGTGCTGCTCGACGGCGTCGAATCGGTGCAGGCGACGTATTACACGCGCGGCGCCTGGAGCGACGGCTGGGGCGGCGGTCTGGATGCACTGCCGCAGGCGGTCGCGCTGGAGCTGGAACTGCGCGATCTCGGCCATGTGCGGCAGGTGTTCCTGCTGCCGGGCGAGGCGGAATGAGCGCGCCGCTGCGCCAGCGCGGCATGGCCCTGCTGTCGGTCCTGCTGCTCACCGCGGTGATGACCGTGCTCGCCGTGGCCATGCTGGACGACATCCGCTTCGGGCTGCGCCGCACCGGCAATGCCGCGTCCATCGCCCAGGCGCAGCGCTACGCGCTCGGCAGCGAGGCGCTGGCGCGCCAGCGCGTGGGCGAACTGCAGCGCGCGGGTGTCGATGCGGGCCAGTGGAACGGCAGGCCCCTGCTGTTTCCGATCGTCGAGGACGGTCAGAGCCTCGGTCTGGTGCGCGCGCGGCTGGGAGATGGCAGCACCTGCTTCAACCTCAACAGCGTGGTGACCGGCGCGCCGGAGCAGTGGCGACGCCAGGACCTGGGCGTGCGCCAGTACATCGCGCTGCTGCAGGCGCTCGGATTCGCCGCCGCCCAGGCGCAGGCCCTCGCCGACACGCTGGCCGACTGGATCGACAGCGATGCCGAGCGCGCGCCGCTCGGGGCCGAGGACGCCACCTACGCCGCGCGTTCGCCCGGCTACCGCACCAGCGGCGCGCTGCTCGCCGAGCCGTCCGAACTGCGCGCCATCCACGGCTACGACGATCCGACCTACGCGCGCCTGCGTCCCTATGTATGCGCCCTGCCCCGCGCCGCGCTCTCGCCGGTCAACGTCAATGCGCTGACCCCCGACCAGGCCCCCGTGCTGAGCATGCTGAGCCTGGGACGCCTGACGCCGGGCGAGGCGAGGCGCGTGATCGCCGCGCGGCCGGAAGGCGGCTGGCCCGACGCCACCGCGTTCTGGAACCAGCCGGCGCTGCGCGATGCCGAACTGTCGAACGAGATCTACGACCAGGTGCAGCTGACGAGCCGCTGGTTCACGCTGCAGACCGAGGTCGATTACGCCGGCGCCCAGACGGTGCTGAGCGCCCTGCTGTATGCCGACGGCGACCGCGCCCGTCTGATCGCCCGCCGCTGGACACCCGACGAATGAACGCCGCTGCCTCTTCCATCCGCCTGCTGCAGCTGGGCGCAGATCCCGGTCGGGCCGCGGCCTGTCTGCGCGTCGGCGCCGACGGCCGCATCCTCGACCGTCGGCCCTGCACGCCGGAACACCCGCTGCCGGCCGAGCCCGGCGCGCGCGACCTCCTGGTCGTGCCGGCCGAAGCCCTGCGCCTGCTGTGGCTCGACCTGCCGGCGCACAGCACGGCCCAGGCCGCGGCCGCCGCGCGGCTGATGCTGCAGGACCAGATCGCGCGCCCGGAGCGCGAGCTGCACGTCGCGGTCGGCGAGGCCACGCCGGGGACGGCGCAGCGTCTGGTCGGCGTGGTCGACGCGGCGCAGATGCGCGACTGGCTGCAGCGCGCGACGCAACTGGGTCTGCGCACCGCGGCCGTCGTGCCGGATTGCCTGCTGCTCGACGCACCGGCGGATGCGCGCGTGCAGATCAGCGAATGCGACGGTCGACTGCTGGCGCGCGGCCCGACCCTCGCGCTCGCCGGCGAAGCGGATCTGGTGCATCACGTCGTGGGCGCGCACGCCGTGCAACCCCTGGATGCGGCCGGGCGCGACGCGTGCTTCGCCGCGAACGCGGGCAAGCCGCTCGCGCTCGACCTGCTGCAGGGCGCGTATGCGCGCCGGGACACGCCGGCGCCGCGCCGGGGCCGACGCCTGCGGTGGCTGGCCGCCGCCGTGCTGCTGTCGCCGCTGGTGATGGTCGGTGCGGACGCCGCCTACCGCACGCTGGCGGCGCGCGCGCTGGTCCAGCAGACCGATGCGGTGGCGGCCCAGGTCCACCCGCAGCTCACCGGCGCCACGCTCGGCGCGCACTACCGTCAGCGTCTGGCGCCCGACCTGCTGGCGGCGCACTCGGCGGCGCTGTTCGATGCCCTGCAGGCCGTGCCCGGCACCCGCCTCGACAGTTACGAATTCGCGCCCGCGACCGGTGTCCGCGCCGGCCTCGTGCATGCCGGCGCGCCCGAGCTCGACTTGCTCCGCGAGCACCTGGCCGGCGCCGGGTTGGCGCTGGTGCCGCTGGACAGCCAGCCGGTCGAGGCCGGGCTGCGCACGCTCGTTGCCGTGGAGCCGCTGTGATGGATGCTCGTGCCCAGCGCGTTCGACACTGGTGGCGCCAGCGCGAGCCGCGCGAGCGCTGGATGCTCGGCGTCATGGTCGCGGCCGTGGCGGCGTTCGTGCTCTGGTACGGCGTGATGGTTCCACTGCACGCGGCCGCCGACGCCGCGCACCAGCGCCACGCGCGTGCCGCGCTGGCGCTGCTGGAGGCGGAACTTCAACGGGCGCAGTTGCAGGCCCTGGGCCAGCGCGACGTCGCGCCGCCCGCCGATGCGGCCGCGTTGAAACGTGCGGTGCTGGCCTCGGCCTCCACGGCGGGGTTGGCCGTGAGCCGTGAGCGCGACGAGGGCGCGGACGGTTTCGGCATCGAGGCGGATGCGGCGACGCCCCATCAGCTGTTCGCATGGCTGGATGCGCTGCGGCAGCAGCATGGACTGGCGCCCAGCACGCTCAGCGTGGCGCGGAGCGCGGGTGAGTTGCGGGTCCAGGCCCGTTTCGGCATACCGCGGTGACGGACGCGGCCGGCCGACGGTCGCCCGCCTCGACCGTGCAGGCGTCGAACGTCCGGCGCCCCACCGTCACCTCTACCCGGAGGCCGTGCGTCTTGGGACAGCCGCGCCGGGCCTCGACGGGCACGCGCACCGTCCGCACCGCCCCTGCGCAGCCCGCAACGAACAAAGGCCCGCGGCGTACGCCACGGGCCCCCGGTGCGTTCCCCGGACGCGGGGATCAGAACGCGAACTGCGTGCGCAGTGCGTACTGGCCGGTCTTGTCGCCGGTCACCGTGTTGTCGCCATTGGTGTAATTGAACATGAAGCGCAACGCCGGATTGACGTAGTAGTTCATGCCGAGGATCCAGCTGGTGGCGTCCCGGTTCGGCAGGTCCCGGTTCTCGATCGTGTCGTAGCGCGCGGTCAGCTCCCACAGGCCGCGGTCGGTGACCCGGGGCGAGGCGAAGATGCCGGCACCCGGCTTGTAGGCCTTGTGGCCGCCGTTGAGCAGCCAGCTGCCCTGCACGTACCAGGTGGTGATGTCCTGGTCGGCCGCCGCCGGCTGACCGAAACGGGCGACCGCGTACTCGCTCTGGAAGAACAGCGGCCCGAACGAGCCGGCCGCCTCCAGGCCCACGGCGTCGACGGTGTTGCGGCTGCCCGCGGTCGTCGTGGCGATGGTCTGCGCCGGCCCGCGCCGGCCCGCGTAGTTGGCGGTCGCCGCGATGTCGGCCGAGCCCTGGTTGACGTTCTCGTGACTGGCCCAGCCGCCGAGGTGCACGGTGCGGGTCTCGGTGTTGACCGGCGCGAACGTCACCCGGCCGGCGGCGCCGACGCCCTCGTTGCGGGTGCCCGAGGCGCTGCGCAGGTTGAACACCGAGAACCCGGCGGTGTAGTCGGTGTCGGCGCGCAGGTAGCCCACGCCCTGCTGGAACTGGCGGCCGTTGAACAGGCCGGTGGCCGAGGCGAACGGACGCTCCATCATCAGGATCTCGTTCGAGCTGGTGAGCTCTTCCATCGAGCGGTAGGGCTTGAAGTGGCCGATGGTGACCTTGCCGCCCAGTGCCGAGCGGGCGATGAACACGTCGCGGAATCCGTCGAGTCCGGTGCCGGCCGCGAAATCCTGCTCGAACTTGTACTCCCAGCCGTAGGCCTTGCCCTGCAGGCTCAGGCGCGCGCGGCGGAACTCGGTGGTGCCGGTGCTGGCGGCGATGTCGCGGTCGAAGGCGTAGGCATCGAAATGGATGCGGCCGCCGGCCTGGAATTCGAACTGCTTGTCGGCCGAGGTGACCTTCAGACCGCCCTTGGTGTCGATGACCGGCGCCGTGGTGGCCATCTTGTCCAGACTTTCCTGGGTGCCGATGTTGATATCCGACTGGGCGTCGGTGCGGACCTCGAGCGCCTCGACCTTGGCCTGGAGTTCCGCCAGCTGCGCGCGCAGTGCGGCGATCTCGGCGTCGCGGTCCGGGGACTGGGCCGCGGCATTGAACGAGACGGACGCGACGGCGAGAGCGACGGACGCGGCCAGGATGGAATGACGCATGGGTGGATTCCCGTGGGTGGAGGTGTTTGGAGGTCGGCCACGCGGCGGTCCGCCGCGCGCAGATGAAACGTCTGTGACCGAATGATGTGCAGCGTGCGCAGGTTTGCTGACACTCAAATTGCATTCACATGACAGTTGCGTGACCAGCCGCGCCGTCGCGGGTCGCAGTGTGGCAACCGGCGCGTCACCGACCGGTCACGCCGCTGACCCGCAACTGTCATGTCAAGAAAGTGAAATTGCCCGGCACGGCGGCACCTGCCGCCTCCTTCCAGGGAATTTCCATGCACGCTTTCCTCAAGGCCCGGGTCGCCACGCTGGTGCTGTCGACCACGCTGCTCGCGGTCACGTTCGGCGCCAATGCCCAGTCCACCGACGTCACCGGCGCCGGCGCGTCGTTCGTCTATCCGGCGATGACGCGCTGGTCGGCCGACTACCGCAGCGCGACCAATACGCAGGTCAATTACCAGTCGATCGGCTCGGGCGGCGGCATCGCCCAGATCAAGGCCGGCACGGTGGATTTCGGGTCCTCCGATGCCCCACTGCCGCCCGCCGAGTTGCAGAGGTCGGGGCTGGTGCAGTTCCCGTCCGTCATCGGCGGCGTCGTGCCGATCATCAACGTCGAAGGCGTTGCCGCGGGCGCGATGAAGCTCGACGGCGAAACGCTGGCCAACATCTTCCTCGGCCGGATCACCCGCTGGAACGACCCGGCAATCGTCGCGCTCAACGGCGGGCTGACGCTGCCCGACGCCCGCATCACCGTCGTCCACCGTTCCGATGGCTCCGGCACGACCTTCAACTTCGTCAACTACCTGTCCAAGGTGAGCCCGGACTGGCGCACCGGCGTGGGTGAAGGCACCACGGTGCGCTGGCCGGTGGGCATCGGCGGCAAGGGCAACGAGGGCGTGGCCGCCTACGTGCGCCAGATCAAGGGCGGCATCGGCTACGTGGAGCTGTCGTATGCGCTGCAGAACCGTCTGGCCTATTCGCGCCTGAAGAACGCCGCCGGCAACTTCGTCAATCCCAGCGAGGAGACCTTCTCCGCCGCGGCGGCCAGCGCCGACTGGGCCTCGGCACGCGACTTCCACCTGGTGATGACCAATGCGCCGGGGCAGAACGCCTGGCCGATCACCGCGACCAACTTCATCCTGATGCACCGCAACCCGCGCAACCGCGCGGGCGCCAAGAGCGCGCAGGACTTCTTCCGCTGGGTCTACGCCAACGGTGGCGAGCAGGCCCGCCAGCTCGGTTACGTGCCCCTGCCGGCGACGCTGGTGCAGCAGGTCGAGCGCTACTGGGCGGAGAACGCGCGGTACTGAGTCCGACGACCACGTGAATGCGACGCGGGCGTCTCTCCCGCCCGGGTCGCCTGCGTGTCGTCTTCCGGCGGGCCTTCGGGCCCGCTTTTTTTGTGCATGTGTTTCACTCGCCGCCGCCCTCGCTCCTGTGAGAATGACGAGCGTCATACGGGTGTAACAAAAACATCATTTCATGCTCGGACCCAGGCGGCGCTCGCGCCGCATTCCCACATGGAGTTGCTCATGGCCCGTTCCATCGTCCGCATCGGCGCACTCGCGCTGTCTTCCCTGGTCTTCCTGGCCGCCTGCAGCGGCAACGACGGCGCACCTGCCGGCCAGCCCGCCGAGGGCGCGCCGGGCGCGACCCAGGGCGCGGGCGACCGCGTCGGCATGCAGATCACCGGCGCCGGCGCCACGTTCATCTTCCCGCTGGTGTCGCGCTGGTCGGCCGACTACAACGCCGCCACCGGCAACCGCGTCAACTACCAGTCGATCGGCTCGGGCGGCGGCATCGCCCAGATCAAGGCCGGCACGGTGGACTTCGGCTCGACCGACAAGCCGCTCGACAGCGCCGAACTGCAGGCCGCGGGCCTGGGCCAGTTCCCCTCGGCGATCGGCGGCGTGGTGCCGGTGATCAATGTCGACGGCCTGCAGCCGGGCCAGCTGCGCCTCACCGGCGCGCTGCTCGCCGACATCTTCCTCGGCAAGGTCGGCACCTGGAACGACCCCGCGATCGCGGCGCTGAACCCGGGTGTCCCCCTGCCCGCGGGCAAGATCAGCATCGTCCACCGTTCCGACGGCTCGGGCACCACGTTCAACTTCTCCAACTACCTGTCCAAGGTCAGCCCGGACTGGAAGTCGCGCATCGGCGAGGGCACCTCGGTGCAGTGGCCGACCGGCGTCGGCGGCAAGGGCAACGAGGGCGTCGCGTCCTACGTCCAGCAGATCAAGGGCTCGATCGGCTACGTCGAGCTCGCCTACGCCCTGCAGAACAACATGCCGTATGCATCGCTGCAGAACGCGGCCGGCAACTGGGTGCAGCCGAGCGAGGAAAGCTTCGCCGCCGCGGCCGCCACCGCCGACTGGGGCAGTGCGCAGGACTTCAACCTGGTCATCACCAACGCTCCGGGTCCCGATGCCTGGCCGATCACCGCGACCAACTTCATGCTGATGCCGAAGCAGCCGCGTGATGCCGAGCGCAGCCGCGCCGCGCGCGACTTCTTCAAGTGGGCCTTCGAGTCGGGCCAGGCCCAGGCCAGCGAGCTGCACTACGTGCCGCTGCCGGCCGAGCTGGTGCAGCAGATCGAAGCCTACTGGGCGGCCGAGTTCCAGTGATGCCCCGCGCGCGGTGCGTCGCCCGTCGTGGCGACGCACCGCGCGTTCGCGTTGACCCCCAGGCAATGACGTCCCGCGTGCGCGGGAATGACGGAACACAAGGGATCCGATGACCGCCGCCACCCTTTCCGCCGCACCGGCGCCCCGGCAACGCGACCTGCGCGACGCCCGCAACGACCGGCTCTTCCGCTGGCTGCTGGCGGCCACGGTGCTGTTCGCGATGGCGGCCCTCGCCGGCGCCGCACTGTCGATGCTCTGGGGCGGGCGCGATGCGTTGGCCACCCAGGGCCTGTCCTTCTTCACCAGCGCCGACTGGAACCCGGTCGAAAACCGCTACGGCGCGCTGGTGCCGATCCTCGGCACCATCGTCACCGCGCTGATCGCGATGATCATCGCCGTACCGGTGAGCTTCGGCATCGCGTTCTTCCTCACCGAAGTCGCACCGCGCTGGCTGCGCGGTCCGGTGGGCACGGCGATCGAACTGCTCGCCGGCATTCCGTCGATCATCTACGGTATGTGGGGCCTGTTCGTGCTGGTGCCGGTGATGACGACCTACGTCACCCCGTTCCTCAACGACTACTTCGGTGCGATCCCCGGCATCGGAATGCTGTTCCAAGGCCCGCCGTTGGGCATCGGCACGCTGACCGCGGGTTTCGTGCTCGCGATCATGGTGATTCCCTTCATCTCGTCGGTGATGCGCGAAGTGTTCCTGACCGTGCCCACGCGCCTGAAGGAGTCGGCCTATGCGCTCGGTGCGACCAAGTGGGAAGTCAGCTGGGACATCGTGCTGCCCTACACCCGCTCGGCCGTCATCGGCGGCATCTTCCTCGGCCTCGGCCGCGCGCTCGGCGAGACGATGGCGGTCGCGTTCGTGATCGGCAACTCGGTCCGGCTGACGCCCTCGCTGCTCGAACCCAGCACGACGATCGCCGCGCTGATCGCCAACGACTTCGGCGAAGCCACCGAAACCTACCGCTCCGCCCTGCTGCTGCTCGGCTTCGTGCTGTTCCTGGTGACCTTCGTGGTGCTGGCGATCGCCCGCCTGATGCTGATGCAGCTCTCGCGCAAGGAGGGCAAGTGATGGCCACCGTCGTCACCGACCGCGAGCGCCAGGTCGCCGACCGCCTCTACGGCCGTCGCCGCATCGTCAACAGCGTCGCCATCGCTCTCGGCTGCCTCACCGCCGCCTTCGGCCTGTTCTTCCTCGGCTGGATCCTGTGGACGCTGGTGTCCAAGGCGGCCGGCGGCATCAACTGGGCGCTGTTCACCCAGATGACCCCGCCGCCGATGCAGGAAGGCGGTCTCGCCAACGCGTTCTTCGGCAGCGCGGTGATGTGCGCGCTGGCGATCGCCATCGGCACGCCGCTGGGCGTCGCCGCCGGCACCTGGCTGTCGGAATACGGCCGCGCGCGCAAGCTGGGCATGGCGGTGCGCTTCGTCAACGACATCCTGCTGTCGGCCCCGTCGATCGTGCTGGGCCTGTTCGTCTACACCGCGTTCGTGATGCAGACCGGCGGCCGCTTCTCGGCGCTCGCCGGCGCCATCGCGCTGGCCTTCATCGTGCTGCCGGTGGTGGTGCGCACCACCGACGAGATGCTG
>VFQP010001457.1_pt1 | contig 31700 bp, 26 predicted proteins | sample 3512351 | NCBI WGS metagenome assembly VFQP01 (sample SAMN10412372, study PRJNA504923) | tailings metagenome | isolation source: Relicate 1 Philex TSF1 revegetated site | place: Philippines: Tuba, Benguet | collected 2017-08-29
GATGCGCGATACAACATCTCGTTTGTCGGACTTGGCTATCAGCTGACGCCGGCGCTACACCTGTCGGGCGCGTACTACCGCTACCAGCAAGCTGGCGATGTCACGACGCAGTTCCAGGACACACCGGTGCATCTGGGTGGTGGCAATGCCGATAGCGTGGCGTTTGTAGCCGACTACGCGTTCTCAAAGCGTACGAGTCTGTATCTTGAGACTGATGTGGTGCACGCGCGCGGCGGTACTGTCGGGCGTGAGACCGAGTACTGGGCGGGGACGCCGGTTACTGATGTCAGCCGCAGTACGCGGGTGGGTGTGATGGTTGGGATGCGACATCATTTCTGATGTGCCGGGCTCGGGGGTGAAGCTTGGACATGTCGCGACTTGAACCGCAGGCCCTCTCCCCCGGCCCCTCTCCCGCGTGCGGGAGAGGGGAGCAACAATCAGCGTGCCCCGGCCGGCATGGACTGCATTGGCATCATATTCAGGTTTGCGCTGTGCATGACCCATAGCGATCCGGATACGACGATCGCGATTAGGAACACCGTGCAAGCGAAGATCGCGGTGTTGCCGCGTTGTCCTTTGCGCGCGCCCAGGTGCAGGAAGAACACCAGTTGCACCAGAAGCTGGACACCGCAGAGCGCGACGATCAAGGCCAGGCCGATTCGTGGCGGCACCGCCCGCGTCATGACGGCGCCGAACGACACAAAGGTGAGTACCAGCGATAGCGCGTAGCCTGTCAGGTGGCTGCGCAGACTGCCATGTGACGACATCAGAGAAACTCCCGCAGATAAACAATGGTGAACACGCAGATCCAGACCAGGTCGAGAAAATGCCAGAACAGGCTCAGGCAAGCCAGGCGGCGACGTACCACGGCATCGAGCCCGAACACCTGGATCTGATTCACCATGACGATGATCCACAGCAAGCCGGCGGTCACGTGCAGGCCGTGCGTACCCACCAGCATGAAGAAAGCCGATAGATAGGCGCTGCGATTCGGGCCCGCGCCTTCATGCAGCAATTCGCGGAACTCGAAGATCTCCATGCCGACAAACGCCGCACCGAGCGCGAATGTCAGCACCATCCAGCGAATTACCTCGTTTGCATTGCCCTTGCCCTCCTGCAGCTTGAGCATCGCCACGCCGAACGTCAGGCTGCTGGTCAGCAGCAGCACGGTTTCGCCAAGCACAAAGCGCAGGTCGAACAACTCGCGGCCATCGGGGCCGCCAGCGGTGTTGTTGACGAGTACACCGAACGTTGCGAACAGCACCGCAAAGATCAGGCAGTCGCTCATCAGGTAGAGCCAGAAGCCAAGCTTCAGGTTGGTCTCGGCGTGGTGCGCATGGTCGTCATGCGCGGCGTGATCGTGGTGATGCGGTACCTCGACCGCATCTGTCGTCTCTGCCGCGTCCGCGCGCAGTTTGAAAGTTGTCGTCATGATCAGTTGGCCACCTTCAGTTGCTGGAAGCGCGCGCGTTCAATGCGTTCGACCTCGGCTGCAGGCACGTAGTAATCCACGTCGCGGTCATAGGCACGCGCGATAAACGTGAAGATCATCGCGGCCAGTCCGAAGCCCACCATCCACCAGATGTGCCAGACAAAGCCGAAGCAGAACACCAGTCCGAATGCCGACACCAGGAAGCCTGCCGACGTGTTGCGCGGCATGTGGATATCCTCGTACTGCGCCGGTTGCAGGTAGGCACGGCCGGCTTCCTTGTCGTCCCAGTGCTGTTCGAGCGACGTAATCCGCGGCACGTGCGCGAAGTTATAGAACGGTGCCGGCGAAGCGGTTGCCCATTCGAGGCTGCGGCCATCCCACGGATCGCCGCTGAGATCGCGGTTCTGATTGCGGTCGCGTACGCTGACAAAGAGCTGCCACAGGATTGCAAGGATGCCGCAACCGATGATGACCGCGCCAACCAGCGCAACGATCAGGTACGGTTGCCAGTCAGGGTTGTTGTAGTGGTTCATGCGGCGTGTCATACCTTGCAGGCCCAGCGCATAGAGCGGCATGAACGCCAGGTAGAAGCCGATCAGCCAGCACCAGAACGCAACCTTTCCCCAGAATTCGTTCAGCGTGAAACCGAACACCTTGGGGAACCAGAACGTCATGGCAGCCAGGCAGCCGAACACCACGCCGCCGATGATCACGTTATGAAAGTGGGCGATCAGGAACAGGCTGTTATGCAGCACGAAGTCCGCGCCGGGAATCGCCAGCAGTACGCCGGTCATGCCGCCCACCGCGAATGTGCACATGAAGCCGATGGTCCACAGCGTCGATGAATGGAAGCGGATGCGACCGCGGTACATCGTGAACAGCCAATTGAACAGTTTCACGCCGGTGGGGATCGAGATGATCGAGGTCATGATCCCGAAGAACGCGTTGACGCTGGCACCCGAACCCATCGTGAAGAAGTGATGCAGCCAGACGAAGAACGACAGCACCCCGATCGACGATGTGGCGTACACCATCGACGTGTATCCGAACAACGGCTTGCGCGAGAACGTGGCAATGATTTCCGAGAACGCGCCAAAGCACGGCAGGATCAGCACGTAGACCTCGGGGTGTCCCCAGATCCAGATCAGGTTCACGTACATCATGGCGTTGCCGCCGAGCTCGCTCGTGAAGAAATGCATGTCCAGGTAGCGGTCGGCCGTGAGCAAGGCCAGCGTGGCGGTCAACACCGGGAAGATGGCGACGATCAGGATATTGGTGATCAGCGCGGTCCAGGTGAACACCGGCATCTTCATCAGGTTCAGACCCGGCGCACGCATGCGCAGGATCGTAACGATGAAGTTGATGCCGGTCAGCGTGGTGCCTAGTCCTGATATCTGTAACGACCAGATGTAGTAATCCACGCCGACGGTTGGGCTATAGCCGAGTCCACTGAGCGGTGGATAGGCAACCCATCCGGTTGCGGCGAAATCGCCGACGAACATCGACATCATCACCAGCACCGCGCCCATTGCCGACATCCAGAAACTCAGCGAGTTCACAAACGGATAGGCTACGTCGCGTGCACCGATCTGCAGCGGCACAATCACGTTCATCAGGCCAAGAATGAACGGCGTGGCCACGAAGAAGATCATGATCACGCCATGCGCGGTGAAGATCTGGTCGTAGTGGTGCGACGGCAGGTAGCCCGTGGCCTCGCCCACGGCAATGGCCTGTTGCGTGCGCATCATGATGGCATCGGCAAACCCGCGGAGCAGCATCACCAGCGCCATGATGATGTACATCACGCCGATACGCTTGTGGTCCACCGAGCAGATCCACTCGGTCCACAGATATTGCCACTTGCGATAGTAGGTGATGGCGCCGAGCAGTGCGGCGCCACCGAGCATGACCGCCACCAGTGTGCCCATGATGATGGGCTCATGCAGCGGGATGGCGTCGAGAGACAGTTTTCCAAACATTGTTTATTGCTCCATCGCGCCCGCTTGCGACTCGGGCAGCGGCGGCAGTGCCGCGCGTAGGGTCACCGGGCTGTCGGCACGGCAGATCTTGTTGTTGCCAGCCATGTATTGATCGACCACGCCCTGGAACAGGCGCGGCGAGACCGCGGCGTAGACGGTGACCGGGTCTTTGCTGCTCGGTTGTTCGAGCTTGCGGTACGCGGTTTCGTCGAGCGTATTGCCCGATGCACGTGCACGTGCGATCCACGCGTCGAACTCCACGCGTGAAGTGGCAATGGTCCGGAAATGCATGTCGGAGAAGCCGGCGCCGCTGTATGCCGCCGAGCGGCCTTCGAACACGCCGGTCTCGTCAGCAATCAGATGCAGCTTGGTTTGCATGCCACTCATCGCATAGACCATGCTGCCCAGCCGAGGGATGAACAGCGCGTTCATGGTCGACTCGGCCGTGATGCGGAAATTGATCGGCGTACCCACCGGGATCGGCAGTTCGTTCAGTGATGCCACGCCGTACTGGGGATAGATGAACAACCACTTCCAGTCGAGCGCCACCACATCCACTTCCAGCGGTGCCACCTTCGATTCGAGCGGACGGAATGGGTCGAGCTTGTGCGTGGTATCCCAGATGATCACGGCCAGCATTACGACGATCACGATCGGGATGCCCCACACCACCACTTCGATTTTTGTAGAGTGCGCCCAACGCGGAGCGTATTCGGCCTTGGTATTGGACTCGCGATAGCGCCACGCAAACACCAGGGTCAGGATGATTACCGGGACCACCACCAGCAGCATCACCACCGTGGCCAGCACGATCAGGTTGCGCGTCTGCACGCCAATTGACCCGCTCGGGTTCATCAGATCCCACGAACAGCCGGACAGCATCAACGGAATCAAGCCGGTCACGGCATAAAGCCATGCTTTCGGAGAGAGGAGAAACAAGAGGGATGGGGGGTATCGCCGACGCTCACGTCCCGGGCCGGCAGCTTGCTTGCGCATATCAAACACCTTCGTAGAGGGGACACAGGCCAAAATCCCGGTATTTGTATGGATTTGCCTGATCTGCGCGGCATGCTAAGGTAAGACAAAATCCATACAAGATGAGGCTTGTCTTGCGTACAACGTTGTCTGCGACCAGCAAGCCGGACTGGATTGCCGAGTTCGCCCCGTCTGCCGGTCCGCGCTATATCCAGATCGCCACTTTGGTCGAACACGCCATGGCGAACGGCCGGCTGTCGCCCGGCGATCGGTTGCCACCACAGCGTGAGCTGGCGGCGCTGTTTGGTGTCGACCTGACCACGGTCACGCGCGCATTGGCCGAAGCGCGGCGGCGCGGACTGGTGGAGCCTCGCGGGTCGCTCGGCACGTTTATCGCCGCGCCCGCCTTCGAACTCGCGCAGGCGGTGGACCTGAGCATGAATGTCCCACCGCCGCCCCAAGGCATCGATTTCGACGACATGCTGCGGCGCGGACTGACCCAGGTCACGCTGCGCGCCGATGCGAGCCTGCTGATGACGTATCAGCTTGGCGGAGGCACCATGCCGGATCGCGCGGCGGGCGCGCAATGGCTCGCGCGGATGCTGGGCAGTGTTACGCATGACCGTGTCGTGGCCAGTCCGGGCGCACAATCGGCGCTGGCTGCGCTGATGCTGTGTCGGACGTCACCCGGTGCCGCCATCGCAGCGGAGCCGCTGATTTACCCCGGCGTGCGCGCAGCGGCAGCGGAACTCGGGCGGCAAGTGGTGACGATTGCGGTTGATGACGACGGCATGCGGCCCGATGCGCTCGACGCGGCCTGTCGTGAACGCAATGTGCAGTTGATCTACCTGAACCCGACGCTGCAAAACCCGACCACGCATACGATGCCCGAAGCGCGGCGGCGCGACATCGCCCGCATCGCCAGTCAGCACGGTGTGCTGATCGTGGAAGACGATCCGTACTGGCTGCTGACACCCGATGCGCCGCCACCGTTGGCGGCCATCGCACCAGCGCAGACGGTTTATATCGCCACGCTGTCGAAGTGCCTGAGCCCTGGGCTACGTACCGCCTATGTCGTGGCACCCGACCGCGACATACAGGAATCGATCCTGGCGGCATTGCGTGCCCTCACCCTGATGGCATCGCCGCTTTCCACGGCGTTGGCAACGCAATGGATTCGCGACGGCTCGGCGGCCGAGTTGCTGGCGGGCATCCGTGCCGAGGCGGCAGCGCGCCAGCAGATTGCACGGCAATGGCTGACTGCATCGGGGCCGTATGCGCCATCGGGTATCCACGTCTGGCACCCATTGCCGAGCTACTGGTCGTCGGAAGGCTTCAGTCGCGCGGCGCGCGACGAGGCGTTGCGCGTCACGGCATCGGATGTGTTCTACGAAGGGTCCGCGCCGCCCAATGCCATTCGCATCTCGTTAGGTAGCGTGCCGGAGCGTGCGCAATTGTCGATGGCATTGAAAAAGCTTTCCGGTCTACTCGCGCGCAAGCCGCCCAATGCGTCGATGCCCGTGATCTGAAACGTCGCAAAATTCTTAGCCGACGGCAGCCATCAGCCCGGCAATACCAAAGCCGAGCGCGGCCAGCGCATCGCCTGCGATCAGTCCGCCGCCAATCAGCGATGTGGTGCTCATGTCTTCCGGCAATGCGGCATCCTTCGCTGCCGGACGCGGCCGGCTTTCCACCACGCTGGCCAGCGCCCCGCCGGCCGCCATCCACACGGCTGCCGGCAGGTTGACGAAGCCGCCAAACGATGAGGCGTAGGGGGATGGCAGGATCACGGCATCGAGCACGAAGTCGCATGTCCTGCCGGTACGGCTATTTTCCGCAAAGCTGCGGTAGCGCGCCGATGCGCGGATAGACTTGCGCAAGATCTCGGTCACCAGGCCAATGGCTAGCCCGATCCACACGGCCAGTCGCTGGTAGGGCCGATCCTCGGTCATGCTGCGCAGCGCGCCAACGATCTTGTAGGTCATCGCCGAAGTCCAGCGCGCCGGTTGCTGGTCGGCGGGCAGTATCGTCTGATCGAGGCGCAAGACCGGATAGGCATCCATGAATAGCCGCGCCAGCAATACGGCCAGGATCGCACCGGCCACGATACCGCTGACCTGGTAGCCGAATTGCACCATGCGGTCGGTGCCGAGCCGCCAGCCTGTGGATCGGTCTTGCTGCATGTCGCACGCTTCCGCGGTTGACACCAGCAGCACGGTCGCCGCGATCAGGCCGACGTGAGGCTGGCGCAAACCCAGCGCAGCCATCAGGATCACGGTCAGCACGAAGGCCGAGGAAATCGGGTTCTGATCGACCATGCCGACCGAGATGCCGTTGACCAGCGCGAAGACAAGCACCAGCAGCACGGCCATCAACTGATAGCCGATCGGCTGGCCAAACCATGCTGCACCTGTGCCAACCACGGCCAGCCCCCAGACGATGACCCACGCCACGATCCATCGTTGCGGCATCGATGCCGTGCCGCGTGCCGCAGCCTGTCGCGAGCGCTGCAAGGTCCTGGCAAGCAACAGCAGCACATCGACGACGGCTGCGCCCATGATCATGCCCAGCGCAAACAGGAACGTGATCTTGCGATAGGGGTCGCCCGGCGACAGCCAGCCAATCGACACGAAATACGGCGTCAGTGCCCAGCCCACCAGGCCCCCGACGAGTGCCGCGATGCCAATGCGCGCGCCAACGATCATGCCCGCGCCGAAGGTCGACGCGGACAGATCGATCGCCCCGAGCCAGGCGATGCGCGAGGCGGCGACACTGGCCAGCACACCGAGCCCCATGCCGCCGGCCAGCCGGGCAATCGAACGGCGCAGCAGCACAGGGTCGGTCAGGGCGCGCAGGATATTGGCCACGGCCAGGCCCGATGGGAACGTCAACTGCATGCGGTCCACCAACAGCGGGGTATAGAGCATGCCGACGCCTACGCCGTACATGCCGATGCAGAGCATGTAGCCAATCAGTTGCCATAGCGGCGGCTGAGCCATGCCGAGCCAGCCCATTGCCTGGATGATGACCGCCATGCCACCCATGCCGGCCACCGATGCCGCCGCAGTCTGGATGTAGTTGGCGCCATGGCGACCGGCGGCACCATAGCCCGCGGTGACTGCCGAGCCGAGGATGCCGGCCAGGACCTGCCCGCCGACAAAGAAGCCCAGCGAGAAGTTCATGTAGGCCGCGGCGATACCACCGAGTGGACCAAGTACCAGCATGCCGGCGGCGCCAAGCAGCAGATGGTATTGCCAGGTGTCGGGGGCGGGGAGCCAGCGGCGCGTGGGTGTGGGCATGAGCTTGGTTCAGGCGTGGTTGATCGTTGATGCACTGGCCCCAACCCCCGCTTCTCTCCCGCGCGCGGGAGAGGTGAGAACACCGGTCGGGCACCGCAACGCCCAAAGCGTACCCGTTTCTGCGTAGATGCATCAGTCGGCATAGAATGCGGTGTCGGCACCGCCGACCTCTCCTCTAAAAAATAACTCCTCGTCTCGCTGTCACGCATGAAGCCCGCCCTGCTCGTCCTGGTCCAGCTCGAACCGGACCACCTAGCCCTTGTCTCCGAACATTACGACGTCCACTACGCTCCCACGCGCGATGCACGCACCCAGGCCATAGCCGGCAACGGTAGCTCGTTCCGGGCCGTGTTGAGCAACGGCACCACCGGCATTACGGCTGCCGAGATCGCTGCGATGCCGGAACTGGAACTGGTCTGCGCGCTGGGCGCCGGCTACGAGAACATCGATATTGCCGCCTGCAAGGCGCGTGGCATTGCGGTGGGCAATGGTGCCGGCACCAATGACAGTTGCGTGGCGGACCACGCGATGGCGCTGCTGCTGGCCACCGTGCGCCGCGTGCCGATGCTCGATCGCGCCACGCGCGATGGGGTCTGGCGCAACGCCCTGCCGCTGCCGCCGAACTTGTCAGGCAAGCGCCTTGGCATCGTGGGCCTCGGCACCATCGGCCGACGCATCGCGCAACGTGGTCAGGGTTTCGATCTCGAAATCGGCTATCACAATCGCCGCGCACGCGACGATGTGCCATTCCAGTATTTCGCCGACCTGATCTCGCTGGCGCAATGGGCCGATTACCTGATCATCGCCACGCCGGGAGGTGCCGCAACGCGCCATATGGTCGATACGGCGGTGCTACGCGCGCTCGGGCCTGCCGGTTATCTGGTGAACATTTCGCGGGGCAGCGTGGTCAATACCGCCGCCCTGGCGGATGCCCTGCGTGCCGGCGAACTGGGCGGCGCGGGCCTGGACGTCTATGAGAGCGAACCGGCTCCGCCGTCCGAGTTGTTCGATTGCCGCGACGTTGTGCTGACACCGCACGTGGCTGGCTGGTCGCCCGAGGCCGTGCTGGCCTCGGTCAACCAGTTCATGGAAAACGCGCGCCGTCATTTCCGCGGCGAGCCCCTGGTGGCGCCGGTAGCTTAACCAACCAGCGGGAACGTCACGCGCACGCGCAAGCCGGGCGTTGCGTCTTCGAGCACGACGCGCGCGCCATGGGATTGCGCCACTTCGGCAACAATGGCCAGTCCCAATCCACTGCCACCAGTGGGTGCGTCGGGTACGCGATAGAAGCGGTCGAACACACGCGCACGTTCGGCCGCAGGAATGCCCGGGCCGTTGTCGGTCACCGCAAGCTCGATGCCTTCGGCGGTATGCGCCACGAGCACGTCAACGCGTCCACCGCGAGGAATGTAGTGCAGCGCGTTGTCGACAAGATTGGTCAGCAGGATCCGCAGTGCATCGGCGTCGCCGCGAATCGTGACCGGGCCCTGGGTGCCGGAGTCTTCGATGCCGAGGTCGATATCGCGGTCGATGGCCGCTTGCGACATGTCTGCAACCACCTGGCCGGCCAGTACGCGCAGGTTCACCGGCTCATGCGGCGGTGGCGCAGCGCCCGGTTCCTGACGCGCCAGCGTCAGCAGTTGCGTCACCAGATGGGTGAGCCGCTCCAAACCCTGTCGTAACTGGCCGACCGCTGCCTGTCGCGCCTCCGACGTTTCCGCCCGCTCCACCAGTTGCGCCTGCAATTGCAGCGCAGTCAGCGGCGTACGCAATGCATGCGCGGCGTCGGCCACGAATGCGCGTTGGGTGTCGATGGCATGCGACAGACGCGCCAGCAGCTGGTTCAGCGCGGCGGACAGCGGCGCAATCTCGTCGGGCATGTCCCGCACGGCCAGCGGCGCCAGCGTGTTGGCATCGCGCGCACGAACTTCGGTGGCAATCTCGCGCAAAGGCCGCAAGCCGCGCCCGACCGCCAGCCACACCAGCCAGCCCAGCAACGGCAACAGCAACAGCAGTGGCGCCACGGTGCGCAATGCCATATGCGCGGCAAGCGTGCGGCGCGCGCTCAGTGGTTGCGCGATCTGCACCACCGCCGGACCAAGTTGTACGCTGTAGATGCGCCATTCGCCCGATTCGGTACGCGCATCGGTGAAGCCCAGCTCGGCACGCGGCGGCAGCACGGGATGCGAATGCGAAAGATAAAGGCTGCGGCCCGTGCCATCCCAGATATGGATGACCACATCCTCGTCGGCGTGGAGCAGGTCCGCACCCACCGGGCTGCCAGGGTCGAACGGCGGCGCAACCGGTGCCGAGAACTGGCTTGGCAGCGCGGCGGCCATCTGTTTCATCTGGTAGTCGAACAGGGCATTGGCTTCCTGCCGCGCCTGCCCGTAGATCAGGACCGTGGCCACGGCAATGCCCGCGGCCAGGCCGGCGGCCAGCCACCACAACAGCGTACGTTGAATCGAGCGCATCAGTCCGCTGTTCCTTTCGCGTGATCCGCCGCCTTGTCGTCCAGTTGCGGCATCAGGTAGCCAACGCCGCGGATATTCCGGATCAGCGCCGTGCCAAATTTGCGGCGCAGCGCGTGAATATAGACTTCCACCGTGTTGCTGCCGACTTCGTCATCCCAGCCGTAGAGCCGTTCCTGCAACTGCGGCACCGACCACACCTTGCCGGGCCGTGCCATCAGCGCGGACAGCAACGCGTATTCGCGCGCCGACAGTCGCACCGGTGCGCCGGCATGCGTGGCTTCACGCGTGGCGGGGTTGAGCACGATGTCGCCATAGCGCAGCACCGGCTCCGCGCGGCCTTCGGCGCGTCGTGCCATCGCATGCATGCGCGCCACCAGTTCCTGCAGGTCGAACGGCTTGATCACGTAGTCGTCGGCACCGGCATTGAGCCCCGCCACGCGGTCCGCCACGGCATCGCGCGCGGTCACGATGAGCACCGGCGTACGCACATTGCGCGCGCGCAGCGCCTTCAGGACATCGAGCCCTGAACGGCGCGGCAGCCCGAGGTCGAGCAACACCAGGTCATAGCCGCCATCGGCTCGCGGACCATGCTGGTCCGAAGCGGCGTCGAGCCCTGCATCGCCATCGGTCACCCAATCGACCGTGAAACCTTCCTGGCGCAGCGCCATCTTCACGCTTTCGCCAATCATGGCGTCGTCTTCAACCAGCAGTACTCGCATGTTCGTGGGGTATCAGGGTGAAACGTGGCGCATGTCGCCTTCGAGCCGGTCCGCCAGTGCCCGTGCCAGACCGGGCAGGGCCGGATAGTCGGCCGTGATCACAAAGACCGGGATATCGGCCAGATACCGGCTCATGCGGCCTTTGGCGCCAAAGCGCTCACTGAACGGCGACGCACGGAACGCGTCTACAAACCTCGGCACGATGCCGCCGCCGATATAGACTCCGCCACGCGCGCCAAGTACCAGTGCGATGTCGGCCGCAACCGATCCGAGCAGGCCGCAGAATGCGTCAAACGCGCGCCGGCACAACGCATCGTTCTGCTTCAACGCACCGTCCGTGACCTGCGCCGGCGTCAGCGGTTGGGCCAGGGGCGTACCCGTTTCTGCGGACAATGCAGCATGGATATGAGACAGCCCCATGCCGGACAACAAGCGCTCCGCCGATACCCGTCCAAGCTCGCCATGGGCAGCGCGCCATGCGATCCATTCGTCGTCGGTGACCGGCATCAGTTCGATATGCCCGCCCTCGCCGGCCAGCGCGACGGCACCCCCGCCGGGCGCAGGCACCAGCCCCGATACGCCCAGCCCCGTGCCCGGGCCAATCAGCGCACGCGGTGCCGTGGCAACGGCCGATCCCGCACGCACCTGCACCAGATCCTGATCAGGCAGCCACGGCAGCGCCAGGGCCAGCGAGGTAAAGTCGTTGATGGCGACCAGCGTGGTCAAGCCCAGCGCCTGGCGCATCTGCTCGATCGAAAAGGCCCAGTTGTGATTGGTCAGCTTGACGTGATCGCCGGTAACCGGGTTGGCCAGGCCAATCGCGGCATGGCGCGGTTGCGCATGATCAGCGATCGATTGCATGTACTTGCCCATCGCCGCTTCCAGCGACGGATAGTCGGCCACCTTGTAGGCCGAGACCTCGCCAATCTGCATCGACGAGGTTTCCAGGGCAAAGCGCACATTGGTGCCGCCGACATCGGCCAGCAGGCGCGGATATCCGTTGGTTGGGGTCATCGGTCTCAGGTTCGGAATATGTCGACGCCACGCCGGTGCCGCGCCAGCACCACGCCGACCGGCAGCGATGGCGTGGGGGTTTCCAGCGCGCGCGCCAGCACCTCGTTTTTCTTCTCGCCGGAGATCGCCAGGAACATGCGCTCCGCTGCCAGCAAGGCCGCCAGGTTCAGCGTCACGCGCGCATGCGGTGCCACGCACGGATGCGTGACGATGTAACCTGGCTGTGGCTCGGACAACGCGGTCTGCAGCTCTGGGGCGTCTGGGAACAGCGATGCGGTATGACCATCGTCGCCCATGCCCAGGACCACCACGTCGGGCTGCTGGAAAGAGGCATTGAGCCGCTGCACGGCGCGCAGTGGCTCGGCTGCTTCGGCCTCGTCGCGGATCAGTGGCGCCCAGCCCGCCACGCCAGCGCCTTCGCGCAGCAGGTTGTTGCGCACCATCGCCCCGTTACTGTCGGCGTGGTTGGGCGGCACCGCGCGTTCGTCCACAAGCGTCACGGTCACGGCATCCCAGCGGATTGGCCGATAGCGCAGCCGCTCGAACATCGGCAGCGGTGACTTGCCGCCCGACACGGCCAGCACGGCCCATCCCTTGGCCTTGATGACGAGCTCCAGCGCGTGGCCGATTGAAATCGCCAGCGATTCGGCCTGGTCCATCACGGTGGGATGTTCGAACTGGCGCATGGCGGGGCTCCTTTCTGCTGCGTGCTTTCTGTTTTCTGCTTTCTGCGCTGGGGGAGGGTTCAGACTTCCTCGTGCCACAGAGCGCCATCGCGCGACATCAGTGCCGACGATGCCGCCGGGCCCCAGGTACCGGCCGTGTACGGCTTGGGGGGCACGGTGCTCTGGTCCCAGGTATCGATGATCGGCTCGACCCAACGCCACGCCTGAACCTGCTCGTCACGTCGCACGAACAGGCCCAGCCGGCCGCGAATCACGTCGAGCAGCAGACGCTCGTATGCACCCGCACGGCGCTTCTTGAACGAGTTGGCAAAATCGAGATCGAGCGAAGTCGGTGTGAGCTCCAGCGTATCGCCGGGCTCCTTGACCAGGAAATACAGGCGGATGCTTTCCTCGGGCTGCAGCTGGATCACCAGCCGGTTCTGCGGCGACAACCCGAACGGCTTTGGAAAGATCGCGTGCGGCACGTCGCGGAAATGCACCACTATCTCGGCCACGCGCGACTGCATGCGCTTGCCCGTGCGCAGGTAGAACGGCACGCCTTCCCACCGCCAGTTGGCAATCTCGGCCTTGATGGCGACAAAGGTCTCGGTGCGGCTGTCCGCTGCAATGCCCTGCTCTTCGATATAGCCGACCACGGGCTTGCCACCGATGGCGCCCGCCCGGTACTGGCCGCGCACCGTTTTCTCGGCCACGTCCTGCGGGTGGATCGGCTTGAGCGCCTTCAGTATCTTGATCTTCTCGTCGCGGATTGCATCTTCGCTGAGGCTGGCCGGCGGTTCCATCGCCACCATGCACAGCAGTTGCAACAAGTGGTTCTGCACCATGTCGCGCAGCGCGCCCGTGCGGTCGTAGAAGTCTCCACGCGTTTCCACGCCCAGTTCCTCGGCGATCGTGATCTGGACATCCTGCACCCATTCACGGCGCCACAATGGTTCGAACAGCGCGTTGCCGAAGCGGATCGCCATCAGGTTCTGTACCGACTCCTTGCCCAGATAGTGGTCGATCCGGTAGATCTGGTCCTCGGCAAAGAACTGCGCAACCGCCGCGTTGATGGCTTCGGACGAATCAAGGTCATGGCCGAGCGGCTTCTCCAGCACCACGCGTACATTGGGGGTATTCAGGCCGGTACGCGCCAGTTGTTCGCAGATCGGGACAAAGATATGCGGCGCGGTGGCCAGATAACAGACCACCACCTCGGGCTTGCGCGCGAGCACCTTCTCTGCCAGCGCGTCGAAGTGGGCGGGCTGGCGCGCGTCGGCCTGCACGTAGCAGATTCGGTCAAGGAACGACGCCCACGCATCTGGCGGCGCATGCTCCAGGCCGGGGCGCACGGTGTCTTCCAGCGTGGCCTTGTATTGCTCTGTGGTCTGCGGGTGGCTTCCGGTGGCCAGGATACGGGCCGACGGATGCAGTACACCGCAGCGGTGCGCGTCAAACAGTGCCGGCAGCAGCTTGCGCCGCGCCAGGTCTCCGGTGCCACCAAACAGCACCATGTCGAAATCGGGCATGCTCACCCTGGGCTCCTTGCGGGGGATTGGCCCCCGGCAGCTATGAGTGCCGCCGGGCAGCGCTTTAGTTCCGGCCATGTTACGTCACTCGCCGCCGCTTGTGCACGTCTGGACCTCGCCAGGCAGAACTTGCGTACCCGTTTCTGCGTGCCCAGCGATCTTGTGACAATGCCGTGACCGAACACCGGGTGCGGAACCACCGTGCTTTCCATGGATCCCATTGACGATGCCATGACAGAAGCCGGTTGATAGTCAATAGCGATGGCGCCGCCCGGGCCGGTGGCGTCCGCGTTTTTCGGCTACGCTGAAAAGCGCCTCACAGGAGATCCCCCATGCCCCATCCCGTACTGGAAAGGGTCACGGCCCGCATAGTGGCCCGCAGTGCCCCTACCCGTCAGGCGTACCTCGACCGCACCCGTGCCATGGCCGGGCAAAAGGTGGGGCGCGCCAATATCTCGTGTACCAACCTTGCCCATGCCGTGGCCGCCATGCCCGACGAGGCCAAGATCCGGCTCAAGGCGCAGGAGCGGCCCAACCTGGCCATTGTGTCGGCCTACAACGACATGTTGTCCGCGCATCAGCCGCTGCTGGCTTATCCGCAATGGCTCAAAGAGGCCGCCCTCGAGGCGGGTGGCACCGCGCAGTTTGCTGGCGGCACGCCCGCCATGTGTGATGGTGTGACGCAGGGTCAGGACGGCATGGACCTGTCGCTGTTCTCGCGCGACGTGATTGCCATGGCCACTGCGGTAGCACTGTCGCACCAGATGTTCGATGGCGCACTGTACCTGGGCGTCTGTGACAAGATCGTGCCGGGACTGGTGATGGGCGCGCTATCGTTCGGGCACCTGCCTGCCGTGTTCGTGCCGGGCGGGCCGATGACCACCGGCATGAGCAACGATGAAAAGGCACACATCCGCCAGCTCTACGCCGAAGGCAAGATTGACCGCCAGGGACTGCTCGATGCCGAATCGAAGTCCTATCACGGGCCGGGCACCTGCACGTTCTATGGCACCGCCAATTCAAACCAGATGCTGATGGAGATCATGGGCCTGCATCTGCCCGGCACCGCCTTTATCAATCCTGGCACCCCGCTGCGCGAAGCGTTGACGCGCGAATCGGCCCGCCAGGCGCTGCGGCTGGTGCACGGCGGCGAGCGTTATATGCCGATTGCCGAAGTGCTCGACGAGCGCGCGTTCGTGAACGGTGTTGTCGGGCTGGTGGCCACCGGCGGCTCGACCAACCATACGCTGCACCTGATCGCGATGGCGCGCGTGGCAGGTATCCAGCTCACATGGGACGACTTCCATGAGCTTTCGGCCGCCGTGCCGCTGTTGGCGCGCGTCTATCCGAATGGCAAGGCCGACGTGAACCAGTTTCAGGCAGCGGGCGGCTTGTCGATGGTGATTCGCGGTCTGCTGTCGCTGGGGCTGCTGCATGACGATGTAAATACTATCGTCGGGACCGGGCTTGCCGACTACACGCGCGAACCGGCGTTGCGCGAGGGTAAGCTGACATGGACCGACGGCCCGGAGCAATCTCTGGATGACACGATCGTGCGCGCAGCCGACAATCCGTTCGCGCCAGACGGCGGCATCAAGCTGCTGGATGGCAAGCTGGGCCGCTGCGTGATCAAGACCTCGGCTGTCAAACCCGAGCATCAAGTCGTTGAAGCACCGGCCATCGTCTTCCTGCATCAGGACGATGTGTTGACCGCGTTCAAGCGTGGCGAACTCGAACGCGACTTTGTGGCAGTGCTGCCGTGGCAGGGCCCCGCCGCGTGCGGCATGCCCGAACTGCACAAGCTCACCCCCACGCTGACACTGCTGCAGGACCGTGGATTTCATGTTGCGCTGGTCACTGATGGACGCATGTCAGGCGCATCGGGCAAGGTGCCTGCTGCCATCCACGTTTGTCCGGAAGCGCTGACAGGAGGCGACATCGGCAAGGTGCGAACCGGCGATATCGTGCGCGTTGACGCGCCCGCTGGCGTGCTGACGGTCATGGTCAGCGATGCCGACTGGTCGGCACGACAGGTCGAGAAGCCCGATCTCACTGCCAACCGCCATGGCGTTGGACGGGACCTGTTCGGCGGCTTCCGAGCGCATGTGGGCACCGCGGAAACGGGAGCCTGTTCGTTGTTCGCGGACGAAGGGTAGCCAGTTCGCGGCACTGGCCAAAGCCTGACCGGACCCCGGCCAGTGCCAAAAGCGTACCCGTTTCTGCGTAACGCCAAAACGCCCTTCACGAGTCAGAAAGACATAAGCAGCTTGCACAATTGCGCGTCCGTGCCCTGGCAGGGCGGCCATTGCCGGATGTTGGCTTCAGGAGCCTTCGCACACCAGCCCACGCCCGGGTTTCCGGTGTCGCGGCGCTGTCTGGAGCCGTGCTGCGACGGCGCCACCAGTAGTTCGCTGCATGCTTCCAGCCGCGACGGGCCCTCAGCCTCCGGATCCGCAAGCACGCCGAACATCACGGGCGCTGGCATTTCGGGATTGCGGCGCCCCCATTCCGGATTGTCCTGCCATTCGGCATTGAGCCTGATAGTCCGCGAGATCGGATTGTCCACCGCAGTGACACGGGTTGCACGCCGGATCAGCGAGCCTGGAATATCTCCGACGTGGGCGATTTCCGAGTTGTGGCGCGCGGCGGGGTAATTGGGATATTCGGCCAGGATATCGCGCCACGATTGGCCATCGTCAGTCTCGTCGGGCGGTACCTCGATTTCGTACAGGTACCCTTCGCTTTGCAGGTTGTCTCGCGCCCGCCGCACGGCATAGTAGATCGCCACGCTTACACTGCGCGTCGTGGAAACAAAGCCATCGTTGAGCGAACCGCCCGAGAGATGTCGCCTGATGTTGAGATCGGTTCCGCGGGCCGCGAAGCCTTCGCGAAAAACCACGTCGGGCGGCCGCGAATCACCGCGGTAGACATAGGTCTTGCCACCTTTGCAGACGCTGAAGCAAGGGCCTGCCATGGCTGGCGCATGGCTGATCATTACGGCCAGGAGGAAAAGGACAATCGCAGCGGGGATGGAAGGCATGCTGGCGCCTCACCGCGACATTTCGATGGCATAGACTTCGCTGCCGCTGAAGCAGATGCGTACGGTCAATTGCATCGCCTGCGCCAGCATCGCCATACGCACCATATGGTTGTATGCCCAATCCTGCGTGCCACGTGGGTAAATGACGCCGCCATGGTACCTGCCATCGATAGCGCGCAACTGCAGATAGACACCCTGCGTGGAATCGTAGGTCGTGGTTGCCGCTACCCGTGTGATCTCGCCTGACGCCTCGGGGTAGCCGTTGCAGATATACGAGGAGCCAAACCCCGGATACTCTGCCAGGGCGGGCGGCGCGACCAGGCTTGCCACGACAGCGCCTGTCGACGCCAGGGACCTGAAGAAAGTTCGAGACATTGAACACACTCCATGCGAAGTTGAGGAGGCAGCCGTGGTGTGCAACGGCTGCTGAAGTGTGTCCGGTATTGCCCGTCGTCTGGTATGACGCGTGTCAACGCATTTGCCGTATTCGGCAGAATGCAAATCCGCGATGTCCCGCCGATCAGTTCGCGCGCCGTATCCCGGTCGGTCGATGGACGTTATCCGAAATGCGCGTGCCGTCGATTTCCGAATCAGCGATATCCGGCACGTGCACTTCCTGCACCGGGACCGCAATCCGGCAGCCTGCGTTTTCGATGGTCGATTTCAGCTTTGCAAACAGCGCGAACTGCACGCTCCAGAAGTCGTCATTCGACGTCCAGTAGCGCGCATTGAGCGTGACGCCACGGTCCGTGTAACGCACCACCATGACTTCGCGCCGAGGCGATTCCAGCAGGCGCGGCTCTGCATCGAGCATGGCCTTTAGCGCGTCGAGCCCGGCCTGGATCGGGCTTTCGAAGGTCACCGTGGCCTCCATGTCCATGCGGCGCGTCGGGTTTTCGCTGTAGTTCATGATCGGGCTGCCCCAGATCTTGCCGTTTGGCACGCGCAGGCATACACCGTCGAACGTTTGCAGTTCGGTCATGAAGAGACCGGTTTCGCGCACGGTGCCCGCCACGCCTTGCGCATCGATGTACTGGCCTACGCGAAATGGTCTCAGCAGTACCAGCATGATGCCGGCGGCGATGTTCTGGAGCGTGCCCTGCAGCGCGAGACCGATGGCGAGGCCAGCAGCGCCGATCATCGCGATGATGCTGGCGGTCTGCACGCCGAACTGCGAAAGCACCAGGACCACGGTCAACACGCGTACCACCCACTGCACAGTACTGGCCAGCATGGGGCGCAGCGTATCGTCTACGTGCGTATGTTGAAAGGTCTGGCGCAATGCCCCTGCCGCACGGGCGGACAGCCACCAGCCGATGATAAGGATGGCCAGTGCAGCCAGGCAGTTCAAGCCCTGGCTGATCGCGAACTGGGTCAGGTAGGCCCAGGTGGCTTCGAGTTTGGTGTGATCGATGAAATTCAGGTCCATGCTTCGGCTCCGGGAAAGCAAAAACTTCGGAGTGCTTGCGAAGGACGTGCCAGAAACGTACCGCCGGCCTGAAAAGCGTACCCGTTTCTGCGTGATGCGTTGCGCAGCAACGGCCAGCGCGACAACGGCCGATTCGAGCCGCCGGCATCACAAATAGACACTAAAAGTGCGTCTATCTACAGTTTTTACAATTCGTCGGAAAAATTTGCTGCCTTGCGCCAACGGCCGGGGGTCACGCCATAAGCGGCGCGAAAACGGTTGCTGAAGTGGCTGGGGGAGGCAAAGCCGGCGCGGCTCGCCACCTGCTGGAGCGACCACCGACGGTCGTCGAGTAATGCTCGCGCCCTCTCCAGGCGGGCACGCATCACCCAGACATGCGGTGGCATGCCAAACGACACATGGAACATCCGCGCGAAGTGGAACTCCGACAGATCGGCCAGCGCCGCAAGTTCACCCAGTGTTGGATTGAGCGCCGGATGGGAGTGAATCCAGTCAGCCACGCGGCGTCTTGCCTGCGCCGACAGGCCGCCCCGCCAGTTGGCCGAGGGCGCGCGACCTCCATGCGAAAGCAACAGGTGCGTCACGGCCTCGTGTGCCATGGCATTGCCGACCATGCGGCTGTCGGCATCCTGCCAGTCGAGCGCGATCAGCCGCCGCGACAGTGCGGCCAATGACGGGTCTTCTGCAAACAGCCGGTCCTGCAGTTGCAGGGCGCGTGGCTCGCAGTCGAGCACACGTACGCAGTGCCAGGCCAGATGCTCGGGCTGGAAGTAGAGATGCAGGAAGCGTTGGGTGCCACCCACGTGCCACGCGGATTCATGCTCGGCGGGAAGCAGGCACAGCCGGTCGGGACCACCCTTACGGTCCGGCGCATCACGGCGATATGTGGAATAGCCGCCCTCGAGGTACATCGACATCGTGTGATGACCGGGTCGGGCGTAGGCGGTGTTGTCGTGCCGGTTCTGCCAGAGCGCCAGCCCGAGGCCATCGCCCAGCACGCAGGCACGTTCCAGCGATGCACGCGATTGCGTGAGCGTGGAGAACACGGCGTTGTCCTGGAGTGGCTGGCGAGCGGCGGGCATCAGGCGACTCTATCCCATTTGGAGCTTGCTTTGTAAAGTTACTTACATGCCACTTAAAAGCCGTTTCGCCACGCCATGTGGCAACGCAGAAACGGGTACGCTTTGCCATTGAAAAAGGGTGGCCAGGCCACCCTTTCCGAGGTTCTCGCGCCGCAGCATCAGCGCGCTGGTGCGGCCTTCTCCGGTACCTTGCTTTCGGCCGGGTGGTCATGCAGACGATCGCGGTTCGTCAGCGACGGGAACAGTTTCATCCATGCCGCCACCACCAGCAGCGTGCCCGCGCCACCCAGCAACACCGCGCCGACCGGGCCAAGCAATGCCGCCGTAACGCCCGACTCGAACTCGCCCAACTGGTTCGATGCGCCAATAAACACCGAGTTGACCGCGCCCACGCGACCGCGCATGTCGTCGGGGGTGTCCAGTTGCACCAATGTCTGGCGCACCACCACGCTGATCATGTCCGATGCCCCCAGGACGACCAGTGCCCCCATCGACAACGGCAGCCATTTCGACACGCCGAACACCATCGTTGCCATGCCGAAGATGGCCACCGCGCCAAACATCACGCGACCCACCCGACGGTTCAACGGATGGCGTGCCAGCCAGAGCGCCGTCACCAGCGCACCAATGGCCGGCGATGAACGCAGCAGTCCCAGGCCCCAGGGGCCCGTGTGCAGGATGTCCCGGGCATAGATCGGCAATAGCGCCGTGGCGCCGCCCAGCAGCACCGCGAACAGGTCCAGCGACACTGCGCCAAGCAGTACCTGGTGCCCGCGGATATAGGCGAAGCCGGCGAACAGCGTCTTGATGCTGACCGGCGCGGTCAGCCGCTGGGCGGCCTGACGCAGCTTCAGCGTGAACACCAGGGCCGCGGCGATGGCAAACAGCACCGCACTGATCGTGTAGACCACGCCTGGCCCGGCCACATATGCGAAACCGCCGAGCGCCGGTCCGATGATGATGGCGGTCTGCGCGGCCGAACTCGCCAGCGCCACCGCGCGTGGCAGCTGGCGTGGCGTCACCACGCTTGGCAGCAGTGCCTGCAGCGTAGGCGTCTCGAAGGCCCGGCAACCGCCAATCGCGGCCACGAAGAAAAAGATGTGCTCGCTGGTGACCCAGCCCGAGAAACTGGCAACGGCCATCGCCGCGGCAATGATCGCCTCCAGCATCTGGCAGGTGCGCACGATGATGCGACGGTCGAACCGGTCCGCCACGTGCCCCGACATCAGCAGCAGCACGATGGACGGCAGGAACTGCACCAGCCCGACCATGCCAAGCATGAACGGATCGCGCGTCAGGTCATACATTTGCCAACCCACGGCCACCGTAAAGATCTGGTAGCCGATCGTCGTACATAGCCGGGCGAACCAGAAATGCCGGAAAGCGGGATCACGGAAGACATTATCCGGCTCATTGGCCGGTAGCGCGGGGGCGGTAGACATGGGGCGTAACGGGGCGTCTGGCGACGCTGGGGCAGGTAATGTACGCATTCGCGTACATCGACAAAGTCTAGGATTCTATCCGAGACGGCCAGAGCCCGGGGGAGTTGCTGCGGCGTGTTGCTCGCCCCTTTCCCGCATTGTGGGAGAGGGGCGGAAGAGAGGCGGGAGAGAGGGGGAGCCCGCTACGCGATCTCGCGCGTCTCCAGGAAGCGGACGTTCGGGAAGCGCTCCTGCGTCAGGCGCAGGTTGACCATGCTGGGTGCCAGGTAGACATGGTCTCCGGCACCGTCAAGCGCGACGTTGTGGCCGTTCTTGTCGATCAGCTTCTCGATCTCGGCCGGATCGCCCTTGAGCCAGCGTGCCGTGGCGCACTCGTGCGATTCGAAAATCGCATCGACGCCGTATTCGTGCTCGAGTCGGTGTGCCACCACGTCGAACTGCAGCATGCCGACCGCACCCAGCACGAGGTCGTTCGACATCAGAGGGCGGAACATCTGCGTGGCGCCCTCTTCGGCCAGTTGCTGCAAACCCTTCTGCAGTTGCTTGACCTTCAGTGGGTTGTTCAGGCGTGCGCGGCGGAAAAACTCCGGTGCGAACGACGGAATGCCGGTGAAGCGCAGCGGCTCGCCTTCGGTGAATACATCGCCCAGGCGGATCGTGCCGTGGTTGGGCACACCAATGATGTCGCCGGCAAACGCTTCTTCAGTCGTGTTGCGGTCCTGCGCCATGAAGGTAATGGCGTTGTTGATCGCCACGGTCTTGCCCTGCGATACGTGCAGCAGTTTCATGCCACGATCGAAGCGGCCCGAGCACACCCGTACAAAGGCAATGCGGTCGCGATGGCGCGGATCCATATTGGCCTGGATCTTGAACACGAAGCCGCTGAACTTGGCTTCCTGCGGTTCCACAGTGCGCGACTCGGTCTGGCGCGCCAACGGCGGCGGCGACAGCTCGCAGAGCGCATTGAGCAGCGACTGCACGCCGAAGTTGTTGATTGCCGAGCCAAAGTAGACCGGTGTCTGCTTGCCGGCCAGGAACGCTTCGCGGTCGAACGTGTGCGATGCGCCGCGCACCAGTTCGATCTCCATGCGCAATTCGTCGGCCTGCGAACCCAGGATGCGATCGAGCTCGGGATTGTCCAGACCATCCAGAATGGCGGCGGTGCCCTTCTCACCCTTCGGGTCGAACAGCTGCACCTTGTCGTCGATCATGTGGTACACGCCGCGGAATGCCTTGCCCATGCCGATCGGCCAGGTCATTGGCGCACACTGGATCTTGAGCACGTCCTCGATTTCATCGAGCAGCTCGATTGGCGAACGGCCCTCGCGGTCAAGCTTGTTCATGAACGTGAGGATCGGCGTGTCGCGCAGGCGACACACATTCAGCAGCTTGATGGTTTGCGCTTCGACGCCGTTGACCGAGTCGATCACCATCACGGCCGAATCCACCGCGGTCAGCGTGCGATACGTGTCTTCGGAGAAATCTTCGTGGCCTGGCGTATCGAGCAGGTTCACGATGTTCTCGGGCACGTCGGCGCGCGGCTGATACGGGAACTGCATCACCGACGACGTCACCGAGATGCCGCGCTGCTTTTCCAGCTCCATCCAATCCGAGGTTGCATGGCGATCGGCCTTGCGCGCGCGAACTTCACCCGCCACCTGGATGGCGCCGCCAAACCAGAGCAGCTTTTCGGTCAGCGTGGTCTTACCCGCGTCCGGGTGGGAGATGATGGCAAACGTGCGCCGACGCGCAATTTCGGAAACGAGCGAACTCACGGCTTGTGGAACCTGATAGTGGCAGTGGCCCCGGCAATGCGCTGGCGCCGGCTATGGGCGACTGGCGGCGGGGCTGGAGGGCCGGGTAGCAACCCGGGAAAACGCCCCGGGATCGAATGGGGCGCTATTTTACCGGTTCGCGGTCCCGGCCGGTGCACCGGATTGCGTGGCAAGGTTTTCCTTGGCTGGATCGTGCCCGCGCAGGCTGCCGAATTGCAGCGCGTACTGACGGGTCAGTTCGGCGCCAAAGAAAAAAATCTGCGCCGAATAGTACACCCACAACATCAACGCGACGACCGAGCCCGCGGCACCATACGACGACGCCACGGCACTATTGCCGAGGTAGATGCCAATCAGGCGCTTGCCGACCGAGAACAGCAGCGCCGTGATGATTGCCCCCATGCTGACGTCACGCCAGGCAATCCGCGCATTGGGCAGCATCTTGAAGATCACTGCAAAAAGCAAGGTAACCACGGCAAATGAAAACGCCGTGGAAATGGCATCGGCCACCGGCGCAAACCACGACGCCACCCACAACTGCCCCCAAAAGCGATTCACTACGGCCAATCCGGCGTTGACGATCAACGACACCAGCAGCATGAACGCGAGCACCAGCACGATGCTGAACGACAGCAGGCGCGCGCGCAGCAGCTTCTGCCAGCCCGCCCCGGCCGGGGGCGGCGCCTGCCAGATATCGTCGAGGCTGCCCTTGAGTTCGGCAAACGCGCTCGTGGCGCCGACAAACAGGATGCCCGTGGCAATCAATGCCGCTACCCCGCTGCCTCCGGCACGATGCGTGGCAGCCAGAATCTCCTGGATGGCCGCGGCGCCCTGCGACCCCACGAGTCCGTCGAGTTGGGCAAAGATTTCACCGCGCGCCGCCTCGGCCCCAAAAAACAGGCCGGCAATCGAGATGACCAGCACCAGGATGGGCGCGAGCGAGAACAGCATATAGAACGACAACGCGGCGCCTTTGCTGGCCGCGCGATGTTCGAACCAGGACATGACGGCAGCCGACACCACGCGTACCGTACGGGCAGCCGTGTGGCGATCGGGCAGCCACCGGCCACGCTGTGGGCGCGGCGGCAACTGGTCGGAATTTCCTGGCGCGTGGTCAGGTGGCATGCCGTTCATCCTCGAATGGGGCTGGCGTCGAACCAGAGTGGCGCTTTTACAACCACAAAAGCATTGCTGCCAGGACACCAGTTTGTCTGTCGGGCGGCGTCTGATGCGTGAGAGTTCATCATAGTTCGCCTGGTCTGCGACTCACACGTGCGCCTGCTACAGTTAAGCGAGGCACACATGAGGAGGCATTCCGTGATTCTCCACGCCGCACGTTCCATTCGCCTGACGCTCTGCCTGATGGCCTGCCTGTTCGCACTTGCGGGCTGCGAACGTACCCAGCAACCGGGCCCTGGCCCGAAACCGATCTCGGGCAGCAACCCGGCGACGCCGAGCGGCACAAGCGCTTCGGGCGTTCAGGCCACACCGCGCTAACCGTAGGCAGCTGACCAAACCGTACCCGTTTCTGCGTGCTGCGCCGGTTTCAGCGCTGCAACCAGATGCACGCGGCGCCTGGACCGCAGTTGCGATGGTCGCCCATGCGTCGCATCGATGCCAGTTCGATCCCGATGCGGCGCCAAACCGGACAACGGTGTTTATTTCACGCTTGTCAGGTTGCCCTATTCCCACTCGCACGTTCGTCGCATATCGGTTGCCACCCCGCATGCACGCTTTTGCTGTGTCACGTCGGGCAGGATCACGCGGTCTTGCGTCCGCTTGACGTAACAATCGCGTAACCGATTGTCCGCCGGGTCGTGCGATTCCACCCGATACATGATGGATTTGCTTACTACATCCTTTGTAAAACAAGTGTTTACATGCGATTGGCACACTTGTCGCTCTAGTGGCAATGGGAGAAGTACGAGTCCAACAACAAGACGAACAGAACGCAGGAGAAGACACTGCCATGCGTCATCCACCAGCGCGAATGACGGCGCGCCGCCGCGCCTATCGGCTCGCGGGCCCCGCCCCAACGGTGAGGGACCTGCTTTCGCCGCCCCTGCTGCCGTCCCCGCGACCGACTGCACGTCCCGTGACGTCGTTCTGCGCCGCCGCCAATCGCAGTGTGGCCGCGTCTGCCAGCCGGCAGCGCAATGGTCATCCTGGCTGCTGAATAGTGGAGGATGGCCCGCACGTCAGTCGGCACGACAAAGGTTGCGGGAAAGCGACCGTTGCTTTTTCGGGCGCCTGGGCCTAAACCGGTTTACGTGCTCCGTCCCCCGGCGGGCACCTTTTTCCAGCAAGGGAGGGAGCCACCCATGTACGCCAGAGTTCTAGCCATCATTGCGCTGGCCCTGCTCTCGACCGCGACTGCCCCGGCACTGGCCGGCAATTACGCCTATTTCGACCGGCCGGACGATGCCAATATCAACAGCCATGCCGCCGTAAGCAATGACATCTACGTTCGCACGTTCGGCTGGGCGTGGGGTGATGTGAAGTTCAAATCAGACCAGAATGCACCGCAGCAGCCTGCGGATCGCCAGGCGCGCGACAGCGCCGTGGATCCACACGATCTGGCGCCCGGCCGCCAAATGCAGGACGACAACGCGCCACCGCGTGGGCGCCGTGGCAAGGTCAGCATGACCTGAAGCGGGAATCGCGGAATCGGCCAGACTGGCCACTTATGCGCGGGCCAAGCCGCGCTAGCCTGCCGCCGCTGTCCGGGCGGGAGGACAAAGAGGATCCGGCGAGCGGACGTCGCCGGATCCTCCTTGGCGCCACATGCATGCCGTGGCGGATGGTTGCGGGTCAGCCGCCGCTAATCGCCTGGTGCTCCAGGTTGCAGATCCACGCGGATATTGTGTTTGTGCATGAGACGATACAACGTCACGCGCGACACATTGAGTTCGCGAGCGGCCGGCACCACATGAAAGCCATGGCTGGCCATAACGGTTCGAATTGCCTCACGCTCGGCTTCCTCGCGGATGGCATCGAGCGTCTTGCGCGGGACTTCCACACCGCCATGCAGTTGCAGGTCCTCGGCGGTGATCTTGCGGTTGTCGGTCATCACGATCGCCCGCCGCACCCGGTTGATCAATTCGCGCACGTTGCCAGGCCAGGAGTACTGCATCATGGCCTGCGTGGCGCATGACGAGAAGCCGCGAATGCGACGGTGCGCCTCGTGGCCATGCTCTGCCAGCACCGCGTTGGCCAGCAGCAGGATATCCTCGCCACGCTCGCGCAACGGCGGAATGGTCAGCGTCAGCACGCACAGCCGATGGAACAGGTCGGGACGGAAGCGGCCGTCACCCTGCGCGGCAATGAGGTCCACGTGCGTAGCCGAGATAATGCGCAGATCCAGCGGTATCGACTGATGCCCGCCCAGACGCGTAATCGTGCCCTGCTGAAGAAAGCGCAGCAGTGCTACCTGGCTTTCGAGCGGAAGGTCGCCAATTTCATCGAGGAACAACGTTCCCCCCTGCGCCTGCTCGATCCAGCCAATCTTGCGCTGGTTGGCGCCGGTGAACGCGCCTTTCTCGTAGCCGAACAGTTCCGATTGCACCAGGTGCGAAGGAATCGCGCCGCAGTTGATGGCGACGAATGGCCCCTTGCGACGGCTCGATGCCTCGTGAATGGCCTGGGCCGCGAGTTCCTTGCCGGTACCCGATTCGCCGGAGATAAAGACCGGCGCATCGTTGTGGGCCACCTTTGCCAGCGAACGGAACATGACACGCATGGGCTGGCATTCGCCGATCATTGGGCCGCGCGTTGCCTGCTCGGGCATTCGGGCGCCGTGCAGACAGGCCATGCCGTGCGCATGCTTGAGGGTATAGAGCAACTCGTCGAACGAAAACGGCGTGCGCACGTAATCCACGCAGTAATCGCGGATCAGGCGCCGCACGCGTTCATCCTCGAGCATTGCCGTAGAGGTGATGGCGACCCACATCACGTGCAGATGCTGCAGGCCCTGTTCGAGCTGGGTCAGTTCAGCGTCGCTGTAGGCTGCCTGCAGATCGAGAATACCGGCCATTGGCGCGCTGCCGCGCACCGCGCGTTCCAGGTCCCGCACCTGCTGGACGCGCCGGATCTCCCATCCCGAACCGAACTGGTTCGCACTAAAACCAAAATCTTCGTAACGCGACACGAGCACGATCTGTGCGGAGCGTGCCGGCGCCTTGCACAGTCGGTCCATGACGTTCTCCCTGACGTTGGGCTTCTTGTTGGTAGCGGTTCCTGCCGCCGCACGGGCGGCCACGGGCAACGTGGCCCGGTCGGGTTCCGCTGGCTGCGCGGTCTGGCCCGCGCGCAACGTCTGGTGGATCACGGTCTGGACAAACTGCGCAATGGTTCGTCGAGCACGCCGACATCCTCGCACCCGACATGGAGCTGTTCGCGGATTCGTCTGCGTACCATGTCTTTCTCACGCATCAGCTCGACGTTTGGCGCTTCCGGCTTCTGCCCGGAATACTGATAGTAGAGCGACTTGTAGGTAAGCTGGCTCAGGATCCATTCCTGCAGCAGCTGGCGCTGGCGCGCGAGGTCTTCGGCCAGCAGGCGATGCTGCCTGAGCAGGGTTTCAACTGCGGCGCGGGTGCGCGGCGACATGTCACGGTCTTCGGCAAGCACCGCGGCGACTGCGGCAATAGCCTGGTGTTCGTGGTGCTCGTGGTGTTCGTGTCCTTCGTCGTCCCGTTCGGATCGCGCGATATCGGCTGAGGCCTCTCCCAGGGCTGCCCAGACGCCATGCATAGACTGGCTGGCTGAATCACTGATGGGCCCGATGGCGGGACGCCGGATTTCTCCTGCGGTCATGATTTGTTCCCCGTTGAACAACATCCCCCGGCACTACACGTTCGCGGTTACCACTTTCTCTGTTCTGATTTGAGCTGTCTTTGTCCGGTGCGCATATGGGCGCGCACTCTTTGTTCGTGGTGGCGAAGCCGCTCTTATGAGAACGGTCTCATTTCGGCTGACCTCCTTCTGGTGCTGCCGGCAGGTCTGGCCGCAGGTAGGACACGCGTGTCAATAAAGACCAGGCGCCCCGTGCCCCGGAGTCAAGAAAGGGCGCTCTTGCGCGCCCTCAAATTTTTGCCACGCCTCTAGTTCAGTGCATTTCACCCCTTTTGTCCAGCCCGGAATGTTCGCTTTCAGCCAAGTCTCATACTTTTGTATGAGCCGTGGAAGGGGCTTTTGGCATTGCTCGCTAGGTAAATGAGCCCTTACTCTCGCCGCAGAAACGGGTACGCTGTCGCATGGTGTTGGTAGGAGGCGGGTACGCAGAAACAGGTACGCTCGCCGGCTTTGGGTGGTGGTCTGGCAACGTTTTCATTTTGAACATCATCTGATGCGAGCGCCATGGAAAAGGGGACGGCCATAGCGCCGTCCCCCTTTGTTTCATAGCACAGTTTCGCAAGTGCTCACTCTCATTGCGATTCAGTGGCCAGGCAGATAATAGAACTTGAACAGAAAGACCACGGCAATGATCCAGGCCATCAGCGGCACCTGTCTGGCACGCCCCGTCAGCAGCTTCAGCACCGCATACGAAATGAAGCCGAAGGCCACGCCATTGGCTACCGAATACGTGAACGGCATGCCCAGGGCGGTCAGCACCGCCGGCACCACTTCCGTGACGTCGCTCCAATCGATCTCCACCAGTTCACGCAACATCAGGCAAGACACATAGAGCAGCGCCGGCGCCGTGGCATAAGCCGGCACGGTACCTGCCAATGGCGAGATAAACAGGCACGCAAGGAACAGCACTGCCACGGTTACCGCTGTCAGCCCGGTCCGGCCGCCCGCCTGCACACCCGACGCACTCTCGATGTAGGCCGTAGTGGAAGAGGTGCCGAGCAGCGACCCGGCCATGATGGCCGTGCTGTCAGCCATCAGCGCCTTGTTGAGGCGATCCATCTTGCCGGCTTTAAGCAGGCCGGCGCGATTGGCCACCCCCATCAGCGTGCCGGTTGCGTCGAACAGTTCGACCAGGAAGAACACCAGTACGACATTGACGATGCCGATCGACAGCGCGGCGGATACATCGAGTTTGAACAGTGTGGGCGAGATCGATGGCGGCGCGGAGACTACGCCATGGAACTGGTTGCCCGCAAAAAAGAAACTCAGCACCGTGGTCAGCAGGATCCCGATCAGGATGGCACCTTTCACTTTCAGGCGGTCCAGCGCCACGATGGTGAAGAAGCCGATGATGGCCAGCACGGCGGGGGGTTGGTGCAGATCGCCAATGGTCACCAGCGTGGCCGGGTTGCCAGCGATGATGCCCGCGCTGTGCAGCGCGATGATCGCCAGGAACAAACCTATGCCTGCGGTGATGGCACCACGAATGGCCTGCGGAATGCCCTTGACGATCGCTTCACGCACACGGAACAGCGTCACGATCAGGAACAGGCAGCCCGATATGAACACAGCGCCCAGCGCAGCCTGCCAGGGAAAGCCCATGCCTTTCACGACGGTGTAGGCAAAGTAGGCGTTCAGACCCATGCCGGGCGCCATGGCGATGGGGTAGTTCGCGTAAAAGCCCATGATCAGCGTGCCGATGGCGGCGGCCAGGCACGTGGCGACGAATACCGCGTCCTTGGGCACGCCGGCATCGCCGAGGATGCTCGGGTTCACGAAGATGATGTAGGCCATCGTCAGGAACGTGGTCACGCCTGCCAGGATTTCCGTCCGCACGTTGGTACCGTGCTCGCGCAGGTGGAAGATTCGTTCTACAAGGCTCTGCGATGTGGGGCCCGCTGGCGGGGTCGGCGCGCGCTGGTTTTCTGGACGCGGCACCTGGTCGGATGTGGGCATGGATCGTCTCCTGATTCATTGAGTGCGCCATGCATCGCCTGACCTGGGCGATGCAACGTTGACTCGACAATTCGCAAAAGGCGCGATGATCCCACAAGGGGTGCCGCGGGTGCCAGTTCAGGTCGGGGGAATTCCCTGCCTTGACGTAGTCCGAAATCCCCCGTATAAATCTCGACCAGATTCAAGCGACGAGGCAACAGTTCATTCGTTAGCCACCGTCTTGGTACTTCGGTTGTCCATGGTGTCCTTTCCTTGAGTTGGCTGTACGGTGGTGTGTGCACCATCGGTTTCTTTATTTTTTTATTTGGAAAGCAATACCATGCAAACCGGAATCGTTAAGTGGTTCAACGACGCCAAGGGCTTTGGCTTCATCAAGCCGGACGCAGGCGGTGATGATCTGTTCGCACACTTCTCGGAAGTTCGTGCTGACGGCTTCAAGTCGCTGCAAGAAAACCAACGCGTGTCGTTCGAAGTCAAGAACGGCCCGAAGGGTCTGCAAGCTGCGAACATCACGCCGCTGTAAGACCTGGCACCGGGGTACGCCGCAAGGCGTGCTTCGACGCTACAAAGAAACCCGCCATTTCTGGCGGGTTTTTTTTCGCCCGCACACAGCGTCGAGGGCTTTCAGCCGTTGTGCCGCTGCAGTTGTGCGGGTGTTCCTTTCTCATTGCGATCGCCGAGGCGTTCGTAGTCACACCGGATCATTCCGGCACCCCTGTCCTGCCCGATACCTTGCTTCGGGCCCATCGCAGAAATGGGTACGCTCGTCGGAGACTGTCGAGAGCATCTACGCAGAAACGGGTACGGTATCGGGCTCTCCCGGCCGCCGCTGTCCAAAAAAATCGTAACGTTGTGCAACGCAGAAATGGGTACGCCTGACTGCTTCAGCTCCCGCTTGGGGATGGTTCCTCACGTGATTTCGGGGGATAAGTCAGGAACTTATCCCGCCTAAAACTTTGGCAAAGCGGTTATCCCCGCAGAAACGGGTACGTTTGGCCAGATGGGACGTATACGTTTTCGGCTCGGCGATACGTGCGCAGAAACGGGTTCGCAATTTCGCGCGTTTACGTCGCAGAAATGGGTACGCGACACGTATACATGCTGGCGAGGTGCCGTATACGTGCCCAAACCTCCAACGCCGATAGCTGCACGGGTTGCGCAGAAACGGGTGCGCCCTACGCGTACCTGACGTGGATGGTGTGCGAGACAAGTGGGCGCCGGCTTCTACGTATACGCTCAGGAGTTCGGAAATCCGTGCCCATCTGGTGCATGCAGTGGCTGGCATCCTACGCAGAAATGGGTACGCCGCAGAGCAAAGCCAGCCGATGCGGCTCTCGCAGAATTGGGTACGCTTTCGTGCTGCGAGTACTTCCGCGGCTGGTTCGCAGAATTGGGTACGCCGCAGAAACAGGTTCGACAGGACGCTTTCCACGTGGCTTACTCACCTTACGCAGAAGTAGGTACGCTTTGGCGCCTGGGCTACGCAGAAGTGGGTACGCTTTGCATGCTGGCGGGGCCTTGAAAGGGGCTCGGGCGTACCTGATTCTGCGTGGATAAGCGGTGAAAAGGCGACCGTGCGGGCGGTTTAGCCGCAGCCCTGCATCCAGATTCGTCGGCGGGCGCAGAAACGGGTACGCTTTTGCGTCTCTACGCTGTGGAAAAGCCTGTGGGATCAGTGGGTTATCCCCGCAGATTCCGGTTCGCTCGATTCGCTGAATTGGGTTCGCTTTACCGCAGAATCAGGTTCGGGCTGACGCAGAAACGGGTTCGGAAGCCCGCAGAAACGGGTTCGCGGACAGGATAAAAGTACTTTGTAATCAATGGTGCTGGAGCTCCGTATACGGTTTACGAGTAGTTAACCCGTATCGGTATCGTTTACTTGTAGTGGATGTGCCGCCAACCGTGGACAACCCTCGCGGGTTGCCCACCGTATGTCCGCCATCTTGCCAATCGCCGGATATCCGGCAACAGAACACAAACAGCCAGCAGCCTGCCGCAGTGGCTACCTGGACCTCATCAGCGAAATACCAAAGAAA
>VFQP010001458.1_pt1 | contig 31643 bp, 25 predicted proteins | sample 3512351 | NCBI WGS metagenome assembly VFQP01 (sample SAMN10412372, study PRJNA504923) | tailings metagenome | isolation source: Relicate 1 Philex TSF1 revegetated site | place: Philippines: Tuba, Benguet | collected 2017-08-29
GCGGCGCGAGCACGCGGCGCACCGGGTCGACGGCCATCATCTCCATGGCGCTGAGTTGCTCACCGGCCTTCATGAGGCCGATCTCGGCCGTGAGCGAGGTGCCCGCACGGCCCGCGAACAGCAAGGCACACACCACCGGGCCGAGCTCGCGCACCAGCGAGAGTGCGACCAGCACGCCCAGGGCGTCGGTGGCACCGTAGCGCTGCAGCGTGTAGTAACCCTGCAGGCCCAGCACGAAGCCCACGAACAGGCCCGACACCCCGATGATGGACAGCGAGTGGTTACCGAGGAAATGGATCTGGTCTCGCACCAGGCCGAAGCGGCGCAGCGCGACCCCGGCCAGCGCCACGAGGCGCAGGAACAGGCGGGTGGCAAAGCCGATCGCCGTGAGCTGCAGGCGCACGGCGCGGCCCACGTTCGTGGGGTGCAGGGCCTTCATCGGCCGCCTCCGTTGCCGAAATCCTCGGCCAACGTGGGCGCTGGATGGTGAAAGCGCACCGGGCCTTCGGGGCGGGCGTTGACGAACTGCTCGACCAGCGGATCGGTGCTGTGTCGCACTTCGTCGGGCGTGCCCTGCGCCGCGATGCGGCCGTTGGCCAGCACGATCACCTGGTCGGCAATGCCGAAGGTCTCGTCGAGATCGTGCGAGACGACGATGCTGGTGAGGCCCATGGCGTCATTGAGCTCGCGGATCAGGCGCGAGGCGGTGCCCAGCGAGATCGGGTCCAGACCGGCAAAGGGCTCGTCATACATCACGAGTTCGGGGTCGAGCGCAATGGCGCGCGCCAGCGCCACGCGGCGCGCCATGCCGCCCGAGAGTTCGCTGGGCATGAGGTTGCGCGCACCGCGCAGGCCCACGGCGTTGAGCTTCATGAGCACGATGTCGCGCACCAGCGCCTCGGGCAGCTGCGTGTGCTCGCGCAGCGGGAAAGCCACGTTGTCGAACACGCTCATGTCGGTGAACAAGGCACCGAACTGGAACAGCATGCCCATGCGCCGGCGCGCGGTGTAAAGCGCGCGCTGGTCCATGGTGGTGATGTCGGCGCCGTCGAAGAGGGTCTGCCCGCGCTGTGCACGGACCTGGCCGCCGATGAGGCGCAAGACCGTCGTCTTGCCGCCACCGGACGCGCCCATGAGCGCTGTGACCTTGCCGCGCGGCACGGTCATCGAGATGTCGTCGAGGATGACGCGCTCACCGTAGCCGAAGGTGAGGCCGCGCAGTTCGACCAGCGGAGGGGGGTTGGCGGTGCTCATCAAAGAAAAGCCGGGCGTTGAACCCGGCCGCCGCATGATACGGGAATCGGGCAAACCCGAATCCCGTGACCCCCTTACGATTTGGTAATCGTGTGTTCAGCGGGGGAGGTCCGAGTAACCCATGAGGAACTCGTCGACCGCGCGGGCGGCCTGGCGGCCCTCGCGGATGGCCCACACGACCAGCGACTGGCCGCGGCGCATGTCGCCTGCGGCGAACACCTTGGGCACGTTGGTAACGTAACCGCCGGTGAAGTCGGTGCTGGCGCGGGCGTTGCCCCGTGCGTCCTTGTCGACACCGAAGGCCTCGAGCACCGTGCTCACCGGGTTGGTGAAGCCCATGGCCAGCAGCACCAAGTCGGCCTTGTATTCCTTCTCGGTGCCGGGAATCTCGACAAACTTGCCGTCCTTGAATTCCACGTGCACCGTCTTCAGGGCCGTGACCTTGCCGTTCTTGCCGATGAATTCCTTGGTCGAGATGGCGAACTCGCGCACGCAGCCTTCCTCGTGGCTGGAGCTGGTGCGCAGCTTGAGCGGCCAGTAGGGCCACACCAGAGGCTTGTTCTCCTCCTCGGGCGGCTGGGGCATGACCTCGAACTGCGTCACGCTGGCGGCGCCGTGGCGGTTGCTGGTGCCCACGCAGTCGGAGCCGGTGTCGCCACCGCCAATCACGATGACGTGCTTGCCGTCGGCGCGCAATTGGGCCTTGAGCTTGTCGCCCGCATTGACCTTGTTCTGCTGGGGCAGGAATTCCATGGCGAAATGCACGCCGTCAAGGTCGCGGCCAGGCACGGGCAGGTCGCGGCTCTGCTCGGCGCCACCGGTCAGCAGCACGGCGTCGAACTCGCTCTTGAGCTGCTCGGCGCTGACCGTGTCCTTGGCCCAGTTGGTGACCTTGGTGCCCGCCGGCATGTTGCCCACCAGCACGCCGGTGCGGAACACCACGCCCTCGGCCTCCATCTGCGCGACGCGTCGGTCAATGTGCGACTTCTCCATCTTGAAATCGGGGATGCCGTAGCGCAGCAGGCCGCCCACGCGGTCGTTCTTCTCGAACACGGTCACGTCGTGGCCCGCGCGCGCCAACTGCTGGGCGGCGGCCAGACCGGCCGGGCCCGAACCCACCACAGCCACCTTGCGACCGGTCTTGTGCTTCGCGGGCTGCGGCGTCACCCAGCCCTGGGCCCAGGCCTTGTCGATGATGGCGTGCTCGATCGACTTGATGCCCACCGCATCGTCGTTGACGTTGAGCGTGCACGCCGCCTCGCAGGGTGCCGGGCAGATGCGGCCGGTGAACTCGGGAAAGTTGTTGGTGCTGTGCAGCACGGCGATGGCGTTCTTCCAGTCGCCCTGGTACACGAGGTCGTTGAAGTCCGGAATGACGTTGTTGACCGGACAGCCGCTGTTGCAGAACGGCGTACCGCAGTCCATGCAGCGCGCACCCTGCACCTTGGCCTGTGCGTCATCGAGGCCGATGACGAATTCCTTGTAGTGTTTGACGCGCTCGGGCACGGGCGCGTAGCCCTCCTCGAGGCGCTCGTATTCCATGAAGCCGGTGACTTTTCCCATGGTGTTCTTCCTTCGCAGTCGTGGGGCGGGTTCTGGGGCTTACTTGGCGGGCACCGTGCCCGCCTTCTTGGCCGTGCCCTTGGCCTTGGTGGTGGCCTCGGCAGCGGCGCGGCGGGCGTGGATCTCGCCGAGGGCGCGCTTGTACTCGGTCGGGAACACCTTCACGAACTTCGTGCGGGCCTGGGCCCAGTTGTCGAGCAGTTCGCGCGCGCGCTTGCTGCCGGTCCAGCGGTTGTGTTCCTCGAGCAGCTTCTTGAGCTGCGCTTCGTCGGTCTGGCCGCGGTGCCAGGTGGCCACGTCGGTTGAGGCCTCCTGCTCTTTGGCCGACAGCACCGGCTCCAGCGCCACCATGGCGGTGTTGCAGCGCTGGGCGAACTGTCCGTCCTCGTCATAAACGTAGGCCACGCCACCGCTCATGCCGGCGGCAAAGTTGCGGCCGGTCTTGCCGAGCACGGCCACGGTGCCGCCGGTCATGTACTCGCAGCCGTGGTCGCCCGTGCCTTCCACCACCGCGGTGGCGCCCGACAGGCGCACCGCGAAACGCTCGCCGGCCACGCCGGCGAAGAACGCCTCACCGGTGGTAGCGCCGTAGAGCACGGTGTTGCCGACGATGATGTTGCGCGCGGCGTCGCCGCGGAAATCGATGCTGGGGCGCACGACGACGCGCCCGCCCGAGAGGCCCTTGCCGGTGTAGTCGTTGGCGTCGCCGATCAGGTAGAGCGTGATGCCCTTGGCCAGGAAGGCGCCGAAGGACTGTCCGCCCGTGCCTTCGAGCTGGATGCGGATGGTGTCATCGGGCAGACCTTCGGGGTGGTGCTTGGTGAGCTCGCCCGAGAGCATCGCGCCCACGGAACGGTTCACGTTGCGGGCGACTTCGATGAACTGCACCCGCTCGCCCTTCTCGATGGCGGGGCGGCACTTCTGGATCAGCACCTGGTCGAGCGCTTTCTCCAGCCCGTGCTCCTGCAGTTCGGTGTGCAGACGCGGCACCTCGGCCGGCACGGCGGGCATGGCCAGCAGGCGGCTGAAGTCCAGGCCACGGGCCTTCCAGTGCGCGATGCCGGCGCGCATGTCGAGCAGGTCGGCGCGGCCGATCAGCTCGTCGAATTTGCGCACGCCCAGCTGCGCCATCAGGTGGCGCACCTCTTCAGCAATGAAGAAGAAGTAGTTGACGACGTGCTCGGGCTTGCCCGAGAACTTCTTGCGCAGCGCCGGGTCCTGGGTGGCCACGCCCACCGGGCAGGTGTTGAGGTGGCACTTGCGCATCATGATGCAGCCCTCGACCACCAGCGGCGCGGTGGCGAAGCCGAATTCGTCGGCGCCGAGCAGCGCGCCGATCACCACGTCGCGGCCGGTCTTCATCTGGCCGTCGGCCTGCACGCGGATGCGGCTGCGCAGGCGGTTGAGCACCAGGGTCTGCTGGGTCTCGGCGAGGCCGATTTCCCACGGGCTGCCGGCGTGCTTGATGGACGACCACGGCGAGGCGCCGGTGCCACCATCGTGGCCGGCGATCACCACGTGGTCGGCCTTGCACTTGGCCACGCCGGCGGCGATGGTGCCCACGCCCACTTCGGACACCAGCTTGACGCTGATGCTGGCGTGCGGCGCCACGTTCTTCAGGTCGTGGATCAGCTGTGCCAGGTCTTCGATGGAGTAGATGTCGTGGTGCGGCGGCGGGCTGATGAGGCCCACGCCGGGCACGCTGTAGCGCAGCTTGCCGATGTAGTCGGACACCTTGCCACCGGGCAGCTGGCCGCCTTCGCCGGGCTTGGCGCCCTGGGCCATCTTGATCTGCACCTGGTCCGCGCTCTGCAGGTACTCGGCCGTGACGCCGAAGCGGCCCGAGGCCACCTGCTTGATCTTCGAGCGCAGGCTGTCGCCGTCTTCGAGCGGCAGGTCGACCTCGACCACGTCCTCGCCGATGATGGACTTGAGCGTCTCGCCCTTGGTGATCTTGATGCCCTTGAGCTCGTTGCGGTAGCGGCGCTCGTCCTCGCCGCCTTCGCCGGTGTTGCTCTTGCCGCCGATGCGGTTCATGGCCACGGCCAGCGTGGCGTGCGCCTCGGTGCTGATGGAGCCCAGCGACATGGCGCCGGTGGCGAAGCGCTTGACGATCTCCTTGGCCGGCTCGACCTCGTCGAGCGGGATGGCCTTGCTCGGGTCGAGCTTGAACTCGAACAGGCCACGCAGCGTCATGTGGCGGCGGCTCTGGTCGTTGATGATCTGGGCGTACTCCTTGTACGTGTTCCAGTTGTTGGCGCGCGTGCTGTGCTGCAGCTTGGCGATGGCGTCGGGCGTCCACATGTGCTCTTCGCCGCGCGCACGCCACGCGTATTCGCCGCCGGCGTCGAGCATGCTCTCGAGCACCGGGTCGTCGCCGAAGGCGGCCTTGTGCATGCGCAGCGCCTCTTCGGCGATCTCGAACACGCCGATGCCCTCGACGCGGCTGGCGGTGCCGGTGAAGTACTTGGCGACCGTGTCGCTGTTGAGGCCGATGGCCTCGAACAGCTGCGCGCCGCAGTACGACATGTAGGTGCTCACGCCCATCTTGGACATGATCTTGGACAGGCCCTTGCCGATCGCCTTGATGTAGTTGTAGATCGCCTTGTCGGCGCTCAGCGCGCCCGGCAGGTCCTTGTGGATCGAGGTGAGCGTTTCCAGCGCCAGGTAGGGGTGCACGGCCTCGGCGCCGTAGCCCGCGAGCACGGCGAAGTGGTGCACCTCGCGCGCGGTGCCGGTCTCCACCACCAGGCCGGCGCTGGTGCGCAGGCCCTCGCGCACCAGGTGCTGGTGGATGGCCGAGAGCGCGAGCAGGGCGGGAATGGCAACCTGCGCCGGACCGACGCCGCGGTCGCTCACGATCAGGATGTTCTTGCCGCCCTTGATGGCGTCCACCGCGGCCGCGCACAGTGAGGCCAGCTTGGCCTCCACGCCTTCACGGCCCCAGCTCACCGGGTAGGTGATGTCGAGCGTGACGCTGCGGAACTTGCCCTGCGTCACCGATTCGATGTTGCGCAGCTTGGCCATGTCGGTGAAGTCCAGCACGGGCTGGCTCACCTCCAGGCGCATCGGCGGGTTGACCTGGTTGATGTCGAGCAGGTTGGGCTTGGGGCCGATGAAGGACACCAGCGACATCACGATCGCTTCGCGGATCGGGTCGATCGGCGGGTTGGTCACCTGCGCGAACAGCTGCTTGAAGTAGTTGTACAGCGGCTTGTTCTTGTCGGACAGCACGGCCAGCGGGCTGTCGTTGCCCATGGAGCCGATGCCCTCCTCGCCGTTGGCGGCCATCGGGCTCATGAGGAACTTGATGTCCTCCTGCGTGTAGCCGAACGCTTGCTGCAGGTCGAGCAGTTCGGGCGAGACGCGCTCGAAACCGCCGGATTGCGGCTCGGTCTGCGCCACGGGCAGCTCCTGTGCGGCCTCGCCGGCGACGGGGTGCTCCACGTCATCGAGGCGGATACGCAGGTTGTCGATCCACTGCTTGTACGGCTTGCTGTTGGCGAGGTTGGCCTTGAGCTCCTCGTCGTCGATCATGCGGCCTTGTTCCAGGTCGATCAGGAACATCTTGCCGGGCTGCAGACGCCACTTGCGCACGATCTTGTTCTCGGGCACCGGCAGCACGCCGGACTCGGAGCCCATGATCACCAGATCGTCGTCGGTGATGCAATAGCGAGAGGGGCGCAGGCCGTTGCGGTCGAGGGTGGCGCCGATCTGGCGGCCATCGGTGAACACGATCGAGGCCGGGCCGTCCCAGGGCTCGAGCATGGCGGCGTGGTACTCGTAGAACGCGCGGCGGCGGTCGTCCATGAGCGTGTGCTGTTCCCAGGGCTCGGGAATCATCATCATCACGGCCTGCGCCAGCGGGTAGCCGGCCATGGTGAGCAGCTCGAGGCAGTTGTCGAAGGTCGCGGTGTCGGACTGGTGCGCGAAGCTGATCGGGTAGAGCTTCTTCAGGTCGTCACCGAGCACGGGCGAGCTCATCACGCCCTCGCGCGCCTTCATCCAGTTGTAGTTGCCCTTGACGGTGTTGATCTCGCCGTTGTGGGCCACGTAGCGGTAGGGGTGGGCCAGCGGCCACTCGGGGAAGGTGTTGGTGGAGAAGCGCTGGTGCACCAGGCCCAGGGCCGAGACGCAGCGCGGGTCCTGCAGGTCCTTGAAGTAGGTGCCGACCTGATCGGCCAGCAGCAGGCCCTTGTAGACCACGGTGCGGCTGCTCATGCTCACCACGTAGTACTCCTTGGAGTGCGTGAGCTTCAGGCGCTGGATGGCGGCGCTGGCCGTCTTGCGGATCACGTACAGCTTGCGCTCCAGCGCGTCCTGCACGATGACGTCGTTGCCGCGGCCGATGAAGACCTGGCGGATGATGGGTTCCTTGGCGCGCACCGTGGGCGACATCGGCATGTCGGTGTTCACCGGCACGTCGCGCCAGCCCAGCAGCACCTGGCCTTCGGCGGCGATGGCGCGCTCCATCTCCTGCTCACAGGCCAGGCGGCTGGCGTGCTCCTTGGGCATGAAGATCATGCCCACGCCGTATTCGCCCGCGGGCGGCAACGTGACGCCCTGGGCCGCCATTTCGGCGCGGTACAGTGCGTCGGGCATCTGGATCAGCAGGCCGGCGCCGTCACCCATGAGTTTGTCGGCCCCCACCGCACCGCGGTGGTCGAGGTTCTCGAGGATCTTGAGCGCCTGCGTGACGATGTTGTGGCTCTTCTCACCCTTGATGTGCGCCACGAAACCCACGCCGCACGCATCGTGCTCGTTGGCGGGGTCGTACAGACCGTGTTGCTGAAGATGCTGCTGCTCGCCAAACGTGCTCATGGCGTGATCCTTTTGATCGTGGGACAAAACCGACGGGACCGCGAGCATATTGCATCGCACCATGCACGCCAAGCATTTTAAATGGGGTCAGATTCTATTTATTGAGCCACCATCACGGGGCAGGGTATTAATTGGGGACAGATCAATGGGTGGGCGGGCGCCCGCGCGCGGCGCGCACGACACGGCGCTCGGTCTGGCGCTGCAGGTGCCGGGCAAAGTCTTCGTCCCCCAGCGCCCACCCGTGCAGGGTGGCATCGACGATGCGCTGTTGCTGGTCGGCGGCGAGGCCCGCGCGCACCAGCTCGCTGTACTTCGCTTCGCGCGCGAATGGCGTATTGCCCAAGGCCCAATAGACGGGATGGGGCGACAGATACCGGTCGGGCTGCTGTCCGATGTGGTGCCGATGGCTGGACCAGGGGTACTCGCGCGGCTCGCCCACCAACCCGGCACGAACCGGGTTGAGTTCGATGTAGGCCATGCACGCCAGCAGGTAGCGCTCGGTTTGCACCAGGGTGGACTTGTAGCGCCCCTCCCACAGCGTGCCGGTGCGGCCGTGGCGATCATTGAAACGCCGCACGTAGGTCCGCCCCACGGCCTGCATCATCCGCGGCACACCGTCTGCGGTGGCCGGCGTCAGCAAGAGATGGAAGTGGTTGTCCATGAGCACCCAGGCGTGCACCGCCACCTGGTTGGCGCGCGCGTGCTCGAACACCAGCGACATGAGCAGCTGGCGATCGGTGTCGTCGATCACGATGGGCTGCCGGTTGTTGCCGCGCTGGATGACGTGGTGCGGGTAGCCGGGGACGGTGAGTCGGGGCAGTCGTGCCATGGCCACGAAGGGAGTGTCGGGCGATTATGGGAGCGCGCGGTCGATGCGTTGCGCCACCCAGAGGCCCAGCAGGCAAGCGCTGCCGGTGACCAGCCAGCTCAAGTGCCAGCCACCCGCCTTCGTGGCGAGCCACGCCACCAGCGGCGGCCCCGCAAACTGGCCCAGGGCCGACAGCTGCTGCATCCAGCCAACGGTGGTGGAAACCGTGTCCTCACCAGGCGCAAGGCGCACCGCCAGCCCGAACAAGGTGCCAGGAATCAAGCCCCCCACGCCTGAGAACGCCAGCACACCCAGGTACTGCAGCCAGAACGGCCCGCTCAGCGCAAAGGCCAGTACGGCACCGCCGGCCATCGTGACATAGGCCAGCCGGAGCACCACAAGGGGTCGCGCGCCGTGCGCAATCCAGCGACCGGCGCCGATGTTGCCGGCCATGTTGACGGCAGCGGCGAGTGCGCTGAGCAACCCTGCCCACAAGCCACCCATGCCGCCTTGCGCCAGGATGGTGGGCAGGAAGCCCACCACCGCCAGCCACTGCCCGGAGTACAGCAGGAAGCCCAGCGCCACCAGCCAGGGGCCGGGCGCGGACAAGGTGCGCCGCAGGCGTGGTCGCCAGGGAGCGGCTTGCCCGGGTGCTCGCGCATCGGGCGGAAGCCCGGCCTGCAACCCCAGCGCCGCCAGCAATGACACCACCGACAAGCCCACCCACACCACGCGCCAGCCCATGCTTTCGATCACCGGTGCGCCCACCAGCAAGGCGAGCGCCGTGCCCAACGGCATGTAGGCGCCCCACCACCCGAGCGCGCGGGCCATCAGCAGCGGCGATGCGACGTGGCGACGAATGAGCGCGGGCGCCGGCAACACCGCCAGCAGAAAGCCCAGGCCTTCAAGCGCGCGCGATGCCAGCAACATATGTGGTGTATTCGCGAGGCCGCCCCAGGTGCTGCCCGCTGACAGCCCCAGCAAGCCGATCAGCATCACGCGACGGGGGCCGAACCGATCGGCCGACAGTCCGACGAACACGCCGAGGCACATGCCCGCCAGTTGCACCAACGACAACAAAAAGCCCGCCTCCAGCAGGCTGATGCCCAGACCCGACTGCAATGCCGGTACCGCGGGCGGCAGCTTGCCGATGTGTAGCGCGCAGGTGACCCCGACCGCCACCACCAGGGCCGCAGCACGCTGCGGCGTCGGCTGGGAAAGCGCGTTCACGGAAACACCACCACGCCCAACAAACGCTCGTGCTCCCGGACGGCAAAGCGATCCGTCATGCCGGCGATGTAGTCGGCCACGGCACGCGGCAGTGCCGGGTTACACCGATAACCCTCGGGCATTTGCGCCGGATCTGCGAGATAGCACTGGAACAAATCGCGCACCACCTGGCGCGCCCGTGTGGTCGTCTCCATCACCTGCGGGTGGCGATACAGGTTGTGGAAAAGAAAGGACTTGAGTGCGGTGCTGCGCTCACGCATGCCGTCGGAGAAGCGCACGATCGGCGCAGCGGCCCGCACGTCTTCCACCGATTGCACACCGCAAGCCCTCAACCGCTGCTGCGTGGCCGCGATCACGTCATACACCTGCTCGCTCAGCATGCGGCGGATGCTTTCGAACAGCAGCCGGCGTCCGCGCAACGATGGATGCTGCGCCAGCGCCTGTCGACGGTAGTCTTCGAACAACTCCACCGCCTCCAGTTGCTCCAGACTGAGCAATCCAGAGCGCACGCCATCGTCGATGTCGTGGGCGTTGTAGGCGATCTCGTCGGCCAGGTTGCACAACTGCGCTTCCAGCGAGGGCGAGCTCCCGTGCAAGAACCGGCTCCCGATGCCACCAGGCTCCTGCGCCTCGATGCGCTCGGCATTGCGGCGTGAGCAGTGCTTGAGGATGCCTTCTCGCGTCTCGAAGCACAGGTTGAGGCCATCGAAGCTGGCGTAGCGCTCTTCGAGTTCGTCGACCACGCGAAGGCTTTGCAGGTTGTGTTCGAAGCCCCATCCATCGGGCGCATGAGCGTCTGCGGGCAAGGCCTGCATGATCTCGTTCAGCGCGTCCTGCCCCGCGTGGCCGAACGGTGTATGACCCAGGTCGTGCGCCAGGGCGATCGCTTCGACCAGGTCCTCGTTGAGTTGCAGCGAACGCGCGATGCTGCGCCCGAGCTGCGCCACCTCGAGCGAATGCGTGAGCCGCGTGCGGAACAGATCGCCCTCGTGATTCAGGAATACCTGCGTCTTGTAGACCAGGCGGCGAAACGCGGTGGAGTGAATGACGCGGTCGCGGTCGCGCTGGAACGCGGTGCGCGTGGGGGCCTCGGGTTCGAGATGACGACGCCCGCGGCTGTACGCGGGATCGCAGGCGTACGCGGCCAAGCCCGACGTCATGCGCCCTGGCAACTGTCGGCAATCACCCGGGCCACCACCGCGTCAGGCACCGCGCGCAGCACCGCCTTGCCAGGACCGTCGATCAGCACGAAACGGATCTCGCCGGCTTCGGCTTTCTTGTCCACGCGCATGAGATCGAGGTAGCGCTGCGCATTGCGCTGCGGGTCGAGCACCGGCGCCACCACCGGCAGGCCGGCGCGCTCCACCAAGTGGCGGATGCGATCCACGAAGGCCCCGTCCACCAGCCCCACCGTCTGCGACAAGCGAGCCGCCATGACCATGCCACAGCCGACGGCCTCGCCGTGCAGCCAGGAACCGTAGCCCATGCCGGCCTCGATCGCGTGGCCGAAGGTATGGCCGAAGTTCAGGATGGCGCGCAGCCCCGCCTCGCGCTCGTCGCTGGACACCACCGCCGCCTTGATCTCGCAACTGCGCTGTACGGCGCGCGCCAGGGCGGACGGCTCCAGCTGGCGCAATGCAGCGATGTTGGCCTCGATCCAGTCGAAGAACGCCATGTCGGCGATGGGGCCGTACTTGATGATTTCGGCCAACCCGGCACTGAGTTCGCGCGGTGGCAGGCTGCGCAAGACGTCGAGGTCGCACAGCACGCGCAGGGGTTGATGGAAAGCACCCACCATGTTCTTGCCCAGCGGGTGGTTGATGCCGGTCTTGCCACCCACCGACGAATCGACCTGGGCGAGCAAGGTGGTGGGTATCTGCACGAAGGCAACGCCCCGCATGAAGCAGGCGGCTGCAAAGCCCGTCATGTCACCCACCACACCACCGCCCAGCGCATACAGCACGGTCTTGCGGTCGCATCCCGCGGCCAGCAGCGCGTCGAAAATGCGCTGCAAGGTGCCCCATTCCTTGTGGGCCTCGCCATCCGGCAGCACCACCGTGTGCACCTGTGCATGCCGCGCCTGCAACTGCGCCTGCACGCGGGAGAGGTACAAGGGCGCCACCGTCTCGTTGGTCACGATGAGCGCGTGTGCACCCTTCGGCAGCCCTTCGTAGGCGGTCGGATCATCGATCACGTGGCCCCCGATCAGGATCGAGTAACTGCGGTCGCCCAGATCGATGGGCACGGCGATGGGCGACGACGTGGCGCGGACTGCGGACAACATGCCGCAAGTGTATGCCGCGGGCGGTGGCTCCCCGGGTCAGGTGCCGTTAGCACCGTCAGCCCGGTGCCGGGCCAAACCGGCCAGCTCCAGCTGCATCACGATCATGTTGACGAGGGTGGCCACCGAGGGGCGTCCGGTGTCGATGGTGAAGTGCGCGGTCTGTGTGTACAGCGGATGCCGTTCGGCATGAAGCTCACGCAACTTCGCCATGGGGTCGTCGACCTGCAGCAAGGGGCGGTTGCGGTCATGCCGCACACGGCGGTACAGCTCTTCGGGCGACGATCGGAGGTACACCACATGCCCGCGGCGGCGCATGCACTGGCGGTTTTCGGGCCGCAGCACCGCGCCACCGCCCGTGGAAATCACCGATGTCGGCCCCTGGCTCACCTCGTCGATGACGACCGCTTCGAGGTCGCGAAAGGATTGCTCACCTTCCCGTTCGAAATAGGCCCGGATGCTGCAGCCGATGCGGGCCTCGATGGCCTGATCCACATCGACGAAGGGCAAACCCAGCCGCCGGGCCAGCTGGCGCCCGACGGTGGATTTGCCCGATCCCGGCAATCCGATGAGAAATACCGGCGCTGTGAGACTCAATTGATGGCGGAACGGCCGAGCACCCTGGGGGTGATGAAGATCAGCAGTTCGGAGCGCTCGTCGATCATGTCACGCGACTTGAACAGATTGCCCACACCGGGCAGGTCGCCCAGCAGCGGCACCTTGCGGATCTGGTTGCGCTCGGTGCGCTCGAAGATGCCGCCGATCACGACCGTACCACCGTTCTCCACCAGCACCTGCGTCTGGACGTGCTTGGTGTCGATGGCAATGCCGTCGGCGGTGGTTTCGCCGCGGGTGTCCTTGTTGACGTCCAGGTCGAGAATGATGTTGCCCTCGGGCGTGATCTGCGGGGTCACCTCGAGCTTGAGGTTGGCCTTGCGGAACGCGATGGCGGTGGCACCGCTGGACGTGGCCGTCTGGTAGGGGAACTCGGTACCCTGCTCGATCAGGGCCTTGACCTGGTCGGCCGTGACCACCCGCGGGCTGGACACGACGCGCCCTTTGCCGTCGGATTCGAGAGCAGAGATCTCCAGCGCGAGGAAGCGCGACGCATTGGGGCTGAACAGCGAGAGCGCGTAACTGGCGGCCGTCGCGTTCGAGGGCAGCGCGGGCAGGTTCACGAAAGGCGCGGACGTCAGAGTCGGCGACGTCGAGACGGCCGAGTAGTTGCTGCCGAAGTTGCCCCGCACCCCGTTGCCGTTGACCGAGCCGGCACTGAAGTCGCGGATGCCGCCGCCCAGGCGCACACCGATGGACTTGCCGAAGTCGTCGTCGGCCTCCACGATGCGGGCCTCGATCAGGACCTGACGGATCGGGATGTCGAGCTTGGCGATCAACTCCTGCACCTGGGCCAGGCGCGACGGGATGTCAGTCACGAACAGCTGGTTCGTCCGCGGTTCGGCGATCACACTGCCGCGGGGCGACAGGATGCGGGCGTTGTTGCCGCTGCCGCCGCTTGTCGCACCGGTCCCGCCCGAGGTCAGCTGGGTCGCGATGTCGGCCGCCTTGGCGTAGTTCATCTGGAACGACTGCGTTCGCACCTGCTCCAGGCTTTCAACCGACGCACGCGCTTCCAGTTCCTGCTTCTCACGCGCGGCGATCTCGTCTTTCGGGGCGATCCACAACACGTTGCCGGTCTTGCGCAGCCCCAGGCCCTTGGCCTGCATGATGATGTCGAGCGCCTGGTCCCAGGGCACGTCGCGCAGGCGCAGGGTGACCGAGCCCGACACGGAGTCGGAGGTGACCACGTTGAAGTTGGTGAAATCGGCGATCACCTGCAGCAGGGCGCGGACTTCGATGTTCTGGAAATTCAGCGACAGCTTTTCGCCCGAGTAGCCCGGGCCTTGCGTCAACTTGGAGGGATCGATGCGCTGCTCACGCACCTCCAGCACGAACTGGTTGTCGCTTTGGTAAGCGGAATGCTCCCAATTGCCGGTCGAGGCGACCACCATGCGCACGCGGTCGCCATTCTGCGTGGTGGTCACGGTGCGCACGGGTGTGCCGAAGTCGGTCACGTCGAGCCGGCGGCGCAGGCCTTCAGGCAGCGTGCTCTTGAGGAACTCGACCACGAGGCCGGTGCCTTCCTGGCGGATATCGACGCCCACCTGGTTGCTGGGCAGCTCAACCACCACGCGGCCGCTGCCACCGGTGCCGCGGCGGAAATCGATGTCGCGCAAAGCGCCCACGTCCATGTTGCGGCTCTCGGCGAACGGTGCCGGCGGGTTGGTTTGCGCCGTCACGGCCTCGGAGCGTTCCAGGATGACGAGCAGGCTGTTGCCTTCAATCCGGGTCTGGTAGGCGGCCGCTTGCTTCAGGTTCACCACCACACGGGTGCGATCCCCCGCCTGCACCACGTTGGCCGAGCGCAGGTTGCCCTCGTTGATGTCGACGGTGCTGCGGCCGATGGCGTTGGTGACACCGGGAAAGTCGAGGGCGATGCGAGCGGGCGCCTGGATGGTGAAGCCGGCTGGCAGCGACTTGAGTGGCTCGCTCGTGGTGATTCGAACCACCTCGACACCCCCCTGGACACCACCGGTGACCGACTGGATGGCGACCTGCGCATGCGCCCACCAGGAGCTCGCCAACATGCAGGCTGCCACCCCCCCCTTGCAAAGCTTTCGCCCCCAAGATGCGAAAGCCATGGTCTGCTCCGGGTTCTTCATTTAGCTTCCTCTACTAGCTGCAGCGCCGCCGGGCGCTCGATCCATTCGCCCGCGGCGTCCTGCACGATCTCGCGCAGGACCACCTCGGTCTCGGTAATGCGGGTCACGCGCCCGAAGTTCTGCCCCAAGTAGTTGCCAGGACGAACCTGATACAACAACCGGTCGACCCGGACCAGCGCCACCAGCTCGCCACCGCGGTCCAGGCTGCCCACCATGGCCATGGCGTCCAGCGGAAAGGCTTCAAGCGGCTGACGGCGGCGGGCGAGTTCGGGCTCGATCAAAGCCGAACTGCTCGCGGTCGCCGTCTGCGTGCCGCGCAACAGGCTGGCAAGCTTCTCGACACTGAACGGCGGGATTTCGCGCTCGACACTGTAGGGCTGGGGCACGAACCGCGTGGGTTCGGGAATCGGTTTCACCGAGGGCTTGATGGCGTTGCGCTCGGCCTGCATCCAGGCCTGAAGTTCGTCCTGGCCCGAGGATGTGCAGCCCGCCACCATCACGGCACACACGCATGCGCACAAAGAGCGGCTCATCACTTCTTCGCTCCTTGCGCCTTTTGTTGCGCGGCCACCTCTTCGGGATCGAGGTAGCGGTAGGTCTTGGCGGTGCCGTCCATGACGAGATAGCCCTCGCGGGTGGCAATGGGCGTGAGGCTGAGGTTGTTGAGCGTGACGATGCGGGACAGGTTGGCGATGTCGCCGGCAAACAAGCCGATGTCGTGGTAAGTGCCGGTCACGCGGATGGTGATGGGCAGCTCGGCGTAGTACTCGCGCACCACCACCTGGCCTGGGCGGAACAGATCGAACTGCAGGCTGCGGCCAAGCCCGGCCTGGTTGATGTCGGACAACAGGGCATCCATCTCCGCCTTGCCGGGCAGTTGTTTTTCCAGCTGGGTCACGTACTGCTGGACCTGTTCAAGCTGCTTGCGCAGCGCATCCAGGTTGACCGCCTGAACGAGCTTTTGCTGATAAGTGGTACGAAGCTCCTGCTCCCGGGCCTTTTCAGCCACCAGGGTTTCGTCCACCCCTTTGAGCCAGGCAAACCACAACACCGCGATGACACCAACGCAGACCGCCACGAACAGCAGGTTGCGGGGCAACCCGGGCCATTGCGACGGGTCGTTGGGATCGAGACCGGTGAACTGGGCGCGCAGCTTGTCCTGCAGCGCCTTGGTGTCGATCGTGAGGCCGGACCTCTTAGCCATCTCTGTCCTCTCAAACCTTGGCGGGAGCGGCCGCGGCGGGATTGGCGCCAGCCGGTGCGGCGGGCGCAGGGGCCACCTCGGGTTTTCGCAGCGTCACGCGCATCGTGAAATTGGCAACCCGGCGCGCGTCACGGCCACCGATTGGCGCGGTGGCGGCCACAATTTCCACCAGTTCGGGCCGCGTGAGCGCCCCGCGGTTGTTTGCAAGGCTGCGCAGCAGTTCGGACACGCGCTCTTGCGACTGTGCCGTGCCGGTGAGCAACACCGCGCCGCCCTCTTGCTTCATCGTGCGCAGAAACACGCCTTCCGGCAACTGCTGCACCAGCTCTTCCAGCAGGTAGACCGGCAGGTTGCGCCCGGCCTGGAGGTCTTCCACTGCGGTCTGGCGTGCCCGCAGCGATGCGATCTGCTGCTGCAGGGTTGCAATGTCCTTGATCTCGGCGTCCAGCCGGGCGATCTCCCGCGTGAGGAAGTCGTTGCGCTCTTGCTGAGCGGAAATCTGGCCCTGATACCAGGTGAACACCGCACCGCTGATGACACCGCCGAGCATTGCCGACAGCGCGAGCTGGGTGAAGAACTGTTCCTTGCGCCGCTTGCGAGCCGCCTCGCGGTGAGGCAGCAGGTTGATGAGGATCATTGGTAGAACCTCCGCAGCGCCAGGCCGGTCGAGGTGAGGTAGGCCGGCGATTCACGCGAGATCTTGCGCGCCTGGATGCCAGGCCCGAGTTCCATCGCGTCGAAGGGATTGATCAGCATGCACGCGAACGACGTCTGGTGCGTGACCGCTTCCGTGAGGCCGAGCAGGGCGGCACTGCCTCCCGCGAGCAGGATGTGGTCGATCTTGTTGTACGGCGTGCTGGTGAAGAAGAACTGCAGCGCGCGACCGATTTCCTGCGACATGCTTTCGATGAAAGGGTCGAGGACCGCCGTCTGGTAGTCCTCCGGCAAGTCGCCCGAGCGTTTCTTGGCCTCGGCTTCATCGGCCGAAAAACCGTACTGGCGAATGATGAGTTGCGTGAGCTGGCTGCCCCCGAACGCCTGATCGCGTTCGTACAGCACTTCATCGTTGCGGATCACCTGCAGGCTGGTGGTGACGGAGCCGATCTCGAACAGCGCCACCAGCGCGTCGACGCCCTGGTTCGGCAGCGTCTCGATCACCCGACCGGCAGCCAACCGCGACGCATACGACTCGACATCCATCACGACGGGTTTCAAACCAGCGGCTTCGGCAAGGCCTTGCCGGTCGGAGACCTTCTCCTTGCGGGAGGCGGCGATAAGCACCTCGACATCACCCACCGACGTGCTGCTGGGGCCGACCACGCAGAAGTCGAGGCTGACCTCGTCAAGCGAGAACGGAATGTATTGATTGGCCTCCGACTCGACCTGGGCCTCGAGCTCTTTGTCGGACATGCCACCGGGCAGGATGATCTTTTTCGTGATCACCGCCGATGCCGGCAGGGCCAGCGCAACGTTCTTGGTCTTGCTGCCGCTCTTGCGCACCACACGGCGCACGGCATCGGCCACCTCGTCGAATTTCTCGATGTTGCCGTCGGTGATCCACCCGCGCTCCAGCGGCTCCATGGCGCACCGTTCCAGCACGAATTCACCCGCGCGATTGCGGCTGAGCTCCACCAGCTTGACGCTGGAAGAGCTGACATCAATGCCCAACAAGGGCGCCGGCTCCCGGCTGAATAGCGATCCCATTGAGATCAAGGTGGCCCCCAAATCGCGTGGCGCGTGGCCGCGCCATACTTAAGAATTCACTTCAATGCTAGCAGTAAGCCCATTGAGCGGCAAAGATTTTTTGCCTCATGCACAAATCGAAACGTTGTCAAAAGCCGACGCGGCGTGAGGCCTGCGTGATGCATTGAACGAATGCATTTCATGCCCCATCACACGCTTGCGGCACCGTCCTTCCGAATTCCCGACGCCCGTTGGACCGGCTCCTACAATGGCGAACCATCGCTCGAAACCCGAATGACCCAAGACACCAGGCCCTCGAAGGGCAGCCCTGCGAAGGCAGTATCTGCGGCACCCCATACGCTTGCCTTCATCGGGCGCTTGGTGGTGGCTGCGGCCGGACTGGCGGCGGCGGGTGTTGCGGCGGTGTTGATTGCCGTCGGCATCGCGTTGGCAGTGGCCTATCCCAACCTGCCCGACGTCACCGGCCTCGCGGACTACCGCCCCAAGCTGCCTCTGCGCGTGCTGGCGGCCGACGGCCAACTGATCGGCGAGTTCGGCGAGGAGCGGCGCAACCTGCTCACGATCGACCAGATTCCCGAGGTGATGAAGCACGCGGTGCTGGCGATCGAGGACGCGCGCTTCTTCGAGCACAGCGGTGTCGACTACCGCGGCATGGTGCGCGCCGCGCTGGCCAACCTGCGCGAAGCCAAAAGCCAGGGCGCTTCCACCATCACCATGCAGGTGGCGCGCAACGTGTACTTGTCGGCCGAGAAGAGCTACACGCGCAAGATTTACGAGGTGCTGCTCACGTTCAAGCTGGAGCACTTGCTCACCAAGGAGCAGATCCTCGAGATCTACATGAACCAGATCTTCCTGGGCCAGCGCGCTTACGGATTCGCTTCCGCCTCGCAGATCTATTTCGGCAAACCGCTGCAGGACGTGACCATCGCCGAGGCGGCGCTGCTCGCCGGCCTGCCGCAGGCGCCGTCGGCCTACAACCCGGTGCGCAACCCCAAGCGGGCCCAGGCGCGCCAGCGCTACATCATCGACCGCATGGTCGACAACGGCTTCATCACCGCGGCGCAAGCGCAAGAAGCCAAGGCGCAGCCGATCAAGCTGCGACAGCCGACGCGCGAGGACAACCTGCAGGCCGAGTACGCCGCCGAGATGGCGCGCCAGGCGATCGTCGCGCAGTACGGTGAGGCGGCCTACACGCGCGGCCTCGTGGTGAGCACCACCATCGACCCACGCGCGCAGCAAGCGGCCTACCGGGCGGTGCGCCAGGGCGTGCTCGACTATGAGCGTCGTCAGTTCTACCGCGGCCCGGAGCTGTTCATCACCCTGCCCGACGACCCCCAGCAGCGCGATGCGGCCATCGACGACGCACTGGCCGAACGCCCCGACAACGGCGATCTGCTGTCGGCCGTGGTGCTCGAAGCGAGCCCCCGGCGCGTCGTGGTGGTACGCCAGGATGGCGAGCCGATCGAGATCACGGGTGAAGGCCTGAAACCCGTGCAGTCGGGCTTGTCGGACAAGGCCGGCCCCAACATCAAGCTCCGAGCGGGCGCCGTGGTGCGTATCGTCAAGGTGGATGAGAAGTCGTGGCGCATCACGCAGCTGCCCGAGGTGGAATCGGCCTTCGTCGCACTGGACCCGCGCAACGGCCGGATCGCGGCACTCATCGGCGGCTTCGATTTCAACAAGAGCAAGTTCAACCACGTGACCCAGGCCTGGCGCCAGCCGGGCTCGAGCTTCAAGCCTTTCATCTATTCCGCTGCGCTGGAAAAGGGCCTCACGCCCATGACGGTGGTGAACGACGCGCCGCTCTTCTACTCGGCAACCGAAACCGGCGGCAAACCCTGGGAGCCCAAGAACTACGACGGTCAGTTCGAGGGGCCCATGTCGGTGCGCCGTGCGCTCGCCAAGTCGAAGAACATGGTGTCGATTCGCGTGTTGCAGCTGGTGGGCACGCAGAGTGCGCAGGAATGGGTCACCCGCTTCGGCTTCGAAGCCGACAAACACCCGCCCTACCTGACGATGGCGCTGGGCGCCGGCTCGGTCACACCGCTGCAGATGGTGACCGGCTACTCGGTGTTCGCCAACGGTGGCCACCGGGTGGTGCCGGTGCTCATCACGCGTGTCACCGACTCGCGCGGCCACGTGCTCTTCGAGGCGCCGCAGACCACGCTGGACAACGCCCCGCGCGCCATCGAGCCGCGCAATGCCTTCCTGATGAGCAGCCTGCTGCAGGAAATCACCCGCTCGGGCACAGCGGCACGGGCACAGGCAATCCTCAAGCGCAACGATCTCTACGGCAAGACCGGCACCACCAACGACGCGGTCGACGCGTGGTTCGTTGGCTACCAACCCACGCTCGCGGCAGCGGCCTGGGTCGGCTACGACACGCCGCGCAACCTGGGCAGCCGGGAAACCGGCGGCGGCCTGGCATTGCCGATCTGGATCTCTTTCATGCAGGAGATGCTCAAGGACGTGCCGATCACGCCCATCGCGGCGGTGCCGCCCGGCGTGATCAACGTCGGCGGCGAGTGGTACTACGAAGAATTCGGCCCGGGCAACGGCGTGCACGGCATTGGCCTGGGCGACCCCTGGCCGGGTGCCCCTGCGGGCACGGAGGTGGACGCCAACGGCATGCCGGTCGCGGCCCCGCTGCCCCAGGTGGAGGAGCGGCGCAGCATCCTCGACCTGTTCAGGAACTGAAGCGCAGCGGCTGGCCGGCCTGCTCGCTCGCGTGGCGGCTCAGGTTCTCGAAGAATTCGCCATGGCCTTTGGTGTCCATCCACGCCCTGCCGTCGAACTTGTAGTGAAAGCCGCCGGCGCGCGCCGCCAGCCACACCTCGTGCAATGGCCTCTGCAGGTTGATGACGATCTGGCTGCGGTTGCCGAACACCAGCGTGATCATGCCGCCCACGCGCTGGTTGTCGATGTCGGCGTCACTCTCGTCGTTGATGCGGTCGCACGCCAGCTCGATGGCGCGCAGCAGCGCTTCGGCACGGTCCTGGTATTCGAGGTCGGTCATTAGAATGCGCGAATGTTCGGGTGGCTGCGCATTCTAGGTTCCGGCTTCGGCCCCGCTCGGGTCATGGCCTTGGCATTGTTGCTGTCGTGCCTGGCCGCGTGCGGTCAGAAGGGCGCCCTCTACCTGCCGCCGCCCGCCCCTGACGCCCAACCCAAGCAGCCCGCCAATGCCCCTGCCCGCGCACCTGACACTTCGCCACGGTGAACTCCATTTCGAGGATGTGCCCCTCGAACGTCTGGCCCGCGAACACGGCACGCCCCTTTTCGTCTACAGCCGTGCGGCCATCTTGCAGTCGCTGGCGGCGTATGAGCGCGGCTTGGCGGGGCGCTCGCACCTGATCTGCTACGCCATGAAGGCCAACTCCTCGCTGGCCATCCTGCAGACCCTGGTACGCGCCGGGTGCGGACTCGACATCGTCTCGGGCGGGGAACTCGAACGGGCACTCGTTGCCGGCTGCGCGCCCGAGCGCATCGTGTTCTCGGGCGTGGGCAAGACGCGCGCCGAGATGCGCCGCGCCCTTGAGGTGGGCATCGGCTGCTTCAACGTCGAGAGCCGCGGCGAGCTCGATGTGCTGGACGGTGTGGCCCGCTCGCTGGGACGGCGTGCGCGCGTGAGCATCCGCGTCAACCCCGACGTGGACGCGAAGACGCACCCCTACATCTCCACCGGCCTGAAGGACAACAAATTCGGTATCGCCCACGGCGAGGTCCTGCAGACCTACCGCCACGCGGCGGCCTGCAGCGGGCTGGAGGTGGTGGGCATCGACTGCCACATCGGCTCGCAGATCACCGAGGCGGCGCCCTACCTCGATGCCATGGACCGCGTGCTCGATCTCGTCGCCGGGATCGAGGCTGGCGGCCTGCGGCTGCACCACCTCGATTTCGGGGGTGGCCTGGGCATCGACTACAACGGCGACACGCCGCCCGCGGCCGACGCGTTGTGGCCGCGTTTGCTGGCCAAACTCGACGCACGGGGTTACGGCGATCGCGTCGTGATGATCGAGCCAGGCCGCTCGATCATCGGCAACGCGGGCGTGTGCATCACCGAGGTGCTCTACACCAAGCCCGGCGAACACAAGAATTTCCTGATCGTCGACGCGGCCATGAACGACCTGCCACGCCCCGCCATGTACGAGGCGTTCCACCGCATCGAGTCCGTGCGTCCGCGCGAGAACGAGGCACCGACGGTGTGGGACGTGGTCGGTCCGGTGTGCGAAAGCGGTGACTGGCTCGGACGCGAGCGCGCCCTCGCGGTGCGCCCGGGCGATCTCCTCGCGGTGTTGTCGGCGGGCGCCTACTGCATGAGCATGGCCAGCAACTACAACACGCGCGGACGTGCGGCGGAGGTGCTGGTCGATGGCGATCGGGCCACGTTGATCCGCCAGCGCGAGAGTGCTGCCGATCAGATGCGGCTGGAAGTACCGATGACCTGAGGTCTCAGGCGGCGCCACAAGCGCCAGCCCAGCAGCCCGGCCATCAACGCGGCGTACACCGCCACCTCGTTGAAGTCGTTCTTGCCGGCACGCATCCAGAAGAAGTGCAGCACGGCCAGCACGGCCACCGCGTACACCAGCCGGTGCAACGCCTGCCAACGCGGTGCGCCAAGGGCCCGGATCGCGCGGTTGAACGAGGTGGCCGCCAAAGCGAGCAGCACCAGCCAGGCCAGCGTGCCCACCAGGATGAACGGGCGCTTGGGAATGTCCACCAGCACCTCGCGCCAGTCGAAGCCCATGTCGAACCAGACATAGGCCAGCCAGTGCATCGAGGCATAGAAGAAGACGAACAACCCCAGCATGCGGCGAAAGCGCGCCAGCGCGGGCATGCCCAGCGAGGTGCGCAGTGGCGTCACCAACAGCACCAGCACCAGCGCGCGCAGCGACCAGTCCCCCAACGCGCGGATCAGCGCTTCGGCCGGATTGGCGCCCAGCCGGTCGGCCACGGCGGCCCACACCAGCCACGCGAACGGCAACAGCCAGACCGTGAACACCAGGGGCTTGGCCAGCGGGTGCAACAGCGCCCGCTGGGCTGTGGCGCGGTTCATCAGTAAAGCTTGCGCAGGTCCATGCCCGCGTAAAGCTGGCCCACCTGCGGTTCATAGCCGTTGAACTTCAGCGTCTGCCGGCGCTTGGCGAACAAGCCGCCACCGTCCTCGCCGATACGTCGCTCGGTGGCCTGACTCCAGCGCGGGTGCGACACCTCGGGATTCACGTTGGAGTAGAAGCCGTACTCCTGCGGTGCGGCCACGTTCCAGGACGTCTTCGGTTGCAGTTCGGTGAAGCGGATCTTCACGATCGACTTGCCGCTCTTGAAGCCGTACTTCCAGGGCACCATCAGGCGCAATGGCGCGCCGTTCTGGTTGGGCAACACCTCGCCGTACATGCCGAAGGCCAGCAGGGTGAGCGGGTGCATGGCTTCGTCCATGCGCAGGCCTTCCACATACGGCCAGTCGAGCACGTTGGAGCGCAGGCCAGGCATCTGCTTGTCGTCGGCCAGGGTCACAAACTCCACGTACTTCGCGCTGCCCTGCGGCTCCACGCGCTTGACCAGCTCGGACAGCGAATAGCCCACCCAAGGGATCACCATGGACCAGCCCTCGACGCAGCGCAGGCGGTAGATGCGCTCTTCCATGGGCGCGAGCTTGAGCAGGGTGTCCAGGTCGAAGCGGCCGGGCTTGTTCACCAGCCCCTCCACCTCCACCGTCCAGGGGCGCGGCTTGAGGCTCTTTGCGTTACGCGCCGGGTCGCTCTTGTCGGTGCCGAACTCGTAGAAATTGTTGTAGCTGGTGGCGTCCTCGTAGCTGGCGGGTTTCTCGACCGTGGTGGCGCCGGCCACCGCGCTGACGCGGCCCGGCAGCGGGGCCAGCTTGCCCGGGCGCTGCACACCTTGGGCGTGGGCATCGCGGGTGGCCCAGGTGGCGCCGGCGGCCGCCAGGGCCAGCAGCCATTGCCGCCGCTGCAGGTAGGCCGCGCGCGGCGTGATTTCGCTGCTGTGCGGGTGGATGAAGCCGTCCTGGCCGGTGCGGATGATCATGGCAGTCACTCCTGAAAAAGACACGGGCGCGACGGAAATCGCGCCCGCTGGGGTATCGGTCGTGTGATACGCCGAAGTCTTACCGGTTCCGCACTCAGAGCTCGCCGTAGCTGTGCAAACCCGACAGGAACATGTTGACGCCCAGGAAGGCGAAGGTGGTGATGGCCAGGCCGACCAGTGCCCACCAGGCCGCCACGGTGCCGCGCAGACCCTTCATCAGGCGCATGTGCAGCCACGCCGCGTAATTGAGCCAGACGATCAGGGCCCAGGTTTCCTTCGGGTCCCAGCTCCAGTAGCCGCCCCAGGCCTCGGCTGCCCATAGCGCGCCCAGCACGGTGGCGATGGTGAAGAACGCAAAGCCCACCGCGATCGCCTTGTACATCACGTCGTCGAGCACCTCGAACGACGGCAGGCGCTCTGCGATCCGCCGGCGGCCGAACAGGATGGCCGCCACGATCAGCGCGGAGACGCCGAAATACACAAACCAGTAACTGCCGCCCTGCTCCTGCGCGCTCTGGCGGAACACGATCGGTTCGAAGCACAGCACCACGCCCAGCAACCACAGCGGAGCCAGCTTGTACCAACGCGTCTCGCCCGCGGTCTGCTTGATGAGGTAGGCGAAGGCCAGCATCGCGGCGATCGCAAACGTGCCATAGCCGATGAAATTGGCCGGTACGTGCAGCTTCATCCACCAGCTCTGCAGCGCAGGCACCAGCGGCTGGATCTCGTGCGCCTCGCGCACCACCGTGTACCACAGCAGAAAGCCCACCGCGGCACTCACGATCAGCATGGCGAAGGCGCCCATGCCGCGCGTGGCGTAGCGGTCCTCGTAGTAGAGGTAGTACGCGGCCGTCATCCAGCAAAACAGCACGAACACCTCGTAGAGGTTGCTCACCGGGATGTGGCCGATACCGGGGCCGATCTGGTGGCTTTCGTACCAGCGCACCAGCGAACCGATGAGCGCAAGGGTGATGGCCACCCAGGCCAGACGCGAACCCAGTGCTTCGAAGGTGGCGCCCGCGCGGGTGAACATGCCCACCCAGTAGAACGCGGTGCTCATGAAGAACAGCACGCACATCCACAGGATGGCCGACTGGCTGGAGATGAAGTACTTGAGCAGGAACACCTGCTCCGCGCGCGCCAGGTCGGCACCGCCACCCGGGGCCTGGTAGAGCCAGATGGCCAGCAGCGCGAACGTCCCCACCACCACGGTGAGCATGCGCAGCGGACGCCAGAACCAACCCAGCCACACCAGCGTCGGCACGGTGCCCGCGAGGATGGACTTTTCGTAAACGTCCATGGCGCTGCCGTACTGCCAGAAGGCGAGCGCACCGGCCGCCAGTACCAGGGCGGCAAACAGCCAGTCCCACAGGTCTCGGCGCGCAAAGTAGCCGGGCTGCAATCCGCCGCCGTGGCTGGATTTCTTGAGGTCGATGGTCTGGGTGGCGGTGTTCATGGTTTCACCTGCAGCAACTGGGTCTTGAGCAACTCGAATTCGTGGTCGGTGTCGAGCGTCTTGCGGTTCGACGACAGGGCCAGACTGGCCTGTGCGCCCTGCCCCTGCGGCGCCAGCCACACCCACACGCGGCGTTCGCGGACATAGAGCATGGCAAAGACGCCCAGAATCAGCAACAGGCACCCCAGGTACACGATGGTCTTGCCGGGCGCGCGCGCCACCTGGAACACGCTGGCCTGCACGTGGGTGAAGTCCTTCAACTGCAGGGCCATCGGCGCGGGGTAGAAGAAGCTGTCCGACAGGCTGATGACGGCTTGCGTCATGAAGCGCTGCGTGGCCTCGTCACGCGGCAATGGCGCCAGGCCGGCGCGCTCCCTGCTGAGTTGCATCAACTCGAACAGCGTACCGTTGAGGATACGCACCAGCACATCGCTCGCGCGTTCGCGCTCAGCCTCGGGCACATTGGATTCCAGAAAAGAGGACACGGCCTGCAGACCGCCGAGCACGTCGCGCGCCGGTGCGCCGTTGGCGCCGGTGGACGCAGCAGGCACGGGCTCGGCACCGGCAAACAGCGACAGGGCGCGCGTGGCCGAGGCTTCCAGCGCTTCGGCCAGATCGGCGCGGTCACCCTCCACCGACTGCGTTGCATAGCGGCGCACCGCCTCAGCGCGCAGGCCGGGGTCATCGAGCGCGGCGCGCAGGCGCACGAAACCGTCCATCGCGTCGTTCTCGTCGACCGGCACGCGCAGGTAGCGGAACGCGTCTTGCGGCGTGTCGCGAAGGCCCAGCAGGTACACGCGCTGACCATCCAGCTCCACCGGCAGCATGTAGTTGTGATATTCCACCGCCTGGCCGGCGCTGTCGCGCAACTTGTAGGTCACGCTCGGGCCCACGTTGCGCAGCGTCTTTTCCGCCGTGGTCTTGTGGGCAGCGCCCAGGCGGCTCTCGACCGCCTCGCGCAGATCGACCTTGCGGACATCGGTACCGGCGGCGCCCTGTCCGGCGAAGTTCTCCACGTTGATCACGCGCAGCCCGCTGTATTCGAGTGTGAGCTTCTGCTCCCCGTTGCTGAGCTCGGTGGAGCCGCCGATGGTGCCCTCGACCTCGAACGGGCGGGCACCACGCGTGAACGGGACCGCCTGCAGCTTCACGCGCGAGCCGCCATCGTCGAAGCTGGACTGGTAGATCGCCACGCCCCGGTGGAAGGCCGGGTGGTTCACCTCGACACGCGCTTCCTTCTTCTCACCGGTTTCGTGATCGTGGATCACGATCTCGCTCGCGAACAGGCGGGGCATCCCGGTGTCGTAGTACTCAACGATGAATTTCTTGAGTTCGACCGAGAAGGGCAGCTCCTGCAGCAGCACACCGCCGGGCTGAGAAATGATGGCGGTGCTGGACGCGGTGCCCTCGGTGACCAGCAGGTTGCCACGGAACGTCGGGTTGCTCGCCGACAGGCGGTGCTGCGGCGGCACGTCGGCGATCATGCCGCCGCCCTCGAAGATCTGTTTGCCGTTGAACCAGGTCTGCGCGCGCACCATCAGGTCGCCATCGAGCAAGCCGCCCACGCACACCAGCACGATGGCGCTGTGCGCCGCCAGATAACCCCACTTGTTGGCCGCGCCTTTCTTGGCCGCCACCATCCAGCCCTCGCCCTCGGGCAGCGGGCGCGACTGCAGGCGCACCTTCCAGCCCGAACCCAGCAATACCTGCCCGATGCGGTTGGCCGCCACCTGCGGTGCCTCGGCCAGTTCGCCCTGCGCGCGGTGCGGAAAAGCCTTGAGGCTTTGTTCGCGGATGTTTTCCTTGAAGGCCTTGAAATCGGCCAGGATCTTGGGCGTGTTGCGCGCGATGCACAGGCTGGTGCTCACCACCAGGAACGCCAGGATGAGCAGGAACCACCACGCGCTGTAGACCGTGAACAGGTGGGCCGCGGCAAACACCTCGGCCCAGAACGGGCCGAACTGGTTCACGTAATTGTTGAAGGGCTCGGCCTGTTTGACCACGGTGCCGATCACCGAGGCGATACAGATCACCGTCAGCAACGCGATGGCAAAACGCATCGACGACAGCAACTCGACCGTTGCGGCCAGCGGGCGCGGGCCACGCTGAAGTTCCAGGCCTTGGGTCGAAGCGGTCATGTCGGGTGGGGATGAAAAAAGGCGCTTGCGGGAATCGCCAAGCGCCTTGTTCTGATGCGGTTGCGCGCTGCCGGTTCAATGCCCGGCATGAAATATCAGCGCAGACCGGCGATGTAGTCGGACACCGCCTGGATCTCGCGATCGGTCATCTTGGCAGCCACGCCAGTCATCTGTGCGTTGTTGGCCCGCGCACCGCTGCGGAAGTGCTCCAGCTGGGTCTTGGTGTAGTCGGCATGCTGGCCAGCCAGGCGCGGGTATTGCGACGGGATGCCGGCACCGTTGGGGCTGTGGCAGCCGGCGCAAGCGGCAATGCCGCGGTCGGCCAGGCCGCCGCGATAGATACGTTCACCGAGCTTCACCAGCGCGGCGTCGGAGGCAAAACCCGGCGCCGGCTTCTGCGAAGCCAGCCAGTAGGCGATGTTGCGCATGTCGTCGTCCGACAGCGTGGCCGCCATGCCTTGCATGATGGCGTTGGCGCGCTTGCCGCTCTTGTATTCCTGCAACTGCTTGAGCAGGTACTCCGGATGCTGACCCGCCAGCTTGGGATTGGCCGGTGTGGAGGAGTTGCCATCGGCCGCGTGGCAAGCCACGCAGACGTTGCCATACGCAGCGGCACCCTTGGCCAGGTCCGGCTTGGCGGGCTGCGCGTGCACGTTCAGGGAAAGGGCTGCGGCGGCAGCGGCCATCAGGAAGGAGGCGGGCAATTTCATGTCGGGGCGTGCGTCGCGGTCGGACGGGTTCGTTCGGTGTGGGGACTTGTCGAGGGTCGGCCGGTCAAAACCCACAGATTTTACAATGCGCCACCAAGACCCCCCCAGATGACCCACCACTCCACTGCGGCCTCTGCCGCCGCCGACGCCCGCCTGGCCCACGCCTGGCTGCACACGGCACGCTTCCTGACCACCGCCCCCACGCTGGAGACGCTGCCCACGCTCGACGTGCCGGAAATCGCCTTCGTGGGCCGCTCCAACGCGGGCAAGTCCACCGCCATCAACACCCTGGCGCAGCAAAAACGCCTGGCCTTTGCTTCCAAGACGCCCGGGCGCACCCAGAGCATCAACCTCTTCACCCTGGGCAAGCAGGGCATCACCGACGCCGTGCTGGCCGACCTGCCCGGCTACGGCTACGCCGCCGTGCCGCGCGAGGCCAAGCTGCGCTGGCAGCGCGTGATGGCCAACTACCTGCTCACCCGGCCCAACCTGCGCGCCGTGGTGATGCTGGTCGACCCGCGCCTGGGCCTCACCGAACTCGATGAGGCCTTGCTGGAAGCCATCCGCCCGCGTGTCGAGGGTGGCCTGAAGTTCCTCGTGCTGCTCACCAAAGCCGACAAGCTCACGCGCACCGAGGCCAACAAGGCGCTGTCGATCGCGCGACTGCAGACCGCCGGCGGCGAAGTCAGACTGTTCTCGGCCCTGAAGAAGCAGGGCCTGGACGAGGTGGCAACGCTGCTGATGCGCTGGGTCCGCGAGGACGTCGGGTCACAGGCGCCGACCACCCCCGCCGACGACGAACCGCCCGCCGCCGATTGAGACCGCGTCGGGCCCGATGGAGCCCGCCGTGATTGAAACCTTCGACGCCGTGCTGCCGCACGGCATCACCCTGAGCTGCCGAGCCGCGGGAGAACGCGGCCGCCCGGTGCTGGTGTTCCTGCATGGCTTCCCCGAAGCCGCCTTTGTCTGGGACGACCTGCTCGAGCACTTCGCCCGCCCCGAGCACGGCGGCTATCGCTGCGTCGCGCCCAACCTGCGCGGCTTTGAGCGCTCCAGCGCACCCAGCGACGTCGCGGCCTACCGGGCCAAGCCCCTGCTGCAGGACATCGGTGCCTTGATCGACGCCGTGAGCGCCAGCAGCCCCACCCCGGGGCGGCTGGCCGCCCTGATCGCACACGACTGGGGCGGTGCCCTGGCCTGGGCCTTCGCAGTGCGGCACCCGCAGCGCCTGGCGCGCCTGGCCATCCTCAACGCGCCCCACCCGCTGCCGTTCCAGCGCGAACTCGCGCAGTCGCCCGCGCAGCAGGCTGCCAGCGCTTACATGAACTTTCTGGCGCGTCCGGATGCACCCGCGCTGCTGGCAGAGAACGACTTTGCCCGCTTGTGGCCGTTCTTCACCACCTTCGCGGCCGACGGGCCACCGCCTGCCTGGCTCGACGACGCCATGCGCGAGCGCTACCGCAACGTGTGGCGCCAGGGTCTCCACGGAGGCTGCAACTATTACGCGGCCTCACCACTGCGCCCGCCCACGGCACAAGAACCTGGCGCTGCCGCCGTGACCTTGCCACCCGAGGCCGTGACGGTGCGCGTGCCCACGCTCGTGATCTGGGGCATGGGCGACACCGCGCTACCGCCCACCTTGCTGGACGGCCTGACCGACGTGGTGCCGGACCTGCGGATCGAGCGATTGCCTGGCTGCACGCATTGGCTGGTGCACGAGCAGCCGCAACGGATTGCGGCCTTGATCGACGGGTTTCTTCAGACGCCGACGTAAAACGGCGGCTCGCCCGGCGGGCGCGTCTTGAAGCGCTTGTGCACCCAGTAGTACTGCTCGGGCATGCTCCGGATGTAACCCTCCAGCGCCCGGTTCATGGCGGCGGTGTCTTCCTCAACCGTGCCACCCGGGTAGTTTTCCCAGGGTGAATGCACGGTGACTTCGTACCCGTCGGGCACCAGGCGTGTGAGCACCGGCACCACCCGTGCCCTGCCCAGGCGCGCCAGTCGCGGCAGCGAGGTGACGGTGGCCGCGGTCACGCCGAAGAACGGCACGAACACCGCGTCGCGGTCGCCGTGGTCCATGTCAGGCAGCAGATAGGCCGGTACACCCTCGCGCAAGGCCGCCACGATGGCGCGCAGCCCTTGCCGTTTGCCCACCGCCAACGGGTGGCCGAAGCGCTGCCGGCCCGCGTTCATCCAGCGGTCGACGTCGGCGTTGAGCTGCTCGGCGTACAGACCGCAAAAGCGCCTCGGCAGGTGGGCGGTGATGGCGGTCCAGCCCGCGTCCATGCCCACGAAGTGCGGCGCGAAGATCACCGCCGGCCCACTGGCCTCCAGCGCGGCAAGATCGCCCTTGAGCAGCAGGCGACGCCTGACCACGTGCGCCGGTGCTTCCCACAGCCAGCTGCGGTCGAGCCAGGCCTGGGCAAAGTAGACGAAATGCCGGCGCACGGCCGCATCGCGCTCGGCCTCGGACTGGTCGGGAAAACACGCCGCCCAGTTGGTCTGGGCGATGCGCCGGCGCCGCGCCGCCACCGCGTGCAGCACGCGGCCAAGCAACCAGCCCAGTGCGCGCACCCAAGGCAGCGGCAGGTAGGCCAGCAGGCGCATGAACCCCACGCCGAGTCGGTTGCTCAGGCGCGATTCGGTGGCGGTGGGACTGGCGGCGGGCGCGGGTTCGGTCATCGGCGCGGGGCCTTGTAGCGGTCGTACGACCACAGATACTGGGCGGGCGATTCTCGCACCAGCGATTCCATGGCCGCATTGACCACCCGCGCTGCGGCCTCGGGCTCACCTGGCAGCACGGCGCCGAGCGGGCGCACATGGATCACGTAACCGCGCCCCCAGGACAAGCGTTCGCCCCAACTCAGCAGCACGGTGGCGTCGGCCGAGCGCGCGAGCCGGGCCGACAGCGTCATCGTGTAGGCGTCGCGGCCGAAGAACGGTGCCCACACGCCCAGACCCTGCGGTGGCACCTGGTCGGGCAGCAGGCCGACTGCCTCGCCGGCCTTGAGCGCCGCGATGAGCTGGCGCACGCCCGACAAGGTGGTGGGCGCGGTGCGCAGGCCAGGGCGCTCGCGCGCATGGTCGACCAGATCGCGCAGCCAGACCTGCCGCGAGGGGCGATAGAGCACGGTCATGGGCCGCGTGGCCCCGAAGCGCGCCGCATAGGCCTGCGCCGTGACCTCGAAACAACCCAGGTGCGGTGTGAGGAACAGCAACCCCCGCCCGGCCGCTTGCGCGGCCTCGATGTGCTCGGCGCCCTGCCAGCGCAGCGACACGGGCGCGCCCAACCACAGCCGCGGCAGCTCCGTCACCAGCCGGCCGGCCTGCGCCACCGAGCGCAGCGCCACGGCGCGCGGCTGGCCAGCCTGCTGCGCGTTGGCCAGCAGGCGCTGGCGGTAGGTGGGGGACAGCAGAAAGCTCAGCCAGCCCAGCACGCTGCCCAGCGTATGCAGCACGAACAGGGGCAGGCGGCTGCCGACGGCAAAAAGAGAGCGGATCAGGGTGACCAAGGAGGACAGGTGTCTGGCATGCGGCGCTGTGCACTAAAATCGCGCCATCGCCGAGTTGATGAACTGATTGCGGGGCGATTCACAAATTCCGCTAAAGCGTTCGCCGACTTCTGACAGACCGGCAACGCCGATCAGCAAACCCTCAGGAGTTTAAATGGCGAGCGATTTCCTCTTCACGTCCGAATCCGTGTCCGAAG
>VFQP010001459.1_pt1 | contig 31624 bp, 8 predicted proteins | sample 3512351 | NCBI WGS metagenome assembly VFQP01 (sample SAMN10412372, study PRJNA504923) | tailings metagenome | isolation source: Relicate 1 Philex TSF1 revegetated site | place: Philippines: Tuba, Benguet | collected 2017-08-29
ATCATTAAATCATTAAATCATTAAATCATTAAATCATTAAATCATTAAATCATTATCATACAATTTTAATTAAATTTTTTTATATAGTTTCTTAGCTACTTAGCTATTTATTATTATGTTACTTTTTTACGTAAACTTCTATTATCTTTACATTATAAAAAAAAGTTTTTAAACAAAATCAGATATTATGTATCTAATATCTTTTAGATATTTATGTTTTAGATATTTATGTTTTAGATATTAAATTTTTTTAATAATAAACTGGGGCGGAAGGATTCGAACCTACGAATGGCGGTGCCAAAAACCGCAGCCTTACCGCTTGGCGACGCCCCAAAAGTTAAATAAATTTTAACTATACTTTGTAGATTATACAATTAAAAAAATAATTTGTCAAATAAAATAAGGATGGGCTTTACTTGTCTTTAATTATCTTTAATTGGCTTTAATTAGCTTTAATTGGCTTTGATTTGCTTTGAAAAAAGAAAAAGAACAAGGCAAATGTGAATTGAATATAAAAAAATTTAAAACTAAAAATGCATGTTTGATTAATAGCGAAGCTATTAATCAAAGATCTTCAGTGAACCATTGAAAGCGTAGCGGCAGCCTAAAAAAAGTGCAAGGCAAGGGCTTCGAGTTTGCGCAGCAATGCCAGCCCCTGGCCATCGAAGGGAGTTGCGTAGCAAAAGCTTCGCTATTCACTGAACATGATTAAAATAATTAAAATAATTAAAACTATAAATAGTTTTAATATTAAATGATTTACAAATAAAAATTTTTTTTTATTTGTAAATCATTTATTTATAATAGAAATGTTTATTTTTAAGAAAAATCTTCTAAAAATACTAAAAAGCCAGTACCAGCTGGTATTAAATTACCTAAAATAACATTTTCTTTTAAACCTTTAAGAAAATCCTTTTTTTTATAAATAGCTGCTTGACTTAAAATACGAGTCGTTTGTTGGAAACTAGAAGCTGATAAAAAACTATCAACTTCTAAAGATGCTTTTGTAATACCTAAAACAAGGGGCTCATATGTAATTTTTTTTATTAAAAAATTATTAATTTTTTCAATAAAAATAAGATCAACAACTTCACCTGTAAAAAAACCTGTTTGAGCACCATCTATAATACGAACTTTAGATGTCATTTGTTTAACAATAATTTCTAAATGTTTATCAGAAATTGTAACACCTTGTGATTTATAAACTCGTTGAACCCCGTCAACAATTATTTGTTGAATTTTATAAAAACTTTGACGAACAGCTACATCAAAAGCTATTTTGGATAAATAACGTTTAAACAATGCTTTTAATAAAGAAGGTAAACTATCACGGAATAAACGACCACGTTTTGTCGTTCTAGCTTCAAAAAATTGTTCAACTTTAGGAATACCTTGAATAATATCACCTGTTTTTAATCTTTGATAAGAAAGTGTTATAACAGGTGCTTTTGGATCAATAAAATCACCATCAAATTTATGTAAAATACCTTTTGGTGATATAAAAATAGATTGACCATGTCGAATAGTAACTTTTAATAAACTATAATGTATAATTTGGCCTGATACTTGAATCCTATAAATATGATCTAAATTATTATTAAATTCTTTTGGAAAAGGAATAATAGGATCACCAAATGTATAAAAATCACCTAATAAAGGTAATTTTTGAATAAAAGATTTTTTATTAGAACTTCTAAACGGTGAATCCATAATTCTAGGTTTTCCAGCATGAATATTAGAAATTTTAATTAAAGTTTGGTTATTAAGATTTGATGTAGATATGCTTAAATCTATTTGTTTTAATAAAGAATCTTGTTCAATTGTATCTTTTGCTTCACTTTGCAAACTAAAAACAGAACTCATCGCAGAAGTCATATTTAAAAATTTTATTAAAGTATGATTTATTTTATATTTAGCTATATTTGGCTCATTTTTTACTTGTTCTATTTCTTTTATTTCAGATTGTTTTATCTGTGATTTAAATGAAAAATTAATTTGATTAGTTTGATGGTTTGTATTATAAAAAAAACTACTTAAATCATTTTTTGTTAAAAACATACAACTATAACTAAAAAAATTATTTAAATTAGATACATTTGAATTAGATAAAAGAGTCGATGTTTTGGGCAAAAAATTATTTGACGTTTCACTAGACAAATTATTCACGTTAAAATTTAAGTTTTGATTAATTAATAATTTTTCTTTAGGGGGGATTTTTTGAATATAGACAATTTCACCTTTAAAAGGACTATAAAAATTCGTTTTAGCATTAATTTGTTGAAAATTAGTTTGTTGATATATAATAGATTTGTGATATTGATTATAAAAATTAGCATATAAAAAAAATGTTTTTTGTGTTTTTGTTTTTTTTAAAAAAGATAAATCAATTAACTGGTATAAATTAAATGAAAAACAAGGATTTTCAAAAAAATTATTAATTAATGAATTAAAAATTGAAGTTATATATAAATTATTACTTTTTTTTGAAAATAAAAAGTGTTTATATTTTTTTATTTTATTTTTATTTAAATTTTTTTTATTAAAAAAGTTTAATAAATAAAAATTTAAAATTAAAGAAATATTATCATATAATAAAGGATATAAAAATGAATCAAATTTTGAAATAGATGTATAGGAAAAACTATAATTTTCTTTCATTTGATTATTTTTAAAAGGTAATAAAGTTTGTTTAGAAAATAAATTAATATTAGATTTATTAAAAAAACTCTCTTTTTCATATAATACATAAAAAGTAGAAAAATTAAATTGATTTTTATTAAAAAAACTAAAGTATTTTTTAATTTTTAATAATTTTTTATAAAATTGGGAATTTATTTCAGTAATATTTTTTAATCCCGTACGAGCATTAGAATATTTTTTTAATGCTATTTTATAAAGCATTATATAATTAGACTTGACTAAGAAAGATTCTTGTTTTTTCTTTAGTAAACTAAAATTTTTAGTAAAATATTGATTAAAATAAAAATCATTTGTTTTTAACCTTTTACTTTTTGGCAAAGCCAAGCCTTGCATATTAACTTTAACAGCCTTATAATCACCAAACAAAATTGAATTATAAAAGGTAGGTTTTACAAAAAATAGTTTTTTTGTTATTTTTAAGAAATAAAAAATAAAAGAAATTAAAATATTTTCATATTTATTTTGTAAATTTTTACTAACAAAACTTAAAAAATTTATATCTTGAACTTTTTTAAATTCTTTAATTTTTAATTTAGTCATATATTTTATATAATTTTCCTTTTCTATTTTAGTAGGATCAATACTTCCTTTTAAATATTTATTTTTTTCTATAAATAATAATTGATTTAAAAAATTAATTTTTTTAATTAAACTATTATTAATAGTATAATAAAAAGAAAAAATTAGAATTTTAATTATACTAGAAAAATCTCTGTTACCCTTGCCTTGCACGCAAGGCGGGCAAAGGTTCTTTTTTTCTTTTGTAATTTTTGCATTCATAATAGATACAGATACAGAATAAATTGAATCTTTTTTAAAAAGAAAATTCGAATTATAATTTTGAGTTTTTAATTCTTGCCATTTTAATAAAGAATCAAAAGATTGATTAACTAATATTTTTTGAATTTTTATTTTTTTATTACGATCGTAATTTATATTACGATCGTTCTTTATATTACGATCGTTATTTATTTTTTTTGCAATGTTAGTTTCGTTAGTCATTTTTTTATAAGGTTGATTTAAATTTATTGATTGAATTTTTATATTTTTTATAAAAGGTTTTATTATTAAATGAAAACTATTTATTTTTTGTTTTTCCATTATTAAATTTAATAAAATATTTAAATTATTAACAAAACAAACCATCGTTAAGTTAGCTCCATAAATTTCAAACGAATCTTGATGTTTTGTATTTTCTGATAATAAGTCATGATTTCTTTTTGTTGCTTCTTCACTTTGCTTTTGCTTCTTTTCACTTCGTGAATCAACCACCTTTGCTTCAAATATTTCTTTAGCACTTTGTGCACCAGTTTTACTAAAAAACGAATATTTTTTGTTATTGTAGGTTTTAAAAATATGTTTAAAAGAATTTGTATATACATTTATTGTAGATTCAAATGTATATTTTTTTAATTCTATTAAATTCATTTGGTCAAATTCATTTACTAGTTGAAATAATACACCAACATCACTTCGTGAACTTGCCTGCTTTGCATGGAAAGCAAAGCCACCTTTTGAATAATTCCAATTATTTTTTTCTTTTTTCTTAATTAAATTAATATATGCAGATTTAGTTTCAGGTATATAAAAACGAGATTTTTTATTTTTAATCCATATTAAATTTAAATCATTTAATTTCTCAAATGATTTATTTTTTAAAAGATCTTTATATTTTTTTTCATTAAATTTATTATCATTATCAATTGGATTATCATTTTGATTATTATTTTGATTATTATTTTTTTCATTACAATTATTATTGTTATTATTGTTATTATTGTTATTATTATGATTATTATCATTGTTTTTATTTTTTATATGATTATTATTTTTGTTATAAACACCATTCTCTATAGAATGATTTTTATAAACAAAACTGTTTAAAAACTGATTATTATTTTTATTACTATTAAAAAAATAAAAACTATATTTTTCATTATTTACATTATTTTCTATATTTAGTTTCAAATCATTTTTACCATTACCATTACCATTACCATTACTATTACTATTACTATTACTATTACTATTACTATTACTATTATCATTACCATTACCATTTGTAGAAGTAATATCATATTCATTAAATATATTATTTCCAAAAAGAAAATTTTTAGAAGAATTAAAAGAATTTGTATTAAAAGAATCTAAAAAAGGAATATTAGAAAAAGAAGATATTTTTTCAATACAAAAAATATTTTTTACTAAAAAAGACTCCGTAAAAATAGATGTATTAAAAAAAATATCATTTAAAACGGGTTGTCCAGATAGAATTAATTTCTTATGAAAATTTAATAAATTAAAAGGAGAAATAAAAGAAATAAAAGGCCAACCCTTTTTGATTATTCCATGAAAATAAACCTTTTCAAGGTTGTTATATTTCTCTTTATTTATGTACAACTTTTTGTTGCATAAAAAATTAGAGTAACTAAATTCATTTTCTTTTAAAAAGAATAAATTTTCTTGATTTTTATTTTGCTTTACATAGGAAATAGATTTTAATTCTTGTTCATTATAATTAATAGAATCCGGAGTTAAAGAATTTAAATTAAAATTAGATAAATTCAACTTTTTATGTTTTAATTGCATCTTTTGAGAAGTTTCTTTATCGCTTTGATTTACTTTGCAAAAAGAAAGAAATAGATTTTTTTTATTTTTAAAAACTTTTTTTTTTTTCTTATGATTTTTTAATTTATATAAAAAATAAGGAGAAAAAAATAAATTAATAGAATTATTTTTAATTAAATGTTGTATTGGATAAAAAATAAAAAATGAATTTAAATTATTAGATTTTTTTGTTACAAAACTAGAACATAAGCGTAAATTTAATAGATTAATAGAAGAATTAATCTGCATATAAGAATAAAATTGTAATTTATTTTTAATCAAATTAAACTTTTTATAAAAACTATCTAAAAAATTAGAAACATTAAATGATTTAATATGTAAATAAATAGAATTTAACAAAATAAAAACACGTTCATTTTTAAAATCAAATTTTTTTTGTTTTTCAAAAGAATAAGAAGTAACTTTTAATTTAGATTTATTTTTTATATGATTAAAAGTAAGAGGCATAAATAAAAATTTTTGTTTTAAATATGAACTAAAATTAAGATTTTTGAATAAATTATATTTTATTTGATAAATTAAATTTTGATAGTAATCGAAATTCATAAAATTAACCCCTTTTTTAATAAGATTTGCCTCATTAATTATTTTTTTATTAAATTTTTTTGGGAAGCAATTCGCAACGGATTGCTTCGCATTGCTTTGCAAGCAATACGAATTATTAAAAATTAAATCTAAATTTTTATTAAAAATAATAGCACAAAAAGTTTTTAAATTTTTAATTGTTATTTTTTTAAAAAATTTAATTTTACTAACTTCAAGTTGTCTCTCAATAGCTGTTTTTGGACCTGGACATTCAAACTCTTTATTTTTTTTACTTTTTTCGCTTTGTGATAATAAACAAAGATTGGTTTTGCTAAAAGGACGAAGGTTATCATTTTGTACGTTTTGTGTTATATTTTTAATATTAGGTTTGAAAAAATCAAAATGTTTTTGTTTTTGTTTATTTAAATCAGGTGCAAGTAAACATAAAAAAATATTTGAAAAAAACTTATTATTTTTAAATCTTTTGTTTTGTGTATAAAGTAAGGGCTTTTGCTTATTTTCATTTTCTTGAATTAATTTTTGTTGTAATTCATTTAATAATATACTTGATTTTTTAATATTGACTAAACAAGATAAATTTCGAGACTTTTCATTTCTAAATTCTTTCACTTCTTCACTTCTTTCACGAAGTGAAGAAAGAATAAACTGTTTTTTATTTTTTTTTAAAGTTCGTTTATATTTAAAATCCTCTGAAAAATTTAATATATTTTTAATTGTTTTTGAAACTGTAAATAATCTTTGTAATAAATGAAATGAAAAATTGTTATTTATAAAATCTTTATCTGTTAAAGATGATAAAGATAAACAACCTTGACGATTTAATTTTCTAATATTTAAATTTTTATTTAAGAAAATTGACATAAACGATTTGCTTTTTTCTATATTATTTAAAGCTTTATTTTTTAAAATTGAAAATTTAAAAGAATCCGAAGGTATATAATAAATTTTAGGAAGGATTTGATTATGATCGATTATTTTTAATAATAAATAACGATTTAAGAAAAATAAACGTTCTATATTTTTTTTTTCTTTTTTTAACAAATTTTTGGGTGTAGATAATATATGAGAGGCATTTATTTTTTTATGTTTATTATATTTATTGGCAAGTTTTTTTTGTTTATGTTTTTCATCGCAAAGAGAAGAAACAGAAATTTCTTGGTTAGTATTCGAAGTGGGTAAAAGTAACGGTAATAAAATTTTAGTAGAAAAAAATAAATTAGAATTAGTTAACCAAAGCCAATCAAAAAATAAATTAGATCTTTCTTCACTTCGTGAAAGAAGTGAAGAAGCGAAAGAAGAAAAAATATTTTCAAAAAAAATAAAACCACCTAATTCTGTTTTATATTTATTTGGAAACCATTGTATAATATAGGGTAAATTATGAAAAATATTTTGTTTATTATTTTTTATTAATAAATTTGAGTTAATACTTGATTGTATTATATTTTTATTTAGTGATTTTTGATTTTTTAGAAAAAAAATTAAATCATTTTTTAAATCTCTTTTATTTTTATATTTATTTTTTAAACTTTGCCCACTCATAACCGAATCCTGCCATCTAAACTTATTTTTTATATTTTTAAAAATTTTTTCTGTTTTATTTTCAGAAGTTAAAGGCAAGTGTTTATTTTTTGATATTTGTTTTTGTATATAGGCTTGTTGTTTAAGAAATTGTTTATTATATAAATTAAATGAAAAAAATTGATTTTTTTTGGCTAATTCTAAACTATAACCAGATTTTTTATATACAATATTATTTAAATCTAAAAATAAAATTGGAGTTGTTTGAATAGGTACAGTCTTTTTATAATTTATTTTTTGTACCTCTGCACTTTGTGCATTAGCACTTTGTGAAGAAGGTATTCTTTTATTATAATAAAATAAAATATGATGACTAAAATCATTATTTAAACCCCATTTTGTTTGAGTCATATGACTTTTTGTATTTAAAAAATCACCTAAAATAGGTAAAGAAGGTGTAATTGTTTTAAAAGAACAAGAATTTTTAAAATTATATATTTTACCTGATAAAATCCAAGCATACCCCCATGTCCAAGCTTCATAAATTTTTTCAGATTCAATTTGTCGAAAAAGTAAATCAGTTAAATAATCTTTATTAGTATTTAAATAATTTGTTTGTTTACTATAATCTGAAAATTGGCTAAATTTATTATATTTGCGTAATTTATCATGCGTATCTATTACTTTTTTATTTGGTTTTTTATTTTTATCTAAAGAAAAACCTATCATTTTTTCACGAAAAGATAAAATTTTAGAATAAAATTGACCTTCAATTTCTGATTTTATAGTTAACTCAGCATCATCAGTTGCATTTATTTTTTGACTAATTGTTGAAATTTGAGCTATTACTTCTTTTTCATAAACATTTTGACCATTGCGAATATATAAAAGTGTATAATGTGGTATAGTAAATTTTTTTATTTGATTTTCTTCTAAATTAGATAAAGGTACATTTATTTTTTTAACAAAAAAAGAACCTTCACTTTTTGTTAAAAAAGCTATTTTACCCTCAGGAGTACGTATTAAAGTGCCAGGTATTGCTGATATATATTCAATAAAACCGTTAAAAGGTGCTTTTATTTGATCACTGACATCACCTGAAAAAACACCTCCTGTATGAAATGTTCTCATAGTTAGTTGTGTTCCAGGTTCACCAATAGATTGTGCCGCTACAACTCCAACAGCTTCGCCTATTGAAATTAGTTTACCTTGTGCTAAACTCCATCCATAACATAATTGACAAATTGTTTTTTCACAAGTTAAAGGCGAACGAACAAAAACTTTATCAAAATTTTTACTAATTTCAAAAGATAAATCTAAAGTTACTTCTTCATTTCTAGAAGCGATTTTTATTTGATTTTTTTTTAAATGTTGATTTTCTGTATTTGTTTTTGTTATAAATAAATCACGCGCTAATATTCTACCAACAACTCTTTGTGATACAGAATGTATTATTTTATTACCTTCTTTCATATTTGTTAAAATAATACCTCGCGTGGTTCCACAATCATAATTTGAAATGATTACATGTTGAGCAACATCAACTAAACGACGTGTTAGATAACCTGCATTTGCTGTTCTTAATGCTGTATCCACAATACCTTTTCTAGCACCATAACTTGATATTATATATTCTGTAAGTGTTAAACCTTCACGAAAATTACTACGAATAGGAAAATCTATAATTTGTCCTTGGGGATCTGCCATTAAACCTCTCATACCCACTAGTTGACGTACTTGTGAAATATTTCCGCGTGCTCCAGAAAAAGCCATCATATAAACAGGATTTAATACATCAGTTTTTTCAAAATAATTAATAACTTCTTGTTTTAATATTTCACTTGTACGATGCCAAGTATCTATTAAACGTTGAAAACGCTCAACACCAGTAATTTCTCCACGTACATATTGATTTATTGTATTAGTTGTTAAATTCTCTGCTTCAAAAATTAAATGAGCTTTTTTTGGAGGAATTTTTAAATCATCAATACCTAAAGAAATACCAGCTTTACTAGCATATTCAAAACCTATATTTTTTAACTGTTCAACTAATTTTACTGTTTTATATTCCCCATAATTTAATAAAAACCATAAAACAAAATTTTTTATACGTCCTTTATCAAAACATTGATTAAAAAATTTGTTTGGTTTTATTTTAAAGATAACTTCAGAAAAAGATTCTTTATTATTTTTTTGCAGTTTTTTGTTAAATTGTGCCTGCTTCGTAAACCCGGCGACAAATTGTGACCTCAAAGGCATTTGCGACTTAAAAAAAAAACTACTTCTTATTGGCGTCGTCAAACTGCGAATTCTACCTTCTTCGAATCTTTGCTTTGTAGTTTTGCTTGCTTTGCATATTTGTTTATCAGCTTTGCTGATAAATCTTTCGTTATTGGCTTTGCTAATTACGCAAAATGCAAAGCAAACTTGTAAAGTAAATTTGCAAAACAAAGTCTCTTTTTTGAAATTTCTATTTTTTTTTGTATGAAAATAATAAAGATTACAAAAAGTACTATTTGTAAAACAATTATATAAAGAATTACGATCGTTATAAATCATTTTTTTTTTTATTTTTTATTTATACTTAGACTAGACGACTATTTTTATAACATATAAATTAAAAAAAAATATTTTTTTTATTAAAAAATTTAATTAGTAAATTAACATCTACTAATGTTTGATTAATAGCGAAGCTATTAATCAAAGATCTTCAGTGAATAGCTTCGCTATTCACTGAAAATGTTAAGTTTTTTTATAATTGGAAATGTATTATACAGCTTTTTTGATTTAACTTTTTTTATTCATATTCAGTGAACCTTTGCCTTATTGCTTCTTCTTTTTTTTCACCATATTTGATTAACCTTTGAAAGCGTAGCGGCAGCCTAAAAAAAGTGCAAGGCAAGGGCTTCGAATTTGCGCAGCAATGCCAGCCCCTGGCCATCGAAGGGAGTTGCGTAGCAAAAGCTTTGCTATTCACTGAATATGAATATGGAAGGCTTGGAAGGCCAGCCCTATTGCTTCTTTTTTTTTTTTCGCCATATTTGATTAATAGCGAAGCTATTAATCAAAGATCTTCAGTGAACCATTGCCCGCCTTGCGTGCAAGGCAAGGGTAGCTTTGCTATTCACTGAATATAATCAACGAGGGCTTCGATGGCCTTTTGTTGCCTGGCCATCGAAGGCAAAGGTTTACTGAATATAGTTTTGTTATAAGCATAAAAGCTAATAAGCAATATTGTTATTTAGTAAGCTTAAAAATAAATATAAGCTATTTTTTTAAACACAAGCTAAATAATACTATTTATTTTTTTAATTCAACTTGATTATTGATTATTGTTATTTTTATTATTTAATTATTAAATTAAATAATTGTTATATTCAGTGAATAACTTCGCTCGCTACCCCTTCGAATTTGCGCAGCAATGCCAGCCGGAAAAAAAGGCCATCGAAGGGAGTTGCGTAGCAAAAGCGAAGTTATCAATGAAATATGAACAAAAAAAGCTACCCTTGCCTTGCACTTTTTTTAGGCGGGCAAAGGTTAATCAAACATAAACAACAAAAATAAAAAAATAAAAAAATAAAATAAAATAAAAATATGAAGTTAACTTTCATATATTAATCTATTAATTTTCATATTAATATAATAAAGTTATAGCTTAATAAGAACAAAAATTTGTACATTAAAAGGCTGGATTTGAGGTTTGAGAATCGATAAATTTGACTTTATTATTTTTAATAATTTAACAAAATCTCTAAAAAATAAAAACAAATTTTTGTTTTTATCTTTTTTATTTATAAATGATTATAAACCGATTAAAAAACCCAAATAAAATAATATAAAAATAATAAAATAAAGACAAAAAAAAACAAAAAACAAAAAATTTTGATTCATATTTATTTTGCTATATTCGTTTTATTGCGAAGCAATAAAACGAATATAGCAAAATAAATATGAATCAAAAATGAAAAAAATATTAAAAATATAAATTTTTATTGACGAACTAAACCTTTAAAAATCCAAACTTTAACACCGATAATACCATAAATTGTATTAGCAGTTTTATATGAATAATCAAGATTAGCACGTAAAGTTTGTAATGGAACGCGACCTGCACGTACCCATTCACTTCGTGCAATTTCAGCACCATTTAAACGACCAGATACTTGAATTTTTACACCTTTAACTCCAGATGTACGCATTAAATCTTCTTTAGCGCTTTTAATAACTTGACGGAAAGCTTTACGTTTTTCTAAAGCATCAACAACAGAATTAGCAACAAAAGATGCTTTTGTTTTTAAAGAATTATTATTTACAGAATAAAATTTAATAGCAATTTTTGGTGTTAATTGAATATTATCTTTATACATATTTCTTTGTTTTTCAATTTGTTCTAAGAAAATTTCTGATAATGTTTTATCAATTGTTTTAACTGCTTCACTATTAATTTTGTGGAAACCCGTTGAATTTGCTGATGTTTGTTTAATAATATTAAACATTCTTTCAGAAATATTATTCTGTAGATTAATATTTTCTAAATTAGTACCAAATAAGAAAGAAGCATTTCTTTTTGTAAATTGTTGTAATTTACGTAAATCTTTACGAGCATCTGCTATTGTTGATAAATATAAATAAATATTATTAGTACGATGTTTTTTAACAATTTGTTTTAAATATTCAATAAATTGAATTTTACGACATTCATTTTCAATATTATTAAATTTATTTGATAATAAATTATAAGTTACATTTGATAAATTTTCTTTTGTTTGTAATTTTTGTATAAATGAATTACTTACTTTTTTAGTTTGTTTTGTAATAATTGCATTTTCGTTATTATTTTTATTAACAAATCCTTGTAATTTTTGTTTTCGCTTAATTTGTGAGATAAGTTCTTTTAATTTTTGTAAGAAATTTAACATTTGATAATAATTTAAAGCATCTGTTTTTGTAATTAATCCAGAAGCTATAAAATCTTTTCTTAAAGATTCCATTTTTTTTAAAGATTTATCTTCTAAAATAGTACTTAATCTAATTAATTGTGATAAAGGTTTTAAAGCTAATTTATTTTGAATTACATCAAAATTCCATTTTTTAGAATAAACTAAACTTAAAGCTACTTCTTTATTTTGAGTATCATTAAAACTAGAAATAATAATATTTTTTAAAGATTGTAAGAATTTATTATTCATTCTATTTAGTAGAATAGAAACAAACTTTTTCTTAATACGTGATTTAAAAATATTTAATGATTTTTGTGATTGCCCTTGACTTTGATTACTAAGTCCTTTATTTTTAAATTGTAGTTCGTTTTTTGTTTTTAATGAAATTTGTTTGTTATTTAAATTATTTTTTGTTTCTTGTTTTTTAGAAATAGAACTATATCTTAATTTTTGAATTATTTTATTTCCTTTTTTAGTTAAATATAAACCTGTAGAAACTAATTGTTTATAACGACGACGAATAGACTGACGTTTTTTTAAACGTTTTAAAATTAAACGTTGACGACGAATTTGTTGTTTTGTTAATCTTACTTTTTGATTATTAAAGACTAATTTATTATTTTTTCTTTTTTCATTTTTAGTTGATTCTTTTAAATCAATTGTTTTTTGTACATTATCTACAGATTGATCTAAATTATCATCAGCAACGTTAATTTGATTAAATTTTAAACGTAAATGTTGTAAATAATGACGTGTTTTTTGTAAATGACATAATAAATCACGATTTACTTTTAAATTTTCAATAGATTTTTTAATTAAATCACAATTATCTGAATGAATTTGAATCCCAATTTCATACGGAATTAAACCTCTTTCAATTTTAATTTGAGTAATTTGAGCTGTTCCTGATGATACATCTTCATTTTTATCTCTAACTTGTTTCTTTAAAACTGGATTTAATAATTGTGGAAATAAATTTGTTAAAGTCTGTCTAAGCATATGATCTTCTAATACACTTTGAGCATATTTTTGCTTATTAAAACGTGCAAACCACTGTGATTGATGTTTTTTAGTAATACCTACACGAAAACCTAATGGATGTACTTTTTGACCCATATTTAAATTTTAAATATAAAAAATTAAGTTCTTTAAAGATTTATACAAACAATATTTAATTCATATTCAGTTAATAGATTTGCTATTAACTGAATAGGGTTATAGCAAAGCTAAAGAAGCTACCCCTTGCCTTGCACTTTTTTTAGGCGGGCAAAGGTTAACTGAACATTGTTACTTTAATTAACTTAAAATGAACTTTTATTTTAAAAAAAGCATTTTTAAATTTTTATTAAAAAAAAAATTTAAATATAAGTTCACTATTTTTTTTTTATAAAAACATTTATTTATTTTTTTAAAAAATATTTAAGATTTTTATTTTTATTTTTAATTTTGTTTATCTATTTTCCATCTAAGGGAAATTATAGGGTTTCTAAAAAAAAGACTAATTTATTATTTTTACAAAACATTTTGTATGTATAGTTTAAATATAATATGAGCTTTACTAATTTACAAATAATTTATTTGTAATAAGTTTTATTTTCTAACTACTTTTACTCACTACATATTTGATTAATAGCTTCGCTATTAATCAAAGATCTTCAGTTAATAGCGAAGCTATTAACTGAAGATGAGATTGCTAATTTTTAAGCAGTTATTTTTTTAGAAGGCTATATAAAATTTATGTTATTTTTTTTAAATAACATATAAAAGTTAATAAAAGTATAAAAGTATTAAAAAAATTAAAAAAACAAATTATTTTTCAATTAGAAAAGCTCACATATTTGATTAATAGCTTCGCTATTAATCAAAGATCTTCAGTTAACCATTGCCCGCCTTGCGTGCAAGGCAAGGGTAGCGAAGCTATTAACTGAACATGATTTAAAAAAAGAATTTTGTGAAAATTAATATTTTTATTAAAATAATATCTTTTTTTTAGAAATTAGCTAAATCACCTCTGCGATATTGTAAATAAGCAGTAACAAATAATCCTGCAATTGTTACTGGTACTAATCCTAACACAATTCCTGATAATAAAGGTTCTACCATATGATATGTAATTAATAATATTTATAAAATGAAAAATTTGATTTTCTTTTAATATAATTTTTTTTTAATTATAAATAAAAGTATTAAAATTTTTCAATAAAGATCTCCTAACTCTTTTTTAATTCAAAGGAGTATTTATAACTTCCATCAGTAAAAAACTGTATCAATTTTAAAATTAATAAATTAATAAATTACTATGTTTGATTAATAGCTTCGCTATTAATCAAAGATCTTCAGTTAATAGCTTTGCTATTAACTGAATATGCTATATTCAGTTAACTATTAACCATATTCACGAAGTGAAATTGCTTCGCAAATTCGAGTTTATTAACGAAGTGAAACAAGCAAGCCAGCCTTATTGCTTCTTCTTTTTTTTTCGCGATAAATATCGAAGGCAATGTTCAATGAAATATGAATCACATATTAATATAATAACATAAAGTATCAAAAATAAAAAAAAAAAATATATATAAAAAATAAAAAAATTATTATTAATTAATAGCTTTTTTGTATATGTTGAGTTCATAACAAATTTACTATATAGTAAATTTGCTATATAGTAAATTTATTAATAATGAAATAAAATAATTATAACCAAAAATTTTAAAATTTAGTTAAAAATATAACTAGAGAATAAAACTGCTAATACGAAAATTAATAAAAGTCCCCAGTATAGACTTGTACGATTTAATTCAACTACTTGTTTATTTGGATTAGGTCTAGCCATAAAATTGTTAATAAATGTTGTCAGGTCTAATTGTTCATATTTGTAATTAGCCTGCTTTTTTTTTACTTATAAAAAAATAATTTGCAATTTTTCAAATAAAATTAGCTAAGTTCATGTCGCTAAGAAAAAAAATAACGATAAACAAAAAAATGTAACTTTATTTTTTTATATTTTTGCTTTATTACTAATTTTGTTAAAAAACTAATTAGATTAGCTAAAAACACCACTGATATTTTTATTTTGTTGTGTGTTCTTTCTTCACTTCGTGAAAGAAGTGAAGAAGTGAAAAAGGAACAAAATAAAAAAAAGCTAGGTGTTCTTTCTTCACTTCGTGAAAGAAGTAAAGAAGTGAAAAGCAACCATAAATTTAACGAAAAAATCAATAAGCTTTATTTAACGTTTGGCAATAAAGGATAAAATTAAAATAATAAATTTAAAAAGCCTTGGCCAAATCATATTTGATTAATAGCAAAGCTATTAATCAAAGATCTTCAGTTAATAGCTTCGCTATTAACTGAACATGAATTGTTTTATTTAAAATAAAAAGAAGAATTAGCATCAATACATTTCTTACGCAAATTTTTCAAATTAGTTAAGCGTTTCTTATATCTTATATTTTTTATTCACCTATAAGGTAATTAAAACTTTCTTAAAAAAAAATTTTACTGAAAATACAGAAGATTTTATATAAAAAATTAAAAAATTAACGTTGAATAAATTGCATTGCTGTAATTGATCCTAAAAAGAAAATAGTAGGAACCGCTAAAGCATGAATAGCTAACCAACGAACTGTAAAAATAGGGTATGTATTAACTGCAGCTGATTTTCTTGTAGTCATAATTAATCAGTTTTTGATAAATAAAATAGTTTTAACCTATTTTATAGATAATTTTTAAAATGAAAATTTTATTTTCAATAACCTTTTGTTTGTTTCAAATTTAACTTTTTAAAATAATTATTTTGTAAAAGCTACTAATTGTAGGATACTTTGTATAAAGTTTCCAAAGCTATTGAACATTGTAATGTTATATATTATTTAAAAAAAGTTAATAAAAAGTCATGGAAAATATACAAAACCGCTTGTTAAAAAAAAGGCGGACCCAATTATAGGGGGGGTTAAATAAAAAGTCCTATATTAATAAAAAAAAAATAATAAAACAAGTAAATCCATATTTGATTCATATATCATTGACTATTGCCATTGTTAATTATATTCAGTGAATAGCTTTGCTACCCTTGCCTTGCACTTTTTTTAGGCTGCCGCTACGCTTTCAATGGTTCACTGAAGATCTTTGATTAATAGCTTTGCTTTTGCTACGCAACTCCCTTCGAATTTGCGCAGCAATGCCAGACCTATTGCTTCTTCTTTTTTTTTCGCGATAAATATGAAGGGCTTCGATGGCCTTTTGTTGCCTGGCCATCGAAGGCAAAGGTTAACTGAACATGATTATATTTATACAATTCCTTTAAATCTAAAAATATGTTTTTATAATAAATTACAAATAATTATAATTATAATTATACCATATTTTTTTTTACTTTGCTAAAAATAAAAGAAATAAAAGAAATAAAAGAAATAAAAATTTAAAAATTCTTTTATTTACTTTGTAAAAAAGAATCGGTTTTTCTTTTTCCAAGAAGAAAAGTAAATAAAAAAAGCTAATAAAGAAATCTTAATTATTTATTATGTGTTATTTATATAAATAATTCTTTTTTAAGATAATAAAAAAGATAAGGTTTGGAAAATTCATAAACTTAAAAAAATATATATATTAAAATATATATGTATATATAAAAAATATATAAATATTATAAAAATAATATAAAAATATTTTAAAAATAATATAAAGAAATTTTATAAAAAATCAGATAGATTATTTTTACTTTGATTTTTTTTATGTTTTTATATTTAATTAATAGCTTTTGTTGTGTATATTTCCGTAATGATAGTTATTATTTCTTCACTTCTTTCTTCTTTTTTCTTCGTGAAAGAAGTGAAGAAAGAAGTGAAGAAGTGAAAGTAGTAAAAAAGGCTTCTTCTTTTTGTCTTCTTCACTTCGTGAAAGAATGGCTTCGAGTTTATTCACGAAGTGAAGAAGTGAAAGAAGCAAGCGAGTCCTTTTGCTTCTTCTTTTTTCGCCATATTTGATTAATAGCTTTGCTACCCTTGCCTTGCACTTTTTTTAGGCTGCCGCTACGCTTTCAAAGGTTAATCAAAGATCTTCAGTGAACCATTGCCCGCCTTGCGTGCAAGGCAAGGGTAGCTTTGCTTTTGCTACGCAACTCCCTTCGAATTTGCGCAGCAATGCCAGCCCCTGGCCATCGAAGGGAGTTGCGTAGCAAAAGCTTTGCTATTCACTGAATATGAATTTCGAGGGCTTCGATGGCCTTTTGTTGCCTGGCCATCGAAGGCAAAGGTTAACTGAATAGGTAACTTTTTTTTATAATAAAACTAAATATTGTATACAAAAATATATGCTTATTTTATTTACTTTACTAAAAAAAAACTTCGTTTTTTATTATTTTCTGTTTAAATATTTCTTTTACTTTTATTTTGTTATTAACAGATTTAAAATAAAAAAAATAATGTTTGATTTATATAAAAGTATTTTACAAATTGAAAAGATAGTGAAGAAAAAGTAATAAGAAAAAAAAGAAAATAAAAGAAAATATAAGAAAAAGATAAAAAAGATCAAAAAAGGGCTTCTTCTTTTTTTTTTTCTTTTGCTACTTGCACTTGTTCACTTTGTGAAAGAATAAGAATTATCGAAGGCAAAGGTTCACTTAATATCCATAAAAAGTAACTGAGTATGAGTTTTGTTTTTGGTTTATTTTTGTGTGAAATTTACTATTTTTTGTATAAAATAAAAAAAATTTTTTTACTTTATTTTTTTACTTTTCGTAAGTATTAACTTATTTGTTTTATTAACAAAACCTTTATCTGTTTAAAAATTGTTCCTTTATAAGTAATAAAAAATTTTTGTCTTTAGCTATATAATAAAAAATTATAAAAGAATTTGATATTTTCAAAAGTCCCGTATTTTTATACTTTAAAATTTTGTTTATGTTTGATTAACCTTTGCCCTCGTTGGCCGGGCTGGCCTTCGAAGCCCTCGAAATTTGCGAAGCAATAGGGCAACAAAAGGCCTTCGAAGCCCTTTTTGCTTCTTTCACTTCTTCACTTCTTTCACGAAGAAAAAAGAAGAAAGAAGAAATCCTTGCTTTTTGCTACGCAACTTGCTTTGCAAAAAGGCAAGGGCTTCGAATTTGCGCAGCAATGCCAGCCGGAAAAAAAAACCATCGAAGGGAGTTGCGTAGCAAAAGCGAAGGTATTAACTGAATATAATACGAACTTAAAAAATCAAATCACTCATAAAAAAAAACATTGATATAAATAAAAAATACAATTTTTTAATTTTATAATTATATTAAATATTCAGTGAATATCTTTGCCATATTCAGTTAATAACAAAGCTATTGACTGAATATCTTTCATGGACCATTGCCTTTGTTGATAGTTATTCTTTCTTCACTTCTTTCTTCTTTTTTCTTCGTGAAAGAAGTGAAGAAAAAATCATCAATGAAATATGAATCAAACATGTTCAGTGAATAGCGAAGCTATCCTTGCCTTGCACTTTTTTTAGGCTGCCGCTACGCTTTCAATGGTTCACTGAAGATCTTTGATTCATAGCGAAGCTATTAATCAAACATTCTATTAAAAAAATAAAATTAAAAAATGCTTTTTTTTATCGGAACTAACAAAGCTTACGTAACTATTTAAAATAAAAAATTTATAATATAACCAAAAATATTCTTAAAATTTTATTTTAGTAAAAGTAAAAAAATAGAAATATATAATTTTTCCATGTTCAGTGAATAGCTTCGCTATTCACTGAAGATCTTTGATTAATAGCGAAGCTATTAATTAAACATTGTTTTAATAAAATAATAAAAACTACAAATGAAAGTTAAAAATAGAACAGATTAATAGTATAATAAAGTTTTATTTGTAAAAATAAGAGTTATAAATTTCACATTGAGTTAATATTTTTTAATAATTTTTTATGAAAAATTTTTAATTCGGCTAAAAAAAGTAAAACCGAAAAAAAAAAATAATTATAAGAATAATAAACAAAAATGCCAATTCATAGATATTTTCTTTCAGATTTTGTAAATATACAACGACAAAGTTTTTTTGAATTATTAGAAAAAGGTTTAATAGATGAGTTTACTAAACGAAACCCAATAAATAATACAAAAAAAGACTTAGAATTTCTTTTTTATCCAGAATATTATATTCTTACACGTCCAGAATATACACCCCAAGAAGCTATTGTAAAAAATAAAAGTTATACAAGTAAATTATTTATACCTGGGCAATTAACAGATCTTAAAAGCCAAAAAAAAATATTAAAATGGTTTTATATTGGAAATCTACCTTTAATGACAAAAAGGGGACATTTTATTTTAAATGGTGCTGCCCGCGTTATTGTAAATCAAATTTTACGTAGTCCAGGTATTTATTATCAACAAAAAATTTATGAAAATTATGAAGAAAAATGGAGTCAAAAGCCTGATGATATCTACAAACGTTTTTATGCTGACTTAATTTGTATGCGTGGAACGTGGTTACGTATTGAAATTGATAAAGAAAAAAATATATGGGCACAAATGAAAAAAGGTCCTAAAATACCAATTTATTGGTTTTTATTAGCAATGGGTTTATCTGAAAAAAAAATATTTAAAACTATAACTGATTCTTATAGACTTTTAGGAAATTTATCAAATAACGATCGTACATTTTTTTCTGAATCAAGTTTATCTTATTCAAAAATTTCGGGTTTAAATAAAAAAAATTATTTAACTTTGGGTTCAGAAAATAATAATAAACATGTAAAAATAGAAATTACTAATGCCCCCAATAATATTCATAAAGATACTACTGCAAATTTAAATGAAACTAATGAATTAAATAATTTAAATAAAAAAAATATAAAAAAAAATCATACTCAAAGTAAAAAATTTGCTTATATAAAAACTCCACCTGAAGCTTGGCAAGCTATTTATAAATTAATATCATTAAATTCTAGTAGTAAAACGAATGGAGCAAATTCTCGTTTAGATAATAACGTTAAAATAGCTACTATCAGTAATAGTAATAGTAATAATAATAGTAATAGTAATAGTAATAGTAATAGTAATAGTAAGAATGTAAAAAAAAATCATGAATCAATTTTGAATAGAAATGATAATGATCTTTTATCAATACAAAGTATTGAAACTAAACGTAAAAAAGAAATTAATTTAGCTAATGAAGGTCGTAAATGGATATATAATAAATTTATGAATTCACGTTCATATAATTTAGGAAAACAAGGTAGATTTGCTTTTAATAAAAAATTAGATTTAAATACGGACGTAACTCAAACTACATTAACTGGATTAGATGTTTTATATGCTACGGATTATTTAATAAAAGTTGAAAAGGGTATATTTAAAACAGATGATATTGATCATTTAAAAAACCGTAGAGTGCGTACTTCAGGTGAATTAATTTTAATTCAAATAGGAATCGGTGTTGTTAGACTTGAAAAAACAATACGTGATAATTTAAATAAATTAGATATGAATCAAATAAATACAAATATAAATACAAATATAATTAATATTTCAGATTTTCTAAATTCTAAAAAAATAAATAGTGATATGAATTTGAATTCTAATTTAAAATTATCAAACACTGTATCTTCTTTAAAAACAAGAGATAAAAAAAATCAACTTTTTCCCTCTTATACTGAAGGCAAACGCTTCTTATTTTTTTACGAACCTTTACCTTTTTCTTTTTTCAAAGCAAATCAACGTGAATCCTTACATATAATTGCAAAACGAAAAAAACAAAAAAGGCAAGGGTCTTTAATAACCAGTTCTTATGATAGAGGAGCAAGGGGTACTTACTTTGCAAAAGAAAACGGAGCAGAAAGAAATTATAAAACAAAAAAAAATCATCTAAATATAAAAAAAACAAATTCTCTATTTTTTAATTTTATAAATAGCAAAGCTTTTAATAGTGCAATACGTGAATTTTTTGGAACTAGTCCATTATCACAATTTATGGATCAAATAAATCCATTAGCTGAATTAACACATAAACGTAGATTAAGTTCTATGGGTCCTGGTGGTGTGACTAGAGATACGGCAACGTTAGCTATTAGGGGTATTCATCCAACTCATTATGGTAGAATCTGTCCTATCGAAACACCTGAAGGTAAAAATACTGGTTTAGTTAATTCAATGACTACTTATGCTAGAATCAATAAAAATGGAATAATAGAAAGTCCTTTTTATAAAGTGTATAAAGGTCAAGTTCAAAAAAAAACAGGAATGTATTATTTTTCAGCAGAACAAGAAGAAAAAATCAAACTAGCTGCTGCTGATTTATCAGTTTCTTCTATTGGTTTTTTACCAAAATCTAATATTCCTGTTAGAATAGCTGAAGATTTTACAAAAATTCCGCGATCACAAGTTCAATATGTTGGTATTTCTCCTCTTCAAATGATATCAATTGCTGCTTCCTTAATACCTTTTTTAGAACATGATGATGCAAACCGTGCTTTAATGGGATCAAATATGCAAAGACAAGCTGTCCCATTAATAAAACCAGAACGACCTATTGTTGGTACAGGTTTAGAAGCTCGAACTATAAGTGATTCTGGACATGCTTTGTTAGCAAAATTTAGTGGTTTAGTAACTTATGTAAGTTCAAAAAAAATAGTTATTTATAGTTTATTATAAAAATTTGTAAATTTATTAAAAAATTTGTAAATTTATTATTAGAATAAATTTATTCAAACATATTTTATTCATATTTCTTTCATATTGGATTCATTTTTCATTGACCATTGATAGTTATTCACAAAGTGAAAGTAGCATAAGCAAAAAAAGAAGAAGCAACTTCGTGAATATGGTTGATTGTTATTCTTTCTTCACTTCTTTCTTTCACGAAGTGAAGAAAGAAGTGAAGAAAGAAGTGAAGAAAGAAGTGAAAACAGCAAAAGCAAAAAAAAAGAAGAAGCAAAAAGGCAAGGGCTTCGAATTTGCGCAGCAATTTTGCGCAGCAATGCCAGCCGGAAAAAAAGGCCATCGAAGGGGAGTTGCTTAGCAAAAACAAAGCTACCTTTGTCTTTTTCCTTCTTCTTTTTTTTGCCATATTTGATTAATAGCTTCGCTATTAATCAAAGATCTTCAGTGAACCTTTGAAAGCGTAGCGGCAGCCTAAAAAAAGTGCAAGGCAAGGATAGCTTTGCTATTCACTGAATATGAATATGGAAGGCAAAGCTTAACTAAATATAGCATAGCTATACAAAAGAAAAAATATATCTTTACTAGATAACAAATTTACTAATAAAAAAAATATGCAAAAAGAAAAGATAAGAAAAGATATGAATAAGAAAAGATATGTAAAGGTAAATTAAAATTTACCAATTTAAAGTTTTTTATTTATATTTACTGTAATTATTTAAAATAAATCAAAAATAGATTAGAAATAAATTAAAATGAATTAAAAAAAATAAAGAAAAAATTTTCTGAAGTGATTGATTGCCAACGGCAAAAGAAATGCAGAAATTTATTTTTCTCATTTCTTGTACTCTGTTAATTTTTAACCAACAAATTAAAAATGAAAATAAGTAAAAAGAAATTTTCTTTTTCCTCTTACATTTGTTTTTGCTACGCAACTCCATTCGATTTTAACCTTTGCTTTGCACCTTTGCTTTGCATGCAAAGAAAGCAAAAGTGGGAAGCAGGTAAAAGTGTAAAGAATGCAAAAGTGCTAAGCAAAGGTATTTGTTTTTCAGTAAATCTGAAAAACAAAGATCTTTCATTATTAGAAAAATCAAAAATGAAATATGATAAACAAATAAGGGTTAAACAAAATAAAATAAAAAACGAGACGTTTCCTTTAAATTTGAAACAGTCAAAAGTGAAAAAAGAAGAATATTATTTAGAAACATTTAAACGCTCTAATCAAGATACTTGTTTAATACATAAACCTTCTGTTATTGAGGGAAATTGGGTACAATCAGGAGATTTACTTACAGATTGTGCTAGTAGTATGGGTGGTGAATTATCTTTAGGACAAAATTTATTAATTGCTTATATGCCTTGGGAAGGGTATAATTTTGAAGATGCTATATTAATTAGTGAACGTTTAGTTATAGATGATTTATATACCTCAGTTCATATTGAACGCTATGAATTAGAAACACAACAAACAAAATTAGGTTCAGAAGAAATTACTCGTAATATTCCAGATGTATCAGAAAAAGAATTAATTAATTTAGATTCTTTTGGAATTATTAAAAAAGGGTCTTGGGTTGAAGAAGGGGATATTTTAGTTGGTAAAATAACTCCAATTAATAAAAAGAAAATATCTCCATATCAAAAATTATTATATACGATTTTAGAAAAACAAGTTCGTCCAATAAAAGATAGCTCATTACGTGCACCAAAAGGTATAAAAGCTAAAGTTATTGATATTAAATATTTTTTAAAAACATCAAACTATTTAAGAATTCCTTTATCAAACAAATCTTTGAATAGCACTAAAACAAAACAAATAAAAGACAAAACATATACAATTAATAAAATACAAGCAGCTAATAAAAAAAGAAATATTAATTTTAACAATTCTGCTTTTAACAATGCAAAATCTTTGCTTTTCAGCTTTACTGAAAAACAAAAACAAAAACAAAAACAAAAACAAATAAGTGAACCTTTGTCTTTTTCTTTTCCTTTTGCAAAGCAAATTAATGCGAATCAAAACAAATCTTTGGCTAACCTTAGTTATGGAGAGGCAAACGCAAACATTCCAGTTTTTATGAAAAGTCTTATAAATAAATTAAATAAAAAACAAACCTTTTTAAATAAAAAAGAGTTTAATAATAAAAAATTAAATATAAATTCTAAACAAAAAATTTCTCTATTTTTTAATAAAATAAATCAAATGTTTTCTCATCGTTATCATTATAAACAAATAAAAGAAAAAATATTATTTTATAAAACTAAAGAAAAAAAATACATTGATAATTTTAATATGTTATTTTTTTCTAAAATATCAGATTCTTACTTAATTAAAAATAAAATGAATAGTGATTATTCATTAAATAATCTAAATTTAGAGTTTAATAAATGGCATCTACAGCAAAAAGATGATAATTTATTTCTGTCTAATTCACACTTTTTATTACGTGCAAAATTTGTTTATTTCTTTTTTTTAACTTTATTAAAAAAAAGAAATAAAGATCTTTATTTTTCAGCTTTTCTAAAAAATAAAAATGCAAAACAAAAATTGGTAGAAGACAATATGTTCAAAAAAATGCCAAGTACAAATAAGGAATCGGAGTTACAAAGCAAAAAAAATCAAAATTTGTTTTTTTTATTTTTTAAACTTTTTCGTTATGGTTTAGATTTTTCTTTAAATTCTTTAATTAAAAATTTATATTCTTTAAAAAAAAGGTGGTTATATTATTATATAATAAAAAAACCTTTAACTTTTGCTTTTAAAAATATACAAAAAAATGAAAAAAGAAAAAGCATACATCTAAATTATCCACAAATCAAAAATCTTTTAAACTTATATTTAAAAAAAAATATCTATCAAAATATTTCTAATTCTGAACAATTTTTTAATTTAAGTTTATTCCCTTTAGGACGTAAAAACCAAATTTACAGTATAAAAGAAAATAAAAAAAATAAATATAATTTTATTTTATTTAAACAGAAAGTTATGAAATATAAAAAAATAAACAAAGTATGTTTTACTTATAAAAATAATTTATATGAAAATAATTTATTTTATCTTCTACCTTTTTATTTTGCAACTTCGCACCTTAACTTTGCACCTTTGCTTTACATGCAAAGTAAGCAAAAGTATAAAACAGTCAAAAATGTAAATAAAAAGCAAAAATTTTTAAAATTTTCTTTGAATTCAATTGCTTCGTTAGCTTATAGTAATAGAAAAAATAAAAAAAGTAAATATAAACAAATATTCGAATCTAAAAATCAGAACTTTTATGATTACTCCTTTGTTTTGAATCAAAATAAAAAGCAAGTAGAAAACAAAAAAAAAAAAATAGGCATAAATAGCTACCAATATGAAAATATTAAAAAAAATGTAAAAAAAAATATAAAAAAAAATGATATAAGTATAAATCAAACAAAAAATAAAACAAAAAATTCTTTAGTGCCTTTTTTTAGTTTATATAATACTATAAATAAAAAAAAAATAAAAACTGAAAATTTACATAAAAAAGCAACTCTTTTAAAAAATATTGAAAAAATTCACATTTTTTTAGCAGAAAAAAGAAAAATTCAAGTTGGTGATAAAATGGCTGGACGTCATGGAAATAAAGGAATTGTTTCAAAAATATTACCTATCCAAGATATGCCTTTTTTACCAGATGGTACTTCAATTGATATGGTTTTAAATCCTTTAGGAGTTCCATCTCGTATGAATGTTGGTCAAATTTATGAATGTTTATTAGGTTTAGCTGGTAAATTTTTAGGTGAAAATTACAAAATAACTTGTTTTGATGAAATTTATGGGCCAGAAGCTAGTAGAAGTTTTGTTTTTAATAAATTGTATGAGGCACGTATTAAAACTGGTTTTAAATGGTTATTTGACCCTAATTCACCTGGGAAAATACGCGTTTATGATGGTCGAAATGGTGAATGTTTTGATCAAAAAATAACAGTAGGACAAGCTTATATATTAAGATTAGTTCATATGGTTGATGATAAAATTCATTGTTTAACTCCAGATCATGACGTTTTAACAACAGATGGGTGGATTCCTATTGATAAAATCACACTTAAACATCAAGTTGCTACTTTAGAATCTAAAACAAGTCAACTTATCTATCAAAAACCATTACAAATTTACCATTACCCCAATTATAATGGTAATTTATATAATGTAAAAAACGCTAATATCAATTTACTTGTAACTCTTAATCACCGTATGTATGTAAAAAAAGGTGGAATCCATGATACATCTTTCACAGATTTTGAACTTATTGAAGCCAAACATATCATTGGTAAACGTTATACCTATTTAAAAAAAGCTAATTGGACACAAAATGATTACCAATTTATTTTACCTGCAATCATATCAGAAGTTCCTGAAAAAAAAGTAAATATGGATGATTGGTTAACTTTTTTTGGTATATGGATCACTAAAGGCTGGCAAATTAATCATACCCATAATCATAATCATAATCATAATCATAATCATAATCATAATTATAAAAATTTAAAAAAAATGTTACCTTTGCTTCATAAAAAAGAACTAAGCATTTCATCACTCGCTTGCTTCTCACGCGAAACAATAACAAGAAGTCACAAAATAAAACAAAACTTTGCTTTTGCTCCATTGTTTATTAAAAATTCAGATAATTTTAGCTATAAAGCTCAAGAAGCCTTAACTCCTTTGCTTAACAATTTGCCGACGTTAATAAAAAACAGTTATTATTTCAAATCGCATCAAAACAAAAACCTTTGTACATTGCAACTTCAAAAAAAAACTGTTTCTTTTTTAAACACAAAAAGCTTTGCTTTCAAAAATAATTTTAATAAAAATAAACTTTACATTAACAGAAAAAAAAATTTTTGTTTTTCAGTAAATTTTAAAAACAAATATAAACCTTTTTATCAAGTTCAAATTTATCAATGCAAAGATTGTGTTACCACTATTTTAACTAAAGCAATGTTGTCACTTGGGTATAAATATCTGATTAGTCATAACAATTTTTCAATTTTTAATAAGCAATTATGGTCTTATTTACAACATTTAAGTCTTGGGGCTTTAAATAAATATCTTCCACCGTGGGTTTGGCAATTAAGTCAAAGTCAAGCACAAAAACTTATTTATGCTTTATGTTTGAAAGATTACAAAAAAAAATGCATGCATACATCATTAACTTATATAACAAGTTCAATACAATTAGCTGACGATATTATGCGTTTAGCATTACATGCTGGATGGAGTGCGAATAAAAAGTTAATTGTAAAAAATCAGATGCATAGTTCTCATATAGACAAAAAATGGTGTGTTTCTATTATGAAAGATAAAGCTAATAATAATCCAGTAGTAAATAACTATCATTATGATGAACAAAAAAATCAAAATGAAGAAATTATTTCTTCTTATAAAGGTTCTGTTCACTGTTTAAGCGTCCCTAACGAAATATTCTATGTTCGACGAAATGGTATACCTATTTGGACAGGGAATTCACGTTCAACTGGACCTTATTCTTTAGTTACTCAACAACCTTTACGTGGACGTTCAAAACAAGGTGGCCAACGTTTAGGAGAAATGGAAGTTTGGGCTTTAGAAGGTTATGGCGCTGCTTTTACTTTATTAGAAATGTTAACTATTAAATCCGATGATATGACAGGAAGAATGACACTATGGTCAAATTTAATTTTAAACAAAGATATTTCAATTGGAACTCCTGAATCGTTCAAAGTTTTAATTTGTGAATTACAAGCTTTATGTTTAGATATTGGTTTATTCCGTTATAATAATTTAAATAATAATAATTTAAATAATAAAAATAATAATAGTAATAATTTAAGAGAAATAACTAATTTAATAAATTTACCATAAAATAAAAAAAAAAATTTTATTAAAAAATAATATTTAACAATTTTGATTCATATCTCATATTGATTCATTTTTCATATTTGATTCATATTTCACTGATGATAGTTATTCTTTCTTCTTTTTTCTTCGTGAAAGAAGTGAAGAAGTGAAAGTAGCAAAAGTAAAACGAAAGAACTGCAAAGAAGCTTTTGCTATTTTCACTTCGTTAATAACTATCCATGGTCAATAAAATATCTTCAGTTAATTACTTTTTTATTATTTCATATTTACTATTAACTTAATATAATGCTTTTTTTTATAGAGATTTGCTTCGTTAATTTTGTTAATTTTAGTTATATAATGTGTACTCAATAATTTTATCAAATTAAATTTTTTTCTCTAATTTTAATATCAGTTCTTTAACAGGATATAGGAATAAGCAAAAAGCAAAAATTTTTCCAATTTAATTTAATTAGTTTTATTCAATTAGTAAAAAACAGAGTGGAACAAAAAAAATATAATAATTTAATAGATTAAATTAAAAAAATTAAAATACTATTAAAAATTTAAATAAAATTTACTTAAAAAAAAAAAAGCTAAAATGCTTTAGGTACTCTATATAATTTATATTATTGTATTTACCAACCTATTTTTATGTAAAAAACAAAAAAGTTTTTAAAACCATTTTAAAATCATAATAAAATATATTTTATTTCTTATATTTCTAAAAAAGAAATATAAGAAATAAAATATATTATATTTTTTAAATAAATTGTTTATTTTTAAAATAAGTAAAGTCAAATTTTTTTTTATTTTAAACCTGTTAAAAAAAGTCCTATAAAAGAAAAATCATTTTTTTATATAAAAAGTAAATTGATTATAAAAAAAATAATAAACAAAATCTTTTAAAGCGAATTTATAATTCAAATATAAAAAAGAGCTAAATTTATTTAATATTAAATAAATCAATAATTTATTAAAATTATTATATAATATAATTATAAATTTTTTGTTGTTTCTTTATTCTTTATTCTTTATTCTTTATTCTTTATTCTTTATAACATTCTTGTTATTACTTTTTAGCTTTTTTTATATTAATTCATTAAAAATTTAATTATTTGTGGTTCTCTCTAAAATTTATATTTTTTGCTTTTTTATTTTAGTTTATTTTAGCTTATTTTAGTTTATTTTAGCTTATTTTAGTTTATTTTATTTTATTTTAGTTTATTTTAGTTTATTTTGAATTAATTTTAATTGGATTAAAAAATTCATACTTTTTTTTTTAATAATATTCAATAACTAATAACTAATAACTAATAACTAATAACTAATAACTAATAACTAATAACTAATAAAAGCAAATAATAAGATTCTATAAAATATATATAATGTTTTCATTACAAAAAGAAATAAAATTAAAAAATTTTGTTAAAAAATTAAATATTAACAAATCTATTTATACAGATGATTGTTTTTATACCGGTTTAGGTTCTAAAGTAATGGTTGCAAATTTTTTTTACCCATTAATTCAAAGAAAAAGAGATAGTATAAAAATAAAATCAATTAGTGATTTAAATCATAATTTTTCTATAGAATCATTTACAAAAAGAAAAAATTATTTAACATATTATAGTAATTTTTTTAAAAACAAAAACAAAAATTTAAATAAAACTCTAAATTTATTAAATAATTCATTAAATGATCTATTAATTTGTAAATCAGCTATAGTTTCACATCAAAATAATAATCAATTTGCAAAGCAAGAGGTAGAATCATCACTTTTGTTACAAGAAAATTCACAAACTTCTTCTAATTTACAAGAAAATGCACAAACTTCTTCTAATTTAGTGTATGAAGCAAATACAAATGGAAAATTAGTTTTTGAATGTGAAACAGGTAATTATCATACCTTTTGTCCAATTAGTTGTGTTTCATGGTTATATCAAAAAATTGAAGATAGTTTTTTTTTAGTTATTGGCACTAAAACATGTGGTTATTTTTTACAAAATGCTTTAGGTGTTATGATTTTTGCAGAACCTCGTTATGCAATGGCGGAATTAGAAGAAAGTGATATTTCTGCTCAATTAAATGATTATAAAGAATTAAAAAGATTATGTTTACAAATAAAAAAAGATAGAAATCCAAGTGTAATTGTATGGATTGGTACATGTACAACTGAAATAATTAAAATGAATTTAGAGGGTATGGCACCAATTTTAGAAGCAGAAATTGGAATTCCTATTGTTGTAGCACGTGCTAATGGTTTAGATTATGCTTTTACACAGGGTGAAGATACTGTATTAGCAGCAATGGTTGGGCATTGCCCAACTTCAAAAAGTAATTCTGTAATAAATATAAAAAAAGAAGAGGAAAAAGAAAAAAAATTTTCTTTTTTAAAACCATATAATAAATTAATAGATTCTGAAAAATCTTCTTTATTACTTTACAAACAAGAAAATCAAATTGAAAAAAAAAATAAATTAGTTTTATTTGGTTCTTTACCTACAACAATTGCTAATCAATTAGAATTCGAATTAAAAAAACAAGGTATAGAAGTTTCGGGTTGGTTACCATCAACACGTTATGCGGATTTACCGGTTTTAGATGAAAATGTTTTTGTTTGTGGTATTAATCCTTTTTTAAGTCGTACTGCTACAACTTTAATGCGACGTCGTAAATGTAAACTAATATCAGCTCCTTTTCCAATTGGACCTGACGGAACACGTGCTTGGATTGAAAAAATTTGTAATGTATTTGGTAAAATACCTGTGGGTTTAATTGAACGTGAACAACAAATTTGGAAAAATTTAGAGGAATCAACAGAATATTTAAAAATTTTAAAAGGTAAATCTGTATTTTTTATGGGTGATAATTTATTAGAAATTTCATTAGCACGTTTTTTAATTCGAAGTGGTATGATTGTTTATGAAATTGGTATTCCTTATATGGATAAAAGATTTCAAGCAGCTGAATTAGCTTTATTAGAAAAAACATGTCAAGAAATGAATATTAATTGTCCACGTATTGTTGAGAAGCCTGATAATTATTATCAAATTCAACGTATTAAAGAATTACAACCTGATTTAGTTATTACAGGAATGGCACATGCTAATCCACTAGAAGCTCGTGGTATTACAACTAAATGGTCTGTTGAGTTTACTTTTGCTCAAATTCATGGATTTGCAAATGCTAAAGATATTTTAGAATTAGTAACACGATCTTTACGTCGTAATATTAATTTAGAAAAAAGTATGAGTATTTGTTAATTTTAACCAAGTTTTTACTTCTTCTTTTTTTTTTCGTGACCTTTTGCCTGCTTTGCATATTTGTTTATCAGCTTTGCTGATAAACAAAGATTTTTCGTTATTAGCTTTGCTAAATTAGCTTTGCTAATTATGTTCAGTGAATAGCTTCGCTACCCTTGCCTTGCACTTTTTTTAGGCGGGCAATGGTTCACTGAAGATCTTTGATTAATAGCTTCGCTATTAATCAAATATGCAAAATGCAAAGCAAAGGCAAAATTTTTTAAAAATTTTAAAGAAAAAAACTTTAAAGTTCATTTATCAGATTTTATATTTCATGTTTAAGTTTAAATCAAACATTTTCAGTTAACCTTTGCTCTTTAGATATTTCAGGCTGCCGCTACGCTTTCAAAGGTTAATTAAGATCTTTGATTCATATTTCATTGACCATTGATTGTTATTCTTTCTTCACTTCTTTCTTCACTTCTTTCACGAAGTGAAGAAAGAAGTGAAGAAAGAAGTGAAGAAAGAATAACCCCCTATTGCTTCTTCTTTTTTTTTCGCCATATTTGATTAA
>VFQP010001460.1_pt1 | contig 31614 bp, 16 predicted proteins | sample 3512351 | NCBI WGS metagenome assembly VFQP01 (sample SAMN10412372, study PRJNA504923) | tailings metagenome | isolation source: Relicate 1 Philex TSF1 revegetated site | place: Philippines: Tuba, Benguet | collected 2017-08-29
GAAAACAGATAAGCCACTATACAGGCGATGGCCATGTAAACACCAGAGTCGGCTCCAAACATAGTCATACCCATAATGGTGCAGGCAAGTGGTGTATTGGTAGCACCGGCAAATACGGCCACGAAACCCATGCCCGCCAAAAGGCCTACCGGAAGCGGTATCAACCATGCCAGTGCACTACCCAGGGTAGCGCCAATAAAAAATAAGGGGGTTACTTCACCGCCCTTAAAGCCGGCGGAGAGTGTAATGATGGTGAGTAGCATCTTCCAGGCAAAATCATCAAAGGGTAAGCTGGTTCCAAAGGATTCTACCATAACAGGAATACCCAGGCCGATATACCTTGTTGTTCCCAGTAGAAATACGATGGCCGCTACAATCACGCCACCTATCAAGGGTCTGAGTGGGGCATAGGAAATATATCGCTTGTATATTTTTCCTGCGGCATGTATCAATTTACTAAAAGCTGCTGCTACCAGTCCGAATACGATACCCGCCAAAACAGCATAGAGAAAATAGATCGGATCTGCTGTTGGCATTTTACCAATGGGATAACTTGTATGGGGCACTTCCCAGTAATGACTGGTTACCCAATCGGCCGAGATGGCGGCTGCAAATACGGGAAAGATGGCTCTGTAGTTGAGCCGTCCAACAAAGCAGATCTCCAAGGCAAATACAGCCCCTGCCAACGGTGTTCCAAAAACAGAACCAAAGCCGGCAGCAATAGCGGCCATGATCATGACAGAGCGGTTAGCCAGGGATAACCTGAGCCAGTCCGACAAGCGGGCAGTTAAAGCTCCGGCCATTTGCAATGCGGTTCCTTCGCGGCCTGCAGATCCACCAAATAAATGGGTGGCGAGGGTCCCGATATAAACAAAGGGCGCCATTCGAAAAGGAATGACTTTTATGGGGTCATCAATGGCATCAATGAGTAAGTTATTGCCCTTTTCAGCCTCACGACCATAGAAGTGGTACATCCACCCAATGCATACACCCGCAACAGGTAAAAGTGCAATGATCCACTGATGTGATTCACGGTAATTGGTTACCCATTCCAGTGATACCAGAAAACCTGCTGATGCAGATCCTACAACCAATCCAATGAGTGTACTCAGAGAGAGCCATTGCAGTATATACGGTAATGCAGGATATTGCTGAAAAAAAGAACGAAGGGAGGAAATTATTCGCTGAAAGACCGGTGTTGGGGTAGACATAATAATCCTGATTAATAATAACAATGAATAATTAACCAGGCGTCATCAGCTTTTATCAAGCGGTTGGGTAAGGAAGAACACCATTTCCTTTATTCCATAAAGATACAAAATTATTTGATTTCATGCGGCTATAGCCGTTGAACGCCTGTTACCTGCCGGCGAAAAGGGAACAAAGCCCGATGAGCAGCGCACTGAGGAAAGGCAGAAAACTACGGATGGAAACCCTTAGTTGCCGCAGTGCTTTGGTGAGTTGATTCTCTACGGTTTTCGGAGAAATATGCATCACTTTCGCAATCTGTTTAACCGACATTCCCTCATCGCGGCTGTATTGGAATACGAGTCGGCATCTTTCGGGTAATTGTTCTACTGCCTGGTGTACAATGGCTAAAATTTGACGGTAGTGGAGGGCGTCTTCTATAAAAGGAGCCAGTGCCTCATCCTGAACAGCACGCAAGTATACCGGGTGTTTTTTTGCCTCCCTGATGCGATTGAGTACCATGTATTTCGTGGCTGTAGCGAGGTAATTTTCCAGTAAAACGATCTGTGAAGTAGCGCGGTTGGCCCATAAACTTGTGAAAACATCATGTACAATATCTTCTGCCTCCTGAATATTGTGTAACCTGTTGTAGGCAACAGAGAAAACCTTTTGCCAATACTGCTCATAAATGCGCATAAATGCCTCCTCGCTTCCCTGAGCCAGTTGGCTGAGCAGCATTTCATTGGTGGTATTTTGCGGTACATTTCTCATTGGCAGCTGCGTAAAATTACAGAAATCTTCATTTCTCAAAATAAAGCGTAATCAAAAGCTTTCATAATCGTTCGTTTCTTCCACAAAACAGTTTCGATATACTTCTGTATTTCTATTGCCTAGCGAAGGTATCCAACTGAATTTAACAGCAATATCCTGCACTAATCTGCTTTATTAACCTATTCAACAACTCAAAATCCCCTTTTGTTTCCAATAATTATACATTAATAAAAAGCATATCCATGTGGATAAATCAGTAAAAAAATTACCGATGGCAGTAATCGGGGTCGAATCTGCCATCGGTAAGCGGGGATATCAATCATAAAAGCTATGCCTTACAGTCGCCATTTCAATCCTCCATTCACTACAAATCCATCCAGTGGGGCATAGATATCCCGGAAAATTGGCTGGGTGATCGTACCGGCATTAATGCTACCGAAACGGGTTTGTCGTGTATCGGTGAAATTTTCGAAGTTCAGGAAGAGTGAAAATCGTTGCCAAAGTTTTTCTGCCATGAAACCGCAGATCCAATAGGGTTTTCCTGTACTGCCATCGCGCAATTGTTGTGAACTAAAATAATATGCTTCTAAGCCCATCTTCCATTTACCTTCTACTTCACACATCAATACATTGTTCAAGCGGTGTCGGGCAGTTAGAAAATTGGGTTGCTGGTTACTGTTTTGTTGAGTACCTGCATCGGTGTATGTATAGCCGATGAATAGTTTTAGATCTGCATAGCTGACCTTAACATTGGTTTCCCAACCTTTTGTATCTATAAACCCCGATGAGTTCTGTAACCCATAATTACCTGCGCCAACCGCTTGCAGAAAGAGGGGTTGATTTATTCTGGTATAGAAGAAGAGCTGATTGATTTGCAAGCCGATCTCTCCTATTTTACTGGTGTAGTTCAGATCGGCATTGGCGCCGTAGGATCGCTCCAGTTCATTGGCTGTCTGATTTAACGGTATGATATTCCTGTAGTTCAGCATTTCCGTTTCTTCGGTAAATATGGTAGGCATCTTATATCCGAAACCACCACCTATGCGGGAGCTGAATGCAGGTGATAATCGGAACAATGCCGACATCCGTGGCAATATGACCAATTTTTTCAGGGATGTATAATCTGCCCGTAATCCAGTTTCCATTTGCATCCATGCAGCAATATGTAAGGTATTCTGAATAAACCCTCCTAAGGCATGCTGGTTATAATTCCTGCGGGGAAAGGCATCTCGGGGATATTCTTTGAATTGATCGGTGTATGCATTGAGGCCTGCAACCCAATCAGCCTGATGGCCATTGCGGTTATAGGACAGTTCTGAATAACTGGATAGTTGCTTACCTTCGAAAACATAGGATGGAATGGTGATGGTACGACTAAAGCTGGTTACAGAATTCTTTGCCGTGATCTTTTCATTGTCATTCAGCTTATGAACAAGTTGTAATTGTGTGGTAATACGGCTGGTTTTATTTTCTTCAAAATAACTGCGCGTACTGCTACCCCTACCTTTTATATACTCAATGTCGCCTCCTACTCTGTTTTCCCATGTAAGGTTCACCCCTGCTGTTAATTTGGTCCTTGCACCTGCATCCAGGAATAACTTTGGATTGAGCACCAGTCGTTGTGTTTTAGGAATGGCTGTAAACCCTTGTTTGGAAGGATCATAGGGCTTACTGGCATGACCAGCAGCGAAAAACGTATAACCTAGTTTATTGTGTTGCTGTGCATGAAAACCACTCAGGTCAATACCTCCGGCAGAAGTTCCATTCAGGAGCAGCCTGGTCTCTCTTTCGGCCGCAGGCATTTTGGAGATCAGGTTTACCAGGCCAGCAATAGCCCCACCACCGTAGAGGGTAGAACTTGCCCCTTTGATGATCTCTACCTGCTTCAGATCCAGGGGTGGTGTTTGGAGGAGGCCAAGACCACCGGAGAAGCCTGCATACATTGGAAATCCATCCCGTAGCAATTGTGTATACCGGCCATCCAATCCCTGAATACGAATACTTGCATTCGCCGATGTAGCCGACACCTGCTGGGTTTGGATACCAGTGCTTTCATTCAATAGCATGCGAATATCACCAGGCTTCATATTTCCCTTCTCCTCCAGTTCCTCTCCTGCTATGAATTCTACACGGGTAGGGATTTGCTGAATGGTACGCGAACTGCGGGTTGAATTCACTACTATTTCTTCGAGTTTTTCGTGGTGGTCGTGTGTATCTTCTTCTACCTCATCCATCATCACAAAAAGTGTATCATTGTATGGGAAGGATAGCTGTTTCGTAAAATCCTGATAACCGGGATGGGTTACAACCAATTTGAAAGTACCGGTAGGAATACTTGTAAGTATCATCACACCTGCACTATCAGAGATGCCACGAATATTTAGTGTTGCGATAACGGCATTCATGCCCTTGATGGGCTTATTTGAATGGACATCACGAATAACAGTAACTAATATATTTTGAGCCGTGCACAATTGTACTGTACACAGCATCACTAAAATGCCTGCAATCTTTTTCATTATGCTGATAATAATGTGAAACAATAATGTCAATCTACTGTGAGATTGGCTAGTAGCAACAAAATGATCAACTAATACGTGGAGGCTGCCAGATAAATGGGATATGATCCGCTAATGCTTGTGAATGATAAGGAAATTGTTGAACAGAGGATTGACAGATCGGCTTTTCTGGCAAGATTCGTTGGCTGGGAATGATAGCACCGGAGGAGGCACCGCAGGCAAATAATGGCGAACAGGGGCAGGATTCACGGTCTTCTTCATCACAAGTATCCTTAACGTGAATGGACATAGCAGTTTCATCTCCCATGCAACAATTATCGGTTGCATCACAGGGAATACCTGAAAGAAGGAGTAGATAAAAAGCAAAGAGATAACCTGCTAACTTCATTATTACAAATGTACTCTACTCATTCCATTCAGTAAAATAGACAATTGAGGAATAATAATTAGCCAAGTAAAAAACATGATATTAGCCAATGGAGTGAATATAAGTACAACTAAACTCACTCCATTGGCCAATATATTAAGAACATCCAAAAGAAGTTTCAGCACCGCCCCATTCTGTAAGGATTGATGTGAATGAAAACTGTTGGTAACGTAATACTTGCCCCAAATGGGCTGCTGGCTTAGCCCAACCACCTACAGGGAAATTACCATCGGCAACATTGATAGGTTGACCGCTCAGATTTCCGATATTGATCGCAAAATCAACATTATTATGAAAATTGAAATGATATGATGGTGTAGGTCCTGAAAGAGATTGTAAATATGCTAAAACACCGGCAAAATTTGCTGCCGGCACACCGAAGGTTAGGGCTATATGAAAACTAGCTCCACTTTTATCGACAAAATATCCAGTATCAACCGGAGATACCCCAGGCCTAGAGCCGCCCAGTGGATAAAAACCAAATACTTTGGCGACACTACCTTGCCTGATTTGAACAAAAGCCTCACCTATATAATAAGGAGAAGCTGAATACAAAACACTGGTACCCGGACTTGGTTGATTTACATAGATTGTAACCGTAGCATCAGAATTTGGATTAAAACAGCCAATATAAGTACTCAGGTTACTGATAGTGCTTCCTGATACATTGTACAAAACTGAATCATTATTTCCAGGAGTAGATGATGGAGGATCTGGTGGATTACTCGGACCACCTCCTACAGGTTGTTCAATCTCGTAACAATAAGTAGCTTGAATTTGATCCCAAACCAACGCCCACTTGGTTTTGGGTAGTCCGTTTGCATCAACACCATCAGGTACTTCTTTATAAACATAGCCCCAATAGGTATATTCACCACAGACAACATTATTATTCACCTGCTTTACAATGGTCTCATTTTTAAATTGATTTTTATCGGGTTGATGTTGTACTTTTTTACAACCAGAAAAAATAAAAATGACAATGAGATGAAAAACAAAGAAAGATCGTGAAGCTAATAATCGGATTGACCGCACACTTGTTCTTTTGTTCATAACATGATATTTGGATTAAAGAATAAACCATCTATGCGGGTAACAAACAGTAACAAGGGATTACACTACAATATAAACATTTTTACTAAATAAAAAATATTTATAAATAAAACTATTTCAAACATCTATTCTTTTACAGTAGTTTAGGGCGGGCTACAACTCAATACTATTGCCAGCTCTACAACTGCACCCTTTGCATTTCCTCAGTTGCAACTTTCTGCTTACCCGCTTTACCACTCTTGCCAAACCGATAAGCAAACGCCAGCGTAAACACCCTGCTATCCCGGCGTACAATAAAATATTCTTCGGCATTTTTGAAATCGGTCAACCCCTCCATCCAGAATGTATGGAAAATATCACGGAATGAGCAGCGCAGTGTACCGCCATTCTTTAGTACCGGCATAGCAAAGCCAATAGCTACCTGACCAAATGGATACAGTAATTCCTGTAAATCATTCCGGGAGCGGCCGGTATAACTACCCGTTAGTTCTGCAGTGAGTTTCTTACCAATCCGGAATGTATTATTCATATTAAAAGTGAGCTGTGTAATATCCGACCGGTAATTATTCCACACATACCCAATCAGTTTTTTATAGGTATAGATCGCTTCTGTATTCAGGTTCCACCAACTTACCGGCTTGGTGGTGAGCATGGTCGACAGGGTGAAATTGTGCATCCTGCCTACATTTCCCTGTGTATACACCAAACTGCCATCGGGGTCGGTTAGGAATAACTGTGAGAAATAATCCCTGATGAGCGAATAAGAAATGGTACTGTGCAATAATTGTTTGTACTGATGTGAGAGCTCCATATTCCAGGTGAACTGCGGACGGAAAAAAGGATTGCCTCGCTCGGATGTGTATTTGTTGATGATGTTTACAAAAGGATTCAGCTTCTGAAAGGAAGGACGATCGATTCTCCTGCCAACAGCCAGGGAAAAAGTATGCACAGAATCGGCCTCATAGGTTGCAAAAGCTGAAGGAAAAAATCCATCATAGAACCGGCTGAAGGCAGAATCCTTTACCATACTATTCCCCAATTGATGCGCATCATAATGTGTGTACTCATATCGTAATCCTGCCTGCAAATGCCATTTGCCCCGCTTTTGTTCTGCCTGAATGAATGCTGCATGGATTTGTTCGGCATAAATGAAATGGTTACTCCTGCCATAATCGGGTGTCCATCCGGCATTATTTTGATTCACTGTATAAATAGCTTTATTATCGGTATCAATCCTGGAGGTTTTTGCACCAGCTTCCCATTTACCTTCTTTGCCCCAGGCAGAAGTGTACAAGGTATTTGCCGACCAAATCCTGATCAGGGAAGGAATCAACCCATTGGTCGCTTCTGTATACCCCATTGCACCTGCACGATCACTCTGAAAGTATTGGTCATTGCTAAGATCATAGCGGGCTGCATCAATATCAAAAGTCAATTGACGACCGGCTGTAAACTGATACCTGGCCCCTACCCCAAGTATGCCTGTACTAACTTCATTCTGGGTACTTGCCAATGTAGCTATCGAAGAGTCGATGGTATTTGTAGGCGATAACCAGTTAGCCGTAGCTGTGTTCCTCCCCTTCCTGTCGATCCAGTTACCGAAAACGGTAAAGGTGAGGGCGAGTTGTTGACTGGCTGTATAATCCAGTCCGTATTTAAGTGTATGATTCAGGTTGGTTGTATTAAAGACCGTTGGCTGATCCAGTATGGACAAGGGCCTACCAGCTGCATCTTTATAGGTGCGCAGTGCATAGATATTCGTTCTTGTTTTAGCAGCATTGAACCCATAAGAAAGGGTATGGTTAAAACGGTCTTTGCGGTAGTTCAGCAGTAAAGACTGATTGGTACGCGCAAACCATCCATGAGCAAAGGATGATGTGAGAGTACCGTTGATACCCATCTGTTTGTTCTTTTTAGTTTTGATATTAATAATGCCCGAATTACCAGCCGCATCATATTTGGCAGATGGATTGGTAATGAGTTCTACCTTTTCTACCTGCGCGGTATTCATGGAATTGAGGAGGCTAATGAGTTCCGCCCCCTGTAAGTAAGTAGGCTTATCATCGATCATAACCAATACCCCAGACTTATTCCGTAAACTGATTCCATTGTTCCGGTCGATCATGACACCGGGCGATCTTTCTAATAGTTCTACCACGGTTGTACCCGAGTTTGTGGGTGAAGCTTCCGGATTGATGACGAGTTTTCCCTGCTCCCGTTGTATGAATGGTTTGGCTGATGATTTGACCAATACCTGTGCCAGTTCATTGGTTTGTGACTTTAATTGTATTTCAGCCACCATGGGCTTTTCATGTACCCATCTGATAGTGGAATCGATTGTTTCAAAACCAGCGAAGCTTATCCGAACCCGATAGGTGCCCGAAGGCATTTGTTCTAGTATAGCTTCCCCATTCTTTTTGGTGGTCATAGAACGAATGGGCTTATCCTGAGAAAAGATGGCCACCACGGCGCCTTCAATGGGGACTTGTTTTTCATCTGATACACGAATAACCCATTCCGGTATTTGCGCAAGGCCATTGAATGAAATGAATAAGCAACAGAGTAATCCGATGGGTACAAGTAAACGCATGGTGGTTGAACTGTAGGGTTAATTACAAAGATCGAATTCAATACTACATATAATAGAAGAACTGTACCACAGCGCTAAATCGATGATATACACAAATAATTATTGTCAAAATTTTACATCACTACATCATCGCATAAAAAAAGGTCGCAGCGCTTACACTGCGACCTTGTATAATGGTGGATTTCGATTATTTGAGCTGAACATCCAGGTACACTGAATGGCGGCCATAGGTTTGGTAGAATGGTTTAAATACCACATCACCAATGGTGAATTCTAATTTTGCAGGATCACCTTGTATAGATTTACTGATATCAGTTGCATCGAGCGAAATCTTGCGCCAATCCTTACGGGCTTCAGGCTCCTGAGCGGCCAATAAGATGGGACCATAGAAAAGGCTCGCGATATTTTGCTGATCCATTACCGGATCCAGGTGGAACTGGAATGGCATTTTCAGCTCAATCACATCACCACTCTTCCAGGTACGGCTAATGGTGAGGTAGCTACCGGGCTTGGCCTGCAGTTGTTGTTCTTTACCGTTAATCTTCACAAAGAAACCCTTGGTAGCCCAACCAGGCACACGCACGTTCACATCGAATTTGCCACTACCCTTTACGGTTAAGCGGGTTTGATCTTCATTAGGGAAGCTCGTCGATTGCTCAATGCTAACTTTACGCTCAGTCCAATCCAGTGTAGAAGGAACATAGAGGTTTACGTAAAGGGCTTTATTATCCTTGCTCTTGAAGTAAATAGAGTTTTGCAATTTGGTACTACTTTCAATCGCTGTACCATTACAGCAGGTAAAGCCTGTCATATTGGGGTTACCGAACTGTTTCATAGACCCTGGCTTCAAGGGAACATGGTAAGTATTGGCAGGGGTATTTTCGGCAACAGAAGCGAGGATATGGTTGTACATACCACGCTCATAATAATCCATTAACTCACCACGCTGATCGAACATGAACAGGTTGGAGGTTAACTTAAGCATATTATAGGTTGCACAGGTTTCATTCTGACCGCCTGATGAGAAACCATTTTCATAGATGGTTCCAGGCTGACTAATAAAACATTCGGCATTGGCAGGGTTGCGGGCACCGGCCACACCACCAATACTGTACATATAATCGCTTACGGCCTTATGCCAGAAATTATCTGCAATCTTGTAATACTCCGGATTCTTGGATACATCATACATTTCAATACTACCCACCACCTGAGGGATGTGCTGGTTAGCGTGGAGTCCGCGGAAGAGATCAACATTTTTAGCAAGACCGTGAGAATGTTGTGTATCACCAAAGAATACGCGAACATTATCGAAAAGCTGAGCGGTTTTCAGGTAATTATTGTTACCGGTGATCTTGTATAAACGCGCCATTGATTCATTCATACCACCATATTCACCAGCGATATAGGTATTCCACATTTTAATCAGCGTATCCTGAGGTACTTTGCTGAGTCGGGCATATACCCAATCACCCATATTGGTGGCAATGGTCAATGCTTTTTTATTACCACTTACTTCATAGATATCAATTAAACCTGCCAGAATTTTGTGCAGTGTATAATAAGGCGCCCATATCTGGTTTTTCTGACCACCATATTTAGCGCCTTTTTCCAGCATAATGAACTGATCGGGCGGATACGCGCTGATGAAGCCCTTACCCCAGTTCCAGTAATCATTACGAATACCGGCATCGCTAAGATCTGAATCATAATCAGATTTACCGGGACCTACAGGAACAGCGGTTGGATCTGTAACACTGGTGCCACCGGCTTCTTTGGGCTTACCGGATAATTGTGATAAGTCATACAGGGTATTAACCATGTACTCCATCTTATTATAGAAGTTAGCCTGTAAAGTTTTGTCGTAACCCGTACCGGCATAAGCCTGAGCAATAGCAGTAAGGTAGTGACCGGTACCATGACCTCTCAGTTTGGTATCCTTGCTATCCCATACACCCAGTGGTTTTGCTCCTTCGGGTTGAGGCTGACCAAACGCATGACGGAACATATATAGGAAGGAATTGGGATCGGTTTTGGCCAGGGTATTCACGAACTTATCGCGGTTTTCGATGAACTTGGAATTATGATCGTGGGTATCTGTTTTAAGTGATACCTGAGTGAGGGCAAATGGTGCCAGTTTGGCTGCAGGAGCCGAAACTTTGGCCGCAGCAGGCTTAATGGTCACAATGGCTTTGGGTTCAAATTTGGTACCAGATACACGACCGGTAACGGTGTAAGTGCCAGGCTTCTGTACAGCGGCATTATCCATATCTGCCGGCCAGATCACACGTACCAGTGGACCATTCAAGCCATCTTTATATGTTCCCTTTACATGTGTGGGGAAACGAGGCAGGGTTCCTGCTTCGGTGGTTACCTGCACATCGGCTACAGATACCAGATAGGAATTGTACAGTTGAGGGTCATTGGGAGAAAACTTGGGTAGAGCTTCTTCTTCCCTACGCTGGTTAACTGCACCCTGGTTGCCTCTTTGAGCACCCACAATACCGCCCACCTGATTGCGACTCAAGGGTACGCGGTAAATGCGCAGGTCACGTACCATTGCATTCAGGTTACTGTTAGCAGCAGCAATGGAACGTCCAATGTATAATTGTTTTTTGTCGGTAGTTTGTCCGAATACCGCCGCCAGATCACCTGGTACATCCTTGCTTTCACCTGCCGGACGACCATTGATGTAAATGGCTAGTGTTTTCCCGGGAATATCTACCACTACGGCAATATGTACCCAGGTATTGGGTTCAATCACATTGGTGGTAACAGCTTTGGATGCACCTGTAGTAATGGCAGCCTGTAAACCCTGAGGAGTTTGTACGGCATAGAAATGATTATTTGCATCACGGCCAATATCAAAGAGATATTGAGCGGCAGTATTGGGGCGGAAATTGAACCAGCCCGTAATACTGATGGATTCGAGATCGGTAAGGGTTTCACCCGGCAAACTGATGAAGGAATTCGCTTCACCGGAAAGGGAAAGTACTCTCCCGAAACGGCTATCCCCCACAAATTGTGCGGTTGCACCTTCATATTTACCTTGTAGATTATTGCGTGACCAATCCTTGGTATCGCCATTAAAGAGGTAACGGGCAATCAGACTGGTTTCGCCGATACCATCTAATATCTGATCACCACTCTGCGCATCAGATCGATTAATACCGGAGGAGAGTGCAATGAGAAACAGAAAGGCACTCAACCAAAGCTTGTTCATTTTCATATGTAGATCGTTTTCATCAATAACATGGTATGCTTGGTAAAGTAAACCCTAATCTATGGAAAACCATTGTTAAAGCCAACACATTACCAGGCAATCAGGCTATTAATTGTTAATTTGACAATTAATGATAAAAATAGCGATTATTGGTATGTTAGGGGTAGATGGATTTTAACTGATGATTGTAGGATATTAACAGGTTGGGGTGAATGGAAGGGAATGACAGGAGTAAGTGACGAGATAGAAACCAAATGAATATTATTATGCACTAAATAACTACTGCCATTTATAACCCAGTTACTGCCTGCAAATTATTCTTCATATGCAGGAAATCTTTGTAATTACCGAAACCAATTGTTAGCCCAGCATTGGCATTACCTAGAATAAATGCCTTATTTTCAGAATTATACATAAACTTCTTAAATGCATCCTGAATAGTATCCATATACCACTCAGCCCTGCGCTGATTACACTGTTGTATATCTTCCATTTTTATAGACTCAATACCCCAGTGTGTATACAATGTATTGGTTTCTTGCACATATGAGCCATCGGCTCTTTGTATCTGAACCGCACTATCATAACGACCGCGTATTAAAGAGAACTGGTTATAATTGCGTACCCCGGAAGTAGCTTCATACAATACCGATCCCGTTCGGTTATCCTGTTTCCCTTGTAAAACAGCCTGCTTAACCAAGTCTGAAAAATCATACACCGGATTAGAACCAAAAGCCTGATGCATCATTATTACATGAGCCACACATCCCAGCCCCCCTAAAGGAATACCTGTCAATTCATCAGAAGGGTAACCATATTGATCTATCAACTCAAGTAAGCGTTTTGCATTTGCATCAAATATTTTTTTGATGGTATCTGCGTATTGCTTTCTCATTTGCGTTGATTTAAGGAACTGCTGATCGCGGCGTACCATATCTAATATCTCATCCCTGTACTTTCGATTGATGCTTTTTAACATAGGTACTTGTTGAGACAAAGACAGGATCTGTTTTTGATAAGGAGCAAATACAAGGGAATCTTCACCTGAATTCAAGTAACTAACCTCAAGCCCCCTTTCGAATAGTCCCTTACAAAAAAATAGTAGATCCTTGGTAACTTTTGCCTTTGCAGCAACTACAGCAGCATTGTGCAGATCTACTGAAAAAAGATAATGGTGCTTACCTGCATCACGATAATATTTTAGTGCAGCCCCATAATCATTTTTGACGATACTCATTTCAGCATGGTGTATGAGCTGGTAGTACTGCTTGAGGCTGGGATTATTTGCATGTACAAAAAAAGGTAAAATCAATATAAACAATAAAGCACTTTTCATAAATCGCGTATTAAAATACTTAGTTGAATAACATTACTGAGTGGTTTCATATTATTGCTAATATACACACATTATTACTCATATTTATTTTTAGTAAATTGATATAAAAGAACAGCTATTAGTCGAACCCCGACAAATAGCTGTTCTTTTATAAAAACATATCGAAACAATCAACTCATTATATTTGTGGGGAATACAAGATGTTGTGTATGAGACTGATAGATCGCAAAACCAAGTGAAGACGGGAGGTAATTACGGCTTGACCTTTATACGATCTGATAATTGAATTTTTCATCGTACCTGATATTGAAGTAAGATTTTATTTCCACTATCAGATAAACCCATCAGAAAAATAGTCTACACTTACTGAGGAATCCTCTCCTCCAATACCGCATCACCCCCCTTATCGTAGTAAGTACAAGTCATCTTCTCCATACAAACCTGCCATTTCTCAATACCACAACTGGCACACAACTGAATAAAAGTCAGAAAATCGGTTTTCCCCTGCTGGTGAGCGATGAGTCCTGATTGAAACCGGTCAGCATCTACCCTATCTGCAATAACCAGTGGATCGAACTTAGCGGGTACTTTGGCTACATAATCCTTATCACCATGGTAGTCGATATGCCCATCAGTTACATACGCGTTGTAATACTCTACCCCCATGGCCTTGATAGCTTGAATGTATAAGGGAAATTCGGCGCCAGATTTTACTTTTGCGTGTGCTGCTTTAATTTGTTCTACGGTAAACATGTCTTTGAAATTTGAGTTTACATGATACGAATGTGCTGTGATCAGCAGCTAACTGCCGTATCGCTTTACCTATAAGGAGCCTAGCATCCAATCACTTTGCAAAAGTGCCACAGCAAAACATCCTGAAATTGTAAAAAATCGTTTTTTACAGGAATCGCTTATAATTTTCGGGGGTATCACCTGTAAATTTCTTGAAGTCTTTGATGAAATGAGCCTGGTCGAAGAAATTATGCTCATAACAAATATCGATAAGCGATTTTTCCCGATCAAAATCTTGCAAAACTGCATTGAAGCGAATAATAGAGGCAAACTTTTTAGGAGAAGTGCCTACCACTTTCCTGAATCGTTTTTCAAAGGGACTTTGACTGATCGCCAGTTGTTCATTCAATTCTCTGATCCGGATATCTCCTTTACGCTGGTAAATAAGGCGAACAGCCTCCACAACCAAACGGTCTGTTTGAATATCTCTTAGCTGTGACAATAAAAAACGTTCAACGATGGCAATCCTTTGCCGATCGGTTGTAGCCAATGCCAATTTATCTTCTACTTCATGTACCCTTCCACGATCGAACAGATCAGACAGTGAAACGCTTTGATTGAATAACTCATTGGTTGGGTGCATCGAAAAATGAGCGAAACCCGTTTCTGTAAAATAAACCAACACTGTCCCTATACCTGCCGAATTCCTGAATACCCGATAGCTATCTGTAATACCGGTGATACCCGAGGCATTCAATATATCTGATTGCCCATCTTTTACTGTAGATAGCCGCCCGCTATACTGAAAACCAATCACCAATCCCGATGATGGAAGTACCCTGTACTCGTTTTCAAGCTCATTTTCTGATATAACAAAGTGTTTTATATAAGGCTGGAGCTTTTCGGATGGTATGAATTGATCGAATCGCATGGATGGATATGAGATTCAAATATAAATAATTGAGCTTGTATCATTAATAAGATGATGACATGTTAGGGTTATTATATTAAATGTAAAAGTTAAGAGTTGCCCCCTGTGCATATTGATCCACCGGGCTTATGAAAGTTCAATATTATTAGTCCAACATTAATGATCAAAAGCAACTTACATACTCTTGAACTAACAAAGAGCTGACTCCCCCGAATAAATATAATTCAAACTTAACCAAGATGTATTCAAAACTTTGCCTGGGATAATTACTTTTGATGTACATTAATTACAAATTGACCAATACCCCTAATAATAGTCAATTAATTGAAGATATGAAACGTGGAAGCGAAAAGGCTTTCAGGTTATTATATGAGCTATATAGTCCTGCCTTATACTCCAATATTCTTAAACTGGTAAAGAATGTAGTCGAAACCGAAGAAATACTACAAGACGTATTTATTGCATTATGGAACAAGCGAATGACTATTGATCCAAAGCAACCTATAGGGGGATGGCTCACTGTGGTAAGTTATAATAAATCACTAACTCATTTAAGTAAGAAAGTTCGAGAAAAGTTACTCCTGCTTGGCGAAAAAACCATTGAGCTACCGGATATTCCTGACATTTCCGATGCTCAGATAACTGAGCAATTAATGATACTTAACAATGCAATCAATGAACTGCCCATTCGAAAAAAAGAGGCTTTTTTACTATGTAAGTTACAGGGAAAAACTTACGAAGAAGCTGGAGAAATAATGGGTATTTCAACCCACACGGTCAGGGAATATATACAAATAGCTTCTCAAAAAGTACGTCTGTATGTTTCAGACCACTACCCTTCCTCGAGCTTACCCATTCTTTTAGTAACAATTATGACGGCCTGATAACTGTTAATAATTGCTTAACATAGACATACCCTACTTTTCTGCCACAGCCAGGTATTTATATCAGAAAGATGGAACAAATTCAATTACTGATAAGCAAATTCAGAGATAACACCGCAACAGCCGATGAGTTAAGACAGCTGGAGCAGTTATTGTACAATTATATTACAGATTTACAAGTTATACCCATTAATGAATTCTCTCAAGCACATCATGAGAGTAGATTATCAGTTGCCGAAAAAGAAAGTATATCCAATTTATTGAGCGTCATAGAAAGAAAAATCAACATAAAAGAAGAAAAACAAAAAGGAACTGTATTTAAAGTTGCAAAAATAATTAAGTTAAAAAGATGGGTGGCAGCTGCCTCTGTGATAGCAGTAGTATCACTATTGTTTTTTGTAAAGAATGACAATAAAAATACAGGCAAAGACATAGCTGTAAGATCAAAGAAACAAGAACTGGTTTGTCAGATAAACAATACCCAACTCATGCAAACCTTCACTCTTGCAGATGGCTCATTAGTTGAATTAGAACCTGGGAGTTCTCTGGAGTATCTTGAATTTTTTGAACCAGAAAAACGAAATATTCTTCTGTCGGGAAAAGCCACTTTTTCTGTTGCAAAAGATAAAAATCGACCTTTTTTTGTTCATACTGGTTCAATCATAACAAAAGTATTGGGAACAAAATTTACGATAGAAAAAAGCAGTACGGATGTAATAGTAAAACTATTTGAGGGAAAGGTTTTGGTAACAGATCAGAAAGGGGAAATAGGGCAAAACTACCTGATACCAGGGGAACAACTGATTTACAGCTTATCGAATAGCTCAGTCAAAATTAAACAGCTGAAAGAAACACATACTCCTAAAATAATGGACGAAAAAGCAGACAATCAACTAAGTAAAAACAAAAAAGAAGTACTCTTCGAGAAAGGTTTAATTGTTTTCAAAGCAATGCCATTCAGAGACGTCATGAAAATTCTTGAAAATACTTACGAAACTGCTATCCTGGTGGAAACGAAACAGGCAGACCTGATAAATATTACAGCCAACTTTAAAACCTCAGATACACTAGAAGCAATATTGACAACGATTGCTGATTTAAACGGACTAAAGCTGACAAAACAAGACGGAATTTTCATCATTCAATAATCATCCATAAAAAAGGACTTAAAAAAAACATGTCACTTGATGACAGTGGGATTCTATTGCCTAATTCGTAAATCAACTTATATGTATCAACCGAACTTTATGAGAAGGCTTTTATTTAGCCTGCTATTATTTCTCACCTTCAGTGAAGGAAAAACACAAGAACTACATGCAGTTACCGGAATTGTTCAAGACAGTTTTGGAAAAGGGATTTCGGCAGTTTCAGTTATTGTAAAAAACAACTCTTTAAAGTATACAACTGCAACTGTTACAGATTCAACAGGCAAGTTTCACTTTTCCAAATTGCCTAAGGGAGCCGGATTCATCTTTGAAATCAGGGCTACCGGATATGACAAAGAAAATTTAACAGGATACAGCGTTAAAGAGGGAGAAACAATCAGCCTTATTATTAAGCTGAAAGAGTCTGTAAACACACTGAATGACGTAGTTGTTATTGGTTACGGCTCTGTAAAAAAAGCAGGCGTAACCGGATCGGTATCTTCTATAAAAGGCAGCGAACTTACCAACCAGCCCGTGGCATCTTTTGATCGTGCACTGGTAGGCAAAATGGCTGGTGTGCAAGTATTGCAGAGCAATGGATCTCCAGGTGTTTCAGCAACATTTCGTATTCGCGGCACAGGCTCCATTACAGCAGGAAATGACCCATTGGTGGTGCTTGACGGCGTTCCTCTGGACCGTCAGAGTATTGCATTTGAGTCAATAAATAATGAGGACATTGAATCAATAGAAGTGCTTAAAGATGCTGCTGCGTCAGCGATATATGGCTCAAGAGGATCCAACGGGGTCGTGCTGATTACTACTAAAAAAGGAGAACCCGGAAATGCGAAATTATCCTACAGCAATTATACAGGGGTTCAGAGAGTGACGAAACAAATACCTATGATGGATGCATATCAATATGCTGCACTATCAAAAGATGGACATGATAACGCATATTTGGATGTTACCCCCGGAGCAAGCGCATCAGACCCAGATAATATCCGGTCACAGGGATTCATGAGAACGCCACCTGAATTGTATCCTTATCTGCAGGGAGTAAAGGGTTTGACTAATACAAATTGGCAGGATGAAATATTCAGAGACGCTTTAACAATGAATCACACTATTACAGCATCATGGGGTAGCCCGAATGTAAAATATTATTTGTCAGGTAACTATACCAATCAGGAAGGTATAATTATCAACTCAAATTATAAGCGATACAATGGCCGTTTCAATATTGACGCTAAATCAGGAAAACTACGTTTTGGAGTCAACTTTAGCCCTTCAATTTCTACTCGCAAAAGAATCAGTTCCGATGATACTTATTCTAACTCCGGAATAGTTGCATCAGCATTACAAATGAGTCCTACATGGTCAGTATATAATGCAGATGGCAGCTATAACTTTCAAGGAAATGGTTACTGGAGAATCGGAACAGATTATCAGCATAATGAAATACTGAATCCTGTAGCAGTAGCAAACTTAACCGATGATAAGCTTTTTAATGTTAATATTATAGGTAAAGTATTTGCAGAATATGAAATAATAAAGGATTTAAATTACAATATATCACTTGGCGGTGTATATGTCAGCACAAAAAATGATTTCTACAGACCTTCAACATTGCCTTCACTTGGGGCTGCATTCTACACTTCCCCATCTAATCCAACAGGCAGAGCCAGTTCAAGCTATAACTATAACTGGATCATAGAACAAACTGCCAATTATAAAAAACAAATTAAGCAACACTCGATTAATGCCCTTGTAGGATTTACAGCGCAACGCGATTATACAAATGCTTATAGCGCAACAGCTACCAATTTCCCGAACGATGCTGTTCGAACAATTAATGGTGGGCAAATATCTTCGAGCACCGCAGCCATTAATGAATGGTCTTTAGAATCATTTCTGGGGCGATTACAATATGACTTTGCCAATAAATATTTCTTGTCAGCATCATTACGTTCAGATGGATCATCGAGATTTGGAAGCAATAATAAATGGGGTACTTTTCCGTCATTATCGGCTAGTTGGATAGTATCAAAAGAGGAATTTTTAAGATCCAATAAATTTTTATCAACGCTCAAGTTAAGAGCCAGTTATGGCCTGACGGGTAATTTTAATATTGGCAACTATGAGCCGATTAGCTTACTGAATAATGATAATTACATTCTCGGCAGTAGTCAAGGAGTGCTTTCCAGTGGATTGATTACCAATAATATTACTAATAACAACTTAGGATGGGAAAAAACTTCTATGCTAAATATAGGAGTAGATCTAGGTTTTTTAAATCAAGACCTTACAGCAGAACTAAACTATTATAACAGTAACACTACCGATCTTTTGCTGAATACGCCTATACCTGCTTCTACAGGTTTCCTAACAGCCCGTCAAAATGTTGGAAAAGTGAATAATTCAGGATTGGAATTAACCATCAACTATCATAAGAAGATTGGCGCATTCAACTTCCAGATTGGAGGTAATATATCAGCCAATAAGAATGAAGTAAAATCACTTGGCCCGAATAATACACCAATTATTCAAACAGCAGGAACGGCAAATACATACTTTATTACACAGATTGGACAGCCAATTGGCTCATATTATCTGCTTAATAAACAAGGCATCTATGCTAGCGCAGGAGACCTTGCAAAATATCCTGTATTTACCGGATCATCACGTGTGGGCGATTACAGATTTGAGGATGTTGATGGCGATGGCAAGCTTGATGTTGATAAGGACAGAAAAATTGTTGGCAAATACTTCCCTGACTACACATTTGGATTCAATACTTCCATTGAGTTTAAAGGCATTGATGTAGAAGCAGCATTGCAGGGATCACAAGGATTTGAAATTGTAAATCTTCAAAAAAGATACATTTCCAACATGGAAGGAAATTTCAATGGAACTTCCGATGGCGTGAACAGGTGGCGCTCCGAATCAGAACCTGGTAATGGAGAATTCAACAGAGCGAATCGTAAATCTACCGGAAATAATGGGCGTACATCAACATTCCATGTAGAAGATGGCTCGTATTTACGCTTACAGAATTTAACTATTGGATACAGACTTCCAACAAAATGGTGTCAGCTAATCGGCATGAAAAGTGCCAGAATTTACGTAACAGGACAAAACCTGATTACCTGGACAAAATACACCGGATACAATCCTGAAGTCAATTTATATGGCGCAAATAATGCGCTTACACCTGGGGTAGACTATGGCGCTTACCCATTAGCCAAAACCTATGCTGCAGGTGTTAATATCAATTTCTAAAGAATAAAATACGATACATGAAAAAAATATATAGCTACTTATTCCTGGCAATAATCGTAAGCGGGTGTAAAAAAGATTTTCTTGAGCTAGCCCCACAATCACAAATAAATGCAGCCAACTTTTATAAAACAGCTGCCGACTATAATACAGCCACCATTGGTGCATATGCTAACCTGCAAGGCTTTTTTAACACATTCACAGAAATGATTTGCTATCGTTCTGACGAATCGAATTCAGCCGCTCCTACTTCTGGGGCTCAAGATCGGTACGATATAGACAAATTTCAGGATAAACCAGCTAATACATTAATTACAAACGCCTGGTCAATGTTCTACAATGGCATTGAAAGGTGTAACGAAATCACATCGCGGATTGGAAAAGCGGACTTCTCAGACAGTTTAAAAAATCAATACCTGGGAGAAGCCCTGTTTTTGAGATCATTACACTATTACTATCTGGTACAATTTTGGGGAAATGTACCATTGGTCTTAACACCAATTGGCCCCTCAGAGGCACTAACAATTGGCAGAACCAGTGTATCAGCAATTTATACCTCCCTTGAAAATGATCTTAAACTAGCGATCACAAATCTCCCTGTCACATATCCCGCAACAAATGCAGGCAGAGCAACCAAAGGAGCCGCCAGAACGTTGTTAGCCAAGGTATTGCTCATACAAAAAAAATACCAGCAGGCTTTAGATGAAATAAACCAGGTGGTTTCTTTACCATACCAATTATTATCCTCAGTAAATGCTGTATTTGATGTAAATAATAAGCTAAATCAGGAAATCATCTTTTCTATCCGTTATAACAAAGAAATCGTGAATGAGGGACATGGTCTATGGTTCTCAACTACGGATACCGTTTCTGCTACGGGCATTTCAAAAAATCTGGCAAATGCGTACCCGAATAATGATCAGCGTAAATCACTTTTAAGATTCACAAAGCAGGGCAATGTATTTGGCTTAAATAAATTCTATGATATCATTTCAACTTCAACAAGAAATGCTGGTAATGACTATATCCTATTCCGCTTAGCAGATATTTTACTCATGCAAGCTGAAGCAAGGAATGAAATAGGATATGAATCAAATGGAGTGGCACTACAGTCACTAAACAGAATACGAACACGTGCCGGACTAACCGCATTTACAGCTACAGACCTCCCGAATCAGGAGAGCTTTAGAAATGCTGTATTTAATGAAAGGAGGCTGGAACTGGCTTTAGAAGGTCATCGTTGGTTTGATCTGTTACGATCGGGAACTGCTAAGACACAGATCTCATCCAATGAGGGTATTACCATACAGGACTTTCAATTATTATTTCCTATACCCTCATCTGAAATTCAGAAATATAACAACACTTCTCTATTTGGACAAAACCCAGGATACAATTAGCATAACATAATGACCAGGAAACTGGTCATTATGTCTTTAATAATCAAAACCAAACAATGAAAAGAATAATTTTAATACTAAGCCTTATTATCGGTAGCATCAGCAGTCTATTCAGCCAACAAAAAAAGGAAATTATCTTCTGCGGAAGTAATAAAGTAATTATTGCCCAACAAGAAGCATTATCCGACTCAGTAGCAAAAGTAATTTGGGAATGGGACTCGCACACTGCTATGCAATTACCTAAATTATACAGGGATAGCTTATTCGAAAAAATTGACGAATGCAAACCAATTAGCAATGGTAAGGAAATTCTAATCACTTCTTCTACCGGTGGCGTTGCCATTCTTCGAAGGGATGATAAATCGATCCGATTTTACACGAATCTTCCACAAGCACATTCAGCTGAAATATTGCCAGGCAATAAATTAGTAGTAGCAGGATCTGTACATGAAAAAGGCAATTGTATAAAACTATATGATCTGTCTGGAGATGGCACTCCCCTTTTCAGCGATAGCTTATATTCCGGACATGGCGTTATCTGGGATGAACAACGTGAAATATTGTATGCATTAGGAGGTGATGAATTGAGATTTTATCAGTTAAAAAACTGGTCATCTGCTACTCCTACTTTACATCTAACAGCAGTATATAAAATACCTGAAAAATCCGGGCATGACCTCCAAATGATGCCAAACAAAAAGGAACTACTGCTTACTACAGAACACAATGTTTGGACATTCTCACTTGATACGAAAAAAATTGAAGTGTATAAGCCATTAGAAAAACAAAAAGATGTCAAGTCTGCAAGTTTACACCCAACTACACAACAACTCATATACACCAAAGCTGAACAAAGCTGGTGGGCATTTCACATTCGATTTCTTTTTCCGCAATCAACCATTAGCTACCCTGCCATTCAGATATACAAAGCCAGGTGGTTTTATTAACTGTTCCTGTTTTAATCCTGTAATATGAAAACAATAGTCCTGTTTTTTTTGATAATTTTTTGCACAAAACAAGTTCATTCACAGGTCAGTGAAGGATATCTGGTAGAGAATTCTACACAAAAAAAAGTAATGGAGTACTTAAGGACTCCTTCGCCTGTGAATGTTGACAAACATGTGGTTGTATGTGCACACCGCGGCGCTTTTACAGCCGAAAATGCCATTACATATGCGGGCGATAATGGCACTGCAAAAGCAGGACACAAATATTACTTCCCCGAGAATACACTTGGTGCTATAGCAGCAGCCATTGCTTATAAATACGAAATGATTGAGCTCGATATTAAAGAGCCGGCACCTACACTTATTTATAATAAAGACTTCGATAGAAAAAGAAGAAGTAAGGAACCCATGTTAAGTCATGACTGGACTGTGGGAAGGATGACTAATAAAAATTTTAAAATCAATGAGCCCTTCAGGAAAGCCGACCCCAATAATGCAATGGTTGAACATTATGAGGAAGCAGAATTAACCAATATGGTAAACCGCAGCTTTATTATTGATAAAGACTCCAACAAATTTGTTATTATAGATGAACAGCTTCCCGGTTCATCAGAGTTGTACAATATGGTTTCCTTGAGGAATGCGCTTCAATATATCATTAATCAAAAAGCAGATATTATTGTATGTCTTGATATTAAAGGACGCGGAACCGCAAAGAAATGCCTGGATATTGTAACTGAATTAAAGGCTAATAAATGGGTCATCTTTAAACTAAATGCTGATGCCATGTACGTGAGCAATCAGGGACGAACACAAAAAGGAATGGAACTAAGGAAATTTTGTCAGGATCTTGAAATCAACTCTCCCTTCACCCCGAAAATAGACCCGCAAAAAAATAGAATAATGAATCTGGTGCCAATGTTTACAACCAACCAGGTGAAAAAAATTCCAGTACTGTATGCCATGAAATTGTTCCAGCAACTACCCAATTTTATGGGACCGGAAGTAGATGTAAAAGAAGGAAGTTTTGGACTCCAGATTAATGCCGCAGACAAACGCTACGAAGAAATGAAACTATTAGCCTCAAGTTTTAATGCCAGCAATCCTACTCCACAAATTTATTACAAAACAAATAGCTTCCACGCCATTCGCGATGCAAAAGGTACACCTGACGAAAATGGCGAGTTTTTTGATGGTTTTGCAGGCAATTGCGGTTATGTGTTAAAAAGTAAACTATTGCAGAAGGTTGATACATCAGGACCAAAACCAGCAGGATATAACAGGGACCTACCAGAAAATCTATATCGTTGGGATTCACTAGATAATAGATGGAATAGAAATTTCTTACACGGAAAATTACTGAACTCCCCTTTGGGATACGCGCATCGGTTTGTCACATCGGATGAACCAAGAGATTATATCAAATGGTTATCTGACAGGAATTTACGATATCAAGATTATACTGTACCAGGATATAACAATGATCCACAGTTTGTATATAGCTTCCCTACCACACTTTCTACAGATAGCATTGCCTTTTGTGGTAATGACACATTGGCTGTAGGGGCATTTGCCAATTATAAATATACGGTTACCCCATCCTGGATATGGACACCGAAAATGGCAGTAGCAAATGGTACACTTCCTGCAGCCTGCCTACCGTACTTTGGCAGACTTGACGAATGTAAGCCAATCAATTTTGGTCAGCAATTTCTTATTACATCTTCTGATGAGGTGGGGGCTGTAGCATTAGTTAACCGATCTAATAACCAGGTAGTATTCTGGGATACTGCTTTTTCACGTAATGCACATACCGCAGAATTACTTCCTTATAACAGACTTATGGTTGCCAATGCAAAAGCGCCTACAAAACGAGACGAGGAAGGCAACAAACTGGCCGACAGTGACCCTAAACCTTATGGAGACCTCTATAATGATAGCAGCTGGCGACATGATAAAAACTTTAACACCATTCAATTATTTGATGTAAGCAACAGTGGCAAAGCCATTAAACTCACAAGTGCTTTTGTACCCAGCGCGCATGGAATATTATGGGACAATAAGAACCAAAGAGTATATGTACTTGGATATCTTGGCGTTTATATTTTTGAAATCATTGGCTTACAAACCAATACCCCTACCCTCGTACAGAAACAACTCATTAAAACAGTTGGGGGGCCCTCTGGTGATTTGATTGATATTTCAGGACACGATCTGCAATGGATGCCGGATAGTACCAAATTGGTTTTTGCCACAGATAAACATATTTATCAATTCGATACATCAACAAAGATTGTTACTAAAACTGATGTAAACTTCTATAACAGAAAGAATCAAAAAACAGTAATTACACATATCAAATCAATATCAGTAAATAAACATAGTGGGAAAATAGTTATCACATCAGGAGATGAAACGGGGTTTATTTCCGAACCATACAGAACATGGTCAAGTTACTATTACTTCTTTGATACCCTTGACACCAATCAGAATGAGCTACCAACGATTACCAGTAAAATACCAGTCATAAACAGGACATCTGGCAAACCGCTGGACATGTACAAAGCCAGATGGATACCAAAGAGTAACTAAGCACAATAATATAAATCACACAAAGACACAATACTCATTATATGAAAGCTGCTTATATACTCATTACAGTACTGACAGTTCTGCTTTTCCATGACAGCAATCTGAAAGCTTCTCCCAATTCGGAATATCCCATTTACTATCTCAATAACAACGGGTATCAACCCAATGATACTACCAGAAACGAGTACAACTACTTATTGAAAGTCGTAGACCTGTCGCAATGCCCAGGAAAAGCACTGAAGGTGGTCTCCAACAGTGTTTCAACATACATCATTGGCCCGGATCATAAAATATACTTTTATGATGACATAAAACGAATATATGTTGATTATGGTGGTTATGCAAATGAAGTTGCATTGAGTCCCAATGGGGAGGTTTACTATATCGGAAATGACAATATCATTTATAAAAGAAATGAAGGCAATAACGGATGGCTTATTCATTCAACTTTAAAAGCTAAAAAAATTGCTTTTGGCGGTCATTCGAACGATGCAGATGATAATGATTACATAATTCTTGCCTGCATATCTATTGATGGTGATATTCTGACATGGTCAAGCACCGAATTAAATTGGCAGGGTTTAGATAACCAACCTAGTGCAGCTACTGATATTGCTGTGGACGATGATGGCACAATTTGGTATATTGATAATGCCGGAATCGTTTGGAGTTACAACACAGCTTCAGATAAGTTTAGTAAAAAAAATGGCACAAAAGCGAAGAAGATATCTATTGGCGACGACGGAACTGTATGTGTATTATCAACCATCAATGCCATATTTGGTTATGACGGTTCCGATTGGGTCAGGATATGTGCGCATGCCGGATCCAATATTACTGAAGTAGCCATATCTAATCAAAATATGATGTACTATATTCTTTCAGATAGTACTATTTGGGAAACGAATGGTGCCGGGAACGATCTGGTATCCAATGGAGATGTATATCAGATATTCAACCTTAACTCTAACCTGGTGATGGAAGACTCGAGCTTAGCCTCAGAATCACAGATATATCAAAATGAAAATACCGGTCTTGACAAACAACTTTGGCGGGCAAAGAGAATAAATGATTCTGCTTTCGCTTTTATAAACGTAATGAGTGGTAAAGCTATTTCACTGGCAACAAACACCAATACATCGGGAATATCCCTTATCACAAAAAATGAAGAACCCAATTCTTCGCTGTATCAACAATGGGTACTCAAAGACACGTTGGATGGATACGTAACATTCAGAAATAATGGCAGTTTACTTTGCCCGGAAGTAGCTGCTGCTTCCATGACACCTTTTGCCCCTATAAGACAGGCTCCCATTAGTAACAATAATCAAATATGGTATTTAAAACCTTATGTTGTAGACAGGCGGCCTACGACCGGCTATGTTGAAGGAGGAGGAAACTTTGTATCGGGCTGGGCTTACGATTTAGATATGCCCAGTGAATCAATCTATGTATACATATATGAAGGAGGCATTTTAATTGACAGCATATTTGCCGACTTTTTTAGAAAAGATGTGGTAACTACACTTTCAATAACTGGTGGACATGGATTTTTTTGGCAGATACCTGATCATTATTTTGATGGCCTTCCATATACGTTTACAGCAAAAGCAGCAGATCTGATACCGGGCATGCCGGTAAAAGACTTGTATGCTTCTTATACTTTTCAATACCAACCCTGCCAGTTAAATACCATCAATGTAGAAAGTACAACCATACAGATTAATGTAGGTGCTGATGGCTCATTGATAAAAATGGATGAGCATCCAACTACAGGTATGAAACTTTTTTATAAATGGAATGGAAATCAGTGGAATCAATTAGGAACTGCGATTATGGCCAGTTCATTTTCAGTCGATAAAAACGGGCGTTTATGGGTTGTAAAAAACGACAATACACTAATCAGATTACAAGGCTGTAACTGGATCAATATTCCAGGACAATCAGTTAAAAAAGTCAGCTGTGGATCTGATGGTACTGTTGCTGTTATTGGATTAGATAACCATATTTATGAATACGATTCAGAGAATAGTACATGGGAAAAATATGCTCGTCCAGGCGAAACTGAATACACCACCTATCCTATTGAAATCTCGGTAGACAATGCAGGCCAGATATGGTTTATTGACAGTAATAATAAAATATGGTATTGGAATGATATATTAGGGGATTGGACAAATTTAACCGCCGCTTCAGGAAAGAAAATAAGATGCGGCATTGATGGATCTGTATTCTGGACAGGAATCAACAATTTCATTTACAAATGGAACAGCGCAGATTCTGGCTTTGTTATCAATCAGACAGGATCTATCACTAAAGACTTTGCTGTTTACGATAAAAACAGCATTTTCAAACTGGATGCTTCTTCAATTCATGTGCCTACCTGCTTTACAGCTAACACCCAGGAAACCGATGCTCCTTATTTATCAAGCAACCAGTCAACTATCTGCCTAACCAATGGTACAACACCTGGAACAACGCAATTAACGGCATCCATGCAAGGTGGGGTATGGACATCGTTGAATTCAGCAATTGTAACTGTTAATCCCGACAACGGGTTGGTTACGGCTAAAGGCACTGGTACTGCTAGTATCTCCTACAAAGCCGGAGGATGTTATACAACTGCTTACTATCCGATTACTGTAGTTAATAATACATTAAATACAGCCAATACAGGAAATGCACTGGATTTTAATGGAACAAATAACTACGTATCATTACCAGCTGGATTTCCCATTACCAATGAGTTAACCTATGAAGCATGGATTCATGTGAATAAGTTTAACCAGGGGATCATGACCATCATGAACTATGACAAATGGGTTGAAGGCTATATACATATGCAATTTTTGACCAACAAGCTAGCATTTGGCATAGGAGGAGGCGTGGTTTGCAACGGTACTTATTCATTTCAACCTAATACATGGTATCATATTGCTGTAACCTATTCGGTAAGCGCCCAGATAACAAAAATGTATGTTAATGGTCAGCTTACAGATAGTTTTACCAATGGCACCTATCGCTCTGTCATACCAAATTTGCCGGTAACAATAGGCGCCTGGAATAATACAAATATTACAAGACCATTCGATGGAAAAATTGATGAACTGCGTGTATGGAATAAAGTTTTGAGTGCAAATGAAATTAAGTCGCTCATGAATAAAGAGCTTTCAGGCAACGAACCGAATCTCGTATCATATTATAATTTTAATAAAGGATTAGCAGGAGGAAATAATGCTGGCCTGACCACACTATCCGACAAAACCGGTAATGGCAGAAATGGACAACTGAATAATTTTAACCTGAATAGCAGTACAAATTCAAACTGGGTTTCGGGAGCTGCATTTGCAACATCTGTTAATGGAAATAAGTTGCACTTTGATGGAATTGATGATTATGTAAGTATTCCTGCTAATACAAATATCCCTGTTGGAAATAGTGCTTACACACTGGAAGCCATGATAAAACCAACTATACATGCTACTAATGGTATTATTGGCTATGGATCATGGTGGACACCCGGAGGAGTTAATGCCTTAAGATTGGGCACTAATAATATCATTTACAACTATTGGTGGGATATTGATTTGGCGGTAACCTCACCCATCAATCTTACAGATGGGAACTGGCATCATATAGCTGCAACATACGATGGAACCACCAGGAAAATTTTTGTAGATGGCATTCTGGCCGGCAGTGATCAACCAACACCCCATATTGTTAGCTACACAAGCAATCTGGCTATTGGAAGAACTTTCACTAATGAGTACTTTAATGGATCACTGGACGAAGTAAGAATCTGGAAAACTGCGAGAACACAAGCACAAATACAATCCAGTATGAGTAGCGAACTTGCTCAGTCAGATACTACAGGACTAGTTGCCTACTATAATTTCAATCAGGGTGAAGCAAACTTAAATAATAGTCAGGTTACTCAATTAACTGATGTATCTGTCAATAAACAAAATACGGGATTACTGAATAACTTTACTTTAAGTGGCCCGGCTTCCAACTGGATTGATGATATTTCGGGAACGCATACAGTATCATTAACCTGCGCAGACAACTTTATTCAGCTTAATAATGCTACACCAGGCGGGTCTTGGTCAAGCTCGAATCCGAATGTGGCAACAGTTAGCAAAGACGGTTTGGTGAACGCTGTTAGTATAGGAACTGCTTATGTTACCTACTTATTTACTAATGCTGGCGGATGTACAAAAACAGTTTCTAGCAGAATACAAGTTCTTGAAGCCCCTGCCAGTGTTTCATTCACCGCAACCCCATCTACTGTTTGTGAAGGCACACCTGTAATGTTTGTGGCAAAAAATATATGTAGTACAAATACCAATGCCATTAAATTCAATGGTTCAGGCAGTGGTGCTATTGGACCTTTACTCACTAATGCAACCGATAATATAACCCTGGAACTATGGGCTAAATGGGATGGAAATGGAACTGGTGACCAGATGCTTGTTTACAATGGTGCCAGATACCATAGCGGTTTTGGTATCCTCGTATCTCAATCAGGAAATATTATGATACCTGTGAGTAATAAAGGTTCTGTTACTAGTAACGTATATCTTAAAGCTGGCTTGTGGCAACATATTGCTATTACCCGGCAAGGGGGAACCTGGTCTTTCTTCCTCAATGGTATCAAATATGCACCCTTAACAAACGCAGCCCTCGCACCAGAAGCATCCACCTCGAATGGATATACACCATCTGCCAGTGGACCAGCCACGTATATCGGCATGAATAATTACTATGACGAAAATTTCAAGGGATCTTTAGATGAGATTAAACTTTGGACAGTCGTACGATCAAATGACCAGATACTGGCTGATATGTCTGCCTGCTCCGCCTCTGCAACCAGTGGACTATCTAATTACTTTGCATTTAATGACGGGGCAATACTTACTGATGCCATAGGAGGTAAACATTTATTTGATATAGAAGGAAATTCGTCTACCGGTATGGCCGATGCGGGTGTAACGGGAACATCCTTCAACTGGAACTTTAATGATGGTTATGGAGGAACTGTTGGGGTTATCAATCATTTGTACAATACAACTGGCAGTAAAATCCCAAGCCTTACAGTCACTACTTCCGGTGGTTGCACTGTATCAACCAATACAACTGTTACAGTAAGCACATCATCTATTGCACATATCTATCAGGGAGGCACTGACTGGTCGGCGACTCCCTACCCGCCAGTTTTTTCATGTTGTAATAACAACTATACTCTTTCCTGCGCTACTGCCGGAGGTGTCTGGTCATCTTCCAATCCAAATGTGGCCACTATTAATAGTTCTACAGGGGTAATCACTACAAAGGCAGATGGTTATACCACATTTACTTATACTGTAACAGGCAGTGCGTGCGGCAGCAGAAGTATAGAAGCTGAAGTAAGAAGCTATGGTACATTCAATCAATTACCCACTGTAGAAACAGCAAGAATTGAACAAGATATCAGTACCATGGCTACGGTAAACATATTTCCCAACCCAACAAAAGGGAAATTCACAGTTCGCCTCGGCAAAGGGATGGAACAGGCTTCCATATTGGTACAAAACATATTGGGAGCCATCATTACTTCAAACAAATCATCTGGCCAAATAAGAGAAATTGATTTAACGGGTTATTCAAAAGGAACTTACCTGATCAAAATAGTTGATATTAAAGGGCAAGTAATTACACGAAAACTTATTGTTCAATAAAGTAATCCCAGCTATCATAATAGCTGGGATTTTCTATTATCATGATTAAGAAGCTAATATTAATAGTTACGGGACTAATAATCCTTGGTTCGCTGTTTGCACAAGACAAGCGAAATAATTATCAGGCAGTTTCAAGTGGCTCATACCTAAGGGATAAAAATTTTTACTTTTTTTCCATTCTTGATCGGGAAAAAGAAATTCGGATCATAATCGATAAAGACAGTTTACTTACCGGTATTGCTAAAGCTAAACGACGAGCTTTACAAGTAGCTGCAGAACTATGTAATGAAAACCTCTTATGTCATACCGATAAGCTAAGATTCAGCGATTTGGAATTAGAACTTGTTGCAAACCGTTTGGAGAGTATAATTATAGATAACAAGAGTTTTAGGAAAAAAATCATACCCCATCTGAGAAATAGTGGTTTTTACGAAAACTATCAATCAAAAACAGATGCACAATTAGTCAGGCAAGCTTTTATAGATGCCGCTAAGTCAATCAACAGAATAATAGATGTATATGCACTTGGCGTCAAGGCTAAATATGCTGCCATTGATTCGGCAAGCTATGATGTAAACTCCAGTACTTATAGACAAAACATCAATATTATCGTGTCAGTCATGCATGAACTTTCTGATTCATCTATTCGCTTTTATGAGGCTCCCCTTGACTTTTCATTAAAATTACTCAGCATCAACATGCGTGATGAAGCAGGGAGGTTTGAACCTTTGATATTGGGTGAAAATAAAAAAGCAGTAGCCAATATTAACACCATTAAATGGAACAATTACCCCTATAGCACTATTTTAATTCCAGGGGCAGGTCCGGATATTATTTCAGCGAAAATTGATCCTTGGGCAGAAAGCAGAATTGAACTTGCAGT
>VFQP010001462.1_pt1 | contig 31535 bp, 33 predicted proteins | sample 3512351 | NCBI WGS metagenome assembly VFQP01 (sample SAMN10412372, study PRJNA504923) | tailings metagenome | isolation source: Relicate 1 Philex TSF1 revegetated site | place: Philippines: Tuba, Benguet | collected 2017-08-29
GTTCAATAGTTCAATAGTTCAATAGTTCAATAGTTCAATAGTTCAATAGTTCAATTTTGAATTTAAATACTTTGAACCTTTTGAACTCATTTAACACTTCTCACTTTTCAATTCTCAATTCAATCATGGCAGTCAACCAACACGTATTTGATTCGTTCCCGGAAATAAAAACCGAACGCTTGCTCTTAAGACAAATCCGGCTTGAAGATGCGGCAGAAATCCTGAAAATGCGTCAGAATAAGCAGGTGAACCGGTTTATCGCACGGAATTCGATGACGGATGGGGAAGAAGCGGAATCCCTGGTGGAAAAGACCAACCAGGCTTTTGAATCGAAGTCCGGAATTGGCTGGGCAGGAGTTTTGAGAGACCGAACTGAAATTATCGGAACCTGCGGTTTCAACAAAATCGATTACCTAAACAATCGCGCGGAAATCGGCGGGGAACTTTCCGTTGGTTTCTGGGGAAAACACCTGGCGCTAGAGGCCGTTCAGGCAATTGTCACGTTTGGATTTCGCGAAATGAATCTTCATGCGATTGAAGCTATTGTTTCGCCACAAAACAGGGGAGCTATTCTCCTCCTGGAACATTTGGGATTTGAAAAAGAAGCTCATTTTAAAGAACGAATCTTTTTCAATGAATCCTATTTAGATATGGCGGTTTATACGCTTTTCTCCCGGTAAATTTGGTGAAAACCCGGGATCACAATTTGAAGAAAAAGGCAATCCGGTAGATCAATGGAATTAAAGTTCCGTTTTCCTTTTTCATGAAATACCCGGTTCTGAGCGGACTGTTTGCATTATCGATAATATCGTACATAATTCCGGCATTTAAGCGGAAATTTTGTTCTTCACCGAATGCGTGGGAAAACCCGAATCCTAGTAAACCTGTCGGAGCCCAGACTCTTTTAGCCGAGATAACTCCATTTGCATAACTATACGGATTTGAAAGCATTTCGAATTCAAACCCGGCGAACAAGTAGTTGAAAAAACGTGCGTGAACGAAGGCACCGCCGCCATAAACGGAATAGGAACCTGAAAGACCGGTTTGCGGACTCTTGTAAGAAGAGTAATGATAACGTAAAGAAGGACCGAAAGAAACATATTTGTTGCGGACAATCCCGAATTTTAAGCCCAATCCAGCTGTACCACCATAACTACCTGCTGAAAAGTGTACATCTGCACCTACTTCATAATAAGGTTCAAAACGGGAGTTGTTTGTCTCTTCATCATCCACATACAATTCGGTATCAACCTGGCTGAAGCTTGAAAGAGAAGCAAAAAGAATTAAAAAGAGTGTCAATAACTGTTTCATAATATCGCGATAAGTGTTTCTTCGTGAATATCGTGTTTGCCTTCGAAACGGGCAATCCGGATTCCTTTCGACCGGTAATCGGAAATCAGGGCTTCCTGTTCGGATGCAGGGAAATACTCGTCTTCGGTTCCAAGAACAAAAGTACATTTTTTTGCAATCGAAGTATGTTCTTCAATTTCCAGGTCGGGTGGATAAACACTTGCCCAGGAGATAAAATGATCGCAATTGATTTTCCCGTATGCCAGCCATCTGGCGGCAGTTGCACCACCCTGGGAAAAGCCCAGAACCGTGATTTTTTCGGCAGGATATTTCTGACTGATTTCCCGGTGAAGGATATCAAGTGACAGGACATTCAAGCGGATATCTTCTTCTCTCCATTCGCGAGTCATCCAAGATGCGCCAACTCTTCCCGAAGTTCCTTTTAAGTAGAAACGGTGTCTTCCTTCCGGGAACACAAAAAGTGTGTCATTAAGAGAAACTCCTGCAAATTTGAGATGAAAATATGCAACCAGCTGACCGTAACCGTGTAATACATATACGATGTGCTTCACCGGTTCTTTAGGGATGATTAACCGATATCTCAGAGACGAGGGAACTTCAACAACAGCTTCTACGGAACTCATGCACCTGGTCTTGGAGGTAAGTTTTTAGCAAATTCAGGATAAAGACGGTATTTTTTAACCACCGGATCCAGGAAGAATTTAAACTTCAAGGTCTTTTTCTTCGTGATGGAAGGAATGTATTTGTAGATATCCCCGATATTCTTGTTGTGGCCGTCAATTTCACTTTCATAGATGGCAATATCCATCGGAACCTGTTGCGGGTTTTCTTCGTATTCATGAACAAAAGCTTCAGGCTTGTCTTCTCCTGCATGATCAAAGTATTTCCATTGGAAAACCATCATCAGGTCGTGTTCGTTGAACACGGAGAAATACGTTTTCCATCCTGAGTTGCGGATGCGGTAACTGATGATGACATCTTTCCTTGTCGGAGCTACGATTGAACGGAATTCGACGTCCAGTTCTCTTCCCGGGCTGGAAGGAGCAAAGATCGGGTTTGAAATGCGATCCATGGCTCCGTCGTAATAAAAGATGTAATTGTAATTTCCGGTGTAACCGACTTCTGCAGCTTTTGCCTCGTTTCCGTTTTTAATCGATTGATTGATGGCATATTCCATCCGGTTCAACGTAATGATGGCATCTTGAATCGTATCGGCGTTGATGTATTCCTTGTAAATCCGGATACTGTATTTTTCATTGGCGGGAATAGCCAGTGATGCCGTTATTTCCCGTTTTGCGCGGGCGTCAAAGCTTTCGTTGTTTTTTTTACTCGCTTCTGCTGATTCGGTAGAAGTTGTTGAAGAATTGTCATCTTCACAGGAACTGCCGATAAGTAAGAGGCAAATGATGCCAATTGAGAATGATTTCATATGGTTTAATAATCAATGTCTAAGTTAAAACGATTCTTCAGGTCGAAAAGGTTGCTGTTTTTCTTTGCTAATTTTTCAAAACGATCCGGACCATTCAGGTATTTGACTTCTTCCGGCGCATCTTTTACCATTTCAAGCTGAATAACCAGGTCGTAATTTTGTACTTCTTTCCGGATATAAGCCATCACTTCCCCGATTGCACCTTCCAGCCGGGTTAACTGAATGGTATTGTCTACTTCGAATTGGAAAGTAGTTTCATCCAACTGAACCGGCTCGCGTTTGATCATTACGTGATACACCTGGTCCTGGCCATTCAGTTTTTGAGTGTGGGCCATGGTTTTCCATAAGCGAACGACATCATCGCGGTGAAATTCTTTTCGGGGCAAATCACTTGTGGCAACAGTCGCTTTCGCTTTTTGCTGCTCAATCATATGATTGATCGATAAGTTATTGGAATTCAGATTTCCTGTTGGAGCTGAAAGTACTTTTGCTTCCGGTTTGGTAGAAAAAGCGGCACGTTCCGGAGTAACAGAAGGCTTGTTTACAGACTTGCTCGGTTCATTGCGTAAGCTTTGTCCGGCAAAAGGAATGATTTGTACAGGATCAGTTAAGGATTTTTTTTTTCAAGCTCAGATTTAACCGAACAAATTTGCATCAGTGTCAGTTCAACGAGTAATCGCTGGTTTTTGGCTGCTTTGTAATCGACATCCGCTTTACTCAAAACTCCCAGGCAGCGAAGCGCCATGGCTCCGTCTATTTTTTTCGCCTGTTCGATGAAGAGTTTTTCAGTTGCTTCACCGACTTCCAGCAAGTTTGCTGTTCGTGGATCCTTGCAAATCAATAAGTTTCTGAAATGTTCCGCCAATCCGACGAGGAAATGATGTCCGTCAAATCCTTTTTCCATCACGTCGTTGAACAACAACAAACAAGCAGGAATATCTTCGTTCAAAGCATTTTCAACAACTTTGAAATAATAATCGTGATCCAGTACGTTCAGGTTCTCCAATACCGCTTTGTGGGTAATGGTTGTTCCGCAAAAGCTGACAATCTGGTCGAAAATAGAAAGCGCATCACGCAACGCACCATCTGCTTTCTGAGCAATCAGGTGAAGAGCATCCGGGTCGGCAGAAATAGCTTCCTGTGTAGCCACATGCGCCAAATGATCGGCAATGTCTTTTACTTTGATCCGTTGAAAGTCAAAAATCTGACAACGGGAAAGAATCGTAGGAAGAATCTTGTGTTTTTCAGTTGTTGCCAAAATGAAAATGGCATGTGCAGGCGGTTCTTCCAATGTTTTCAGGAAAGCATTAAAAGCTGCCGTCGACAACATGTGAACCTCATCGATGATATACACCTTGTGGGTCCCCAATTGCGGAGCAATGCGTACCTGGTCGATTAATCCGCGGATATCGTCTACCGAGTTATTGGATGCGGCATCCAATTCATAGACATTCAGCGAAGCTCCTTCGTTGAAGGATTTACAGCTGTCGCATTGATCGCAAGCCTCAACAGATTCTGTTCTGTTAAAACAGTTGATCGTTTTTGCTAAAATACGTGCTGTCGTTGTTTTTCCAACTCCACGCGAACCACAGAACAAAAAGGCCTGAGCCAGATGCTGGTTCTTGATTGCGTTTTTTAAAGTGTTGGTAATTGCCTTCTGCCCAACAACCGTATCAAAGGTCTGGGGTCTGTATTTTCTGGCAGAAACAACGAAATCCGACATGAGAACAAAATTAGCTAAAGTTTCTCAAAGAATGGAGAATTGGAAATGGTAAAATTGAAAAGTTTTGAAAAATTGGAAAGAGTCAGGACTACGAGAGGCAAGACTTTTAGAGTCAGGATTGAAAAATATCCGGATAAAGAATAATTCATCCTGACTCTTATCTCTTTAAGTGTTGACTTTTAAAGTTTACATCGTCTGGTTTTCCAGGATTCCCAATTCACGGATTCGTTTTTCGATGATGTTTGAGTATTGAAGCGCTTCTGATTTCCCGCCTTCTACATACGCTTTCTGAATCCATTTTTTCGCATTATCCAGGTCATTCAATACTTCATACGCAAGCGCCATGTTATATGCTGCCCGCGCTTTGATCTTGGATTTCGGATTCGATTCATATTCTTCCTTCCAGGTATTCAATGCTCCTTCCCAGTCTCTTGTCAATGCCTGACGGGCACCGATTTTCATTCCGCCTTTTTTCCCGATATACATCATGCGCTGTTCCCAGAAATAAAGCGGAACCAGGTCGTGTGCGAATGATTCGCCGGTGTAATAACTCACAGCTGTTAAAGCGTCGTTTCGCTTGATCAGTCGTGCAATTGCTTCCACCGGATTTGTAGAACGCTGCACCCAGGTTTTATCTTGTTTGTAGCGGTCCTGGTATACGATGGTTTTTGTTGCCGGGTAATACAATCTGAAACCTGCTCTTGCGGTTGCTTTCCCAGTAATATCGACTTCTGCACCATACCCGTTCAATACATTCTGAACCGTGTTGGTAACTGTAGCTGCCGGATTGATTACGCTGAAATCGGTATCAAAAAACTCCAGGCTCAAAACAGCATCTGTTTCATATCTTTTACAAATACTGTCAACCTGTTCCCAATTCATGGTGGAACCGAAATCCACACTGCTGCTTTTGGAAGCCATCATGGTGCTGTCGCAGCGTTTGATCTGGAAACGGGTACTTGTTCTGAGTAATTCATCGATTCCGCGAATGCACTCGTTGGAGAGTTCCTTGTCTTGTTTTGGAGTTTCCAAAGTCAGGGTTCCTTCAAGCAATCCTTGTTTCCCCGAAATGGAATGATTTAATAAAGCAAGTGAACGGATATTGCGATCCACTGAGATCGTTGCCGGCTTTTGGACTTGAATCTGCATTCCCTGTGTTGTTCTGCAGGAGCTGAAAATCAACAAACTAACCAGGCTAATTGTAAGTACTTCTTTCATAGTTTTAGCTTCATTGCAAAGATATCTGAATCTTTGAGATTTGTAGTATATAAGATCTTGTAGCAGAAACAAACAAAGTGCCAACTTTTTGAGATGATAAAGCCAGACGGAAATAAAATAATTCGAATCTGAACGGGAAGACAAAGAATAAACCAAATTAGTCTTCTATCTTTGCGTAAAATTCAGTACATGAAAGTTTATAACAACATATTGGAAACCATCGGGAACACTCCTTTGGTGAAATTAAACAAGCTCACAAAAAACTGTAAGGCAACTGTTTTGGCGAAAGTTGAAACAACCAACCCCGGAAACTCTGTGAAAGACAGAATGGCGGTGAAAATGATCGAAGATGCTGAAAAAGCAGGATTATTGAAACCGGGAGGAACTATTATTGAAGGAACTTCTGGAAATACAGGAATGGGGCTTGCTTTGGCGGCTATCGTAAAAGGTTATAAACTGATTTGTGTATTGAACGATAAGCAGTCGAAAGAGAAAATGGATATTTTGCGTGCTGTTGGTGCGGAAGTAGTTGTTTGTCCAACAGCTGTTGAACCTTCTGATCCGCGTTCATACTATTCCGTATCGAAAAGGCTGGCGAAAGAAATCCCGAATTCCTGGTACGTGAACCAATACGATAATTTATCCAACAGAGTTGCTCATTACGAGCAGACAGGACCTGAAATATGGGAACAAACGGACGGAAAAGTAACTCATTTTGTGGTTGGAGTAGGAACGGGAGGAACTATTTCAGGAGTTGGTAAATATTTGAAAGAACAAAACCCGAATGTAAAAATTTGGGGAATCGATACATACGGTTCTGTTTTCAAGAAATACAAGGAAACAGGAATTTTCGATGAGAATGAAATCTATCCGTATATCACGGAAGGAATCGGGGAGGATATTCTTCCTGCAAATGTGGATTTCGACGTGATCGATTTGTTCGAGAAGGTAACGGATAAAGATGCGGCAGTTTACACACGTCGTTTGGCTCGTGAAGAAGGAATTTTCGTAGGAAACTCGGCTGGTGCGGCAATCGGAGGATTGTTGCAGTTGCAGGATCAGTTAACGGAAGACGATGTAGTGGTTGTGTTATTCCACGATCACGGAAGCCGTTATGTTGGTAAAATCTTCAACGATGACTGGATGCGTGAAAGAGGATTCCTGGAAGAAGAGTTCAAAACAGCTGAAGATGTGATTGCACGCCATGCGGATTTACCTTTGGTAACCTTGTATTCCGAAGAATTGGTATCTCATGCGATCATGAAAATGCGTAAATACAATATTTCCCAGATTCCTGTATTGAGAGACGGTGAGTTGGTTGGTTCGTTGAACGATTCGCAGGTTTACCAGCTATTGGTGGATAACCCGGCATTGAGAGACACACCTATTTCCAAAATCATGCAGAAACCTTTCCCGGTTGTTCAGGGAAGTGCAAAACTGGAAGATGTTGCGAAATTAATCAATGAGCAAACTCCGGCTGTGATTGTGGAACGTGCGAACGGCGACAAAAAGATTTTAACGCGCCAGGACGTAATTGCTTCTCTCGCTTAAGCGAGTCTTCGATTCTCACACTCACGCTCGCACTTGGCGGATTAAGAATGGACAAAATCAAATACATAGATCAAATGCAGCGAACGGTGGAAGTTAATTCCACCGTTTTGCGTATCGTGTCATTGGTTCCGTCTCAAACCGAATTATTGGTTGATTTGGGATTACGTGAAAAACTGGTTGGAGTCACGAAGTTTTGCATTCACCCCGTCGGATTGAAAAAAGAAGTACAGATCATCGGTGGAACGAAAAATGCGAAAATCGACCGGATCAAATCCCTCAATCCGGATCTGATTATCGGGAATAAAGAGGAAAACAATCAAACCGATATTGAACAATTGGAAAAAGACTTCCCTGTTTGGATGAGCGATATTTTCAACCTGGCAGATGCTTTGGAAATGCTCGAACAAATCGGGGAACTTACCGGAACACAGGAAAAAGCGCTGGAATTGAGATCGGCAATCGAACAAAACTTCGAACTGTTAAGTACATTGAAACCGACCGGAAAAAGCGTTTTGTACCTGATTTGGAAAGATCCATATATTGCAGCCGGGAAGAATACCTTTATAGATTCCATGCTGGAAACTTTGGGGTTCGAAAATGCAATGGACCAGGAACGTTACCCGGAAGTGAATTTGGAAACCGTCAACCCGGATTTGGTATTCCTGAGTTCGGAACCGTATCCGTTCAAAGAAAAACACATCGAAAGCTTGCAAAATCAATTTCCCGGAAGCCAGGTTGTTTTGGTAGACGGAGAATATTTTTCCTGGTATGGTTCGCGTTTATTGGGCGCTCCGGCTTATTTTTTGGAGTTGTTGGGTTCTATCTCCAAAATGGAGCAATGAATAAAAGTGCCACGAATTCACGAATTTCAGGCGTCTAACGATCGCCTTAAAACATGCGAGTCCGTTAGGCGAGCAACCGATGAAATCGGTATTCGTGCAATTAGTGGCTAAAATATCATCTGCATCTTTCTTGGATATTATCAATTGTTAAATCTGTGCCGGGAGTAAAACGAATTCAGGTGAATCCGCTAAATTTATGCAAGCATATCTATTTTTACCATGAAAAATTCAGTTTTTACTTTTGTACTGCTGGCCTTTATTTGCGTTGTTTCACTTTCATTTAAAGCTCCGGCTCCTGCTTACCACACAATTACTGTAAAGGTTACCAACATCCGCAATAACTCCGGAAAACTTCAGTTGCAGATTTACCGCACAGCGGAGAATTTCAAAAATCAAATTCCCTGGAAAGTGCGCTTGTTTGATAAAGATGGGGTAAAAAACAATACATTGATTTGTACGATTACAGGAATTGAAGCCGGAGAATACGGAGTTGCATTACTGGATGACGAAAATTCAAACAAGGAAATGGATTACAGTATGTTTGTTCCGGATGAAGGTTTCGGATTTTCAGATTATTACCATACAGCCTGGAGCAAACCCAAGTTTGAGAACTTCAAATTTCAATTAAAAGAAGATAAAACAGTGACGATCAAGGTTCGTTACGTTTAAGAATCTACAGCTCAAAAACTCCTAATCCGAAGACCATTTTGGAAAGTTCGTGCAGCGGATGTTTCTTCTCTTTGAAGAGGATTGTTCCGTCGATGGAGTAGTGTGTTCCTTTTTTCGGTTCGACCTCAATCTGAATTGATTCAGTGCTTTTCAAAAAGTCATTGAATGCTTTAACTGGTCCCATGTTTTCGATGACGGCAGTGACAAAAGTACTTCCATACACTTTCGTTGCTTTTTCCAGGTGACCTTTGATAAAAAACACATCGTTTCCATTGTTGGAAACAATTGCTGACGGATCAACTCCGATGAAATAGGTATCGGGAGCCAGTTGCTTCAGGTAGTAAGAAGTGTTTCCAAAACTCAGACGCAGGTTTTCTTTCCGAACGGATGCTGGGAAAGCTTTCCACAGTTCTTCTACGTTGCAGTCATTTTTTGTTTGAATAATGAGGTTCATCACCGGAACGGGTAAAAAACCGAATACTTTTGGCAAACTGTCTTTGGTGTCTTCCAGGTAGGTTCCTCCGAAATCAATGGCATAAGCCTGTAAATCTTTAAAATGTGGAAGTCCTTTTGGTAAAAAACTCAGCAATGTATCCGGAAAAGATTCGGAAATCATGCGGGAATAAACGTAAACTCCTTTTGGATTTAACCCGAATTTCAAGCCCGGATGAAGCTGTTTCGGGTAAACCAGTTCTCCTTCCAGGTTGATTTCGCGATCCTGGTGTTGAATGGATAAATCCATGGATGAAAAGCCACTTTTCTTCGGAAGATTTTTCCAATGCAAAGCAATGAATTCATTCTTTTCAGGTGCTGCTTTTTGCAGTTCCTTAAAAGGAGCATTTAATACTTCCGCCAGCACGGATTCCAATTCCTTTTTGCTTGCTTTTACACCGCGAATTTGATTGACATAAATCCCGCAATGTCCTTTTGCTCTTCCGGTTTGGTTGGATTTGCAGTAATCCCCGATGTGTTTGTTGAATGCAGAACTGTTTAAAGTTTGTACGGCAATAACGAGGAAGTTTTTTTCGTTCCGGTTGATATTATACAGGACAATGTCTTCCTGGAAATCAATAAATAAAGGTTTTTTATCCGTGTTTTCATTGGTTCCTCTTTCGATGAGGTCCTTTACCTGCTGAACAAAAGCGTCATCCTTTTCGGTAAATAAAGTCGTATAGATTTCCGTTTTGATAAAGGACTCCGCATCCATCCGTAAAATCCATTGACTGTCTTTTGGAATTGGTACAACCGGATTGTTTTGATTGTTGGAGAGAAAGTTAAGGCAAATAAAAATCAATAAACTGGATGCAGTAAGTAGCACTACAAGGAAAGCGGCATAAAAGCGTTTTTTTATTTGCATGTCATAAAGGTAATTTTTTCTTGAAATTGTAACTTTGTTTCATGGGAAAATTCTTTTTCTGGATACTCAAGTTATTCGGTTGGAAAATAGATAGTCATACTCCGGTTGGTATTGATAAAGCTGTGGTTGTGGTAGGTCCTCATACTTCGAACTGGGATTTTGTGATTGGTAAAATAGCTTTTGCGCATTATAAAGTGAATGCTAAGTTCCTGATTAAGAAAGATTTGTTTTTCTTTCCGCTGGGTCCGATTTTGAAAGCAATGGGAGGAGTTCCGGTTGATCGAAAGAAGAACAACAACATCACCGAGCAAGCTGTAAATTACTTCAAAGAGAATAAAAAGTGCTTCATGGTCTTTACTCCGGAAGGAACAAGAAGCTATCAGCCACATTGGAAAAAGGGATTTTATTACATTGCTCAAAGCTCCAATGTTCCGATTTACATTGCTTATATCGATTACAAACGCAAAATTGGCGGGTTTCATTCGCTTTTTACTCCAACCGGTAATGTGGATGCGGATATCAGGTATATCAAGAATGTTTTATCTGAATACACCGGGAAAGTTCCCGAAAATGGTATTCGAAAAGAAGAGATAGCGTAGCTATCGAAGACGAATAATGACAAACGTGAGTGCGGAAATTATGAGGAAATAGCGTAGCTATCGAAGACGAATAATGACAAACGTGAGTGCGGAACTCTCAGAATGAGAAGTATTAGCATGGAACTCAAGTAATAAAGGAAGAAGCATGTCAGATTTTTTAAGAACAGTTAATGTTACGCGGTATATTTCGCCCCTAAGGGAAGGAGGTTCGCTTCCGGCTTTGGTGGATGCAGATGACGATTTCAAATATGTACTGAAGTTCCGCGGAGCGGGGCACGGTGTAAAAGCATTGATTTCCGAATTCCTGGGAGGTGAAATTGCCCGGATGCTTGGATTTAAAGTTCCTGAATTGGTCTTCGTGAACCTGGATGAAGATTTTGGTCGTTCGGAAGGAGACGAGGAAATCCAGGATTTACTGCGTGCCAGCCACGGATTAAACCTGGGACTTCACTTTTTGTCGGGAGCAATCACTTTTGATCCGGTTGTGACGAAAGTGGATGAGGAAACGGCTTCAAAAATCGTTTGGCTGGATGCGTTTATTACCAATATCGACCGCACGTTCCGGAATACGAATATGCTGATCTGGAAGAGAGAATTGTGGCTGATTGATCACGGTGCGGCATTCTATTTTCATCATACCTGGGAAAACTGGGAGAAAACGGCGGTGAGTAATTTTGTATATGTGAAAGACCATGTTTTGTTGCCCCAGGCTTCCAAAATGGACGAAGCAAATGCTTTTTGCAAGTCGAAATTAAACGAAGAAAATTTGAATCGTTTGGTAGATGCCATTCCGGATTCCTGGCTGATTTGGGAAGACCTGGATGCAACTCCGGATGAGATCCGGGCTGTTTACAAACAGTTTTTACACCTGAGATTAACTCATTCCGACAATTTTGTAAACGAAGCTAAAAATGCACGCAATGTTCTTATATGAGTACGCAGTAATCCGGCTGGTTCCCCAGGTAGAGCGCGAAGAATTTATCAACGTGGGCATTATCCTGTTTTCGAAAAAGGAAAAATTCATCAAAACGAAGATTGCCCTTCCGGAAGATCGTTTGGCTTTATTTAAGTGTGAACTGGATATCGAACAGGTGAAATCGAACCTAAGAGCTTTTGAACTGATCAGCATCGGGGCAAAAGAAGGCGGACCAATTGCCTGTGAAGAATTACCTGAACGTTTTCGTTGGTTAACGGCGGTTCGAAGTTCTATTATTCAAACATCACGTCCACATCCGGGAAAAACGCATGATTTGGAGAAAGAAGTGGAGCGTTTGTTTGAGGAATATGTTTCTTGATGTATAGGTTAAATAATTGATTTGTAATTATTTGAATGCCTCATATTAAAGCTTTTGTTGTATCCTGTACCAATATTGGGAAATTGCGTCAGCGCTCAAATCGGAAAGTTCCGTTTATTTTTTGAAAGAGTCGGTTTTCCGATCATAGCCATACGGACAATGCCGGCATCCGCTTTTACAGCAATGCCCGCGCTTTAAATGGTATTTTTCAGTAAAAACAATGTATCCTTCCGGCGTGTAATAGAAATCATCCGGTTCTAAACCGTTATTTTTGGGAAGCGGACGAAAATCATCATTCATAATGCAAAATTACATATTTCATGGAGCTGTTTGATACTTCCAAATCCATTTTACAGGAAATTAACCTTGGTTCTGAATTCCCGAATGTTCATTTATTGGTCAAACGCGATGATTTGATTCATCCGGAAGTATCTGGGAATAAGTGGAGAAAACTGAAGTACAACATTGAACTGGTTCAATTTCAGAAGAAAGATGGCATTCTGACTTTTGGTGGAGCTTATTCCAATCATCTTTTGGCAACTGCTTCGGCTTGTAACCTGGCAGGACTGAAATCCATCGGGATTGTTCGCGGAGAAGAGTTGAATGAGAATAGTAACGAAAATCTCAAGCGCTGTTCGGAACTGGGAATGGAGTTGAAGTTTGTTTCAAGAGAAGAATACGATTCGAGGAATGAAAAAATTTCCCAGGAAGCCTGGAAAGAAGAATACCCGTTTTATCTCCTGGTTCCGGAAGGTGGGAGTAATTATTATGGAATGGTAGGTTGCCAGGAAATCTGGAAAGAACTTCCGGAACGAGTGGATCATGTATTCGTGGCGCAGGGAACAACAACTACCAGCTGCGGATTATTGGTGGGAGGAAATGAACACACGAAAGTTCATGTCGTTCCTGTTTTGAAAGGTTTTGACTCGAAGGCTGAAATGAAAAAACAACTTTTTCCGTTTTTAATAGATGAAGAAATCATTGCTGAAAGCCTGAATCGGGTAGAGGTGCATACGGAAGCCCATTTCGGAGGTTATGGAAAGTGGAATGATGAATTACGGAACTTCATTCATCATTGCCAGGAAGAATACGATTTGCCGCTTGATAAAATTTATACCGGAAAGGCATTTTATGCACTGATGGAATGGCTGAAAGCCCAGGAATTTGAAAATCCTCAAACAATTGTTTTCATTCATACGGGTGGATTGATGAATGGATAAAAGCACACTTCGACTTTGCTCAGCGTACTTTTATTGATTTAGTTTTCCAGGTTATTGAGCGGAGCCGAAGGAACCGGAATGACTTTCTATTTCATTCTCCGTCCCCAGCTTTCAACCTTCTCCAGCCATTTCTTCCGCATGTCGGTTTTGGAATTTTTGATGATCCCGATATAACTCACTTTCACCGGGCTGATCCCGCAGAATTGCAAAACAGATCGTTTCAACTGGTTTACACTTGGTCTTCTGAAATACAGGCGGTAAAACCAACCGGGTTGATCCAGCGTGGTGATAATATGTGCGGTTTTCCCTTTTAATAGTTTATCCCAAAAACTCGAATTCTCGCGGTATTGAAACGCAAAACCCGGAAGAAACAAGCGGTCGATAAATCCTTTAGTAATTGCAGGCAATCCGCCCCACCAAACCGGGTGAATCCAAATCAGATGTTCTGCCCATTGAATTTTTTCCCAGGCATCCAATAAATCAGGCTCCAATTCGGTTCTTTTTTGATAGCCGAACTGAAGGTTTGGATTGAATTGCAAATCTGCGATGACAATTTCCCTGATTTCAGCACCTGCATTTGCAGCGCCTTTTCGATATGCTTCTGCGATTCCGAAATTAAATGAGTCGTGATTGGGATGACCGTTAATAATTAGTATTTTCTTGCTCATTGTTTTTGTTTTGAGCAAAACTAAGCGGAACGGATTCGCTAAAAAAGGACAAATGTCACAAAACAACCTGTTTCCTGATCCGGCTCAAATGACGTTGTGTAATTCCCAGGTAGGAAGCCAGGTGCTGCAGGGAAATTTGCTGGATGTACTCCGGTTGGTTATCCACCAGGTTTTGGTAACGTTCCTGGGCAGAATCGCGCTGTAATTGGAATACACGTCCTTCCAGTTCGAGAAATTGCTGTTCGGCAACGATTTTCAGGAAGAGGATCCATTTTGGGTTCTTTTCAGCAAGCTCTTCGATTTCCTTTTTGGGAATCACCAATAATTCCCCGTTCGAAATAGCCTGGAGATTCTCGCAGCTCTTATTTCCGGTTATAAAAGCCGAATAAGCAGTCATGAATTCATTTTGAAAGCGAAAACAGTAGGTGATTTCTTCTCCGGTTTGGGATGGATAAAAAGAACGGAAAACTCCTTTTTCAATAAAGGCTACTTCGGAACAAAATTGTCCTTCATGAATGAAATAATCTCCTTTTTCGACTTTCCGGGTTGTAAAGAGAGGAAGAACCTGGTTGATTTCTTCCTCTGAGAAGATAGCAAAACGGTTTAAATATGATTTCAATAGCATGAATCAAAGTTACTGTTTCGCAACTTTAATTGTCTTTGTTTCACCCGATTTGTTTGTAAAAATAAGCTGATAGATTCCGCTTGAAAGATATTCTAAGGATAATTTATTGTCTTGAAGATGCTGAAAAATACTCATCATGCGGCCGGAAGCATCTACCAATCTGATTTCGGAAAACTCCTGCCCATCGACTGAAAGATTCAATTCATCTGTAAACGGATTCGGGTAAACAGAAACAGTTTCTGATATGTTCTCCGAAAGACTTAAGCTCTCGCTGAGGTCAATTTGTACATGCATAAAATGAGCAACGTAATTAGCATCTCTGGACGAACCGCCGACCAACAATTTGTTTCCCGAATCCAGCAGTTTCATGGCTTGCAGGTAATCGTTTTCGGGCGAATAATCAACCGTAAAAGAACCCGTTCCGTTGAATCCCAAATCCAGGTTTCCGTTTGCTAACAGGCGTGTGATGGTAAATCCGTAGTTGTATTCCGAAATCTCAATGCTTTCTCCAAGAAGTATTTTACCGTCCTGCTGAATCAGCATTTCTTTGGAAGGATATGCGTGATGAAGTACACCGTTTGAACCGAACCCGGAATCAGGAGTGCCGTCAGCATTGAGTTTTAAGATTAAATCCTGTACCACGTGTCCGTTTAGGATGATTTGCCCGTTTGGTAATTCAACTGCATCGGAAATCAGTTCAGCAGTAATTCCGACCATCTGGCTGTTGTCATAGGTATCAATAATAACTTTTCCTCCCTGGCCGAACGAGCTGATGAAATTCCCCATCAAATCCACTTTTGCACAGCTGAGTTTCGGGTTATTAAAATCACTTCCTTCATACCCGTAAAGTAAGATAGAGCCATCACTCATTGGGATTCCGCCCCAGTTTACCATCAGGTAATTTGCATCACCTAAAAATTTGACACCGCCATTGCCGTAAGCCGGATCCAAAACTCCGTTGGCAGTTAGTTTTGCAATACAGACCTGGTTTCCGGCATTTCCGACCAACAACATCGAACCGTTATTTTGAAGCAGAATGGAGTTGAAATGACTATCGGTATAATCCGAAACAAATATGCCGTTTGTTGCAAAACTGGAATCAATGGTTCCGTTGGGAAGATAGCGGACAATGAAAGAACGGTTATCGCCCGGACCTGTTGGAGTGTGTCCCATGTAAGCGGAACCAGCAGTCAGGATTTTTCCATCCGGTTGAAGAATAATATCTAACGGAAATTCGGAATATTCAACTTCCGTATAAACCAATCCGTTTGTTCCGAAATTGGAAGCAATACTTCCGTTGCTGTTGTGTTTGGAAACAGTCAGGCGATAAACATCGCTTCCGCCTCCCAACCAATGGTATCCGCTGCTGAAAATGGATCCGTCCGAAGCGACTGTAAAAGTGTTTATTTCGGTTGAATTGCTGGTAATGGCGACTCCGGAATTCCCGAAAGTATTATCTAAAGTCACATTTTGAGAAAATGCATAAAAGAAAGCCAGGCAGGAAAAGAATGTAAAAGAGATTCTCATAAGTTTTGCGATTTATTGTGTGTCAGAAATACAAATGAGAAAACGGAAAGGTTGTCTGCCGGGAATTAAAAAAGCCGGGCGAAAGATTTTTTACCCGGCTTTTTCTTTATCTAACGTTGTCGATTATTCAAACATTGTTTTGTCGTATTCACCATTGAATTCGATTGATTTCATTACTCCTGAAAGGCTCATTTCGCCTGCAGTCTGAGTAAGTTTGTGAGCGAAAAGGAATCCGTTTACATCCTTGTAATCATCGTATGTAACAGTTGATTCCATTACTTCTTCACCTTCTTTTACAATGGAAATCGTTTTGAATTTCAGGTTTGTCGTTACATCAAAGTAATCGTAAGATTCTTTCTCTCCGTCATTGGTTACCAACACGTAGTAATCTTTTCCGTTGATTGTTTCAATTCCTTTGATTTCGTACTTCATTCCGGAACTTTTGTAAGTTGCTTCAGGGAACAAACCTTCGCTTTTCTTTTTAGAAGCCAATTCTTCAGCAGTCATTGCTTTCTTTCCGGTTTGCATATTCATTTCAGAACCCTTTGTTCCGTCATAATATGAACTTTGGAAAACCATTCCCTGAGCTTCAATCTTCATTGCTTCCTTGTTCGGAGCAACGAATACATCAGTCATGTTGATTGCCATCGGAATCTGCGGAGTAGAAAGTTCGATTTTCTTCACAACGGATTTTACTTTCTTCATCTTCTTAGCCAAATCTTTCGCAGAAGCTGTTTTCGTAACCGTGTTGATGTATCTTTCGATCAATTGATCAGCAGTGATGTCTGCTTTCTTCATTTCCTTTACAGGATTTCCGAACGGATCCAATTTTTCGATTACTCCATCGCTGTCGAAAGCTTTTAATTTTGGTAAGATATCTTCGTTTCCAACAACCACGATGTTGAATCCGCCCTTGAAGTATTTCTGAGCAACAGTCAATACGTCATCCTTGGAAATTGCTTCCAAACGCTTCAAATAAGTCTGGTAATAATCTGCAGGCAGGTTTTCACGGATAATGTTCAATGCGAAACGTGCGATCGTCTGCGGTCTTTCCAATGAGCGTGCAAATCCACCGGCCATTGCTGATTTTGCAAGATTCAACTCATCATCGGTTACATAGCTGTCGCTGATTTTAGTAATCTCATTTAAGATTTGAGTGATTGCAGAATCCGTTACTTCGTTTCTGAAGCTTCCTGAAGTTCCGAACCAGCTTCCGTCTCTTGTGATTTCGAAATCGGAATAACAGCCGTAAGTGTAAGCTTTATCTTCACGCAGGTTTTGCATCAAACGCGCACCGAAAGAACCACCTCCCAAAATGCTGTTCATTACGTTCAAAGCGATTTGATCACTTGCTCCCGGTTTCATTTCGATCGGGAATGTAATGTCGATGACAGATTGAACTGCTCCCGGTTTGTTTACGAAAATCACACGGTTTCCTTTTGCTTTCAACCCGCTTCCGAAATCTTCTTTGTAAACAGCTCCGCCTTTCCATGTTCCGAAATACTTCTCCGCCAGTTTCATGGCATTGTCTTTTGTGATGTCACCAACAATTACCAGGTATGCTCCGTTCGGAGTGAATACTTTTTTGTAGTTGTTTCTAACATCATCCAATGTAATTGCAGCCAAAGAAGCTTCGTCCATAATCTCTCCAAGCGGATGATTCGGGAAGTCGATTTTCTTTTCTGCGTTGGAAGCCATCGTATTCGGATCTGACTTTGCAGATAACAACCCGGATTCGTTTTGCTTCTTGATACGGTCAAACTCGCTTTGAGGAAAAGCCGGGTTCATGGTAACATCCTGCATGATGTCCAATCCCGTTTCCATGTGTTTTGTCAAACAGGAGAAGTAAATGGAACTTCCGTCCGCATTTAAAGATGCTCCCATGTTATCCACTTCCTTGTCCAATACATCTTTCGAACGTTTCGTTGTTCCGGAAGTAAGCAATTGTCCCATCAGGTTGTTTGTTCCTGCTTTGGAACCTTCAATCATCGGTGAAGCTCCCATTGTAAGGGAGAAAGACACACGTGGAAGTTTGTGGTTTTCAGAAAGAATAACAGTGATTCCGTTACTCAGTTTGAAAACCTCCGAATTTTTAATGTTAATAGTTGGGGCCGCCGCCGCTGCAGGTCTTACAGAACGATCGATTTGTCCGTGAACCCCTGTAAAAGCCGCTAAAGCAACAAGTGTAATTAACTTTTTCATGATCTTATTCTGTTAGTTTGCCTTTGGTAAATAATGTAAAATGATGCGGTTATCCTGAGTCAGGTATTTTTTCGCAACACGTTGAATATCTTCACGGGTAATGCTCATGTAAATCTCCATTTGTTTGTTGATCAACTCTGTGCTTCCGAAATACATTCTGTTTTGAGCCAAGTTCTCAGCAATTCCGGCTACCGTTGAATTGGAGCTTACGATTTGATTCTCGAATTGATTACGAACTGCCTGGAATTCTTCTTCAGAAATTAAATTATCCTGGATTGCTTTGATTTCAGCATCCAATGATTTCTCCAAATCATCTACTGAAGTACCGTTCGCAGCGATTGCAGCAACGATTCCCAATCCCGGATCTTCCATGTTGAATGCGAAAGAGAAAGCGGCAACAGCCTGTTGTTTTTTCTCTACGATTTCTTTGTTCATGCGGGAAGAGTTACTTCCGGATAGAACCGCGTTCAAAAATTCGATAGCAGCGAAATCCTTGTCTGTTTCTTTCGGGAATTTGTATCCCATGAATACTGCAGGCAACTGGATGTTGTCGTAAACAGTTTCTCTCTGTACCCCTGAAATCGGTTCGAATGCAGGGTTCGGACGAGGAATATCGCAAGGCATTGCGGAATACTTTTTCAATACTTCTTTCGCTTTCGCATCTGTCGGATTGTTGAAGTTTTTCGCATCAAATGCTTTTTTCTCCACTCCGTATTTCGTTTTGAAATCTGCATCGGAAAGGTTTTCGAAATCGCGGAAAAGATTGATTGCCTGTCCTTTTGGAACAGAAGCAAAATACTTGTCGATCCACTTTTTGGTTTGCTCGATATTGATATCTCCTGCAATGGAAAGCACTGCGTTGGAAGGAACGTAGAATGTGTGGTAGAAATTGATATAATCGATTTCCTGTGCAGCATTCAAATCTTCCATACTTCCGATCGGAACCCAACGGTAAGGATGGTTTTTGTAAGCCATCTTGAACAGGTTCTCCATGAAAGTAGCGTATGGCTGGTTGTCAACACGCTGTCTTTTTTCTTCTTTTACAACTTCACGTTGTGTTTCAACACCTGTTTGATCCACTTTTGCATGTAACAAACGCTCACTTTCTAACCACAATCCCAATTCCAATTGATTGGAAGGAAGGATTTCATAGTAGTAAGTTCTGTCCTGGCTGGTATTTGCATTCAATGCACCTCCGTTTTTTTCCACCAATTCGGAGTATTCTCCGCGTTTGATGTTTGTGGAACCTTCAAACAATAAGTGTTCGAAGAAGTGCGCAAATCCTGTTCGGGAAGGATTCTCGTTTTTAGAACCTACGTGATACATTACGGAAACAGCTACGATCGGTGTAGCGTGCTCTTCATGTAAAATAACATGCATTCCGTTTGCTAAATCATACTCGATGTATTTTACTTTCTCCTGGGAGAAGCTATAGATCGAAGAAGAAAGCAACAATGCTGTAAAAAGACTTTTTTTCATGTTGAATTTTTCGACTTGTTTGTACGAAAATAAAAACAAAATTGCTTTTGGGATCAATTAGATGAATTTCGGGGGATATTCCGGACGAACGGTTTGTATGAATTAATTACGAATGATGTATGCCAAAAATCTGTTCTAGGGTTTATAACCCTAGAAGGGTGGTGTCGAAAAAAATACTTATATTAATATGTGCGCGACTTCCCGACTCCACTGATTTCAAATTATTGCAGTTAACATTTTTTATCCGTACTTGGGCATTCGGAATTCGTCATTAGTTGCACGGTTTTTGCTATTTTAGGGACTATGAAATTATTGACACTCGGCTTTTTGCTCTTTTCTACCGGTCTTTTTGCCCAAAAACAGACGGTTTTTGCCTACATGGATTACAACAATTTTTTTCGCTCGTTTAAGGACGGATACTTCAATCAGGTTGATCACCAGGCTGTAACAGGTCTGGCTCATGGAGATGAGGTGATTGCCTATTATAACAACCAGCGCGACTTTAAAGTGTATGACGGAACATTTTCCCGGGTGATGACCAACCAGCCTGCAACCTTTAAAATTTCGGATCATATGGCAGCCTGGAACATCGGTCAGCTGCTTTTTTACTATGAAAACGGGAAACCTCATAATTTGACATCTTTCGGAAAAAACTACTGGGTTACGGACTCTTTAATTACTTTCCAGGATACGCGCTACAATTCTTTGAATGTGGTTTACCAGGGGAAGATTTCCACCTTGGTACAAAGTACTACCGAGCTTCCGGAACCGGTTGTCCAGGGAGACAATGTGTTGGTGTTTAAAGACAATGGAGAAGTATATAAAGTGTTTTACAAAGGTCAGATTTATGATCTGGGAACATACAACGGAACACCATATGAGTTTTTCGCGGGAACGGATATCCTGGCGTTTAACGATCCGCAAACAAGAACCTTTGCTGTTTTCCAGGATGGGGAATTCCTTGATGTAGAAGAATTCCGCGTGCCGAAAGTAAAAGCAGGAAGAGGCTTTGTTGCTTACGAAGATTTACAGGGGAATTTGAAATTCTACGGAAGAGGAAAATATGAAACGCTGAGTTCGTTTGCTCAATTCTGGGATGCGAAAGACGATTTGGTTGTTTGGGGAGATGCGAATACGACTTACCAGTATTTTAAAGGTGAAAAGAAAAACCTGGCAAACTTCGTGGTAAAAGAATGGCAGATGAAAAATGATGTTGTTGCTTTCAGAACTCTGATGGGTGGAGTAGGAGCTTCCGTTGGCGGAGCATACAAGGAAATTACCACGATCAACAATACGGAATTCATCATTAACGGACATGGTGTGATGGTTACTTTACCGAATCGTGCTGTAATGGTTTTGTATAACGGACAGATTTACAGGGATTAATTGAAAAAGGGACTTCGACTCCACTCAGTGATCTTTTTCAATTAATTCGTCATTATTAATTCGTAATTCGTAATTGCGAATTAAGTATCTTTGTTTCTCTAAAATTTTGATTAAATGAACAGTTGGTTTACCGTTAAGGTTAAATATACAAAGCAATTGGAAGATGGTACTTTCAAGCGCGTTTCGGAGCCGTATTTGGTTGCAGCGATGACTTTTACGGATGCTGAAGCAAGAATCTACGAAGAATTAGGAAGTTTGATCCGCGGCGAGTTTGTCGTTACAGGAATTACACGTACTGATTTTCACGATATTTTCCATTACGAAGATGCGGATGTTTGGTACAAATGTAAAATCACGTACGAAGCCGGAGGTGATGGCGGAGAAGAGGGAGCGAAAGCGAAAAAAGTTTCTCAAAATTTCATCGTTACAGCGCATTCAGTGAAAGATGCTTACGAACGCATGAAAGAGAGTTTGGGTGGAATGATGATTGATTACGTGATCCCTTCCATTACAATTTCTCCGATTGTGGACGTTTTTCCTTTTGGGGATGAATCTGAAGACCGCGTAGCTGTTGATTTCGAAAGACAAGTGAAAGCGGAAGTGGCTGAACATGCGATGGGAACAAAAACAGTTTTCTCAGCTCCGGGATCGGATGTGGATGAGTTTGAAGACGATGAAGACTCGGTGATTGATGACCAATTCGGAGAAGAAGAATAAGAAATGGATGACTTTTTGAAAGTGATTCGGAACGACCATCATCAATTTGACCAGGGAAAACTGGAAGAGCATGTTGGTGATGAACCTTTTGCACTCTTGTCCAAATGGCTGCGTGAAGCCATTGAAAAGCCAACTACAGAACCAAACGCGATGACCGTATCGACGATTGGTTTGGATGGATTTCCAAGAGCCCGGGTGGTTTATTGGAAAGAATTGCTTGAAGAAGGCATTGTTTTTTACACGAATTACTTAAGCGATAAAGGAAGGGCGATTGAAGCCAATCCAAAAGTTCATGCCTTGTTGTATTGGCCTGAAATGGAACGGCAGATCAGCATTTCGGGATTGGCAGAGAAAGTTCCCGCTGAATTGAGCGACGCTTATTTCGAATCCCGGCCAAGGGGAAGCAAATTGGGAGCCTGGGCATCTCACCAGAGTGAAGTATTGCTTTCACGGGAAGAACTGGAAAACCGCGTTGCGGCATATGCTGAAAAATTCCCGGATGTTGTTCCGCGGCCGGATCATTGGGGCGGTTATATTATCAGACCTTTGAATGTAGAATTCTGGCAGGGAAGATCATCCCGATTGCATGATCGCATTGTTTTTAACTTGAAATCCGACAATTCCTGGGAATTATATCGCAAGAATCCTTAGTGAATGATAGAATTATTACCTCATATTTATACGCTCTCCAATGGGTTGAGATTGGTTTATTTGCACGCAAATTCACCGGTGGCACATTTGGGAGTGACTGTTCTGGCCGGTTCCCGTTTTGAAGAAGATCACGAAGTTGGTTTGGCTCATTTCCTGGAACACAGCATTTTTAAAGGAACGGAAAAACGAAAAGCCTTTCACATTCTCTCCCGCTTAGATTCCGTGGGCGGAGAATTGAATGCCTATACTACAAAAGAAGAGATCTGTTTGTACGCTTCTTTTGTGAAATCACATTTGAACCGGGCGGCAGAACTGCTTTCCGATATTGCCATTAATAGTAACTTTCCCGAGAAGGAAATCCAGAAAGAAAAGGAAATTGTCCTGGATGAATTGAATTCTTATCTTGACAATCCAAGTGACAAGATTTTCGATGATTATGAAGCCTTGATTTTCCCGAATCACCCTTTGGGAAATAATATTTTGGGAACTCCAGAATCGGTGCAGTCTTTCGGAAGAGAATCCCTGAAAAGTTATGTCGACAAGTTTTTCTTTACCGAGAACACGGTTCTTTCCTTTGTCGGAGATATTCCGTTAAACACCCTGGTAAAATGCATGGAAAAGCATTTCCATTCCATGCCGAGCGGAAAAGCAAAAGCGATTCCAAGACCGTTTGATACTTACCAACCGATGAAAAAGCGGGTAGAAGAAGGAAACTATCAGGCTCATGCAATTATTGGCGGAATTGCACCAGGTTACAACAGTGATCACCGCAGAGGGATGACGATGCTGACCAACGTGCTTGGTGGTCCGGCAATGAACTCCAGGTTGATTTTGTCCGTTCGTGAAAAGTATGGCTATACCTATAATATCGAAGCGCAGTACTCACCTTACCCGGATTTGGGCTATTGGTCGATTTATTTCGGAACGGATCAGAAATACCTTTCCAAGACCATGAAGATCATTTATGCAGAGTTGAAGAAATTACGTGAAGTGCCACTTACGTCGAAACAATTGCAGCAGGCAAAAGAACAACTGAAAGGGCATATTGCGTTGTCGCTGGATTCGAATTTGGGTTTGATGCAGGGCTTAGGAAAGTCTTTGCTGTTGTTCAACCAGATTGATACGATCCAGGAAATGTATGCGAGTATCGATAAGTTGACAAGTGAAGAATTACAGGAAATTGCTCAGACTTATTTTAAGGAGGAAAACCTCTCAGAGTTGATCTACGACGTGAAGTCAGGAGGCTGATTAGCCCATGGATGCTGAGATGTCGTAATATTGGGAAATGGCAACACAGCATTTTCATTCTTGAAATCCTAAATCATCGCTCCGAAATTATTTTATCGTTTTTTGAGAATCTCCGAAACGAATAGAAATTAACTTTGAACATCAAATTACAGGTCATGACTTTTCAAACTTATTTAGAACTTTTCGAACAAATTTTAAACTCACCGAATCCCGAAACACCTTACGACAACCCGGATTATTTCAATTATACCAAACTGAATTGGTCGCGAATGAACCGATGGTTGAAAAAAGGAGAAATCTTACCTCAGATCCGTGAAAAAATTGAAAGTATCAAAGAACCGCAAAATTGGATTCTGATCACCGAACCATGGTGTGGAGATGCGGCACATATCGTTCCGTTTATCAATATGATGGCAGACTTGAATCCATTGATTTCATTGGATTTGGAATTACGCGATTCTGAACCTTTTCGTATCCAGGAGTACCTGACTAACGGCGGGAAAGCAATTCCTAAATTAGTAATCCGTGATTCGGAAGGAAAAGATTTGGCGAACTGGGGACCAAGACCGGCAGAATGTCAGTTGCTATACCAGGAAATGCATGCAAGCAAAGCACCTTTTGAAGAAGTGAAAATCCGTTTGCAAAATTGGTATAATGAGCATAACGGCGTGGAAATCCAGGAAGAAATCGCTGCGTTAATCTAAAACGCGATCGTGAAAATCCCGGGTCAGTGCTTTGTACTCCGGGGTATATTTTCCTTGCTCATCGCGAATACAAAGAGCAGATCGTTTGATTTCAGTTTGCTTCTTTTGAAGTGAAATGACGGCTCGTGTGTGTTTGCCAGGTTTTCCGAAAATGGTAATGAAAGCAGCAGGAAATAAGTTGTTTTGCTCAGCAAGTTGGAGGAACGATCCGGAAGATTCAAAAGGAATAATGACCCAAGCTTTTCCGTCCGGAGAAAGGAGTTTCGAAATGGAATGCAGCAGTTCTTCAAAAGTAAGACTGTCGGTGTGTCTCGCGAGTGTTTTTTGACTGTCGTTGTTTTTGAAGCTGTTTTCGAAGAAAGGCGGATTACTGATAATGGCATCAAACGGAGTTTTATCCTCATAATCCTGAAGAGCCTGATTCAAAATGGAAATAGGGCTTTGAAAAGGCGAATTTCCGGCATTTTGTAATGCGTCGATAAACGCTTCTTCCGAGATTTCTATTCCGATGATTTCTTCAAATGGAAAGCGCTGAGCACACATCAAGACCAGAACACCCGTTCCTGTTCCGATATCTAACAATCTTTTAGGAGAATCCCAATTACAAAGAGAACCCAGGATCATGGAATCGGTCCCGACCTTCAGCGCTGCATGTTTTTGTTGGATTTGAAAGTGTTTGAATTGAAAAACACTCATTCGCCCATGTACATTTCAATCAGTCCTTCGGGAGCTGTAACGTGTAATGTTTTGGATTGGCGGTCGACTTTCTGAACCAAACCGTTGATGAATGGAATTAACACTTCTTTTTCCCCGTTCATGACCTGGATTAATGGATTGACATTGTTGTCGATGACTTGTTCAATCAGCCCGACTTCACCATAATTGGTGTCAATCAACTGAAAACCGATGATTTCGTGATCGTAGAAATGTTTGTCGTCCAGTTCCGGTAAAACGGAAAGCGGCAGGTAGCAGCTTTTCCGGAGAATGACCTTTGCATCGTTTTCAGAGTCTACACCTTCCAGTTTCACAGCTGCAAATCCCTTGTTTTTTAATTGAAAGGATTGTACAAAGAATGGAGTCAACTGACCGTTGATATCGATGAAAAAAGCGTCAAGAGTGCGGTAATCTTCCGGATTGGTTACGTCTAAAAAAAGCGAAACTTCACCTTTGTATCCGTGAAGTTTCGCAATGTAACCAAGTTGAAAGCAATCAGAATGTTGCATTGATCAACTTTTAATAAATTAAGCCTCAGCTTCTCCTTCAGCAGCCGGAGCATCCTCTGCAGGAGCTTCAGTTGTTTCTTCAGCAGCTTCTGTTGCAGCCTCAGCTTCTTCAGCCGGAGCCTCTTCAACAGCAGGCGTATTTTTAGCTTCAATAGCTTTTGCTTTAGCCTCATTAGCTTCAGCTTCAGCTTTCAAACGAGCAACTTTGTCAGCTGCAGCGTTTTTCCCAAGACCATCAATTTTACCTTGGATTTTAGATGCTTTATCAGCTTCCCAAGCAGCAAATTTTGCTTCTACCTGATCAGCAGTCAAAGCTCCTTTAGCGATACCTTTCAACAAGTGGTTTTTGTACAAAACTCCTTTGTAAGAAAGAATTGCGCGAGCAGTATCAGTCATCTCAGCACCTGTTCCAACCCATTTCAAAGTAGATTCGAAATTGATGTCGATTGTTGCAGGGTTTGTGTTCGGATTGTAAGTTCCCAATTTCTCGATGAACTTACCATCACGCTTAGCGCGGGAATCAGCTACTACTACGTGGAAAATTGCTTTTCCTTTTTTACCGTGTCTTTGCAAACGAATACGTGTTGCCATAATGTTAATTGTTTGAGGTACGAAACCTCGGTTTAAAAATGAATATTAACTTCTGTTTAGCGAATAAACAGGGTGCAAAGATAGTAAAAGCTTCAGAATCTGCAAATAAAAAGAGGCAAGATATTTCTACCTTGCCTCAACCAATAATCATGTGATTGTATGCGGATTAATCTCCGAAAGAGAATTTAAATCCAACCTGGATAAAGAAGTTGCTGAAGTTCGCTACCTGGCGAAGATCTTCCTTCGCACTATTTGCGCTTGTTCCCGTTGGGTTTACAGAAAAATTATTGGAAGAATTTGTTAATTCATCCACATACTTTGTTTCCTTGCTGTAAGTCGGAACATTCCCTAACTGATCATTTCCATTTACAGTGTATTTTGTTAATTCCGTGTCTTTGGACTTCACACGTAAACTGTTTGCTCCAATTTCCGCGAAAAAAGCCATTTTTGATCCGAAATGAACATTTAGACCAACAGCTCCTGTATATCCCAAACTTACTTTTCCGGATGTTTTTAATTCCATAATGGAAGTCACTCCCGGAGTTGTAGCGTCGTTGATCTCAGATTTAACAGATCCCATTAATGGTAATACCAAACCTGCACGTGCATAAACAGAAAGTTTTTCTCCTCCTGATTTTACAACGAAAGCAGGTGAGATACGGAATTGTGTAGATGCCTGGGTGTGTTTGTAATCTCCTGTCGATGTGGTTGCTTCACCAACGGTAGTTTTGGATCCGAAGAATCCGTTCAAACCTAATTCGATACCAAAATGCTCACCAAACATATATCCCGGAGTCAGGTTTGCCTGAAGCCCTGTTCCAAGTGTTCCATAAATGTTTTTTTCACTGAAAGTCCCCGCAGAATTAGTGTTCGTTCCCAATACATGTCCCGGTGAACCAAGACCATATCCTACAGAAACCCCTAAGTTAAATTGTGCTGACGCTGTACCGAAGGAAAGAACAGCAAGTACGGGTAAAATTAATTTTTTCATAAGCTAAATAGTATTTAAGATTTTTCGCAATTTAGAAGTTAGGAATTAATTATGCAAACATAATATTTAAGAAGTGCAAAAAAAGATGATAATTAACAAGTTGAAAGATATTGTAGAAGAGAAATTCAGAAGTGAAAGTGCCGATCACGATTGGTATCACATTGAGCGCGTACTGAAGCTTTCGGAATTTATCCAGGAGAAGGAAGGCGGAGATTTGTTGGTTGTACAGGCTGCAGCTTTATTGCACGATATTTCCGATCATAAATTGAATGGCGGAATTAAAAACGATTGCGGGAGAGTTTCCCGTGAAATTCTGACTTCACTGGAAGCCGATCCGGAATTTATCGACCGGGTTTGCTCGATTGTGGATTTGGTTTCTTTCAAAGGTGCCGGAGTGGAAGACGAAGCCGGAAGTTTGGAGCTGGCAATTGTACGTGATGCGGATCGCCTGGATGCAATCGGGGCAATCGGAATAGCGCGCGCATTTCATTTCGGAGGAAAACGCGACAGATCACTCTACGAACCGGATTTGGCTCCGTCGCTGCACACGGACTTTGAAACGTATGCTTCGGATAAATCACATACCTTGAACCACTTTTATGAAAAATTACTTTTGTTGAAAGATCGCCTGTCAACACCAACCGCTCAGAGAATCGGTCTGGAACGGCATGAACTGATGGAAAATTTCGTGGATTCTTTTCTGAAAGAATGGAATGTGAAGGTAAAATGAAGATAAATTACTAAATCTGTTTACTAAACTTTAATACTCGAAAAAAAAATAGCAATTTTACGGCATGATTGAACACGTTGCACTTGGAATAGATATCGGTGGAACCAATACTGCTTATGGTTTGGTGAATCGAAAGGGAGAAGTTCTTTTTGAGGAGTCAATTACTACGAACGATTATCTGGATCCGGAAGCCCTGGTTGACAGAATTTATCAGGATGTAAAGGAGAAAGGTTTTTTGGATAATTTGCTTGGATTGGGAGTAGGAGCTCCGAACGGAAATGCTTTTACCGGAAATATCGAATTTGCACCGAACCTGAAATGGAAAGGTGTCGTTCCGATTGCAGAATTGTTTGAACAGAAATTTCACCGCCCCACTTTGTTGGCCAACGACGCAAATGCTGCCGCAATTGGTGAACATTTATTCGGAAATGCAAAAGATTTGAATGATTTCGTGTTGGTGACGCTCGGAACCGGTCTCGGATCGGGGATTTTTATCAACGGCGAATTGATTGTAGGATCGCAGGGATTTGCCGGAGAATACGGGCATATCCGCGTGGTTCACAACGGGCGCTCATGCGGTTGCGGAAGGAATGGCTGCCTGGAAACTTATGTTTCAAGTACAGGCGTCGTAAGAAGTGTGGATGAATTGGAAAGTCCGAACAAGGCAAATTCCAGTTTGAACGGTCTTTCAAACATTACCGCTAAAAAAGTGTTCGAAGCAGCTTCTTCCGGAGATGATTTTGCCTGCGAGATCGTCGATTATACAGCTGAAATGCTAGGCATTGCTTTGGCTGATTTTGCTGCTTTTTCAAATCCGAAGGCTTATGTGCTTTTCGGAGGATTGGCTCAAAGCGGAGCTTATTTTTCTGAAAAAGTGAAAAAGCACATGGAAGAGAACCTGCTTCAGATTTACAAAGGACACATCGAAATCCGAAACTCTGCCTTACACGATATGAATGCTGCTGTTTTAGGTACTGCGGCCTCCATGTTCTGGAACGCGATAAAAAAATAGAATATGAAAAGAACGATCGCCTTATCAATTCTACTGACTTCATTTTCTGCTCATTCTCAAATTGAGGAATTGCAACGGGGTTCAGATTTAGCCCGGGAGAAAATCACTCAGAATAAAGTTGCTAAAAAAATGATGAGTCCGACTCAGTATGTGAATCCGTTTGTGGGAACAGGCGGACACGGGCATACGTTTCCCGGGCCGGTTCTTCCGTTCGGAATGATACAAGTTGGACCAGATACGCGTTACGAAGGTTGGGACGGATGCGGCGGTTATCATTATTCCGATTCGGTTATTTACGGATTCAGCCACACACATTTGAGTGGAACAGGAGTTCCGGATTATGCAGATGTACTGTTGGTTCCGCAGCAGGGAAAATTAAATACTGTTCCCGGGTATAAAAAAGCAGGTGGTTTCGGAGCAAAATTCAGCCATTCGAAAGAAAAAGCACTTCCGGGATATTATCATGTGGAATTGGAGAATGGAATTACGGTAGATTTGACAGCAACACTGCGTTGTGCGCTTCACCGGTATCAATTCTCCGATCCGAAAGGAAAACGATACATCATTATTGATCTTGGGTACAGGGATCGTGTGCTGGATGTTTCAGCAATAAAAAACGGTTCAAATTCCGTAACCGGAAAACGTGTTTCCGAAGCCTGGGCAACAAATCAGCATGTGTATTTCAACCTGGAAACTTCCATTCCCTTCAAAAAAACAAAATGGATCCAGGACGAGAAAAACGGAAACTATCTGTTTGTAATGGAATTTCCGGAAGGAGTGAAAGAGATTTCCGTTCGTGTAGGAATTTCAGGAACGAATGAGGCAGGAGCTGTAGCAAACCTGAAAGCTGAATTAGAGACCTTTGATTTCGACTTGATTCGCTCAAGAGCACAACTTGCCTGGAATAAGGAATTGAATAAGATCCTGGTAGAAACTTCCGACAAAACAGTCTTGACAAATTTCTATACTGCTCTTTATCATGCGTATGTTCATCCGTCGCTTTGGTCGGATGTGGATGGTAAATACAGAACATTCAATAATGAAATCAAGCAGTCCGACATTCCGATGTATTCTGTTTTTTCCCTGTGGGACACGTATCGTGGAGCAAATCCGCTTTATACGATTACACAGCCGAAGAAAGTTCCCGCATTTGTAGAATCTTTTTACCAGCAATATAAAAACACAGGTTTGCTTCCGGTTTGGACGCTTTCAAATAACGAAACCAATTGTATGATCGGTTACCATTCCGTTTCCGTCATTACAGATGCTTATTTGAAAGGAATTCCATTGGATAACCCGGAAGGATTATTGGAAGCGATGATTGCTTCAAGTACGGCAGATCAATTGGGTAAAAAGCAGTATGGCGAAATCGGTTTTATTTCTGCAAATTCAGAAGCAGAATCTGTTTCCAAAACATTGGAATATGCTTACGATGATTGGTGTATTTCTAAGTTTGCTGAAAAGTTAGGAAAAACGGAAATTGCTAAAAAGTACCAGATCCGATCTGCCAACTGGATGAACCTGATGCATCCTGAAACCCGCTTCTTTCAACCGCGAAAGGAAGGAGTTTTCCTGCCTTTTTTCAGACCGAACGAAGTGAATCACCATTTTACGGAAGCAAACGGCTGGCAATATTCGTTGGCGGCTCCGCAGCACATCCAGGCATTGATTGATATGCACGGCGGAAGTGAAGGAATGGTGAATTTCCTGGATACAATGTTTCTTGGATCTTCTTCCATGTCGGGACGTGAACAGGCGGATATTACCGGGTTGATCGGGCAGTATGCGCATGGGAATGAACCGTCGCATCACATGGCGTATACTTATAACTATTGTGGTGCGCCGGAGAAAACACAGTTTTTCGTCGATACGATCCTCAAAACATTTTACACGAACGAGCCGGACGGACTTTCAGGAAACGAAGACTGCGGACAAATGTCTGCGTGGTACGTGTTGAGTTCTATGGGCTTTTACCCGGTTTCTCCGGGAAGTCCGACGTATACAATTGGTCGCCCTTTGATGAATTATGTAACCATTTTCGGTGAAAAGGGAAATTTTGAGATTAGTGTATTGAACAATTCCCCGGAGAACAAATATGTTCAATCCGTTACCTGGAACGGAGCTGCTTACCAGAAACTATTCATTACACACGACATGATTGCGAACGGAGGTATCCTGGAAATCAAAATGGGACCAAAGCCGAACAGGCAGCTTGCGAACTATGAATTGGATTTACGCAATGAAATCAATCCGGGATTTGTTCCGGTGCCGTTTTTCACTACGAATCAAACAACTTTTGAAACGCAGATGGAAGTCGGGATGGATGTTTTGTTCTTTGAAAAGGGAAAAATCTATTACAGCCTGGACGGTCAAAAGTTCCAGCCGTTTTACAAACAAGGAGGGAAGAATATCCTGTTGAATGAAACAACAACGGTTTATGCGAAAGTGGTTCGTGAAGACGGAGCTGAGAGTAAAGTGGTGAAATCAGAGTTTGTAAAATACATCAAAGACAAAAAGATTGCTTTGTCGACCGAATATGCGAATCAATATGCCGGTGGTGGTCCGCA
>VFQP010001463.1_pt1 | contig 31521 bp, 30 predicted proteins | sample 3512351 | NCBI WGS metagenome assembly VFQP01 (sample SAMN10412372, study PRJNA504923) | tailings metagenome | isolation source: Relicate 1 Philex TSF1 revegetated site | place: Philippines: Tuba, Benguet | collected 2017-08-29
AGGCTAAGGAAGACGAAGAAGCTGCTGCGAAGGCTACGGCCGAAGCAGACGCAGCCGAGGCCGAAGCCAAGGCGAAAGCGGATGCGGAAGCTGCCGCGCTGAAGGCCAAGGAAGACGAAGAAGCTGCTGCGAAGGCCAAGGCTGAATCGGACGCTGCCGAGGCCGAAGCCAAGGCGAAAGCGGATGCGGATGCGGAAGCTGCCGCGTTGAAGGCCAAGGAAGCCGAAGAAGCTGCCGCGAAAGCAAAGGCGGAGGCGGAGGCTGCCGAAGCTGCAGCCAAGGCGAAGGCTGAAGCAGAAGAGGCAGCTCTCAAAGCCAAGCAGGACGCAGAAGCAGCTGCGGCTCAGAAGGCAAAGCAGCAAGCTGACATGGAGGCCGAGGCGAAAGCCGACGCCGAGCGTCAGAAGGCCGAAGCGGCCGCAAAGGCCAAGCCACGCGAGACGTCAGACGAAACGCGCGCCTGTGAAAAGCGCCTCGCCGCCGCGGCCGAGCAGGGCGTGATCCTGTTCGCGCGCGCCAAGTCCGACATCGATCCCAAGAGCTCGCTCACGATCGCGCGTCTTGCCGAGATCGTGAAGAACTGTCCGGGTATGCGCGTCGAGGTGGAGGGGCACACCGATTCCGAAGGCGAGCCCGATCGCAATCAGCGGCTTTCCGAGCGGCGTGCGCGGGCTGTCGTCAGAAGCCTGATCTATGCCGGCGTGCCTGAAGATCGACTGAACTCGGTCGGCCATGGCGCAACGCAGCCGGTCGCATCGAACGACACGAAAAAGGGGATGGCACGCAACAGGCGCATCGAGTTCAAGGTCTTCAAGGACTGAGATCGTGCGCGTTGGGGCGAAATAGGGTTTGAGCTGGGGGACGGCGAGATGGATTACCTGGTCGTGAAGCTGTTCTGGTATCTGGCGGCGGCATTTGCCATCGGGCTTGTCGTCGGGTGGATCAGCTGCGGGCGTGTCGAAGACTGAGCCTCGGCATGGATGTGCATTGTCCCGAGTAACGGGATGCACGCCGGGCTGCGGTCTTTGAAAGGGAGTTGGTGCGAATGACGATTTTGCTCTTGCAGACGTTCCTGCTGATGCTGGGAGCCTTCCTGCTCGGCGCCTCGCTTGCCTGCTTTATCCGAAGGGGCTTCTCAGGGCAGGCAGAGGACACCGCGGGCGATGTGCTGGTGCCCGCTGCCGCTGCCGCAAGCGTGGCGACCGCAGCCCCCAAAGCTGTCGACACCGACAGATTTGGCCGGGCGCTCGTCGGCGAGGCGGGATCGGGTGTGCCGCCCGTATTCCAGGGACAGCCCGTCGTCGAGGTTCAGCCGCTGCCTCAAGCACCGGCACCGGTCGCCGAGCCAGCTGCACCCGCTCCCTCGGTCGCACCGATTGCCGAAGCGCCGCCGGCTGAGCCCGAGCCACTGCCGACTCCGCCTCCGGGGCCGAGCTATACGGAACTTGCCGTTGCGGCCGCCGCAGCTGCAGTCGCCGCCGCTGCCGCCAAGGCTGAAGCCGACGCTGCGGAAGCCGCCGCACGGGCTGAAGAAGAGGCGCTTGCTGCCGCAGCCGCGGCCAAGGCCGAGGAAGAAGCCGCCGCGGCAGAAGCTGCGCGGGCCGCTGAAGAGGCGCGGGCTCTCGAGGAAGCTCGCGCTGTTGCGGAAGCCAAGGCGCTCGAAGAAGCAAAGGCTCTGGAGCAGGCAAAGGCCGCTGCTGACGCGCTAGCTGCCGAGGAAGCTGCACGTGCTGCTGCCGAGGCGCAGCGGGCTGCTGAAGAAGAAGCCGCGCGTCTTGCTGAAGCCGAGGCTGCGGCTGAAGAACTGGCCGCTGCCGAAGCCGCCGCCGCGGCTGCCGCAACAGTATCGGCCCCGGCGTTTGCGGAAGCCGTGGACGATCTCACCCGCATTCGCGGCATCGACGGCGATCTCAAGGAGCGGCTGGTTCGCCTTGGCGTCGGGAGCTTTGCGACGATTGCCGGCTGGAGCGCTGCTGACGTCAATCTGGTCAGCCAGACCCTCGGTTTCCAGGGCCGTATCGAAGAAGAAAACTGGATCGAGCAGGCTCAGATCCTGGCCCAGGGCGGTGATATCGATCACTCGGGCAGATCCGGTTCCGAGACCGTGTCGGATGCTCCGGCGCCGGTCGATGGCGAGCGCCTGCACCGCGTGATCGGAATCGATCCGCAATCCGAAGCTATTCTGCGCGCGAACGGCGTGACGACCCTCACCCAGATCGCAAGTTGGTCGAAGGACGATGTCGAGCGGTTCGAATGGCTGCTTGGCGTCGGAGGTCGCATCACGCGTGAAAACTGGGTCGAGCAGGCTCGTTTCCTGGCAGGTTTCGTAGCGGCCGCGGACGATGCCGCCGATGCTTTGCAGCGCTCGGTGGCGCTGGAGCCGGAGGCAGAGGCGCCGGTTCTCGACGCGCCGACGGAATCCGCCGCAGCTGAACTCGCGGAAGCTGATCCGGTCGATGAGCCGGGGGAAACTTCGGGCGTTCTCGATGCGCCTCGCAGCGACTATTCGGGTTTCCGGTCGGTCCGGTCCGAAGCCTTGCGTGGTGATAGCGATCTGTTGATCGGAGGAGCCGGCGAGGTCGAGGATCTCAAGCGCATCCGCGGCATCGGCGTTCTGATCGAGAAGAAGCTCAACTCGCTCGGGATCACCAGCTACGAGCAAGTTGCGAACTGGACGCTGTCGGATATCGACCGCATCAGCGAACTTCTCGATTTCAAGGGTCGCATCGAGCGCGAGAATTGGATCGAGCAGGCACGCATTCTGGCGTCCGGCGGGCAGACGGAGTTTTCGCGGCGCGCAGATCGCGGCGAGGTTTGACGCGACGTTCCGCTGCGTTCAAACCAGCTTTTGCTAGAGTTTCCAGCCGGAATGGATGGCGGCGATGCCGCCCGTGAGATTGCGATAGGAGACGCGCTCGAAGCCCGCTTCGCGGATCATGCCGGCGAAGGTTTCCTGTTTCGGAAAGCGGCGGATGCTTTCAACCAGGTAGCGGTAAGGATCGGCCGATCCCGCGGTCAATTCGCCCAATCGCGGGATGACCTCGAACGAGTGGAAGTCGTAGAGACGGTCCAGGAGCGGGACCTGGCACTCGGAGAATTCGAGACAGAGGAAGCGGCCGCCGATCTTCAGTACGCGATGGGCTTCACGAAGCGCGGCATCAATATGGGTGACGTTGCGGATGCCGAAAGCGATCGTGTAGGCGTCGAAGGTGCGATCCGGGAAAGGGAGCGACTCCGCATTGCCCTGGGCCAGGCTGATGCGCGACGCCAAACCTTTTGCGGCCACTTTGGTGCGGCCCTCTTCGAGCATCTCCGGACTGATGTCCGACAGCACGGCGGTGGCGTTCGGTCCCGAGTTCTGGGCGTAGCGGATCGAAATATCTCCGGTACCGCCAGCGACGTCGAGGAGCTTGAACGACTGCTGCCCCTTGGGCGCGCCGATCATCGAGACGAACTCCATCTTCCACAGCCGATGCAGTCCGCCCGACATCAGATCGTTCATCAGGTCGTAGCGGGAGGCGACCGACGAGAAGACCTGGTTGACGAGGCCTTGGCGGTCGCTCTCGCGGACGGCGCGAAAGCCGAAGCTCGTGGTGTTATCGGAGCCAGGTGGTGTGTTGGGTTCGTTCGACATATGGGGTCCGTGACTTGAGAAGGGAACCTTAGCCGCAATGAGGGCGCAGCGCCAAGGTTTCCCGGAAAATCGTTAGCTTGGTGAGGCTTGCGTGCGCTTTAGGCGCCGGCCAGCAGAGCGTGGGGCGCCTTGGTGGCGAGATAACCGGCTACCGCTTCAGCCAGCACGGGTGCCAGCAGGAAGCCATGGCGATAGGCGCCGTTGACCAGGATTTTCCGGCCGCCGTCCCGGATTTCGGCATGAGGCATGTTGTCGGGGAAGGCGGGGCGGATACCGGCGCCGGTCTCGACGATCTCGGCTTCGCCGAAGGCCGGATGCAGCGCGTAGGCCGTTCCCAGCAACTCCAGGGCCGAGCGAACCGTGACCGGCCCAACATCCTCGCTTTCGATGACGGTTGCGCCGACGAGGTACAGGCCTTCGCCCCAGGGCACCACATAGAGCGGATGGCGCGGGTGCAGCAGGCGCACCGGGCGCGCCAGATGGATTTCGTGGCTCCTTATCAGAAGCCGCTCGCCGCGGACGCCGCGGAGCGTTGCGATCTCGTCGGAGGCGGCGATACCTCGGCAATCGATCACGATGCCGGATGTATCGGCTGGGTTCCACGTAGCGCCAAGTTCGACGTGTGCTCCGGCTTTGCGGGCGGCTTCGAGGAGGAAGGCGAGCGCATGGGGCGTTTTCATGTGCGCTTCGTCGGGGAAATAGAACGCCTGCGAGAAGCGCCCGCCGAGGTCAGGCTCGAGACGAGCGACACCGTCGGCGTCGAGCGTCTCAGGCGGGCTGGTGGCGCGTTCGAAACGGGACAGTTCGGCTTGATCGCGCGGGGCGGCGACGACGAGGCTGCCGGCGTTGACGAGATGCGGATAGACGGCGCGCCAGAGGGCCAACCCGTGCGGGCCGAGCGTGCGCAGCTCAGGCGCGGTTTCGCTTTCGCAGCCGGGTGCGAGCATGGCGCCGGCGTGCCGGCTGGCGCTTTCGGCGAATGGGTTCGTGCTTCTTTCGACGAGACGCACGCGGTGGCCCCGGCGTGCCAGCGTCAACGCTTGCCATAGGCCCATGATGCCCGCGCCGACAACGGTGATCGCCAATGGCTTGCCGGTCATCGGCGGCTTTCCTTCAATCCCCAAGTGCAGCTCCTTCGCGGCGCGGATCGGCACCGCCTTCGAGCACGCCATTGCGCCGAACGATGGCGTGCAAGCCGGAATTCATCAGGTCGGGCGAGATGCGATGACCATAGCTCCTCAACTGCAGCGCACGCCAGATCGTCGACCAGCCGTATTCGAGTTCCACGGCCTTGCCGGTGCTTCCGAAATTCGGGAGATCGATGGCCGCTTGCGCATCGAGCTTCCAGTCGATCAGCCCGACCAGCGACTTCATGACGAACAGGATGATGCGGCCGCCGCCGGGTGAGCCGAGGGAGGCAAGCACATCGCCTTTCTCGTCGAACACGATGGTGGGAGCCATCGTGCTGCGCGGGCGTTTGCCGCCTTCGACGCGGTTGGCGATGGGGTGGCCGGCGTCGTCCTCGTAGCGGAAGGAAAAATCCGTCAGCTGGTTGTTCAGAAGGAAGCCGTTGGCGAATACGCCCGAACCGAAAGCGCCTTCGATGGTGGTGGTGAGCGAAACGGTGTTGCCGTCGGCATCTATGACCGACAGGTGGCTGGTTCCGATGTTCTCTTGCGTGGCATCGATGCCGAATGCGTGCTTGTCGGCATCGGGCGGCTGGCCCGGTTCGGCTCGGGCCATTGCTTTGGCGGGATCGATCAACGCGCTACGGGTCGCGATGTATCCCGGGTCGAGAAGACCTTTCGGCACGGAGACGAAATCAGGATCGGCGAGGTAGCGATCGCGATCGGCATACGCGAGGCGCTGGGCCTCGACGATGAGATGCAAGGCCGGGGTGCGCATGGCGTCCTCGGGGCGAGATCCGAGATCGAAAGGCTCCACAATCTTCAAGGCTTGCGCGACCGCGACACTGCCGGACGAGGGCGGCGACATTCCGCAAACGCGGTGGGCGCGATAGACGACGCAGAGCGGATCGCGCTCGACCACTTTATACCCGGCAAGATCAGCAAGGGTGATGTCGCCCGGCGCATTCGGCGCGCCTTTGGCAGCGGCGACGATGCCCTCTGCAATCGGGCCTGAATAGAACGCGTCGGCGCCGCCTTTCGCGATGGCTTCGAGGGTTGCGGCGTAGGCCGGGCTTTTCAGGAGGTGGCCGATCGGGAGCGCACTGCCGGTGCTATCGAAGAAGTGGCGGCGGGCGTCAGGCGCGAAGCTTTCGGGGCCGAACCAGCGCAGCAGGAAATAGAGGCGGTTCGAGATTTGGAAACCGTCATGAGCGAGCTTCAGAGCGGGCTCGAACAAGCGCGCCCAGGGAAGCTTGCCATGTCGCTGATGGGCGTGCTCGAGCAGGCGGACCAGGCCCGGCGTACCGATGCTGAGGCCGGAGTGAACAGCCTCTCCAAAGCCGATCGGCTTGCCAGCTTTCAGGAAACGATCGGGCTTCGCGGCGGTCGGCGCGGTTTCGCGGCCGTCGTAGGCTTTCAGGGCTTTTTGGCCCTCGTCCCAGTGCAGCAGGAAAGCGCCGCCGCCGAGGCCGGACGATTGTGGTTCGACAAGGCCGAGAACCAATTGCGCAGCGATTGCGGCGTCGGTTGCGGAGCCACCTTCCCGCAGCATCGTACGGCCGGCTTCGGAGGCCAGCGGGTTGGCCGTCGAGATCATGTATTTCTTCGCGACCGCGAGGCTTTTGCCGGAAAGCCCGGTATGGCCTTCGGGTTCGAGCTGCAGGCGCGGGGTGGCCGCCGGCTCGGCGCGAGCGGTGTGGACAGCCGGCCCAATGAGCAGAAGTGCGATTGCCGCGATCGTCGTTCCGGCCGAGAGTTTGCGGACGCCGATCCTGATGTCGATCATAGGGTGCCCTTGCAGCTTCGCGGCGTCATCGGCGGTCTCCGGCATCTTTGCCTGGCCTCTCCGTGTGGAGCCGAGCCGGGGCTACATGGTTTGGCGGCGTTGGCGATGCGTAGAGAGAGACTGTTGGAGTCGCGGGTTCTCGATACCGTTCTATAGGGGCGAACACATGCTTGGAAACCTCCGTATTCGTGCCAGCGCCGCGGCGCTTCTGTCCGGTGCTTTACTCTGCGCGCTCGCGATCGGGAAGGAGACCGTCGCGCGCGAGCCTCCGAGCCCGGCGGCGCCGCTGCTCAGAACCGGCACGACCATCGTCGGTGAGCCCGTCGTCTATCCGACAGGGGCGCCGTCGCAAGTCACGGCCGCCGTGGTTTCGCTCGCGCCCGGTGAGGAGACCGGCTGGCACACGCACGGAATGCCGGTAGTCGGTTACATGATCGAGGGCGAGCTCACCGTCGACTATGGCGAGAAGGGGCAACGGGTGTACCGCGCGGGCGAGGCGCTGATGGAGGCCATTGCGGTGGCGCACAACGGGCGGAACACCGGAAGTGGGCCGGTGCGAATACTGGCCGTTTTCATCGGGGCCGAAGGGCTGACGCCGACCCATCCGGTGGCGCGCTAGCCTGAGCGAATAAAAAAGACGGCCGGAATGGCGGGGGCACCATTCCGGCCGCTGGGCCAGGCCATACTGTTGAACGTGCTCCACGGCACGGAACACGCTTGACGCATTACGAACGCGGCTGGCGCCACAAGACCGTCGGCACGGGGACGCACGGGTACTCGTCGGGGGATGCACTTACGCGATACACACTTAGGTATATGTACGAGGTCTGCGAGCTGAGGGGGCTCGAGGCCTTACGCGACGCAACCAACGCAACACCACTTTAAGTTACTCAATCACCCAAAAACGCAACGCGGGGTTATCGCAACTTCGGAAGCGGCCGGCCTAAAACGCTTCACTCTGACGGCCGTTACGCGACACACACTCCTGAGCAGCCGACTCGGCCGGCACGCGCTCACAGGTGCTCTTATGCCAATCGATATTGTTCTTTTTTTGTTCTCGTTCTTTTCTGACTGTTTGTCAAGTGACGGCGGAAGGCGTTGCCCACACAAGCATCGGGATTGCCTCACAAATCAGCATGCGTTGCGATATGGCATCGGTCGAGTGGCAAGTGGGTCGAAAATGATGGAACATGACTAGAGTGTGACCGCCCTGCTCTCCCGCCAATTTTACGAGTGGTTTATACGGGGGCTTCATGAAACTGGCGCAAGATGCCAGCGATGCGGCGGAGCCTATTCGAGGGAACCGGTTCCGTTACTTGCGGCTTATGACAGCGGGAGTTTGTAGATGGTGTTGAAGGCAAAGGTCGGTGGAGTTCTGGCAGCAGTGGCCGCGGCGGCTGTGCTGACGGCTATCCCTGGCGCGGCCAACGCTCAGGGGTTGATTGAATTCCTCTGGGGGGGCGAGCCTGAATACGGTGGCGGCAAGCGCCAGATCGTAAGCTTCAACCCGCAATATAAGTCTGGCCAGATCATCGTCAGCTTCGGTGATCGCCGCCTCTATCACATCACCAAAGACGGCCAGGCGATGAGCTATCCGATCGCGATTCCGCGCGAGCAGAGCCGTTGGCAGGGCACGACCACCGTGTCGATGAAGCGTGAGAACCCGGATTGGCGTCCGACCCCGGAAATGCTGCGCGAAAACCCCAAGCTGCCGAGCTGGGTGCCGGGCGGCCATCCGATGAACCCGCTGGGCGTGCGCGCGCTCTATCTGGGATCGAGCACCTATCGCATTCACGGCACTGACGCCCCCTGGACCATCGGTCAGAACGTCTCGAAGGGCTGCATCCGCATGTTCAACGAGGACGTGATCGATCTTTACCCGAAGGTGCCGACGGGTACGAAGGTGGTCGTGACCTGGGAGCGCTTCAAGACGAACACGATCGCTTCGGTCGATAGCGCACCTTCGCCCGGGTCTGATGCGAATTATTCGTCGTCGGGTTCTTCGGCGCCGTCGCAGAGTGCCGCTTCGACTGGAAGCAACTCGAACAAGGTGATCGGCAAGACACGCTCGGTTGCTTCCGCTCCGAAGGCTGGGTTCTTCATTGCTTCGGATAGCGAGCAGGCTGCGAACGAGAAGGCTTCGAGCCAGTCGACTGCGAACGAACCGGCCGCCGCAAGCGAGACGGTGAGTGCGATCGAAGCCGACGAGGGCTTGACGCAGGAAGATGGCGCGACCGTCTTTACCCGCAATCCGGACGGCACCTACTCGCAGCAGGAATCGAATGCGGTCTCGGTCGAGGAAGAACCCAAGAAGGTGACTCGCCTCAACGCTCGCAAGATTTCTCAGCAGGCAAATTCGGTACAGTAGTTTTCGATATCGGAGCCTTCGGAGGCTGAATTTTTGAGGCGGCCCAATGCAGTTGGGCCGCCTCTTTCGTTTGGAGACTTGCTTCGCACAGAGCTGGGGCGAGGCCTGCGTCCGCTGCCAGCGGGTCGCGTTGTCCGGGGGGGTCAGCTTCCTTGGGCGAGGCAGGACTTAAGGCTCAAGGCGAGGTTTTTGAGAAGCACAACGTAGGCATCCGGTCCGGGCTCTACGAGGGCGCCTTCGGGATCGAGTGTGCCCGATCTCGCGCTGGTGCCCTCCGTGACGGCCGTCACCAACTTCGGCTGGAACTGCGGTTCGCTGAAGACGCAGCTCGCTGACAACGTCGCCAGCTTCTTGCGGATCTCGGTCAGGCGTTTCGCCGAGGGCTGGGCATCAGGGCTCACGGTAATCGATCCGACGGCGGAAAGGCCGAAGCGGCGCTCGAAATACTGATAGGCGTCGTGAAACACGACGTAGGGCTTATTCTCGATCGGCTTCAATTCGTTGGCGAGATCGGCTTCGAGTGCGACCAGAGCTGCTTCCGCGCGCGTGGCATTGGCCTTGAACTTTTCAGCGTCGGCAGGGGAGGCGTCCGAGAGTACGCGCGCGATCTCTGCAATCATCTTGCTGGCGTTTCGCGGATCGAGCCAGACATGGCCGTCGCTGACGTTTGCCTCGTGGCGGTGATCATCGTCGTGATCATGCCCGTGACCATCGTGGCGGTGGTGACCATGGTCGTCGTGGTTGGTGTGGCCGTGCTCTTCGAAGGTTGCGCCGGTGCGTACGTCCAGGATCTCGATGCCCGGTGCATCGGCGAGCGTGACGGTACGGACGGACGCGGGAAGCGCGGTCACGATCTTGCGCGTGAACGGTTCGACGTTCTCTGAGACGCGGAAGAATATGTCGGCCTTGTTCAACGCATTCGCATCGGATGGCTTCAAGGCGTAGTTGTGGGGGGAGGCAGCGCCCTGCACCAACAGAGTGGGCGTGCCGACGCCGTCCATGATCTGAGCCACGAGCGCGTGGATCGGCTTGATTGTCGCGACGACCTTGAGATCATGCTCCGCGGCGTGGGTCGGCCCGGCCGTCAGCTGCAACGTGAGGGTCGCGGCTGCCAGCAGGAACGCGCCTGCGCGGGCGGATGCGGCAAGAGAGGTCGTCGTCATATTTTCTCCATCGAGAGCGGTGTGGATACTATAACATCCATCAGGGTGCAACCTCGAACACGATCAAGCCGGCGCGGTCCGCATTTCGAGCGAGACGCGTTGAAGGCGCTGAATATGCTAGCGATTTGTTTTTCGGTCCGGCGGATCGCGGCGATCGGATCGATGGCGGATTTGCCTTGCTTCCGCTCCATTTTTCCGGCTGGTGTCCTGCAAAAATGGCGTGTCGTTGAGCCCGCGCGGGATCAGGATCGAAGGAGAGACAGGTGAGAACCATCGGCGCGACGGTGCGGGGACGGCTTCTCGCCCTTGTTCTTTCGGTGGCGGGGCTGGTGTTCGCTGCGCTCCCCGCAGCGGCGCATCCGCACGTGTGGGTGACGGTCGAGACCACGGTGGTCTACGACGGGGGAAAGATCACCGGCCTTCAGCACAAGTGGACGTTCGACGATTCCTATACGGAAATGGCGATCCAGGGCCTTGATGCCAACGCCGACGGTCAATATTCCCGCGAAGAGCTGGCGGAGCTCGCCAAGGTCAACATCGATGGGTTGAAGGAGTTCGGTTATTTCACCGTCGCCAAGCTCGGCGAGGAGAAGCTCAAGGCCAAAGACCCGGTCGACTACTATCTCGAATACAAAGAAGGGTTCCTGTCGCTGTTCTTCACGCTGCCGTTCGAACAGCCGGTGCTCGCGGATGCTTCAAACTTCAATTTCTCCGTGTTCGACGAGTCGTTTTTCATCGCGTTCGATTTCGGCAAGGACAATCCGGTCAAGCTGTCCGCGGGTGCGCCGGCGGGCTGTTCGGCTCAGATCGGTATCCCCGAAAGCGAACTCGAGCAGCTCAAGGCGCTCAACGAGTCGTTCGGTGGTCAGCTGACGGCTGGCGATGCCAACGCTGGAACCGGCATGGGGTATGCCCGCACGGTGACGCTCGGGTGCAAGAAATCGTAGACGGAGCGCCTGGGTGGTGCACCCGTCGGCTTGTGTTTGGGCGTGCGTCCTGCCCGAAAGCCCTTTATGGATTGGCGCGTTTCCTTCCTGAGTTTTCATCCTAGGCCGCCATGAAGCTTTATCGCGCCTTTGCAACCGTCGGCGGTCTTACACTCGTCAGCCGCGTGCTCGGGTTCCTGCGCGATATCGCGTTCGCGTGGGGGTTCGGCTCCGGGATGGTGGCGGACGCCTTCAATGTGGCGTTCCGGTTTCCCAACCTGTTCCGGCGGCTGTTCGGCGAGGGTGCATTCAACTCTGCGTTCATTCCGCTGTTCGCGAAGGAGCTTGAAGGCAATGGCCGCGAAGCTGCGCGCGCTTTCGCCGAGGAAGCGCTGAGCGGTCTGTTTGCGGTGCTGGTGGTGCTGTCGATCGTCGCGATCCTCACCATGCCGTGGCTCATGTATCTCCTGGCGCCGGGGTTCAGCGAGGTGCCCGAGAAATTCGATCTCGCGGTGCTGCTGACGCAGATCACCTTCCCCTATTTGCTTTGCATGTCGCTCGTGGCGCTGTTCTCGGGCGTGCTCAACACGTTCGGCAAATTCGTCGAGAGCTCGTCGGTTTCGATCGTCCTCAATCTCACACTTCTGGTCGCGATCTTCATCGGCTTCGGGCTCGGCTACCACAGCGAGCAGGGTGGCGGTGTCATTCAGGCAATCGGTGTGTTCGTCGCGGGTGTGCTGCAGCTCTGGCTTCTGATCAGCGGGCTCAAGCGCAACAATTTTACGCTCCAGCTGCGCCGGCCACGCATGACGGATGGCGTGCGCCGCCTGATCACTCTCGGCATTCCGGGCGTCATTGCGGGTGGCGTGACGCAGCTCAACATCATGATCGGCACGGTGATCGCCTCACAGCAGCCGGGCGCGGTCTCGCAGCTTTATTATGCCGACCGGCTTTACGAGTTGCCGCTTGCGATCGTCGGTATCGCTATCGGCGTTGTGTTGCTGCCCGACGTGTCGCGGCAACTCAGGGCCGGCAATCACGAGGCTGTGCTCGACAGCCAGAACCGCTCGCTCGAATTCGCCATGCTGCTGACGGTGCCTGCGGCGCTCGCTCTCGCCGTCGTGCCGGTGCCGATCATCAAGGTGCTGTTCGAGCGCGGCGCGTTCACGGCGACCGATACGGCGCAGACCGCCGCAGTGCTCTCGGTGTTTGCACTTGGGCTGCCCGCGTTCGTGATGATCAAGGTGTTTTCGCCTGCCTATTTCGCGCGCGAAGACACCAAGACGCCGATGCGCTACGCGGCGTTCAGCCTGATCGCCAACACGCTCGGCTCGATTGCGCTGTTCTTCTGGTTCCGCGACCTCGGGTGGTTGCCTCATCTCGGCATTGCGGTCGCTACGACGCTCGGTGGATGGCTCAATGCAGGGCTCCTCTGGTTCACGCTGGTCAGACGCGGGCATTTCACGCTCGACCGGAGGATGCTGCGGGCATTTGCGATGATCCTGTTGTCGAGTGTCGTGATGTGCGCGGCGCTGCTCGGGGCGGCGCATTTTCTCGGCGTCTATTTCGCGACGGGGCGCGGATTCGTAGTGCACGCACTGGCGCTGGTGGCGTTGATCGGCACCGGGCTCCTGGTTTATGCCGCGGCCATTCTGGCGACCGGAACGCTCAATCTCCGGCAATTGCGGAAGATCACGCGCCGGGGCTGATTGGGCCTGCCGCAAGGCTTGCGCATCCCATCCCGCCGCGCCATAACCCCGGCCGGGTCAAATGCATCGTGGCCGGACGGACGAGGGACTATGGAACTCACACAACGCGTTTTCTCGGGTATGCAGCCCACCGGCAGCCTTCATCTCGGCAATTACCTCGGCGCCATGGTGCAGTGGATCGAGATGCAGAAGACGCATGAATGCATCTATTGCGTCGTCGATTTGCACGCGATCACAGTCTGGCAGGATCCGGCCGAACTCAAGACGGCGATCCGACAGGTGACCGCCGCCTATATCGCGTCCGGTCTCGATCCCAAGAAGAGCATCCTGTTCAATCAGAGCCAGGTGTCGGCGCACGCCGAGCTGGCCTGGGTTTTCAACTGCGTGGCGCGCCTCGGCTGGCTCAACCGCATGACGCAGTTCAAGGAGAAGGCCGGCAAGGACCGCGAGGCCGCGTCGGTAGGCCTTTATGCGTATCCGAACCTGATGGCGGCTGACATTCTCGCTTATCGCGCGACGCACGTGCCGGTCGGTGAAGACCAGAAGCAGCATCTCGAACTGGCGCGCGACATCGCGCAGAAGTTCAACAACGACTTCCGTGCCTCGATCGAGGCCAAGGGTTATGCGGATGGCGTGTTCTTCCCGCAGCCGGAGCCGGTGATCATGGGGCCGGCGACGCGCGTCATGAGCCTGCGTGACGGTACCAAGAAGATGTCGAAGTCTGACCCGTCGGAGCAATCGCGCATCGCGTTGACCGACGATGCGGACACGATCGCCAACAAGGTGAAGCGCGCCAAGACCGATCCCGATGCGCTGCCGTCTGAGGTCAAGGGGCTCGAGGGGCGTCCGGAGGCCGAGAACCTGCTCGGCATCTATGCAGCGGTAACGGGGCGGAGCCTCGAAGACGTGGTGGCCGAGGTCGGCGGATCGCAGTTCTCGACCTTCAAGAAGCAGCTTTCGGATGCGCTCGTCGCCAAGATCGCGCCGATCGGCGAGGAGATCCGGCGGCTCATGACGGATCCGGGCGAAATTGATCGCGTGCTCGCCGACGGCTCGGCGCGGGCGCGGGCGATTGCGTCGCCGATCCTGGACGAGGTCAAGGATATCGTCGGGTTCATCCGTTCGTAATCAGAACGGGTCTGTTGTGCGGCTCCGGATCACGTGGCAGCATCGGCGTCATGACACTCACGTTTCGCAAACGCCGATCGTTCGAAGCTGGCCACGTCCGGAAGTTTCTGATTGTCATCGATGACAGTCCGGAGGTGGAGCGTGCGCTTTACTACGCGGCGGCGCGGGTGGTGCGTTCGTCGGGTCAGATCCTGATGCTGTACGTCATCGAGCCGCAGGATTTCCAGCATTGGGCCGGCGTGCGGCAGGTGCAGATCGAGGAAGAGACCGTTAAGGCGCGGGCGATGTTCCGCCTGCTGCGCCGCAAGCTGCATCAGGTCGGCTTCGAAAACATCATCTGCGAAGAGCTCATCCGGGAAGGTCTCAAGGGCGAGGAGATCATGCGGACCATCGCCGAGGACGAAGACGTCTCGATCCTGGTGCTCGGGGCTTCGACCGATCCGAAGGGACCGGGGCCGCTGGTCTCGACGATGGCGGCGGGGACGGCGGCCGGATCGTTCCCAATCCCGATCACGGTGGTGCCCGGGAACCTGGATTTCGACGACATCATCGCGCTGGCGTAGCGCCGCCGGTTTTGCGTTGAGGCGCCAACATGCCGGAAAAGTTGCGATATTTTTTGATTTGGACGGCGGCCGCGCTTGGAAAACTCCGATTGCGGGGCTAGACAATTGCTCTATGCTTTCCTAGGTTCTGGAACTATTCTAAAGAGTTCCCGGCGATTGCTGCATTGGCGCGCGCCTTGAGGAGGAGACAACGATATGTTCATTCAGACCGAGGCCACTCCGAACCCTCAGACGCTGAAGTTCATCCCCGGCAAACCGGTGCTTGAAGACGGTACCGCCGATTTCCGTGCCAAGGGCGATGCGCAGGCTTCGCCGCTGGCGAGCCGCCTATTCGATATCGAAGGTGTCTCGGGTGTTTTCCTGGGCTCGGACTTCATCTCCGTCACCAAAAACGATACCGAGTGGCAGCATCTGAAGCCGATGATCCTCGGTGCGATCATGGAGCACTATCTTTCGGGTGCTTCAGTTGTGGACCGCGATGGGGCAAACGATGCGGCCGACGGCGCCTATGATGCCGAGGACGCCGATGTGGTCGCGACGATCAAGGAGCTGCTCGAAACGCGCGTACGCCCGGCTGTGGCTCAGGACGGCGGCGACATCACATTCGCAGGCTTCCGCGACGGCGTGGTCTACCTTCATATGCGCGGCGCGTGCTCGGGCTGCCCCAGCTCGACGGCAACCCTCCGGCACGGCATCGAGAACCTCTTGAAGCACTTCTGCCCAGAGGTCGAGGAAGTGCAGGCCGCTTAAGGCCCAGGATTTTCGGAACCCCGCTCACGAAGCGGGGTTCTTTTTTATGGGCGCATGGATTGCGCCCGTTCGGACCCATGCAAGGATATCGATATGGCATTGGCACTCGACGAGGCCGCGCTTTCCCAACTCTTCATCTCGGCGCGCACGCACAGCGTCTGGCAGAACAAGCCGGTTGCGGATGAACAGCTTCTCGGCATCGTCGAACTCATGAAACTCGGACCGACGAGCGCCAATTGCTCGCCGGTGCGGCTCGTGTTCGTCAAGTCGGCGGAAGCGAAAGAGCGCTTGAAACCGTTTCTGTCGGAGGGCAACCGCGACAAGACGATGAAAGCGCCGGTCACGGCCATCATTGGGTATGATCTCAAATTCTACGATGCTCTGCCGCGCCTTTTTCCTCACACGGACGCCAAGAGCTGGTTCACCGGCAAGCCCGAGCACATTCAGGAGACGGCGTTTCGAAACAGCTCTCTTCAGGGTGCCTACTTGATCCTTGCGGCGCGGTCGCTGGGGCTCGATTGCGGGCCGATGTCCGGGTTCGATCAGGCTGGCGTCACGCGTGAGTTTTTTGCCGGCACCGATATTCGGGCAAATTTCCTGTGCAATATCGGCTACGGCGATGCTTCGGCGCTGAAGCCGCGGCTGCCGCGCTTGGCCTTCGAGGAACTGGCCAAGATCGTCTGATCCGACGCAGACAGAATGCCGCCCAAAATCAATTGGTGCACTGGCGGCATCGCGGTATAGGCTCACGGCATGAATATGCTTGCCTTCGATACCTGCTTTGGGGGGTGCTCCGTCGCGGCAGGCTGGGATGCCTCCGGAACAGATCTCTCCGGGACAGTCGGGTCGTTCGCGTCCGATCATGCCGCCTCTCGTTTCGAGCGGATCGAGAGGGGGCACGCCGAGCGTCTGCCTCCAATGATCGCGGCGGTCCTGGACGAGGCTCCGTTCGCGCTCTCCGATCTCGATGTGATCGTCGTCACGACGGGGCCCGGAACGTTTACCGGGCAGCGCGTCGGGATCGCGGCGGCGCGCGCGCTTTCGCTTGCGTCCGGCGCGCCGGTTGCCGTGCTCTCCAGCCTCGCGGTCATGGCCTACACCGCTGCGGCCGAGATCGGGCCCGAGATTGCTGGCAAGGTATTGGCGGTCGCGGTCGATGCGCGGCGGGGCGAGATCTACTTCCAGGCTTTCGCAGGTGCCGACCTTGTTCCGCTTGATGCGCCGACGCTCACTACGCCGGCAGCTGCTGCCAAAATTCTCGAGGGGCGGGCGGCGATTGCGGTCGGCTCAGGGGCGGACATGCTGGCACAAGCAGCCCAGGCGCAAGGTGGGACAGCGGTTGCGGTTCGTCTCGGCGCGCTCGAGCCCGATGTGCGGTTCATTCCCTTCTCGTCGGTTGTGCCGGGCGCGGGTTTGCCGCAACCTCTCTATCTGCGGCCGCCCGACGCCAAGCCGCAGGACGGAGCTTCCCTCAAGAGAGTGTCATGACGCAAGAAACGCCGATCGATCTCAAGTACGTTTCTCTTCTGTGGGCCGGACCCGAACAGGCGCCTCTCATCGCCAAGCTACATGCCGAGCTGTTCTCGCCGGCCTGGTCGGAGGAAAGCATTCAGGCGCTCCTCGATCATCCTGCGTCGACCGCGTTCACGGCCATGGTGGGAGGTGCCCCCAAGGTGTGCGTCGGGTTCGTGATGGCGCAGCTTGCGGCCGACGAAGCCGAGATCCTGTCCGTCGGGGTGACACCGGCCTGGCAGCGCAAGGGCGTGGGGCGCAAGCTTATCGAAGGCGTGGCGCGCGCCGCCCAGCGGGCTGAAGCCAAGAAGCTGTTTCTCGAGGTTGCGGCCGATAACGATGCCGCGATGGAACTCTATCGGCGGGCAGGGTTTCTCGGCACCGGGCTCAGGCGCGGTTACTACCAACGCAGCGGCGGGACTGCCGTCGATGCCGTAACGTTAGCTCTAAGGCTTTAGACAGCCTTGCAGAATCCCATATGATGCGCGAGTAGAAGAAACTAATCCGCGTGCTTTTCGCCAAAAGGCGGCTGCGGCAACAAAAACTGCTCGGGATATGCTCCATGCCGGTCTCGAAAGAAGAGGGCCTCTCGCGGCTAGAAGTCCTGTGCGCCGAGCACGGGCTCCGCATGACCGGCCAGCGCAGGGTCATTGCCCGGGTGCTGTCGGAAGCGCGCGATCATCCCGACGTGGAAGAGCTCCATCGGCGGGCGCATCAGGTCGATTCCCACATCTCGCTTTCCACCGTCTACCGCACAGTCAATCTGCTCGAAAAGAAGGGCATTCTGGAACGGCACGCGTTCGGGCGAGGGCGTGGGCGCTATGAGGAAGCGACCCGCGATCATCATGATCACCTGATCGATATCGCCACGGGGCGCGTCATCGAGTTCCACAGCGAGGAAATCGAAAAGCTGCAGGAGAAGATCGCGCGCGAACTCGGCTTCGTGCTCGTCGGGCATCGGCTCGAACTTTATGGCGAGCCGATCGAAAAGAAGAAGTCTTCGCGAAAGAGCTAGCTCACCGTCCGAAGCTCTATGGCTTGGCCTGTCAGGTGCGTATGGGAACGTTCAGAGCCGCCTCCATTCTTACCGGGTTTTTCGCCCTCACCGTGCCGCTGCTGCCGGTGCAGGCGGTGCTGCTCAGGGTTTCGCCGAAGGCCGCCCGGCGGTTTCCGCATTGGTACCATCGCCAGGTCTGCCGGTTGTTGGGGGTGAGGCTTTCGATCGAAGGCGCGGTCGCCGAGGACAAGCCGGTGCTGCTTATTTCGAACCATACGTCGTGGCTCGACATTCCTGTTCTTTCGGCCGTGGCGCCGCTGTCTTTCGTTGCGAAGAAGGACGTTTCTCGCTGGCCGTTCGTCTCCACGCTCGCAAGGCTGCAACGCTCGGTGTTCGTGGATCGCGAACGGCGCAGTGCGGTCGGGGCGACGACGAACGAGATCATGGGTCGCCTCGCGGAAGGCGACACAGTCGTGCTGTTTGCGGAGGGTACGTCGAGCGACGGCAATCGCGTGCTTCCGTTCAAGACCTCGCTGTTTGCCGCGGCCAAGCCTCCGGTCAAGCCGGGGGTGGCGCAGGCGCCGGTGCCGGATGTCGTCGTGCAGACGCTGTCGGTGGTGTACACGCGTCTTCACGGTGTGCCGATCAACCGGGGCGCGCGGCCGATCGTCGGCTGGTTCGGCGACATGGAAATGCAGAGCCATGCCTGGTCGCTGTTGAAGGCGGGGCCGCTGGATGTCCGCATCCGCATCGGGGTGCCGATCCCGCTCGAAAGTTTTGCGGACAGGAAGGATCTCGCGCGGCGGAGCGAAGACGAGGTCCGCGAAAATGTGGTGAAGCTCCTGCGCGGCTATCCGGCAGATGCGCCGATCGCGGTGACGGCCCCTGCGGCGGAGACGCGCACATCGGTCCGGCCGCAGGCGGACGGTGGCCTCTTCCGGTGAGGCCCGTTTTCGATTCCCGGCGGATTTACTCGGCTCGACGCGCCGCGATTGCTGCTGATTTGTGATACGAGGCCGGCAGCCTACATGGCTCACTGTGCTGGACAAAGCGGCCGCGCAATGCTGCAATGCAGTAAGACGGGGGTGCGGGGACGCGGGAATTGTGTTACCGCGGCGCACGGCTTTGCTTCAGGAAATTCGATCTAATCTTCCGGAAGCTCTCTGGAAGCTTGAAGAGTGGGACTCGGAACGCTCCTTGGACGATTTTGAACCATTGCTTGCTGACGATGTGGCTGCGCATCCGCGCCAGTCTGATGTCGAGCCTCGGCCCGAAGCCAAGCGCGTGTTCATCAAGACGTTCGGCTGCCAAATGAACGTCTACGATTCCGAACGCATGAGCGAAGCGCTTGCGGTGGAAGGCTATGTCGAGACCGCCGATGTCGCGGAAGCGGATCTCGCGATCCTCAATACTTGCCATATTCGCGAGAAAGCGGCCGAGAAGGTCTACTCGGACCTCGGACGTCTGCGGGACCTCAAATCGCTGCGTGCGAAGAGCGGCAAGGAAACTTTCATCACCGTCGCCGGCTGCGTGGCACAGGCCGAGGGGGACGAGATCGTCCGGCGCGCGCCGGTCGTCGATCTCGTGCTCGGGCCGCAGAACTATCACCGGTTGCCGGAGTTTCTTTCGCGGCTGCGCGGCGGCGAAGCGGCCCTTGTCGAAACCGCGTTTCCCGACGAAGACAAATTCAAAGCGCTGCCCGCGCGCAGCCCCGCTAAATCCGCGTCCGCGTTTCTGACCGTTCAGGAAGGTTGCGATAAGTTCTGCACGTTTTGCGTCGTGCCTTATACGCGGGGCATGGAGTTTTCGCGCCCGGTCGCCGCGCTTGTCGAAGAGGCGCGCGCGCTCGTTGCGCGCGGGGTGCGGGAACTCACGCTGCTCGGGCAGAACGTCAACGGGTATCATGGTGAGGGCGCGGACGGCCATGCGACGACGCTCGCCGGCCTCATCCGGCACCTTGCGTCGGTCGATGGGCTTCAGCGCATCCGCTACACGACCAGCCACCCGCGCGACATGACCGACGATCTCGTTGCGGCGCACGCGGAGGAGGAGAAGCTGATGCCCTATCTGCATCTGCCTTTCCAATCAGGCTCGGATCGCGTGCTCGCGGCGATGAACCGGAAGCACACGGCCGACGACTATCTCCGACTTATCGAGCGCGTCCGCGCGGTGCGGCCGGATATCGCGATGTCGACGGATATTATCGTCGGCTTTCCCGGCGAAACGGACGCAGATTTTCAGGCGACTGTCGATCTCGTCAAGACAGTGGGCTTCGCCTACGCCTATTGCTTCAAGTACAGCGCGCGACCGGGGACGCCAGCTTCGTCCATGGACGGGCAGGTGAGCGAAGCCGTGAAGCGCGAACGCTTGGAACGTCTGCAGGCCGTGCTGGAGGATGGGCATCGCCAGTTCAACGCCGCGAGTGTCGGAAAAACCATGCCGGTGCTGTTCGAAAAGGCCGGCCGGCAAACCGGCCAGCTCGTAGGCCGATCGCCCTATCTTCAGCTCGTCCAAGTGGATGGAGGGCCCGAATTCATTGGCGAAATCGTCGATGTGGAGATCAGGGCGGCCGGCGCGAACAGCCTTTCCGGCGTCATACGCGGGTCAATGTGAGCCTGCTAACCTTCTTCGGACTGGGTGGGGGCGTTGATTCGACTGCGCTCTTGCCTATTCTAAGAAAGGTTCCTGTTCGAAAGTCCGGTTTCGGGGTTCGAGGGAAGGGTGTCCGCTCGCATCTCGGACGAACAGGACTTAAGCTCGATCCCATGGGGCCGCGATTCGGCCCTGCAAAGTCAGTTACCGCTCTTCGTTTAATCGCTCCAATAGCACTCTAGCCTCAGGAGACGAAACGATTGACAGCAATTCGCGGCCAGACGGCGACAGGTCAAAGGCGAGTGGCAAAACCCTCAACCCCCAACAAGAGAGTCGTTGTTCCCTTCGAGGATAACCGGCTTCTTACCCAGCTTCTCGGCGAATTCGACAGCCATCTGGCGCTCATCGAGGATCGTCTCGGTATCGAGGCGCATGCGCATGGCAACGTCGTCGTCTTGAGTGGGTCGGAGATTTCCTGCGATATCGCGCGGGGCGTTCTCGAACAGCTTTACGATCGCGTCTCGAAGGGAGACCATGTGGGACCCGGAGATTTCGACGGTCTGATCCGCCACTCCCGGCAGCAGGATTCTCCCTCCGAGGGAGGCCAAGCGCAAATTGCGACGCGTCGGCGCGTCGTGAAGGCGCGAACGCAATCCCAGAGCACGTATATTCGTGCGCTCGAGAAAACCGATCTCGTGTTCGGGATAGGTCCGGCAGGTACCGGTAAAACCTATCTCGCCGTCGCGTTTGCCGCGCAATGCCTCGAGCGCGGTCTCGTCGAGCGGATCATTCTTTCGCGTCCTGCGGTCGAGGCCGGCGAACGGCTCGGCTTCCTGCCGGGTGACATGCGCGAGAAAGTCGATCCCTATCTGCGACCGCTTTACGACGCGCTGTACGATGTGCTGCCGCCGGAGAAAGTCGAGCGGGATCTCGAGCAGGGCGTGATCGAAATTGCGCCTCTCGCGTTCATGCGCGGACGGACGCTCGCCAATGCGTTCGTCATTCTCGACGAAGCGCAGAATACGACGAGCATGCAGATGAAGATGTTTCTGACGCGTCTCGGTGAAGGCTCAAAGATGGTCATCACGGGAGACCCCTCCCAGATCGACCTTCCGCCGGGCATGACTTCGGGCCTCGAAGAAGCGGTGCGGCTGTTGGGCGATGTGCCCGACATCACGGCAGTGCGCTTCACGAATTCCGACGTCGTGCGGCGCGATCTCGTTGCGAAGATCGTGGAAGCCTACGATCGCGCAGGGCCGAGGAAGTCCTGAGATGCCTGACGAGCCGGACAGTCGAAGTCGTAGCGAGGGACGCCCTGAGGCGTCCCTCTGGCTCAGCCTCGACATCCTCCACGAAGCGGGAGACTGGTCGCGGATCGGTGATCGCGACGCTTTGATTTCGACTGCGGCGCGCGCGCTTGCAGCTCATCCCATCTTCGCCTCGAACACCGCCGCTGAGGCTTGCGTCGCGCTCAGCGACGACGCAACCGTGCGCGAACTCAACGCGCGGTTCCGGGGCAAGGACAAACCGACCAACGTGTTGTCGTTTCCCGCCCTTCAGGGTGGACCGCCCGAAGCGGCTGAGGACGGCGCGCTGGGCGATGTCATCCTGGCGCAGGAGACGGTCATGCGCGAGGCGGATGAGCAAGGCGTATCGCCGGCGCATCATCTGCAACACCTCGTCGTGCATGGCTTGCTTCACCTTCTCGGGTTCGATCACGAAACCGATGCCGAGGCCCAGGAGATGGAGGGGCTCGAGGTGGAGATTCTCGCCTCGCTCGGGATCGCTAATCCCTACGCCGTGGACGAAACGGCTCTGTAACGCTCATGACCAGTGACGATGATCAAATGGACGATGTAACGCTTGCCAACGAGCGCCCGACAATGCGCGAGAGCGCAAGTGGGTGGCTCGCGCATCTGTGGACCCGGCTCGGCCTCGCGGAGCAGCCGACGCTGCGCGACAAGCTCGAAGTGCTGCTCAAGGAAGAGGCGAAAGCGACCGGCGGGTTTTCGCCGGAAGAGCGCAAAATGCTGTCGGGCCTGCTGCGTTTCGGGGCTTCGCGCGTGGATGAAATCATGGTGCCCAGGGCGGACATCATCGCGATCGAGGAGATGGAGCCTCTCGGCGAGCTCGTGAGGTTGTTCGAGGAAGCCGGCGTCTCGCGCATTCCGATCTATCACGAGACGCTCGACGATCCGCGCGGCATGCTGCACATCAAGGACCTGTTCCGGTGGATTTCGGCCGAGGTCGCGGGGCGCGCTCTGAGAGAGCCCAGCAAGCAGCGCCCAGGATATTTTGAGGCTGCCACCAAGCCTGAAGCCGACAAGCCTGGCGGATCGGGCGTGAAGCCGGATCTCAGCCGTATCGATCTCACCCGGCCGATCGCGGTTCTGAAACTTCGCAAGCCGGTGCTCTACGTGCCGCCGTCGATGCCCGCCATGAACCTTCTGGTGCGGATGCAGGCGACGCACATCCACATGGCGCTGATCGTCGACGAGTACGGCGGTACCGACGGCCTCGTGACCATCGAGGATCTCGTCGAGCAGATCGTGGGGGACATCGAGGACGAGCATGACGAGGAAGAGGCGGACCTGATCGCGGTCGATCCGAAGCTCGGTCTCGTTGCCTCGGGCCGTGCGCCGGTCAAGGATCTCGAAACCCGGCTCGGCCTGAAGCTGCTCAAGCCCGAGGAGGAGGCCGACATCGATACGCTCGGCGGGCTTGTGTTCGCGATCGTCGGACGCGTGCCGGCGCGTGGTGAGTTGATCCGGCACAGCTCTGGCGTGGAGTTCGAGGTGCTCGATGCCGATCCGCGCCGCGTGAAGCGACTCAAGATTCATCTGCCGCGCTCCCAGCAGGCCGATAGCGGCGAACCAGGCTAACGCATGAGCGCGCGGGACCGGCTTGGCGAGTGCTGCCATGCGATCAGGACCGCGCGCGGATGGCGGCGGGGGGGTATCGCGTTCGTGGCCGGCGCGGTTGCGAATCTTGCAATGGCGCCGTTCTTCATCGCACCCATTCTGTTTTTATCGTTGCCGGTGCTGGTGTGGCTCATCGACGATGCGGTCCGGAAGCCCGGCGGTGCGCGGGCGGTGGCGATGTGTGCGGCCGGCGCCGGGTGGTGGTTCGGCTTCGGCTATTTCCTGTTCGGACTGTTTTGGATCGGCGAAGCGTTTCTGGTCGAGGCGGACAAGTTCGGCTGGCTACTGCCGTTCGCGGTGACGCTGATGCCGGCCGGGCTCGCGCTGTTCTGGGCGGCCGCGGCGGCGGTTGCGGCGCTGCTGTGGCGTTCTGGCGTGCTGCGGCTCCTCGTGCTGGCTCTCGCGCTTGCGGGTGCGGAGTGGCTTCGCGGTCATATCTTGACGGGATTTCCCTGGAACGTGCTCGGCTACGTGCTCACCTGGCCGGTGGTTCTCATGCAGAGCGCAGGTCTGCTTGGCATATACGGGCTTACGCTCATCGCTGTTCCGATGTTCGCGGCGCCGTTGGTGCTCGCGGCGGATGCGCCGGCGGGCGCCTTGCGGCGGCGCGCTGGGGGCTTCGCGCTTCTGATCACCGGCGTGCCGTTGCTGCTGCTCTCGGGGTATGGCGCCATCAGACTCGCGACCGCGCCGGACGGCGTGATCGATGGCGTGAAAATACGCATCGTTCAGCCCAGCATTCCACAGCGCGAGAAGTGGATGCCGGAAAAGCAGGGCGCGATTTTCCAGGAGCATCTGGCGCTCTCGAAGCGGGATGCGTCCGGTGTCGCGGACGATCTCGCCGGGATCACGCACGTGGTGTGGCCGGAGGCGGCGATGCCGTTCCTGCCGCTCGAACATCCGGAGGCGTTGGAGGCGATTGGCGCCTTGCTGCCGGATACGACGATGCTGCTCACGGGTGCGCTGAGGCGCGAGACGGATGCTGCGCGCGGGGACGCTAGCGACGCCGATCTGCGGCCGGTCCGCGCTTACAACAGCCTGATGGTGTTCGACGGCAGCGGGGCTCTGCACAGCGTCTACGACAAAACACACCTGGTTCCGTTCGGCGAATATCTGCCCTGGCAATCCACTCTTGAAGCGATCGGTCTCGAGCAGCTGACGCGTCTGCGCGGAGGGTTCTCGGAGGGCATTACGCCGCGTCCGACACTCGCGCTTCCGGGGCTTCCGCCGGTCGGTGGGCTCATCTGTTACGAAGCGATTTTCCCGGGTATTGGGGCTGCAAGCCGCGAGCGGCCAGGGGTGCTGATCAATGTCACCAACGACGGATGGTTCGGGAACACGACCGGTCCGAGGCAGCATTTCCATCAAGCTCGCGTTCGAGCAGTAGAAGAAGGGCTGACCTTGGTCAGAGCTGCAAACAACGGAATTTCAGCAGTAATCGATGGAAATGGCCGAGTTGTAGTTATGCTGGGCATGAATGTAAAAGGAAGTACAGATTCTTCTGTGCCTGTTCAACGCTCGACGCCTCTCTACGCAGTTTTTGGCGATAGCGTTTTTCTTCTCGCAGCTCTGATGATCGCTGTTATACTTGTTTTTGTTAGTAGAACTCGTGGCGTCGACTCTTATGTCTGATGTTCAGCATCCGAAGTTTTGATAGACGTCATTTCAAATTGCCCCTCGATTGACTCAAGATTGCTTTATCAGAAATATTCAACCAAAGATGCCGAGGGCAAAAATCTTTCATGTTGGTCAATATTGATCCAGCAGTTCGATTTGGGCGTTTGCATTCCGGCACGATCACGCAGGGTACGGAGCACAGACTGATGTCCAAGGAAGAAGCGATCGACGAAGACGTCGATATCGAACGCAGTTCGCGAAAGCCGAATCCGATCGATGCTCACGTCGGCACGCGGGTGCGTTTGCGCCGAATGTTGCTCGGCATGAGCCAGGAAAAACTCGGCGAACACCTTGGACTGACTTTCCAGCAGGTTCAGAAGTACGAAAAGGGCGTCAATCGCATCGGGGCCAGCCGGCTTTTCGATTTGTCGCGGGTGCTCGGGGTGCCTGTTCAATTTTTTTATGACGAAGCCCCATCGGAACTCGTCGACGCTTCGCTCGCGCCCGGGTTTTCTGAACGGCCTGCCGAAAGCTATGTGATCGAGTTTCTTTCGACGCGCGAAGGTCTTGAGCTGAACAAAGCGTTCGTGAAAATCACGGATCCGAGGGTGCGTCGGTCGATTGTCGAGCTGGTGCGCTCGCTCGGCGGGGAAGACGGGCTCGACTAGGGCCGGCCCGTCGCGTTCTGCTTGGCGGTCTCCAATGGCCGGTCCCGGCTGCGGGGCATCCTCTTCCCGAAGGCTTCGGCATCCCCTGGTGCCGAGGCGTCGCACTTGACCGCACTCCGCAAAACCGGCAAGACACCCGCGCATTCTCTGGGGCGGTTTGCGTTCCAGGTTCTATGTTTGTCACATTTTTTACGATGCAGATGTGCTTGCTTCGTTGGAAAATGTGATTGCGTCGTTGGAAAGTGTTCCGGCCGCAGCGCGAGATCAAGGGGATCAGGGTGGCACGCCAGTCGTTTCTATTTACGAGCGAATCCGTTTCCGAAGGACATCCGGATAAGGTTTGTGACCGGATTTCCGACGAGATCGTCGACCTGTTCTATCGCGAGGGCGCCAACGCAGGCGTCGATCCTTGGATCATCCGCGCCGCTTGCGAGACGCTGGCTACGACCAATCAGGTCGTCATCGCCGGCGAGACGCGCGGCCCCGAGACAGTGACGAAAGACTGGATCGCCCACACCGCCCGTATGGCTATTCGCGATATCGGCTACGAGCAGGACGGGTTCCACTGGGACAAGGCCGACATCAAGGTTCTGCTGCATCCGCAGTCGGCGGACATCGCGCAGGGTGTCGACGCTCAGCAGCCGACCAACCAGGAAGAAGGCGCGGGCGACCAGGGCATCATGTTCGGCTACGCCTGCCGCGAGACGCCTGAGCTCATGCCGGCGCCGATCTACTACAGCCACAAGATCCTCGAAGACCTGGCGAAGGCCCGCAAGGCCAAGAGCGGAGACGCGGCCAAGCTCGGCCCCGACTCCAAGAGCCAGGTTACGGTGCGTTACGAAGGCGGCAAGCCGGTTGGCGTCACGCAGATCGTCGTCTCGCACCAGCACGTCGTCGAAGACCTGTCCTCGCGTCAGGTGCGCGAAATCATCGAGCCGTACGTCAAGGCCGCGCTGCCAGACGGCTGGATCAGCAAAGATACGGTCTGGCACATCAACCCGACCGGCAAATTCTTCATCGGCGGTCCGGACGGAGACAGCGGTCTCACGGGGCGCAAGATCATCGTCGATACCTATGGTGGCGCGGCTCCGCATGGCGGCGGCGCGTTCTCGGGCAAGGATTCCACCAAGGTTGATCGCTCGGCAGCCTATGCCGCACGCTATCTCGCCAAGAACGTCGTGGCGGCCGGACTTGCGGATCGTTGCACCATCCAGCTGTCCTACGCGATCGGCGTAGCGCGTCCGCTGTCGATCTATGTCGATACGCACGGCACGGGCAAGGTCGAGGAGGCCGCGATCGAGACGGCGCTGGCCAAGTCCATGGACCTGACGCCGCGCGGTATCCGCAGCCATCTGGACCTCAACAAGCCGATCTTCGCGCGGACGGCTGCTTATGGTCACTTCGGGCGTAAGCCTGACAATGACGGCGGCTTCTCCTGGGAGAAAGACGATCTGGCCGAGACGATCAAGAAGGCCGTCTAGGCTTTCATTGTGCGCATGGGTTACGGGCGGCCGCATTCGTTGCGGCCGTTTGTTTTGAGGATGGGCCCAAGTTTGGACAGGGATGAAGCCAGGAGCGCGCATTCGGCGGAGCTGAGGTCGTTCGGCCGCAGGCGAGGGCGCAAGCTCAGCCCGCGGCAGTCGCACCTTTTCACCGAGCTTTTGCCGCGTCTGACGTTCGACCTGGCGGAGCCTGCCCCCAAGGCGCTTGAAGCCGCGTTTGTGTCCCCTGTCACCGACGTGTGGCTTGAGATTGGCTTCGGCGGTGCGGAGCATCTCATCTGGCAGGCGCGTCACCACCCCGATAGCGGGCTCATCGGCTGCGAGCCGTTCGAGGATGGCGTGGTCAAGGCGCTGACGGCGATCGACGAGGGCGCGCTGGGCAACCTGCGTCTTTGGGCGGACGACGTGCGGCCGCTGCTCAGGTGGCTGCCCGAGGCGTCCATCTCCCGCGTGTTCATGCTGTTTCCCGATCCGTGGCCGAAGAAGCGCCATCACAAGCGGCGTCTGTTTTCACCGGAGCTCTTGCGTCTGCTTGCCCGCGTGATGAAACCAGGGGCGGAGCTCAGGCTCGCGACCGACATCGGCGACTATGCGCGGACCTCGCTGATGGCGGTGTCGCAAGTTCCGGAATTTCGTTGGACGGCCGAGAGCCCACAAGACTGGCGCCAGCGGCTCGAAGATTGGCCGGGTACGCGCTACGAAGCCAAGGCGGGGCGGGAAGGGCGTCGCTGCTATTTCTTCCGATTTCTCCGCGTGTGATTCCAAGTATTGCCCAAGGTTTTCTTAAGGGATTAAGCAGGTTGCAGGGCGCTTGCCTACTGAAGTGCCGTTTCCATTGTTGTGGGCGCCATTTAAAATCCCTTGCATAACAATGTGTTGTTTCCTTTTTCTCGGTTTTCCAGGACTAGGTTTGGCAGCATCGACATCTCGGAAACGCCCTTGCGTGGGGTGTCATAGTCACGTATTATTCGCTTGCTCATGATCATCTCAACTTTGAGAGTGGGCCCCTCAAGGGTCCGCTCTTTTTGTTTTGGCAGCCCCCGTTGCCGCGGCGGCCGGAATTCACTAGGTATGCACAGTTCGAACGAGGTCGCATCGAGCGATCGTTTCATCCAAGAGACCGGTCTTGCGTCGGATCTCGCAGCGCTTGTCGAGCCGGTGCTCGTCAGCCTCGGGTTCCGTCTTGTGCGCATCGAGGTTTCCGGAAGAGACGGTAAAACCGTGCAGATCATGGCCGAGCGGCCGGACGGCTCGATCACGATCGACGATTGCGAGGCGATTTCGCGGGCGGTTTCGCCGCTGCTCGACGTGCAGGATATCGTCAGCGACGCCTATCGGCTCGAGATCTCGTCGCCCGGGATCGATCGCCCGCTGGTGCGGCCGTCCGATTTCGTGGACTGGGCGGGCTCGGAAGCCAAGATCGAGCTCAATGCGCCGATCGACGGACGGAAGCGTTTTCGCGGACGGATCGAAGGGTTCGAGAACGGCGAGGCGCTGATCGAGGTCGATCTCGGCGAGGAAGGCCTCAAAGTGATCGGGCTTGCGGTCGAGCTTATTGCAAGCGCCCGGTTGGTGCTGACGGACGAACTCATTCGTGAAGCCCTGAGCCGGGCCAAGGCCCAGGGTAAAGGACAACTCGGAGACGGCGCAGAAGCCGATCCGGACGATTTAAAGACCGACGACGTGGAGGGTCTCTAATATGGCAGGCGTTGCAGGCATTAGCGCCAACAGGCTCGAGCTTCTGCAGATTGCGGAAGCTGTCGCCCGTGAAAAGACGATCGATCGGAAGATCGTGATCCAGGCCATGGAAGACGCCATCCAGAAGGCCGCCAAATCGCGCTACGGCGCGGAAAACGACATTCGCTGCGAGATCGACCCGAAAACCGGCGAAACGCGTCTTTCGCGCGTGCTGGCTGTGGTCGAGGATGTCGAGAACGAAGCGACGCAGATCACGCTCGCTGACGCAAAGCGCCGCAACCCGGAAGCCAAGCTCGGTGATCTCATCGCGGAAAGCCTGCCGCCACTCGATTTCGGTCGCGTCGCCGCGCAGAACGCCAAGCAAGTGATCGTCCAGAAGGTTCGTGAAGCCGAGCGCGACCGGCAATTCGGTGAATACAAGGACCGCATCGGCGAGATCGTGAACGGCACCGTCAAGCGCGCCGAGTACGGCAACGTGATCGTCGACCTCGGACGTGCGGAAGGTATCATTCGTCGCGACGAGATGATCCCGCGCGAGAACGTGCGCTACGGCGATCGCATTCGCGCCTACATCTACGACGTGCGCCGCGAGCAGCGCGGCCCGCAGATCTTCCTGTCGCGCGCACGGCCCGAATTCATGTCGAAGCTGTTTGCGCAGGAAGTGCCGGAAATCTACGACGGCACCGTCGAGATCAAGTCGGTTGCGCGTGATCCGGGCTCGCGCGCCAAGATCGCGGTCATCAGCCGCGACAGCTCGATCGATCCTGTGGGTGCTTGCGTCGGTATGCGCGGTGCGCGCGTGCAGGCGGTCGTCAACGAGCTGCAGGGTGAGAAGGTCGACATCATCCAGTGGAACCCGGATGCGGCGAGCTTCATCGTCAACGCGCTGGCGCCGGCTGAGGTGTCCAAGGTCGTGCTTGACGAAGACACCAACCGCATCGAGGTCGTGGTGCCGGAGAGCCAGCTGTCGCTTGCGATCGGCCGCCGCGGCCAGAACGTGCGCCTCGCTTCGCAGCTCACGGGCTGGGACATCGACATCCTGACCGAGCAGGAAGAGAGCGAGCGGCGCCAGAAGGAATTCGCCGAGCGTTCGCAGGCCTTCATGGATGCACTCGACGTCGACGAGGTGATCGCGCAGCTGCTCGTGACCGAAGGCTTCGCCTCGGTCGAGGAAGTGGCCTACGTGGATCTCGCGGAAATCGCTCACATCGAGGGCTTCGACGAGAACACGGCGGGTGAGATTCAGACGCGTGCTCGCGAGTATCTTGAAAAGCAGGAAGCCGAGCGCGATGCGCGCCGCCGCGAGCTTGGCGTTTCCGACGACCTCGGCAAGGTCGAGGGCGTCACGTCGGCCATGCTGGTGGCTTTCGGCGAAAATGGCATCAAGACGCTCGAGGATCTTGCCGATTGCGCCACCGACGATCTCATCGGTTGGACCGAGCGTTCGAAGGAAAAGGATGTCGAGCCTGTCCGTCACAAGGGCGTGCTCGATGGGTTCGAGGTCGATCGCAAGGACGCCGAGGGCCTGATCCTGGCTGCGCGCATTCTTGCCGGCTGGATCTCGGCTGACGAAACCGTGGAAGAAGACGCCGGCGCAGACGAAGAAGGTTCGGACGCATCCGAACCGGCTTCGGAAGCTTAAGGCCGTGCTACGCCGCGGACCAGAACTGGAGGACTTTGGGCATTGGCTGACCGCCGTCGCCAGCACGATGACGCCGAGCCTGCCATCAGCGATGATGGCGGGACGCAGCGTCTGTGTGCCGCAACGCGGGAAGCGCTCAACCCCGACGAGCTGATCCGTTTCGTTGCCGACCCCGCGGGCGAGATCGTTCCGGATCTCGCGCGGCGGCTGCCCGGGCGGGGTGTCTGGATCAAGGCGTCGAAGCCGGTCGTCGAGCGGGCCATCAAGGCCAACGTGTTTGCCAAGAGCCTGAAACGGAATGTCCGCGCTGCTCCGGAGCTGCCGGATCGGCTCGATCAGCTTATGGAAAAGCGCGTGATCGAAGCCCTGGCGCTCGCCAATAAGGCGGGGCTGGTGACGGGTGGTTTTCAGCAGGTCGACGAATTGATCGAAAGTGGCGGCGTCACGGTGCTGGTCCAGGCCGCCGATGCCGCAGACGGAGGGCGGGACAGGCTTGCCCGCAAATTTGCTGCGGTTGCTGCCGCCAGAGGCCGAAATGCACCTTTGGTAACCAGTCTATCGACAGAACAAATGAGCTTGGCCATGGGGCGGTCAAATGTGGTACATGCTGCCCTCATACATGGCGGAGCCGCCGAGCGGTTTTTATACGAGGCCGAGCGGCTCAAGCGCTACCGGTCCGGCATCGGTGCATCCGATGAGCCGGAAAATGCCCCAGATTTAGAGGTTTGAACGGATATCGAATGAGCGAAACCAAGGACAATGCCGACAAGACGCTGGGTGGCGGCCGCAAACCGCTGTCGCTGCAGCGTACCGTTGAGTCGGGCCACGTCCGTCAGAGCTTCAGCCATGGACGCTCGAAGTCGGTAGTTGTGGAAAAGAAGAAGACGCGCAAGCTCGCGACCCCCGGTGGGCCGGGCGATGTTGCGCCGGCTGCTGCTCCGCCTGCGCCTACGGTCGAAGCGAAGGTGGCGCCCAAGCCGCCGGTTCGGACTGAGACGCGTGGGGATGCCGGCAAGGCGGATCTGCTTCGGCCCGAAGAGCGCGATGCCCGCGCCCGCGCCCTCGCAGAAGCTCGCAAGCAAGCCGTCGAGGATGCACAGCGCGCCGAGGAACAGCGCGTGGCCGATGCTGCGCGCGCCGCAGAGGCGCCTGAACCGGCTCCGTCTGCTCCGGCACCGTCCGCTGCTGCACCGGCAGCACCGGCTCCTGTTGCGGAGG
>VFQP010001464.1_pt1 | contig 31518 bp, 24 predicted proteins | sample 3512351 | NCBI WGS metagenome assembly VFQP01 (sample SAMN10412372, study PRJNA504923) | tailings metagenome | isolation source: Relicate 1 Philex TSF1 revegetated site | place: Philippines: Tuba, Benguet | collected 2017-08-29
CGGCCTCGCCCGCGATCTCGAAGCCGCATTCCGCAAACTGTGGAAAGACTGGTGCGAAGGGCAGCGGAAGCAGGACGAGCAGGATATTCGCGCCACGTTCGAGCAGGCGATCGCATGCTTCCAGACCGGTGCCCATGCGCGCGCGATCGTGTTGTCCGAATTGGTGCTGGCTGCAAAGCCCGATGACGCAGAAGCCCGCCATCTTCGTGGCGTCGCCGCATACAAGCTCGGGCGCCTGCCGGAGGCCGTTGCAGATCTGACCGAAGCCATCCGCCTGAAACCGGATCGTGCGGACTTCCGGTGGAACATCACGCCGATGCTTCGCGGCATGGGGCGTCTCCCGGAAGCGGAGATACAAGGCAAGGAGGCGGTCCGCCTCGCACCCAAATCTCCAGAGGCCCATAATAATCTGGCGACGGTCTACAAGGACATGGGACGCGCGGCCGAAGCGGAAGCGCATCTTCGCCATGCGCTCAACATCAATCCCGCCTACGCGGACGCCTGGTCGAACCTGTCCTGGACGCTCTCGCTGGCGGGCCATTCCCGGGAGGCCGAAGCAGCAGCGCGCCGCGCGTTCGAGATCAATCCCCGCAGCGCCAACGCGATGAACAACATCGGCACCGCCCTGATGCATCAGGACCGGTTGCCCGAAGCCGCCGACTGCTTCAAGCAGGCAGTTGCGCTGCAGCCCGATTTCGCGATAGCGCATTCGAACTACCTGTTTTGCCTGAACTACCGGACTGACCTTTCGTCCGAAGCCATCTTCGAGGCCTACAAGGACTGGGACCGGGCGCACGCAGCGGCGCTGCTGCCGGCAAATCCGGCTTACCTCGGATCGCGCGACCCGGATCGGCCACTGCGCATCGGCTATGTCTCGCCGGACTTCCGCTACCATGCCGTCAGCTTCTTCATCGAGTCGCTGCTCGCCGCGCATGACCGGTCCCGTTACGAAGTCACCTGCTACGCCGAGGTCGCGAATCCGGACGCAGTAACCGAACGCTTCAAAAGGCACGCATCGCGCTGGCGCTCGACAATGGGGCTGTCTGACGCGGAGGTGGCAAACCTCATTCACGGTGACGGCATCGACGTCCTCGTTGACCTGGCTGGTCACACCTCGGGCAATCGCCTGCTCGCCTTCGCGCGGAAGCCCGCGCCCGTTCAGGTGGCGCACATGGTCGGATCCGGCACAACGACGGGCCTGTCGGCCATCGATGCGTTCCTGATCAACGATGCCCTCTGCCCCCCTGGCGCCGAGCGCTACTTCTCCGAACGGCCGATCCGGCTTTCGCGCATGCCGCACGTCTATGTGCCGCCGGAAGGAATGCCTGAAGTCGCGCCGCTCCCCGCTCTCAAGAACGGATTCGTGACGTTTGGCTGCTTTAGCCGTCCGGCCCGCATCAACGACGAGGTGGTCAAGGCGTGGGCGCGTATCCTGAAGTCCGTCCCCAATTCAAGGCTGGTGCTCAATAGCAAGCCCTTCCGCGAGGAGGAGAGCTGCATTGCTTGGCATGCCCGCTTTGCCGATCTTGGCATCGAGCCCGGCCGCGTGAAGCTCGTCTATACGTCGCCTCAACCGCGCACATGGGACGCTTACGGCACGATCGACATCGCACTCGATCCGTTCCCGCACAACGCCGGCACGACAACGATCGAAGCCCTTTGGCTCGGCGTTCCTGTCGTGTCGATGACGGCACGCCCGCCGGTCGGCCGCTTCGGCGCTTCGATCCTCGGCAGCGTGGGCATGGAGGATTGGGTCACGCATGACGTCGATTCATATGTAGCTCGCGCCGCGACGGCAGCTAGCAACATTGGTGCGCTGGCGCGTCTCCGCGAAAGTCTCCGCGAAAAGTTCAAGGCATCGCCGATCGGGTGCGATAGCGAAGGCCTCGCGCGCGAAGTCGAGTCGGCATACCGAACACTGTGGCAAGAGTACTGCGCTCGGCCCGCGCTGCGCAAATAAACGGCCAACTGCAAGCCTCGGATAAGGCACCTGCCTTAGCCCTAGTTCTATCGACGCACATGGTGAGTCTGATACCTAACTCCGAACGAAAAGAAGTGGGGCGCGGCGGGTGACGGCATATCTCGACGAAATATCAGTACCCGCCCCAAAGCGTCGCGATATCCTGACGCGCCGCGAAAGAGACTGTCTGGTCTTGAGCGGGCGCGGTCACTCCGAAAAGGAAGTCGCCCAGCAGCTCGACATCAGCCCGAACACGGTTCGGGTTCATATCGAGAACATCAAGCGCAAGCTCGGCGCGGCCAACAAGAGCCACGCGCTCATCCTCTCGCTTCTCTCAGGCGAGACTGAACTCAGCGATTTCGACGATCAGGACGGCCCTGGACCTCAGTAACGCAGAGGAGCCAGCCGGCTTGCCTCAGCAGCCGAGCGCCGAGCGTATCCGCATTCCGATCTGATCCAGCGGCAGCACTTCGTCAGCGCCGCCCGATTCTACCAGAGACCGCGGCATGCCGTAGACCACGCACGAAGCTTGGTCCTGCGAGATGTTGTAGCCGCCCATCTTGCGCAGCTTGGCAAATTCCTGCGCACCGTCTGCGCCCATACCCGTGAGCATGACGCCAAGCACGTTCTTGCCGAAGGCGCCTCTTGCACTTTCCGCCAGCACGTCGACGGATGGCTTGTACAAGCTTTCACCCTGGTCGGGACTGATCTTTATCTCGGTCGCGGTCACTCGGGTCTGCATGCCGCCTGGCGAGATGTAGACCGTGCCCTTGGCCAGGGCCATGCCGTCCTCGGCCTCGACGATCTTCGGTTTGCAGGTGTCGTTCAACCGCTGCGCAAGGGCCTTCGTGAAGTTAGGCGGCATGTGCTGGGCAATGACGACGGGAACCGGAAGGTTCTCGGGCAGCTGGGACAGCACGGTTTGCAAGGCTTGCGGCCCGCCGGTGCTCGATCCGACGATGCAGATCTTGGGCGTGAGCCGTGCGCCGGCGGCCGCCCGGGGCGGCGCCGTGGAGCGCACGGCCGCGCCGGGGCGCGCAGCCGAAAGGCGCGACTTCTGCGTCTTGGCTTCGACGGCGGCCAGAAGCTTTTCATGGATGCGGTCGACACCGCGGGATTTCGGAATGAAGTCGACGGCGCCAAGCGCCAGCGCTTCGAGCGTGATGGCCGCGCCTTGCTCCGTCCTTGCGCTCAGCATGATCACGGAAGACGTGCTCTGGCGCACGATCTCCTTCAGCGCATCGATGCCGTTCATGATCGGCATGTCGATGTCGAGCGTTACGACGTCGGGATTGAGAGCGAGCGTCTTCTCGACGGCATCCTTGCCGTTGACAGCGGTCCCGATGACTTTGAAGCGCGGGTCGGATTCGATTTTCGGCGGCAGCACACCGCGCATAAACGGAGAATCGTCCACGACCAGAACACGAATAAGAGGTGCGGACATACGCGTACTTTCCTCGCCACTATATTGGGCCGGAGGTGTGAGCCATGAGCTCGAACACACTACGGCCGGCAATCTCCCCGAATTGCATAGTTAATCCGAGAGAGGTTGCGATTCCGTTACGCGATCGTAACGAGGCGGCCCCCGTTCGCAACATCCCATTAATACTATCGCAAGCAATGTGCGCGCATACTTCAGGTATCGGCAGAGCTAGTGCGCGCGGTCTCGAGCGGACGTGATCGTTGCGAGCGAGATGGGTTGAAGGGGATAAGGGTTATGAGCGTGAATAACATGCCTGTACTCGTCGTCGACGATTACAGCACCATGGTTCGGATCATCAAAAAGCTTTTGAAGCAAATTGGTTTCGAGAACGTCGACGATGCTGCGAGCGGCGAAGCTGCACTCCAGAAGATCAAGGCCAAGGAATACGGCTTGATCATCTCCGACTGGAACATGGAACCGATGACGGGTTACGAGCTCCTGAAAGTCGTGCGCGCCGATGCAGCGATGAGCAAAACGCCCTTCATTCTCGTCACTGCGGAATCGAAGCAGGACAACATCAACGCCGCCAAGTCGGCTGGCGTCAGCGGCTACATCATCAAGCCCTTCAACGAGAAGGTCTTGAAGGAAAAGATCGACGCCGCGCTCGCGGCTCCCGTCGCAGCCTAAGCGGTTGCCACAGGCAGGATTAAAAAGCCCCGGGTCTCGAGCCCGGGGTTTTTGTTTGGCTTGAGCGTTCGATCGCAAACCTACATGTAGCCGCGCTGCATGAGGTCTTTCGTATGCAGCACATCCACCACCGTCTCGCCGTCGACGACGACGATGTTGGCGATGCGCCGTTCCTTCATGGTCGATACGGCGGTGCTCATGAGATCTTCCACGCTGACGGTAACCGGGCGCGTGGTCATGATGGCCTGAGCGGTCTTGCTGAACATGTCAGGCGAGAAGGCGCGCCGAAGGTCGCCTTCCGTGATGAGCCCGATGAGGCGATTGGTGCCCTCCTCGGTGACCACGACGCAGCCCCGCTGCCCCTCGGCGAGCCGGATGACGACGTGACCGAGCAGTTCCGTGGGACGCACTGTCGGAACCTCGTCTTTGAATTCCTCGGTGTAACTCCGCACGGAAGAGAGCAGGAGCCCGAGGCGGCCGCCGGGGTGCAGCTTGCCGAAGTCGGAATCGATGAAGGAACGCTGCTCCATCAGCAGCACGGCCAGCACGTGGCCGGCGGCCAGTGTGATGATAGCCGAGGAGGTCGGCGCCAGGTTATTCGGGCAGACTTCCTTCACCTTCGGCAGCTTGAGGCAGATGTCGGACTTCTGGGCAAGCCGGCTCGCCTCGTTGGAGGTCATGCAGATGACCTTGGCGCCGTTGGCGTTGCAGTAGTCGAGCACCGGAAAAAGCTCTTTGGTCATGCCCGAGTTGGAGATCGCGAGCACGACGTCCTGGCTCGCGATCATGCCAAGATCGCCGTGAGCGGCCTCAGCGGCATGGAGGAAGAAGGAAGGGGTGCCGGTCGAAGCGAATGTTGCGGCCAGCTTTGCGCCGATGTGCCCTGACTTGCCGACGCCCGTCACGACGAGGCGGCCTGCGCAAGCGTGGATGGCGGCAACCGCCTGGATCAGGTTTTCGTCGAAACTATCCCGCAGGAGAACGAGCGCTTCGATCTCCTGATCGACGATATTGCGGGCTCGATCGAGCGCCTCCGCTACATATTCAGATCGCATCTAGGACGCCTCTGTCAGGGAATTTCGGGCACGGACGCGAAAAAGGCTAATCACCATCGTCGTGGTGCCCTGTCAAGTTTGAGGGCGACCTGCGTGCCTCCTGCGGCGATTGGGGGCTAGGCCCCGTAAAAGCTGCGATACCATCCGACGAATTTTGCAATTCCAACGTCGAGTGACGTCGCGGGCCGATATCCGACATCCCGCTCCAGGTCGCTAACATCCGCCGCGGTCTCAGGTACGTCTCCCGGCTGCAAGGGCAGCATGATTTTTTTCGCCTCTCGTCCGAGCGCGCTCTCCAGCGCAGCGATCATAGCGAGGAGGTCGACGGGATTTGAGTTGCCGATGTTGTAAATGCGGTAGGGTCCATTGCTGGTGCCCGGATCCGGGGCGTTGCCATCCCAGTTGTGGTTCGGCGCCGCGACGTGCGCTGCCGTTCGCACGACACCTTCTACGACGTCATCGACATAGGTGAAATCGCGCCGCATATGGCCGTCGTTGTAGACCTCGATCGGCTCGCCCGCGAGGATGGCTTTAGTGAACTTGAACAGGGCCATGTCCGGCCTGCCCCACGGACCGTAAACCGTGAAGAAGCGCAGCCCGGTGCTGGGTAGCCCGTACAGATGACTGTAGCAGTGCGCCATCAGTTCGTTGGCTTTCTTGGTCGCCGCGTAAAGGCTGACGGGGTGATCGACATTCTGATGCACCGAGAACGGCATCAGAGTGTTCGCACCATAGACTGAGCTCGACGAGGCGTAGACCAAATGGCGCACGCCGTTGCGGCGGCATCCCTCAAGCACGTTACCGAACCCCACGAGATTGGCATCGACGTACGTTTCGGGACTTTCGAGGGAATAGCGGACGCCGGCCTGCGCGGCGAGGTGAATGACGATTTCGGATTTCGCATCGCTGAAGAGCCGGGCCGTCGCATCGCGGTCAGCGAGATCGAGTTTAAGAAACCTGAACCCTGGCCGGCCCTCGAGGCGCGCGAGGCGCGCGGCTTTGAGCGCGGGATCGTAGTATGAGTTCAAATTGTCGATCCCCAACACCTCGAGTCCCCGGTCGAGGAGCGCCTCGGCCACGTGGAACCCGATGAAGCCGGCGGCTCCGGTGAGCAGAATGGGGGACTTTGTGCGGAGGTCCAACGCTTCCTCTTAGTGACCAGATGAGATCGCGCTTCAGAATGACACGCATTTTAGGAGCCCGTTAGCATCTTGGTGAGACAAAGGATGCTCGGGGCACGGATTGGATGTGCGGGTCAGCGGGCATGAATAAATGTGTTCATAACATGGGGTCAACGGAACCCTTTGTTGGCCTGTGCAACCCCCCGCTGATAGCCTCGCCGTTTCAAAGGTATGAGTATGGCGAGTATCTCCGTAGAATGATGCGTTCCGATCGAGTGTCAGTCAGCCGAAGCGTGTTGTCCGGGCTTCGCTTTTCGGTTGCCGCGTTGGCAATCACCCTGTCACGCATTGTTCCTCTGGCGGAGAAATTCGCCACGATCATTCTATCGGTCGCCCGGACGTCACGTCGGGCTAGTGGCCACGCTTCCGTGGTGACTGCCGATGTTTGACACCACCGTGACCCTCACGAAGGCCCGCGATTCCAAAGCGCTCCTGTGGGGCCTTTACTTATCCATTTTCGCGCTGCTGTCGGCGATCTACGTGCTCCACATCTCGAGCGCGTGGAAATACATGGGCTTCAGCTATGAGCCGAGCGCCGAGAATGGCATCGTCTCGGCGCTGGTCCTTTCTGCGTTCGTGGCTGTCACACCGGTCCGCAACGATCCGCGATCGTTCTTCCTCAACCTGGCGCTCACCATCTATCTGGTGCCGTCCTTGGTGCTTTTCACTTTCGCGGGCAAGCCGCTGTCGTCGGCACTGATCGTTTGGGGTGCGCTCGCCATCGTTTATGCGGTCAGTGCGATCCAACTGCCGCGACTGCGTCTGGCGCGGATCGATACGCGGCTCTTTACGATCTCGATCGGGATCGGTACTGCTCTCTTGATGGCGGCCTTCTTGTTTTTTGGAGCAACCGAAAACTTCAACCTCGATATCCGCAAGGTTTACGAGTTTCGCCAGGCTGCTGCCCATGCGCTCCCCGCGACGTTCGGCTATGTCGTGCCGATATTCACGAAGATCTTGATCCCGATGGCCATCGTGTTCGCGCTCTATCATCGCGCGTATTGGGCCGCGTTGATCTTTTTCGGTGCCGCTGTGGCCGTATTCGGCTTCACCAGCCACAAGAGCGTCCTGTTGTCGGCGGCGCTGCCGGCCGCGCTCTACCTGCTCTTGTCCGTGACGCAGCGCTATTCGTTCGTGTTGATCGCGCTGTTCCTGATCCTGTTGCTGGCAGCGGCCGATGCGCTCATGTGGATGACGACTGAAACCAGGAATGGCGTCTGGGGCTGGTTCTCTTCGATCCTCGTCCGCCGCGGGCTTTTGGTTCCGTCGCTTCTCGACTACAACTACATCGAGTTCTTCTCCGGGAACTCTCAGTACTACTGGGCGCACTCGAAAATCACGCTAGGCTTGGTGACGAGCCCGTACGATGTGACGCCGCCGCGCCTGATCGGCGCCGAATTTTTCGACGCGCCGAAGATGTCCGCAAACACGGGCTTCATTGGCAGCGGTTTCGCCCAGGCGGGAATGATAGGCACTGCGCTTTACGCTTTGGGCGCAGGGCTTGTGATCGCCATTCTGCAAGCATTCGGGCGCAAGTTGGGCCTGCCGCTGGTAGCGGCCTTCATGGCCTATCCTGTCGCGACAATGGTCACGTCAACCGATTTCCTGACGCTCTTCATGACGCATGGCCTTCTTGCATCGTTTGTCATTCTCGCTTCGATCAATGTCCCGCCCCGTGGCAAGGGCCTGTTCGTCATGCCGGTGCCGCGCGTTGTCCGGCCGATCTTGATCTTTCCGCGCGGCGATAACGGCCTCTACTCGCCGGCCACCTGAGGCCCGCGCTGACGCGTCTCAAACGGCTTCTGCGGGAAGGTCGGCGGGTGCCGCGCGCCTCGAAAGGTAAGCGGCCGCGCAGACGGCCAGCGCGACTGCCGCGGCGGCGATGCTGAACTGAAACCAACTCTGCCACATTCCGTAAGTCGGCCCGATCAGGACCGCTGTCATCGCAAAATGAGTAAGAAGGAACGGCTGCACCTGCGTGGCGCTGGACTTGATACCCCGCAATATTGCAAGTCCCATCCAGCCGAATAGGAATGCGCCGATCAGCCCGAGTTCGTACCACACCTGAAGATAGACGCAGTGCGGATGATCGCGCGTTTCCGGGCGCACCAGCAGATCCTTGGCCCAGGTCGGTTCGTTCTTGATGTGCGCCGCGTGGATGAAGCGCGTCGAGTATGTTCCGACACCGAGAACGGGATTTTCCAGCACGCGCTTCGCGGTGTAGTCCCAGATGATGATGCGCGCCCGGGCGGACGTGAAGAGGTCAGGCGATTTGTGCAGGCCCGAAGCGAACAACGCCAACGCGATCGGGACGATCAGCACGAGCACGAGCACGAATACGGCAGCAAGCACCTGCCGTGTGAAGTCGCGAAAATAATAGGCGACCGGCAAAGTGACGAAGATAAGCAGCACCGCGAGCTGCGCGGTCTGGGATCGGGATGACGAGAGCACGATGAGACCGAAGGCCGCGATTGCGGCGAGGCTGAGAACCCTTGCGCTGCCCCTGGTCGTCGCAAGCGCGGCAAGAAGCGCAGGGCAGAGGAACAGCGCGAATTCGAACGAAACGCGCGTCATGTGCGCTCCGGACATGCGGATAGCCACGCCGTCCCGCAGCGTCACGTGCTTACTCATTCCGCGATCCAGGAATGGGAAATGGGTGAGGATGATTCGGCTCAATTCCTCGTGCGAGATTGTTTCGATCGCGGTGTAGGCCCCTCCCACCAGAAAGCCGATGAGGACGCCCTGCGCGAGTTGGTGAGCAGCTTCGCCCGTGAGGTGTTGCGCCTCGCTGATGAGCACGATGCTCGTCAGCATGACTAATGCGAGGATAAGCCCCTTTTGAAGTCCCTGACCTGGATCGGAGGCCCAAAGGCACGCGATCAAAATCCAAGCCAGAAACGCGCTTACGGAAAGCACAATCGGATTGCGTCGGGAAAAATAAGCAACGATCCGCCGCCCGCTTTCGGGATCGGTCCAGCTACGGAGAATAAGGAGGCCGAGCACGCCGATGAAAACGACGAGCACTCCGATGCGGGGCACCATCATGCACATTGCCACGGCGACTGCGCAGACGATACGAAGCATGAAGCCTCCGATAATCATCGAGAACAGAGGGCCGCGGCAACACGTCGACGGCTGAGAAGATCGAAATGCAGAAGGCTTGCCGAAAACTGCAAGCGGCCACCGGTTTTGACGAGAGACTTGAAGTAGGGATGAAATGCCTGTGGTGTCGGCGAAATCGAATTTGCCGCCCATCCGGCGGACGGTAATGAAAGGTTCAGAAAACCGATGCGCGATGTACGGCGCAGGGCAGTCCGCTTGGCGGCTGCATAATCAAACTGCAAAAATTGAGTCATCGACCGCAGCGCTCCCGACGCGCGTTCCTTCGCTTACCTAGCCGATCCGGGTGGGCTGTCAAGGCATGCCTGACAAACAAAGTCGGCCCCGCCGCGTTCCCAGTGTGGCATCCGCCAAACAATGTTTGGTACTTCGAAATCGCATCTCCCAAGCGCACGGACGACCCAAAATACCTAAGTAAGTGACGAGTTCTAAGCGTTGGCGGCGGCAAGCGCAGCGACTACGCGGTCCATGTCCGACGCCGCCAGATCCGGCCCCATGGGCAAGCTCATGACGTGCTGGGCAGCCCATTCTGAGATCGGTGTTTCATGGCCTGCGGCAAGATCCTGGTAGGCCGGTTGCTTGTTCAAAGGCACGGGATAGTGAACAGCGGTCGGAATGCCGGCTTCCAGCAGCTTCGCCTGCACGTCCTCGCGGCGCGGAACGAGCACCGTGTACTGCGCATAGACGCTCGTTCGGCCGGGCTTGAGTCCGAGCGTACGAACACCGGCGAGCGGCTGTCCGACATCGCGCGCTTCGACCGTCTTCGCGCCACTGACGCGAGCGTGGATCAACTCTGTGTAGCGCGCGCCGATCTGCCCGCGCTTGGATACTTCCTCGGCGAAGCGTGGCCATTTGGCCAGAACGATCGCGCATTGCAGCGTATCCATGCGCCCCCCGACGCCGATGCGCGTGTGGACGTATCGTTTGCTCTGCCCGTGAATGCGAATCTCGCGAGCGGCACGCGCGAGATCGTCGTCATTGGTGAAGAGCGCGCCGCCGTCGCCGTAGCAGCCGAGCGGCTTCGACGGAAAAAAGCTGGTGCAGCCGAATGTCGAGAGGCCGCAGCTCTGGCGCCCATTCAACGTCGCTCCGAAGCTCTGGGCTCCATCCTCGATGACGGGAATGTTGCCGTGGCGCGCCGCGATGTCGTTGATCTCGTCGAGGTCCGCCACCTGGCCGTAGAGGCTGACCGGAATGATGGCCTTCGTGCGCGCGGTTATCATCGCTTCCAGCGCCGGTGCGTCGATATTCATTGTACCGGGCTCGACGTCCACAAACACCGGCTTTGCCCCAAGGAGTGCGATGACCTCCACCGTCGCGACGAACGTGAAAGGGGTCGTGATGACCTCGTCACCGGCTCCCACGCCAAGTGCCATCAGCGCGATAAGGAGCGCCTCCGTACCGCTGGCGACGGAGATGCAATGTTTCGCACCCGTGTGGCTGGCGAGCACGCCCTCGAGCTCGGCGACCTCAGGTCCCATGATATATTGACCGTGAGCAAGAACGGCTGCGATGCGCCGGTCCAGCTCAGGCTTGATGGCGGCCTGCTGTGTCTTGAGGTCGATGAACTGCATTCTCGTCGCTTTCCTGCGGTCTAAGCCGGAACCGGCCGGCAAACGCCGTCCTGCAACACGTAGCGCTGGCCAGTTGCCGGACAAGCAGCTTCGCCGGTTCCATCGGCCGGGAGGTCCAGCCGCTCCCCGTGCGCGCTCATCCAGCCGATCCTCTTTGCCGGGACGCCGACCATAAGCGCGAAAGCGGGCACGTCGCGGTTGATGACCGAGCCGGCTCCAACGAAAGCGAACTCGCCGACGGTGACACCGCAAACGATCGTCGAATTCGCGCCGAGCGTCGCGCCGCGCCGCACGAGCGTGTCGCGGTATTCGCTTTTGCGGGACACGTGCGAGCGCGGATTATAGACGTTCGTGAAAACCATGCTCGGGCCGCAGAACACGTCGTCTTCGAGCGTGACGTTGTCGTAGACCGAGACGTTGTTCTGGATTTTTACGTTGTCGCCGATGCGGACCTTATTGCCCACGAACACGTTCTGGCCGAGCGAGCACGACTTTCCGATCTTCGCCCCGCCCGATACATGGACCCAATGCCAGATGCGGGTGTCTTCGCCGATGACGGCGCCCTCGTCCACGATAGCGGTCGGATGCACGGTCGCTGCGGCCAATTCCTAGTACTCCAGTGGAAGCGAGATGCGGTTGCCGTCACGTGCGGAAAGATACATCGCGATGAGCAACTCGAGCGACTTCAGGCCTTCGCGGCCATCCGTCTCTGGCTCCGCCTCTCCGCGCAGCGCCTTGATGACGTTGTCGTAGTAGAGCGGATGCCCGAACCCATAGACGCTTGTGGTCTCGTAGTTGGCTTGCTTGACGGTTTCATCCTCGGGACGCTTGTCTGCAAACTCCCAATGCTGAATCTCGTTGACGGCCAGCCCGCCGATGCGAACGGTCCCTTTCTCGCCGAGAATGGTGACGCTGCCTTCGAGATTCTTGGGGTACGTCAGCATTGTTACGTTGAGCGTGCCGACGGCTCCGCTCCGCCACCGTAGTGCCGCAACGCCCGTGTCTTCCACTTCGATGTTGCGCGCGAGCGTCCCCGTGAATGCCATGACGCTCTCGACCGGGCCGACCAGCCAATCGAGCAGATCGATATAGTGGCTGGCCTGGTTCATGAATGCGCCGCCGTCGAACTCCCACGTCCCGCGCCATTTCGCGCTGTCGTAGTACTCCTGGGGGCGAGTCCAGAACACGTTGATCGCGACAGAGTAGATGCGCCCGAAGCGCTTCTGCTCTACGGCGCGCTTAACCAGCTGTAGGGTCGCATTGCGGCGGTTCTGCTTCACGACGAAGAGATGCACGCCTGCAGCGTCACACGCTTCGACCATCGCGAGACCGTCCTTCCAGCGCGTCGCCATGGGCTTTTCCGTCATGACGTTGCGGCCGCTCTTGGCGATCTGGATGGCTTGACTTGGATGCAACCCGCTTGGCGTCGTCAGGATCACACAGTCCGCAGTCGTGCTTTCGAGAAGGCTCGCGAGCGATGTGTGTCCCTTGGCTTTGGTGCGCTCGACTGCAGCCTTCAACGTGTCCGGTGAAACATCGCAAACGTCGACGAGTTCGCAGCGGTCGCCATGCTTTTCGATGGCGCCGAAATGATTGGCTGCGATGCGCCCGCAGCCGACCAGCGCAAACCGCACCTTCCTGCCCGTCACCACTTGATGGCTCATCAGTCCATGCCTTTAGAGTCGGAACACCTTGAAGCCTGCTGCACCGCAGGCGTGCCTGTCATACAGGCTTTTGACGTCGACCAGCAAAGGCTTATCGCCCTGCACGAGGCTGCGCAGATGCTCAGGCGTCATCTTGCGGTATTCCTCGTGGCCGACCGCAACGATGAGCGCATCGACGGGCGCGGCCTTGGAAATTTCCGACAGCGCGATCCCGTACTCATGCTTGACCTCGGCCGCATCGGCCTTCGGGTCGGTGACGATGACGTTGCAGCCGTGGTCGCGCAGCTCCTTGACGATGTCGATCGCCTTTGAGTTGCGAATGTCCGGGCAGTTTTCCTTGAAGGTGACGCCCATGACGCCGATGCGGCTGCGCGCGACATCGATGCCTTGTTTCAGCATCAACTTCACGGTGTTGCGCGCCACGTAGCGGCCCATGTTGTCGTTGATGCGCCGGCCGGCGAGAATGACCTGCGGGATGTAGCCGAGCTGCTCGGCCTTGTGGGTGAGGTAGTAGGGGTCCACGCCGATGCAGTGTCCGCCGACGAGGCCGGGGCGGAAATTGAGGAAGTTCCATTTGGTGCTCGCGGCCTGCAGCACTTCCGCGGTGTCGATGCCGATGCGCGCGAACACTACGGCGAGCTCGTTCATCAGGGCGATGTTGAGATCGCGCTGGGTATTCTCGATGACCTTCGAGGCTTCAGCGACCTTGATGCTGCTCGCCTTGTGCGTCCCGGCGGTTATGATCTGGCCGTAGAGTTTGTCCACGGCGTCCGCCACCTCCGGCGTCGAGCCGCTCGTCACCTTCATGATCGTCGGCAGTTTGTGCTGCTTGTCGGCGGGGTTGATGCGCTCAGGGCTGTAGCCGCAAAAGAAATCTTCGTTGAACGTCAGGCCGGAAGCGCGCGCCAACGCGGGCACGCAGACTTCCTCCGTGGCCCCCGGATAGACGGTCGACTCGTAGATCACGACCGAGCCCTTCGGCATCACCCGGCCGATCATCTCGGAGGCTTTGATGAGAGGGCTCAGATCGGGCCGGTTGGCTTCGTCGATCGGCGTCGGCACCGTCACGATGAAGATCTTGCACCGCTTGAGATCGTTGGACTCGCTCGTGAAGCTGAGCTTCGCGGCGCTCTTCAACTCGTCGTCGTCAACTTCCAGCGTGCGGTCGTGCCCGGCCTGAAGCTCGCGTACGCGCTCAAGATTGATGTCGAATCCCACCACCTCGCGGGATTTCCCGAACTCCACGGCAAGAGGCAACCCGACATAGCCCAAGCCAATGACGGAGATCGCATCGTTGTCCAAATTCATCAAAAGGCGGCCCTCGAATCCGCAGCTCGGTCACTGGCTCGAAACGCTAAGCGCCTGTAACCCAACCTTCCCAGCTCCACAACCAATTGCGCGAGACACTCCCCAGCGTTCCCACCCAACTTTAAGTAATCCGACTTATGGTCCACTAGCGCAAGGATTGCAACGCGGTTACAGGACCGGCGCACAGGTCATCGCGTTGCGTCTTTCATCACCTCGCGCAACACCGCGGTGGTCTTCTCCATGTGTTCCGCTTCAAGCGTCGGATGCACGAGCAGCATAAGGCTCGTCTCTCCAAGCGTGACCGCGTTGGGAAGGCGCTGGGCGGGCGCGAAGTCTGTGTCGGCAAACACTTTTTCCCGGTAGATTTCCGGACATCCGCCGGTGAAGCAGGGAACTCCTGCGGCGTTGACCTCTGCCATGATCCGATCGCGTGTCCAGTCGGGCTTCAGGGCTTCGGGCCGCACGAAGGCATAGAATTTGTACCAGCCATGCTCGACCCCATCCGGGGGATTTGGGCAGCGGAGGGCCTCGATTTCACGAAGGGCGCCAAGCAGATGTTCCGCATTGCGCTGTCTCGCCGCGCGCCAGGCCGGCAAGCGAGCAAGTTGAATTCGACCGATCGCGGCCTGCATCTCCGTCATGCGCCAATTGGTCCCCCAGCTTTCGTGAAGCCACCGGAAGCCGGGCGGGTGGCTTTGCTGGTAGACGGCGTCCCAACTCTTGCCGTGATCTTTATAAGACCAGGCGGCCTTCCACAGAGCGTTGTCGTTGAGGGTCACCATGCCGCCTTCGCCGCCGGTGGTGATGATCTTGTCCTGGCAGAACGACCAGGCACCGACATCACCAAACGAGCCCACCGGCTTGCCATTGATCGATGCACCATGGGCCTGCGCGCAATCTTCGATCAGCTTCAACCCATGAGCTTCGGCCAGCGCGATGAAGCCAGGCATGTCGCACGGCCAGCCGGCCAGATGAACGCACAGGATCGCGCGGGTCTTTTTAGTGATGAGCGGCGCAACGGTCGCCGGCGTGATGTTCTGGGATTCGAGATCGACATCCGCGAATACCGGATGGGCGCCCGCCATGGCGATGGAGGAAGCGGAAGCTTGATAAGAGCGCGGCGTGCAGATGACCTCGTCACCTGCTCCGATGCCGAGAATAGGCCAGGCGATGTCGAGCGCGAGCGTACCGTTGGCCAGCGCGACCGCATGGTTCGTGCGTGCCCATGCCGCGTACTCCCGCTCGAATGCCCGGCCCACCTCACCCGTCCAGTAATTGACGCGGTTCGATCGCAGGACGTTCGAGACGGCTTCCACCTCCTCTTCGGAGAAGGATGGCCACGGCGGAAAGGGCGTATTGAGCAAGTCAACGATCCCAATTAATGCGGCTAAAGGGGACGGGCAGGAACACCCACGTAGGTGCACCCACCCGCGAGGTTATCGACAACTGCGGCACCGACGCCGACGATCGCATCGTCGCCGATCGTAACGTACTGCCGGACCGCGCATCCCGTACCGAGCCAAACTGTTTGGCCAAGCGTTACGCCGCCCGACAACGTTACGCCTGGCGCGACATGGCAACCCGCGCCGATGATGCAGTCATGATCGACGCGCGCGCCGGTATTGATGATAGCGGCGGTGCCGATTTTGGCGCCGATATTGATGATCGCACCGGCCGCTACGAAAACGGCCTCGCCGAGCGCTGCATGAGAACTGATGATCGCTGTGGGATGGACGATCGCCGGCGTTTTGATGTCTGCCTGCCGCAGACGTTCGAAAAGCTCGAGCCGCTTCGCGCCATCTCCAATGGCCACGATCGCCGATGGCCAATCGCGAGAAAGGTCTTGGAACATCGAGATCGGGCCGAGTATGGGCCACGGTCCCGCTTGCCCGACTTTAGGATGAGCATCGTCGAGAAAGGCGACACGGTCGAACCCTGCCAGTAGAGCCGCATCCGCGACGACGCGGCCGTGCCCTCCCGCACCGAGAACCAGCAGCGATCCCGTCATGCGCCTTCCCCGAGGTTCGATTTGCCGCCGGTGAAGCGGGGCATGGTCGCGTCGCCTTCGGCAGAAATTCCGGAACGTCCGAGCACTTTGCGGACTGTGAGAGCTAGAATTTTCAGGTCCAGCCAGAAAGACTGATTGTCGACATACCAGATATCGTGAGCAAATTTCTCTTCCCACGTCAGCGCGTTGCGGCCGTTGATCTGCGCCCAGCCCGTGATGCCGGGGCGAACGTCGTGGCGGCGAGCTTGCTCGGCGGTGTAGAGCGGCAAGTATTCGACAAGGAGGGGGCGAGGGCCCACGAGGCTCATCTCGCCTTTGAGAACGTTCCAGAGTTCCGGCAGCTCGTCGAGGCTTGTCGAACGAAGGAAGCGGCCGAACGGAGTCATGCGCTCCGCATCGGGAAGCAGGCGTCCATCCGCGCCTCGGGTATCGCGCATCGTCCGGAACTTCACCATGCGAAACAGGCGGCCACCTTGTCCCGGGCGCTCCTGAACGAACAGGACGGGTCGTCCCAGGTATCGCCAGATCAGGAGCGCAAGAATCGCGATGACCGGCGCCAGGACGACGAGCGCGACGCCTGAGGCTGCGAAGTCGAACACCCTCTTCATCGCGCAGCCACGCACGCGTCGAGCGTGTCGGCCAGACGCTTGGACAGATGCTGCATGCTGTAGTTCTGTTCGAGGCTGCGGCGGCCGGCGCGGCCCATTTCTTCGCGCTTAGCATTCGGCAGCGCCGCCAGGTCCACGATGGCGGCCGCGAGCGCTTCCGGGTTTTCTGGCGGTACGGTTAGCCCGCATCCCGCATCCGCGATCGGATTGTTCGATGAAGAGTCTACGGCGATGATCGCCGGCCTCCCGGCGGCCATGTAGTCGAAGATTTTGTTCATGCTGATGCCGTACCGATAAAGGTTTGGCAGATTGCGTACGCAAATGACGAAGCCGTCAGCCTCGGCTGCGAGCGCGGGAATTCCTTGCTTGGAGACATGGCTTTCAAATCGTACGTTTCTCAGCCTTAGTTCCTCGGCCAAGGACCTGAGAGATTGTTTTAAGGGGCCCTGGCCGATGAGCCTCAGCACAATATTCTTGCCAGCCGGATCATCCTGCACGACGCGCATTGCTTTCAACAATGTGTCCAGCCCATTGGCTGCGCCGTGTGCACCAAAATACATCAGGGTGAAGGTGCCGGACGACGGCTTGAGAGCGCTCATGGGAAACTGTTCCACATCGACGCCGTTGGGGACCCAAACGATCTTGCCTCGCGATATGCCGAGCGGCTCGATGTAGTCGCCCGCCTGCGGCAACAACACGACGATCCGCGAGGCGCTGGAATAAAGCGAGCGCTCGAGCCATCTCATCGCTACGGCCGCCGGATGGTTAGCGCTAATGCGCCCCAGGTCGATCAGCGTCTGTGGCCACAGATCCCGCACTTCGAAGATGAAGGGCACGCGATAGCGTTTAGCCAGTTTTCTTCCCGCCCAGGCAGCAAGGGGATGGACGCTTGAGCCGATAATGACGTCTGGAGGCGGAATTTGGTTGAGGTTTTCCGGCTTGAGCACCGCCCTGGTGTAGTCGAACATATTTCTGATGCGGCCGATCCCATTTCCCGAATACGGCTGCGCCCGCAGCCAGACGAATGGAACGCCGTCGAACGTCTCGACGCGCCTGTGTTGGTCGTCCGATAGACGCTGCCGCCCGGATAGGTGATCGGTGCTTGCAGCAATGATCGTGGCGTCCCAACCGTTGGCGGGAAGGTGGCGAGCGAGCGAAAAATGCCGTGTTCCGCCCGGCCCGCCCGGCTCCTGCGCATAGTGGTTCAAAATCCAGACGTGTTTCATGCTGCTTTGAAAAAGGTTCACTCGATGCGCGCGGACGCGATGCCGCTTTTTAGCAGTTCGTCATGGGCAATGCCCCGTACCACCTGAAATTACGGTAGCGCAAGACAACTGGCAGCGAAGTTTCGAACGGGCGATTGATAGGCCACACGAAGCGGCAAAAGTGCGGGGGGTGCACCAAGTGCGGCCTCAATCGTTTGCAGAGTCAGGATTTAGTGGATATCTCCCGCTGCACCGCGCGGCCACCCGGTGCGCGCAGTACCTTGCCCTTCGAGAGTGCGGCCGATACTCTGCACGTCGAATTTGTAAGACGTGAATTGCTGAACGGCTTTCTATTTCGGGGATTTTCGGGGTTGGGACCCAAGCGTGACATCGGCGTCTTGAGGGCATGGATTCTCAACAAGCCTCGATACCACAAGCGCGCGGCGCTCGTGGCGATCGACTTGGTATTGCTCAGCTTTGCCCTCTGGGTGTCGTTTTCTTTCCGGCACAGCACCTTTTATGTGCCTCCCAACGGTTCGACGCTCGCGCTCATGATCGCGGCGCCGCTGATCTGCGCCGCCACGCTTTGGTGGTTCGGTATCTACCGCCTGGTGACCCGCTACGTGGGCTATCGCGGCACGAGCCAGGTGATCATGGGCGTCGGCTTCGGCACTCTCGTTTGGTCTCTGATCGTCTTCATGACCGGACAAAATGGCGTTCCGCGTTCGGCGGTCATTGTGTTTGGTCTGATCGGCGCTGCCCTGCTCGCGCTCGTTCGCTACGCGATCAAGATCCTCCTCGAAAGCGCCAACATCCGCGTCCCGCCCGCGCCGCTTGACGTGCCCCTAAAGCCGACCGTGATCTATGGCGCAGGCCGTATGGGCATCGAGCTTTTGGCCAACGTGCGCAGGGCTCGCGATCGCGAGATCATTGGCTTCATTGACCGGTCGCCGACACTTTGGCGCCAGTATGTCAATGGCGTAAAAGTTCACGCCCCGCAGCGTCTCCCGCGCCTGATCGAACGCCAGGGCGTCTGCGAGGTGCTTGTTGCGCTGCCTGGCAATCAACGCCGCGAACGCCGCGACGTCCTGCGAGAGCTTGAGCCTCTGCGCGTGTCCGTGAAGGTTTTGCCCGCCTACGAGGACTTGGCGTCCGGTCAGGTCGATGTCAGCAATCTGCGCGACGTGGAGGTCGGCGATCTCCTGGGCCGTGATCCGGTAAAGCCCAACGTCGAGCTGATGACACGCAACATCACGGGCAAGTCGATCCTGGTTACGGGGGCCGGCGGCTCGATCGGTTCGGAGCTTGTCAGGCAGGTAGTGCACCAGTCTCCTCGCCTGCTCGTGCTCTTCGACGTTTCGGAGCCCGCTCTCTATAAGATCGAGATCGAAATCCTGGAGATGCTGTCCAAGCTCCCGGATCAAGCGCCGAAACCCTTGGTCAAGCCTGTACTCGGATCGGTGCTCGACGCGAAACTGGTCAACGACGTCATCGCCGAAAACGCGATCGAGACGATTTTTCACGCGGCCGCCTATAAGCACGTCCCGCTCGTGGAGCACAACCCGATCGCAGGGCTCGACAACAACGTGTTTGGGACGAGCACCGTCGCCGAAGCGGCTCTGAAGGCCGGTGTCGAACGCTTCGTCCTAGTGTCGACCGATAAGGCCGTGCGCCCGACGAACACGATGGGTGCCAGCAAGCGCCTTGCCGAGCTGGTGCTACAGGCGCTGGCCGCGGAACAGGATACCACAGTGTTCACCGTCGTCCGGTTCGGCAATGTGTTGGATAGCTCGGGATCGGTGGTGCCGAGGTTCCGCCAGCAAATTCGCGCCGGTGGTCCCATCACCGTCACGCATCCGGAAGTCACGCGCTACTTCATGTCGATACCCGAGGCCGCGGAACTCGTCGTGCAGGCGGGCGCCATGGCCAAGGGCGGCGAGGTGTTCGTCCTGCAAATGGGCGACCCTGTCCGCATCGACGATCTCGCGCGTCTCATGGTGCGTCTGTCGAACCTCGAAGTCCGCGACGAGAATAATCCCGACGGCGATATCGCGATTTCCTACACCGGCCTTCGGCCCGGCGAGAAGCTCTACGAGGAGCTCTTGATCGGTGCGCATACCGAAGAAACCGAGCATCCGCGCATCTTCAAATCCGATGAGCCGTTCCTCGTTGCCCACGAACTCAAATCCGAATTGGATGAGCTGCGGTCAGCCATGACCGCGCGCGACATTCCTGCAATCCGCGCCTTGCTGATGCGGACGGTCGAGGGGTATCGGCCCTCGTCAGTGCCGGTTGCCGTCGTCGATCGGACGGAAGCGTCGGTCGAGGCGGTCTGGAGCGACGGCATCTCGCAGACCATTCACTGATAACGCGCCGTCTAGCCTCGCTCAGTTGTTCGAGCACTCCGCCGCGGCGGCAGCCTGGCTGGGCTTCTCCAACTCCTGGATGAAGTCACCAGTGTCTCGGATTTGAGCGACGGTGACACGGTTTGCTTCGAGACCCGTCCCAGCCAGTACCGATTGCGGCAACGCGCGCTTCGCGGTGGGCGAAAGCAGCAGCCAAGTCGCCGCCTTCTCCGCGCACGTCACAGAGGTGAGCGCTCGCGTCGCCAAGGCCGCGCTGCCAGGATATCCACCGATCATCCAAGGCAGGCCGATGGCTTTCGCCCCGATGCCGAAAATAGCTCCCGGACTTGCGCCGGTCATGTCGAGAACTGGCGTTCCGTCTCCGCCTCCTCCGTCTAGCAGAGCTTGCCGAAGTTCCGTGAGGTAACGTGCCGTTTCGCTGTCGACCAAAACCCTGGTCGATGGCGCGGGGCCGACGTCGATCCCGGTTGTCTGCTGCCGCAGCGGCACGGTGTTGCGATAGGGCTTCTCCATCGACGCCGTAAGAAGCGCAGCCGTGACCGGAAGCGCGCCTGCGGCGACCAGCAATGAGGCGTGTCTCGCTAGCCTCGGCCGCAATAGAGCTTGCGCAGCAAGAACGCCGGCCGCTGCGACGAAGACCATCGCCCACATGGCTCGTTGGGCGACCACGGTGTTGGTGCCGACGGCAAACAGGTACGGACAGATGACTAGGACGGCGGCGACTACGAGCATCTTCCTCGTTTTCTCTGAGGCGAGAACCTCTCGGCCTCCCAGTACGAGTCCAGCGATGAGGACGCCGAGGGGGACAGCCCCGACGAGCACGGCGCTGTCCAGCCGCAAACGCGGGAGCTTGGCCAGCAAGTCGGGCCGGGCCACAAGGACCGCTGCAAAGGCGGCGACGACGAGTGACGCTACCAGCGCTCCCGCGGCGCCGGCAAAAGGTTGGCGAGCCGCCAGCAGCAGGAGGCCAACCGACCCGGTAGTGGCAGCAACGAAAATGAGCTTTTCGAGAACCGTCGTGGAATGCTTCCCCCAGCTCAGCATCGCTGCGACGCCATAGGAGGGCGAATGCTCGAAGGCCGCAGTCGCGCCGACCTGAATGCGTTCCGCAAACGCGGTTATCGAACCGTCGATATAAAAAACCGTCGCCGCGATAAACGTCAACGACGTGCCGGCTGCCAGGAGCAGTGTGCGCCACTTGCGCTGCGCCGTCGCGAGCGTGGCGACCAGGGCCGCGGGAGCCAGCAGCGCGGCTGAAGTGGGCTTTCCGAGCAGCACCAGCCAGCCGCCCAACCCCAGGATAATGGCCGGAGCCAATGCAGCCAGCCCAGCTCCCGCGGTCGCTTGGCGCTGACCTGTGACGATGCCGATGCCGGTGACCAGCAGGCCTTGCAATACGAGGGAGTTGTATCCCGGTGTCGCGATCCACTGCAGCAGGTAGAACAGCCCCGGCAGGGCGAGGGAGAACGCGAGCACGCAATCGGTTAGCCATCCGGAACTCAGCCACCGCCTCTCTCCGCGCAGGATCGCGAACATCAGCACTTGCGCCAGCACGAACGTGATCAGCACGTTGGCCTGCCGGAGCAGAACGATGTCGCTATCGAGTGCTCGGAATAGCGGGAAGTAGATGAAGCCGAACTGAGTGACTGAGAAAGGATAGAGCCAGGGATTGTGGATCCAGTTGAGGTAGAAGCCCTCGTCGGTGAAGTCGAGGCCGTGCCGGCAACGCTCGAGAACGACGATAAGAAAAGCGAGCGTCGAAATCGCAAGTATCCAGCGCGCGATAGTGCCGGGGTCACGCATGCCGGGCTTGATAGGCAGGTTGGTCCGCCGAGGCACGATCAGCTCACTCTCCAACGGTGGTGACCGTACCGTCTGGGCCTGCTGAACCGTCGATGCGCTCATACCAGATGCCAACATTGTGCCCGGCGCTCCGGGCGCCTTGGGTTTACCTACTAGAATAGGGCCTTATAGAAATCGAGAAGCTTCCGCTCCTCCGCACTCCAATTGTAGCGATCGAGCACGGCCCTCCGCCCTTTTTCGCCTTTCCTGCGCGCCTCTTCGGGATTCTCCACAAGCCGATCGATGGCCTCGGCGATGGCCTGCGGATTCAAAGGATCGACGCAGACACCGCAGTCGCAGCCGTTGATGATTTCGCGCCAAAGCGGGAAATCCGATGCAATCACCGGAAGCCCCGCGATCATGTATTCGAACATTTTGACGGGGAGGGAATCCAGGTAGGCTCTAGTTGGGTGGAGCGTGACGATGCCAGCTATCGAACGTCCGAGAACCGACTTCACGTCCGCGCGCGACAGATAGCCGAGTTCATTGACGTGCTCCCATCCCGGGTCTTTCACAAGGCTTGCTCTGCCATCCTTCTCGAAGTAGTTGCCTGCGAGATTGAGGCGCGTTCCCGACTTGCAGCGAGCCATCGCCGCAACGATTTCACGCATGCCCCGCGACGTTCCAATGCCCCCGATGTAGCAGACTTCCCGGGCCTTGTTTCCATTGTCCTCGTCGGCATCGAGCTCTCCGAGAAGCGGAAAGTTATTGATGTCGACGGACCGGATGTTCATGTCTCGGAATTTATCGCGAATTGTCGGGGTGGCGCCGACAACGGCATCCAGACGGCCGCACGCGAAGCGCTCCACGATCAACGCCGCGCGCGAAAGGGGCTTGCGTAGCCCGGCGTTGATATAGGACTTGGACATAATCTGGGCAGGCAGGTCCTCGTGCGCGTCGAACACGACGCGCTTGCCACGCCGCTTGAGTTCCAGCCCGACAGGCAGCAGCTCGGGATCGTGCATATGATAGAGTTCCGCGTCGAGTGCCACGGCACGCTTCAGCACACGGCGCGTCGCCCCGAGCATGCGATCCAGCCGGCCGTTCGATTTTCCGACGTCGACAATCCGCACCCCGTCTCGCTCGTCGTCGCCCAGACCATCGGCAACAACCAGCGTCACATCGTATCCAGCCGCACCCAAGCTGCGGCATTCTTTCAGGAAAATGCGTGTGTCATGCCGAGGATGGACGGAAGTCAGGTGTGCGATGCGGGGCAAACTGATCTGTCACTCCAGTGGGCGCGAGGTCTGAGATGCTACCACGTCCTCCCGCCCGGCTGCACGTAGCGGCGTGCATGGAGCAAGACTGCGAAGGTTGCCAGGGCGTAGCAAAGCCCATTGACCAACGCAAACGTGATGATCGCTGTCAGCGCATCGCCTGAAAGGTACCCGTAGACCAGGGCCGCTGCCTTTGCCGCCAGCACACCCAGTTGGATCACGAGGTTGAGGTGCTGCGCGTTGGTTGCCATGAGAATGAGCGAGACGGAGGAATAGAGGAAATTCGCGACAATTCCGATGATGAGCCAGCTTGCGTAAACGCCGGCCTGTCCCCAGTCCGCGCCAAATACGAGCTTGAAGAGGTTCTCGCCGTAAAAGAACATGACGAGCGCGGGCAACAGCGCGACTGCGAAAAGCCCCACGAGAATATCCCTCGTGATACCGCCGATCCGTCCCTGCTCCACGGCTTGGCGGCTGCGCGCATAAAGCACCTGCCCGATGGACTGGCTGAGGAGGCTGAGCGGCGCGCCCAGGGCCCGATCGGCGAGCAGGTACAATCCGGCAACGACGGGCGTGAAGAGGATCGCGAGCAGGAAGTTCGGCAGTTGCAGACTGATCGTGTTCACGATCGACGCCAGGACGTCAAACTTGGGAAAGCGATTGAAGCGCCGCGCCATGACTAGCATGCGCCGCCACATGGTCCGGCTGATGTCGGCCGTCGAAAACGAGACGCCGCGCGCGAGCCTGAGAGTGCCAGCGGAATACCCGAAGAACTGGCCTATGACCAACCCGATCACACCAAATGAGGCCAACCCGCAAAGGATCTGGACAAGCGCGTTCGAGGCGGACTGCGTGATCTTCGTCGTCGCGATGCCCCTGAAATCGCTGTGCCGCACAGCCCACATGCGGATCGTGCGGTAGCTGCCGGCTCCGAGAAGAACGACGGGCAGCAGCCAGAGAGCCTGTTCGAGATGAGGGAGGTCATAGAGTGCAGCGATCGAGCGGCCCCAGACGAGACTGACGATCAAGACGACGAGCGCCACGAGCGCGTTGAGAAGCAACGCCAAATAGAGAATGACCCGCGCATTCTCATTTCCCTTGGGCAAGGGAATGGCGAGTTCGTATCTCAAACTGGAGGCAACGAGCAGAACGGCAAGAATGGCATTGAAGACGGCGAAAACGCCGAAATCGGACGGGCTATACAGGCGGGTTACGAGCGGCATCGCCGCCAGCAGAATGGCCTGTCCGAGAGCACTTGCCGACGTCAGCGCCATCACCGCGCGCAGAAATGGGCTCTTGGAAAGCCGCTGCTTCCACGCGCCCAGGTCTCGCCGCACATCAAACATGGTGTCTTGTTGTCCTCAAGACGGCCCAGGCTCGCGGCCTACGGGGCGCCGGCGCCCTCGCAATGCCCTTTCAGATCCGCGGACCATGTTTGTGAGAGCCCAATCCAGACGCTACCCGCGAGCGGCTGGCAGCGCCATCGATAGGAGCAGCCCGATTCCGCCAAATGCAAGCGTAATCAATACGACGATCGCTGCCATCACCGCTGAGGTGGGACGATGATCCTTCGTGACGATGCGAACGAGTTCGATCATCCCGTCTTTACGGCCTTGCAGATAGGAATCGAACTGAATCAAAATTCCCAGATTCTCTTCCTGCTCGCCCGACAGCTTCGCGTCCCGCACTCTCGAAAACACGGACTGAACCTTTGCGTCGAGCCGCTGCTGGAATGCACTCACCTGTTCTTTTAGCTTCGCGAGCTTTTCACTGGTGCGAGCGTCGTCGCCTGTCCGGTGCGAGAAGCGAAGGAGCAGCGTGCCGTCCTCGCGGGCTTGCGTGGCGTCAAATCCCGCCGCGGCAAGGTTGGAATTGAGCTGATCGAGCACCTGATCTTGTGAATCGGTAGGAGTGCCGCTCGCGTAGACGCGCAGGGTCACGGATTTGCTGCTGCTGTTGGCGTAGAGGCCCGCAACCGGAATGGAGATAAGGGCGCCGAGCAAAAAAAACGTCAGCACCAGCCATCGGCGCCGGCGGACATGCCTGAGGAATTCGGGCAACGAAAACTCGCGATCGGTGGAGCTTTCGCTGGTCATGAGACACTCTCTTCTCGTTGCGGCGATGTGTCGGGAAAGGAAGCGAACACGGTTCAATCCTCCGTGGCGATCCTAAGCGATGTCTCTTACGTCAGTCGATGTACGCGCGCAACGCCGGGGCGGTGCATCGGGTCGGTTGTAGACAGGTCCTTGGAACGGATGGTCCCCCAGTGGCCTTGGAGCGACACGCAAATGATTGCTGGCTGCTTTGCGCCGCCTAAAGGATGATGGGGAGCGCCGGTGGAAAAATTTCCCTGTTCCTTGCGACGAGTTAGGGGAAATGCCACCGTCAAATTGGCAGGCTGCGAATCGTAGCCTCGTCGTGTCGAGTACCGCGCTTGTGTGTCAGTCCGCGCGGCAAATCAGCAAAAGCGCCTGTAACCCAAAACTTGGCATCTGCAGCATGTTTGCGGTGGGCGAGAGCCTGTCGTGTGCGCTGCGACGCCAAGTCGGAATCATGACGGGGTGTCGTACATGGTAACGATAGACTCGGTGTCGAATTCGAGCCGCTCGCTTTGGGAGCGTTCGCGCGTTCTCGTATTCGCACTCGTTGCCATTTATCTCTCGGCTCGTCTTGTCCCGTGGGCTCACGGCCATATATCGCCCCGCGCCGACGTCGTGACTTTCTTTATCCTGAGCCTGGCGCTGTGCTTCGCATTGGCTGAGCTGCAATGGGTGAGAAACTCAGGCCTGTCCTATCTCGATCGCTTCGCGGCATTCTTGGCCCGGCGTGGCGCATTCCGGTCCGATGCCGTTAGGGAAATGCCGAAGTTTGCGCTGCTCCGCATTGCGTTCGGCTTTTTCATGATGGAGCGCGCTGGATACATCCTCTACTACCTCCAGCCCTCGGATTGGGCTCAACCGCTCATCTGGGGCTTGGCGGTCGGGAACATGATAGCCGCGGTCTTCGTCGCGGCGGGCCTCGCAACGCAGCTCGCACTCGTTTACTTGGTTGTCGTGCAGTGGCAGTTCGGAGATCTCGTCCTAGGCACGAACACCCTCGGAAACGATATCGCGGCCATTCTGTCGCTCTTGCTCGTGTTCGCCAACGCTGGCGCGCATTTCTCCATCGATAGCCGGCTCATGAAGCGGGCCGACGCGACCGGTTCGGCCGCAGGTATCTTCTACTATCGAGGCGGCTTGCCGTCCGACAACACGCTGCAGATCGCCAAATTTCTCTCCCTGTTCGGATACTCGTGTGTGTGCATGTACTCGCTTTGCATGCACTTGAATGAAAGCGCGTGGATGAGCGGAACGGCTGGCCCGTTGCTCCTGACCAATCGCTTCGCGTCCGCGTATGCAGACGAGTTCGCGGCTTTCTTCGCGCTGGGCCCGTGGGCCATTACCATCGGACGCGCGGCGCTCTGGGCGATGCTCCCCTGGTACGCACTGATCCTTCCGTTCGTGCTTCTCGGCGGTTGGTTCAAAACCTACATCATCGGTTGGGCGCTCTTGTTCTTCTCGCTGAGCATGTTTGTCCTGCAGCTCGGCTGGCTATCCCACTTCGAATTCCTGCTCCTCGCCGGATGGTTCTGGCAACGGGGCTTCATGTCCGGCCCGAACGTGCTGCACGTCGCCTACGATGATCGATGCAACCTGTGCGACCGGACGGTCACCTTCGTAAAAGCGGTCGACATCTTCGGCCGGGTCGCGTTGAAACCTCTCTCGACGAACGGCCAATGGCTCGCGCGCCATGGCATCGATCCTGCCGAGGCACAAAAGGATCTCCACGGCGTAGAGGCGGCCGGTGCAGGCCGGGTAAGCAAAGGCTACGAGTTCTACATCCTGCTCTCGAAGCACGTCTTGCTGCTTTTACCGTTCTATCCCGTCTTGCTCGTGGGCCGGTATCTAGGGGGTCCTGCGATCTATCGCATGATCGCCGACCGCAGAACGCGCTTGTTCGGAGTGTGCGAGCGGCCATCGCCCAAGGCAAACTACACCATCGTGTCGACGGGCGCGCACGCGAGACGGACGCTTCAAACGCGCGATCCTCTCCTTCCCCTGGCAATGCACGTCGGTCTACTCGCGCTGGCGTACCTGGTTTCGATCCCCGCGCCATTCCTTGGATGGTCCGGACAGCCATTCTCCGGTGTCTTCCAGAAGATGACCACGACCGCCGCGCGCGCGGCGCATTTTTACGGCATTGCGCCGATCAACGTATTCAACCAGAACGATCTGCGGCTGGCGGAGAATTGGTTTGTAGTCTACGCCGTTGCCCCGTCGGGCGAGCGCGCGTTGCTTCCGATCCTATCGGAAGACGGCAAGCGTCTCGCGATTCACAAGTCCGACCGCATGTATTTCGGTAACACGCTGCTCTTCCGGCGGACGTCGATCGGCAAGCAAGGCTGCCTGTTTGATGGATATCGCGACCGTATAGAATATTTGTCTCAAGTCCATCGCGGCCCGGTCGACCACTTCGAATATGTGCAATTTGGTCAACAGCTACCGGAAGCCAAACGAATTCTCGAAGGGGAGTTCGTCATGAGTCCGGCAACCCAAGTTTGTTCCGTGACATTCAACCCGCATCCGACGTAGGAGCGAACACGTTCAGCAGGCGTCTGCAGGAACATGTAGACCGAGCTGAGATTCTGTGGTCCTCAATAGTCAGGGCGCGGAGGGGATGAGGCACGCTTGAGTTCGCATGCGCCCGGGCTTGTCGGCAGGGTGAACATGCGCGCGCTCTCCTTGAACCTCTGGATGCGATGGGCACCCGCCGCGTTGTTTTGCGTACTGCTTGCGTTGGCGGCGGTTGCGAATCCAGTCTTCCAATCGAGCGACGACAGCACCCTTGGCATGCTCGGCGGGGGCTTTGGCCTGACTTCTAGCCCCGAACCCCGCATCATGTTCGCCAACTATCTCTACGGTCTGATGATCGGCGCTGTGTCATGGGCGCTCCCTTTGACCGCTCACGCCTGGCTGACCGTTGTCGCCCTGGCCACAGCCGCCGCCGTCGTGCTGACACTGGCGTGCCAGAAGGGCGTGTCTGCGCTTCCAGCAGGATTGTTTGCGGCATTCGGAGTTTTCGCGACGGCGATCTTGCATCCCCAATTCACCACGACCGCCGCCGCCCTGACCGTAGCGTCAGTGATGGCCGCGGCGCAGTACGCGAGGACGTCCTCGCCACGATGGTTTTTCGCGGCGGTGCTGCTGCTTTTTTTGAGCGGCATCATCCGCTGGGAAAGCGTTGGCATGCTGGCGCTCGCGGCCTTGCCGGTTGCCGCTGTCGGCCTGGCCAGCTGGGACCGCGCTCATCGGGCCAGGATCGCTAAGGTCTTTGGAGCGGCGCTTCTGTTGATCGGCGGAGCCGCGCTATTCGATGTCGCGGTCTACATGGCCGATCCGGCTTGGGCCGAGTTACGGCCGTACTTCCTCGTTCGGGCACTTTTCATTGATCTCCGGAGCGTGCCGTTCGTCGAAGGTTCGGCAGTGTACGCCGCGGCCGGCTGGTCCAAGAACGACTACATTGTTTTCACGAACTGGTACTCGAGGGATCCGCTCTTCAGCTATGACAACATCAAGGCGATCGCGACGGCCCACGCGTTCTATAATTCGCCGGCAAACTTCCTAGGCTACCTGTACCGCTGCTGGAGGGTTCTGTCGCCGGCCGCTGTGACGCTTTTCTTCTTGACGGTCGTCGCGGCCGGAATGGTGATCTTCGCCGCGCGCGATCAGCGCCGATATATTCTCGCCGGCGCACTCGGCTGCGCGCTCGCGCTCATGGCCATTTTCATGGCCGGGCGTCCGCCGCTGGAACGGATCTGTCTTTCGCTGATCATAGGCTTTGCGGGGTTGATTTGCTGGACCGCATGGCATGGTCAGTGGCCCGCCGGCTGGCGACGGGTCGCCCAGGTGTTCCTTATCGCAGCCGCTGGCTTGATGGCGATCGTCAATATTTACCAAGCCCGCAAGGACCGCGCGTTCGCCATGGATTATGGCAACGCGCTGACGGCAGTACAGCCGCACCTGACTGACCGTACGGTTTTCTGGGGTTCCGCGATCAGCGCAAACTACTTGATGTCCATGTGGGGGGCTCACGATGTGCTCGCGGAAAGGACGATGGTGGGAATCGGCGCATCCTTGCGAGCGCCGTATGTCGACGCCATCCTCGCCACCTGGGGTGTAACCGATTTCAGCAAATCGCTGTGTACGGATCGCAGCATCACGATCATTGCGCGGAAGGAAAACATCGCTGCGTTTCAGGATTTCTGCCGCGCGCGCTACAACCCGTCCGCCACATACGGCCTTGTCGTCGAAAATCGCCCCTTTATGGTGTGGCGCTTGCAAGGCTGAAGGCATGGCGAAGGCGCGGCAGTGAGTTCCGAGCATGTGGACGGCGATTACTCCTGAAGAATTGGTGGCGATTAAGCTTTCGCTGCGCGTTGCCTCTGTCGCGATGCTGGCCAGCCTTCCGCTCGGCGTGCTTGTCGCCTACCTGCTCTCGCGCGGGAACTTTCGCGGCAAAATCATCCTCGACGGCCTCGTCTACATGCCGCTTGTCCTGCCGCCCGTCGTGACGGGATATGCGCTGCTTCTCTTGTTTGGACGGCGCGGTCCGCTCGGCGCCTTTTTCGAGCAGACGTTCGGCATCGTTTTTTCGTTTCGTTGGACGGGCGCGGCGCTGGCCGCGGCCGTGATGGGATTTCCCCTCATGGTGCGTGCCATCAAGCTCGCAATGGATGCGATCGACCGGCGCAGCGAGGAGGCGGCCGCGACACTCGGCGCATCGCCCCTGTGGGTCTTTCTGACCGTGACATTGCCGCTGTCCCTGCCGGGCGTTATCGCGGGCGCGATGCTCTGCTTTGCGAAGGCTTTGGGAGAGTTCGGCGCCACGATCACGTTTGTGTCCAACATCCCGGGTGAGACGCAGACGATCCCGGCGGCCATTTACACCTATACGCAAACCCCTGGCGGAGACGCGGGCGCGCTTCGTCTTTCGATTGTCGCGGTCGTCCTCGCCTTCGGTGCCCTGGTCGCCTCCGAATTGCTGAGCCGGCGTGCGGGCCAGCGCAGAGCAGGATTCGAATGATCAGTTTTTCCTGCCGGCTTGCACGTGAGCGATTTGTGCTCGACGCGGACTTCGCGATTCCCGGCGGGTGCGTGGCGTTGTTCGGCGCGTCAGGCTCAGGAAAAACGACCATCGCCAAGCTGATTGCAGGGCTCGACAAGCCCGATCGCGGGCGCATCGTCGTGGACGGCCGCGTTTTGGTGGACACCGCTGAGCGGATCGATGTTCCTGTTCACAAGCGGCGCGTCGGCTTGGTGTTTCAGGATGGCCAACTCCTTCCCCATCTCTCCGTTCGCCAGAATTTGGGATACGGACGCTACTTTTCGCGAGCCGCGGCGCCGGATGTCTCGTTCGATTCCGTCGTTGACCTGCTCGGTATCGGACATCTCTTGGAAGCCCCCCCGGCCACGCTGTCCGGCGGCGAGCGCCAGCGGGTCGCCATCGGCCGCGCGCTACTTGCTGCGCCGAAAGTCCTCGTTATGGACGAGCCGCTCGCCTCGCTCGACGCTGAGCGCAAGCTTGAGATCCTGCCCTTCATCGAGCGGCTCCGCGACGAGCTTGCCCTTCCGATCGTCTACGTTTCGCACGCCGTCGAAGAGGTCGCGCGGCTCGCGACGGTCGTTGTGAGGCTTGCTGCGGGTCACGTCCTGGCCATCGGGCGGCCAGGGGATGTCTTTGCATCGGCGCTGCCGGATGAGGAGACGGATCGCTTTGAGGCCGTCTCGTTCCTGTCGGGCGCTGCAATACGCGAGCTTCCCGAATTCGGGGTGACGATCCTGGATCATCCCGCAGGCGAGATCGTGCTCGCCGGCCGCTACGGCGCCTCGCAGAAAGCGGTGCGCATTGCCGTCCCGGCCACGAACGTGACGCTCGCCGTCGAGCGGCCGAGCGGGCTGAGCGTGCGGACGGCCCTCAAGGGACGCATCATTAAGATCGTTGCGGGCGAAGGTCCGTCGGCGCTGGCCAACGTCGAGTTGACGGGCGGTGATCACATCTCGGCTTATTTGACACGGCTCGCCATCGCAGACCTCGGCCTCGTCGAGGGCAGCGAAGTCTACGCGCTTGTCAAATCGGTTTCGATCGACGAGCGCGCAGCGGCCATCCTGGGCTCCCGGCCCGGGCGATGATCAGCAGAAGAAGGGGGTGGTGCCCAGGGGGTGAATTGAACACCCGACACTGCGATTTTCAGTCGCATGCTC
>VFQP010001465.1_pt1 | contig 31516 bp, 32 predicted proteins | sample 3512351 | NCBI WGS metagenome assembly VFQP01 (sample SAMN10412372, study PRJNA504923) | tailings metagenome | isolation source: Relicate 1 Philex TSF1 revegetated site | place: Philippines: Tuba, Benguet | collected 2017-08-29
CGGCGGGCGCGTAGCTCAGTGGTAGAGCACACCCTTCACACGGGTGGGGTCGCAAGTTCAATCCTTGCCGCGCCCACCACAATTTCAAGCACTTACGCTCGACATGAAATTGTGGTGTCTAATTTGTGCTTATTTGCCTCAGTCGATTGAGGCTCACAATCGCGCCATCAAAATCGCTACGAGATTGAGTGGATGCTCCACGGGCCAGAGGCATGGCGTCGCACTCGGATTCTCTGCACCAAGTGTGCTAGCACTGGATCGCCGGGGTCCTAAGACGGCCACGACCCTTGTATGTCCTGGCTCTACGTCGGCTTAGATTCGACAGCCTCGTAAAACATTGGATTGCGTAGCCACGCCTCAATGGCAGACTCCCGCCACCCAGCACAACGCGCGCTCAGCTTTATATTCCGGGGGAACGTACCTCCTTTCATCTTCCGGTAGAGCGTCGAGCGGCTGAGGCCGGTGCGGTCGAGAACGGCGTTGAGACGAAGGATGCGGTCGGGCGTATCGGGCATGGGATGGTCCTTTGTGCTTGGCTCTGACCCCCCGCGAGCAGCATCGGGATCGTCGAGGCTCGCGCAAGCACCGCGAGGGTCTTGATTGGTCCGAGAGGGCCAAGGGCGGCACAAAGAGGTGCTGGCGTAGCCGACCGATTTAAGCGTTGGGGTCCCTGGGCGTCTCATGCCTGCGGCATGACCGCGCTCTACGCCGTCTTCGCGGCGCCTAGCCGCTGCGGCGTCTCGGCCCATGCGGGTGACGATCGACTGACGCTGGGGCCGCAGCGTGGCTGCGGCAAGCGGACGACGCGCGGATGCGCGCCGGCGTCGTTGATCATGGCCTCCGGCCTGGCGGGGATAGCGGCGCTTCCCTCTAGGCCCGCCGCGGCGTGCCGCAACCCGGCCCTTGGCCGGGTCCTTCACTGCGTTACGGCCCAGCGGGTCTCTCTTGATCGCTGGCGCGATCGGGGGCCCCTTGGGTGCAGCCCGCCTCCCTCGGCGGGCCTGCCGGTCCGCTCCTTGCCGCTCCCCCCGCCATTCCGGCGGCCGGTTGTGGCGGCAGAAGGAGAAGGAAAATGGAACTCAGGCATATCGCTCTATCCGACCTTGCGGTCTCGGCGGCCAACATGCGGGCCAAGGGCAAGAACCCCGACATCGCCGACATCCTCCCGTCGGTCAGGGCGCGCGGGGTGCTGGTCCCGTTGATCGTGCGGGCCAATGGCAGCGCGGACAGCTTCGAGATCGTTGCAGGCAAGCGGCGCTACCATGCGGCGCTAGCGGTCGCGGGTGAGGGCGGGGACATCGCGGACCTACCCTGCGCCGTGATCGCAGCGGGCGACGATGCGGCAGCGCTGGAAGCCTCATTGATCGAGAACATCGCGCGGCTCGACCCGGATGAAGTGACGCGGTGGGAGACGTTTACGCGGCTTGTGCGCGAGGGGCGCACGCCCGAGGGCCTTGCGGCGACGTTCGGGCTGACCAAGGTGCAGGTGAGCCGAACGCTTGCGCTCGGCAACCTCATCCCGCGTATCCGCACCCTCTACCGCAACGACGCCATCGATGCCGCGACCGTGCGGCACCTGACCCTGGCATCCAAGGAGCGGCAGCGCGAGTGGCTGGCCTTGCTCGACAGCGAGGATGCCTATGCGCCGGTCGGTCAGGCGCTCAAAGCATGGGTACTTGGCGGCGCGTCGATTGCGACAAGCGTCGCGCTGTTCGATCTGGAGGGCTTCGACGGTGCGGTGATCGCCGACCTGTTCGGCGAGGACAGCTACTTCGCCGATGCGGCGCAGTTCTGGGCCGCGCAAAATGCGGCTATCGAGGAACGTGTCGCGGCCTACCGCGAGGCCGGATGGAGCGAGGTCGTAGTGCTGGAGCCGGGGCAGTACTTCCATTCGTGGGAGCACGAGCGGCTCGCCAAGGCCAAGGGCGGAAAGGTGTTCATCGCCGTGGGCCACCGGGGCGAGGTCGCGTTCCACGAAGGCTATGTGAGCGTCAAGGACGCGCGCAAGCTCGCGCGCGGCCAGAGCACCGACAAGCCCGCGCGGCCCGAGGTCACCGCTGCCATTAACGACTACATCGATCTGCATCGCCATGCAGCGGTGCGCGCGAAGCTGGCGAGCGCACCGGGAACGGCGCTCAGGGTCGCGGTGGCGCATATGATCGCAGGCTCACCGCTGTGGTATGTGCGTATCGAGCCGCAGCGCGCGGGCAAGGATAGCGTGACCGAGAGCGTCGAGGCGAGCGCGTCGGAGGCCGTGTTCGATGCCAAGCGGCGTGAGGTGCTGGCGCTATTGGGGTTCGACCCCGAGACGCCGACCGTCACCGGCGGGGACAACGACGGGCTGGCCGCGCTGACCGCGAAGCTGTTGCCCATGTCCGATGCCGACGTTCTTGCCATCCTGGCGGTGGTCGTGGGCGAGACGCTCGATGCGCGCAGCGATGTGGTCGACGTGCTTGGCCAGCATCTCGATGTGGACATGGGCGCTGTGTGGCAGACGGACGATGCCTTGCTCGACCTTGTCCGCGACCGCGAAGTCCTACTCAGGATGGTCGGCGAGGTCGCGGGCGAGACGGTCGCGCGCGACAATGCCAAGGAGAAGGGCGCCGCGCTCAAGGCCATCGTGCGCGATTGCCTTGCGGGCAGCAATGGGCGCGCCAAGGCCGAGGGTTGGGTGCCGCCTTGGCTGCGCTTTCCGGCGCGCGGCTACACGGCGCGCGGCGGGGTCGGGGCTGCGGCGCGCAGCGCGAGGGTGGATTGCTTGGTCGCGGGCGAGGCGGATGCGGAAGGCGATGCGGGCGATGGCGATGTTGTTGCCGAGGCGGAAGAAGAGGAGCCCGCTGTCGAGCCACTTCCCGAAGCGGCATAACCGGGTGTACCCGGCGGCTATCGGTCACCGGGTGCTGTCCCGCGAGAGATGTATTGATCGGAGCGTTCGCGATGGTCGCTGCGTCGCAACGACCGGTTTTATCTGTGCGGCGACTTAGTGTTGAGCACTATCGTGTATGTTGTAGCGGCTTTTGATGCCCAACAATCCTTGAACTGTGCCGTAGTAACCCGCATGGCGACTGTCGCGGAGCCGCAGGGTCGGGGACAGCCGCAAGACGATAACGGTCGCAAGGACACCATCGATGGACAACACCGCCGAAGACGCCAAAGAGGTATTGATTACGCTTACCTCCGACATCGTCGCCGCCCACGTCAGCAACAACAATGTGGCCGTCGAAGACGTGCCAGGCCTCATCACCAGTATTTACGGCGCCCTGGCTTCGCTGGGCGATGCCGCGCCCGAGCCCGAGGCTGCGCGGCCCGAACCGGCGGTCTCGATCCGCGCTTCGGTCAAGCCCGACTACCTCGTCTGTCTCGAGGACGGCAAGAAGCTCAAGATGCTCAAGCGCTACCTGCGCACCAACTACGACATGAGCCCGGAAGAGTATCGCGCGCGCTGGAACCTGCCCGCCGACTATCCGATGGTCGCCCCCAACTATGCCGAGAAGCGGCGCGAGCTGGCGGTCAAGATCGGCCTCGGGCGCAAGCCCGGCCAAAAGCGCGGTCGGCCTCGCAAGAACGCCTGAACCGGAGCGCGGGTTAGGGGACCGCACTTTCCTCTGCCGCGATATCCCCAGTCTCGCGGGCCACACCCGGCGAGACTGGGCGAGCCGGGTCCGGCCCGCTAGGATGAGTGACGATGCACACCGACCTCGATCATCTGCCTGCCCAGAAGCAACGCGAGCTGGAGCGCGTGGTCCAGCTCGTGTTCGAAGAGTTCGGCGATGCCTTCGCGCTCTCGAAGCACGAGTGGAAGAAGGCGGGGCGCATCCTCAAGGTCATCCTCTACGGCAGCTATGCGCGCGGGACCTGGGTCGATGAGCCGCATACTGCCAAGGGCTACCAGTCCGACTACGATCTGCTGATCATCGTCAACGACAAGCGGCTGACCGACCGGGTGAAGTACTGGGCACGCGTCGATGAGCGGTTGATGCGCGAGTACGGCGTGACCGGCACGCTCAAGACGCCGGTCAATTTCATCGTCCACACCCTGCAGGAAGTGAACGACGGGCTGGCCCACGGGCGCTATTTCTTCATGGACGTGGCGAAGGAAGGGATCGCGCTTTACCAGTCCGAAGACAGCGAGCTCCATCAGCCCAAGCCCAAGACGCCGGAGCAAGCGCTAGCGATGGCGCAGGAGTATTTCGACGAGTGGTTCCCGAGCGCCGCAGCGCTGAAGGAAGGCGCTGATTTCTACATTGGTCGAGAACGGCTCAAGGAAGCGGCATTCTCACTGCACCAGGCCACCGAGCGCCTCTACCACTGTGTGCTCCTGGTCTGCACCTTCTACACGCCCCACGTGCATAATCTCGGGTTCCTGCGCACCCAGGCCGAGCGGATCGATCCGAGACTGACCTACGTCTGGCCGCGTGATACCAAGCGCGACCGCGCCCGCTTCGAGAAGCTCAAGGAAGCCTACGTCAAGGCGCGCTACTCCAAGCACTACCGCATCACCAAGGACGAGCTCGAATGGCTCGGCAGCCAGGTGGAGGAACTTGGCCGGGTGGTGCACGAAGTGTGCTCGCAGCGGATCGAGGAACTGGCGCGCAGCGCACGTGCCGCATAGGCGACACCTCGGACAAGCTGGCAATACCTAGTCTATCGAGCGGAACCCGTTCCTGTCTCCTGAGCCCATGACCTACGGCCGGTCGAACCTCCCGAAACCATCGCCGGCGAGATTCTTCCCCGCCGCATAGCGGCTCCTCGCGCACAACAATCTCGCCTGCTCCGGTCCTTCGCATACGCTGCGACCCTTTGGGGGTTCGGGCGCTGCTTGTCCCGGCCGTCGCGGTCGGCCCATCGACCAGGGAACGGTTCCCGGATCGACAGACAAGGAGACCTGCAATGCCTGCCATCGGATATGTCGCAAGAAGCGAGAACGGCACCTTCAAGGGCCAGCTCAAGACCCTCAGCATCCGCGCCGAGATCACCATCACACCGAACGCGCGCAAGACCAACGATGCCCAGCCCGACTACCGGGTCCACTCCGGCGACGTCGAGATCGGCGCAGGCTGGAACCGGCGCTCGGAAGCCTCGGGCAACGACTACGTCTCGCTCAGCCTCGCCGCACCCGAGTTCGGACCACGTCGGCTCTACGCCAATCTCGCCAAGGCGGCGGGCGACGACCGCGACGACCGGTTCGTCATCCTTTGGAATCCGGCGGACTGAGGTGAAGCTGCCCGCGGCGCTTTGGCGTCGCGGGTTGGCCCGTCCTCGATCGCAACCGGACTGCCTGCTTCGAACAGATCAAACGCAAAAACGCTCGGTTCTATTTTAGCCCGAGAGCCTCACGTTCACCCGATTTTCGACGCACTGGCGCAAGTCTGTAACCTTGTGCCAGATGCCACGAAATATAGGCGAGAGGAGATTCGTGATCCCTAGCCGTATTCTTGTCACGCTGGTCGTGGCCGTACTCGCCATGATGTACGCCGCTGGCGCTACGGCCACTGGGTTCGCATATGCCATACCATTCCAGACGGCAGATGCGCCCATGGATCCAGGATGTGGCGAGGAGTCCTGTCTTACGAATTGTGCGCTCGCCTGCGGACCCCTGTGCGCTGCTGTGGTGCCTTCCGCTACCGAGCAAAGCGGCTTTGAGCGGTCCCCAGATCGATTGCTTTCCGCACGAAAGGCGGAGGCAAGCACGGCACTCTCGGGTCCCGAACCTCCGCCTCCGCGATAGCCTCATTGCTCACCAACGATATGCCTTTCAACGGAGACGACCAATGAAGAAACTCTATGTCACGGCAGCGGTGCTGCTCATGTCCAGCACCGGCGCCTATGCCGCCGCACCTATTGCAGGTTCGAAGGCTGCCGCCTCCTGCTGTGCAGCTTTCGCAGCTTGTTGCGAGGCCATCATGAGCTGTTGCGGCTGATCCGCTGACCAGGAAAGGGGTGTTCGGTTGCAAGATCGAACACTCCTTTCTCACTACATCAGCGTCCACAACACGTCCGATCTCAGCGAACCGGACTATCGTCGCATGATGCCGAACTGTTGGGCGAATCTCGGGGAACTCGGGTCGATATCCCGATGACAGTTCACAGACCGGTGACGACGCAATCCAACGTTCGAACTGCAAGCCTTTCGGCGGGCACTCGCTCGCTTGCGAATAAAGTAAGTTCCTCCGCACCGCTTGGAAGCGAGGTCATTTAGCAGCCACACGCCTGATCAGCACGTTGCGAAATGGAGAAGGACGCGTCGGCTGGACTCCGCTCAAGGCTGTACAATCCCGAGTTGCGCGCAACACATTAAGCGTCGCTCGGCTGGGGTTTCAGGGCGCTGATAATCCGGCAGTCGCCAATCCGCTCACGCGCACATGTACCTAACATCCCTTGCAGCTCGCTGCGGAGTTCGATGAGATCGGCGATCTTGCGGTCGACTTCGTCCATTTGATCTTGAACGAGCAAGTCCACATCCTCGCATGAATCTTCCGCGTTATCGGCGAGCGTAAGCAGACGCCTGACTTGTGCCATGCCGAACCCCAAGGCTCGCGAGCGCCGTATGAACCCCAGCGTGGCGAGGTGTTCGGCGGTGTAGTCGCGATAGTTGCTGTCGGTGCGGTCGGCGGCGGGCAGGATGCCCTCGCGCTCGTAGTAGCGGATGGTTTCCACGCTCGTGCCTGTTGCCTTTGCGAGTTCTCCGATACGCATCGCTTGACCCTGTAGTTGCTACAGGGTGCATATAAGTGTGCGACTCGAAGCTTCGCAAGGGAATGCCATGTCGCGGAACTGCTGCCCGGCACCGGAAAGCCAGCCTCACAACGACCCGCGCTGGCGACGTGTCTTGTGGTTCGCGCTGGCGATCAACGCGGCGATGTTCGTGGTTGAGATCGGCGCGGGTGTTGCGGCGGATTCGCGCGCGCTCTAGGCGGATGCGCTGGATTTTCTCGGTGACGCGGCCAATTACGCGATCAGCCTGTCCGTGGCTGGGATGGCCTTGGCCTGGCGGGCTCGGGCGGCGCTGGCCAAGGCCGCGACGATGCTGGTCTTCGGGGTGTGGGTGCTGGGCTCGGCGATTTACGGCTGGTTCGCCGGTGCCGATCCGCAGGCTGAGACGATGGGTGTGATCGGCGCGCTGGCGCTGGCGGCCAACGTCCTCGTCGCGGTGATGCTGTTTCGGTATCGCAGCGGTGACGCCAATATGCGCTCGGTGTGGATCTGCTCGCGCAACGACGCCATCGGCAATATCGCCGTGCTCGGCGCCGCATTGGGCGTGTTTGGCACTGGGCAGGCGTGGCCCGACCTGGTGGTCGCGGCGATCATGGCGGGCCTGGCGGTGTGGGGTAGCGTTGAGGTATTCCGACAGGCGCGCGGAGAACTGATGCCAGAGACGGGAGATGTCCGATGATCTCTCCGTCTAGGTCCGAACGCCTTGCGTTTCTTCGGCAAGCATACGCACAATCGCACGCGGCCCGTAGGGCTGGCGACATCGACAGCGCCTGGCGGCATCTGGAGCGTGCCCACATCGTCGCGCAGCCGCTCGCGATGGCGCACATGGCCTCGCATCTTCGCATGTTGGGGTTTGCGATCGCACTCCGCGATGCTCGTGAGATCGGCGGCCAGCTATTGCGTCTCGCGCTGGCTCCGGTGGGAAACCTTGCGGGAAAGCTTCCGATCGGCAACACTGGCCGGGCGCGGATCAGCGCCTTCGCGCCGATGCCCGTCCCGCCCGACCTGACCCGTTTCGCATGAAGGACCACACCATGCCCCGTCTGTCGCCCGCTGTGCGCCACCGTCTGACGCTGTTTACCGCCGCGCTCCTCGCTGCCTGCACCAGCGCCGCGCAGGCAGCGCCCTACGTTATGTATCGCGATCCGGGATGCGGATGCTGCATGGCCTGGGCGGCGCACGCGCGCGAGGGCCTGTCGCACGAGGTCACGGTGCGCGAGGACGTGCCGATGGCGAGCGTCAAGCGCCAGCTCGGCGTCCCTGCTGCGCTGGCGTCGTGCCACACTACCGTGGTCGAGGGTTACGTCATCGAAGGCCACGTGCCCGCGCGCGAGGTCACCCGGCTGCTGGCTGAGCGCCCTGGCGACATCAAAGGGCTCGCCGTCGCCGGAATGCCGCTTGGCTCACCCGGCATGGAGGCGGGCGGACGCAAGCAGCCCTATCAGGTGATCGCGTTCGGCGATTTCGGCCAGCGCGTCTACGCCAGCTATCCCTGATCCCGAAGTTCCGCTAACGAACCGCAGCGTGCACCACCTCTTCATCCTTCTCGCCGCGGTGGCGATGGTCTGGTCCGGTCTTCATGCCGGACCGGCGGAGGCGCACGAGAACGACCCGACCCACTGGTCTGAGGCGTCCGATCATGGACATGACCGCGACGATGGTGATGATGCCGGACGCGATCAGCATGGCTGCCACCACCATTGCCCGACCGGCCCCGCGCCGTTCGCGGCCGATGCGGTCGCACAGCCACTATATGGCGATGTGCTGACATTCGGTCGGGCGTCCTCGCGGCTTCATTCGACCTCGCGCGCTCCGCCACTCGACCCTCCCATAGCCTGACCCCGCTTTCGTCGCCGCGCGGCTGCTGACGCACCTGCGCGCATGAAGCGTGTGTCAGGGGAATCCCGATGAAATCGACGATATGCGCGGCCCTGCTTGCAGGGGTCGCGGGGCTGGCCGCAAGCCCAAGTGTTGCGGAGCCGTTGACGCTGGAGCAGGCGGTCGAGCGCGCGGTCGCCGCCGCGCCCGAACTCGCAGCAGGCCAAGCCGGTGTGGATGCCGCGCGCGCCTCGGTGCGCCAGGCCGGGGTTCGCCCCAACCCGACGCTTGCGGTCGAGGCCGAGAACTTCGCTGGGACGGGCAACTACAGCGTCCTCGAACAGCCGGAGGTCACCGTGACCTACGAGCAGACGTTCGAACGCGGCGGAAAGCGTGAAGCGCGACTGGCGTATGCAGCGCGCGGGGTGGACCTAGCCGAGGCGCAGGCGCGGCTGGCCCGGCTCGAACTCGCGCAGCAGGTGCAACGCGCCTTTATCGATGTGCAGATCGCAGACCAGCTCGTGTGGATCGCCGAGCGCAGGCTGGAGACCGAGAAGACGCTCCAGACCGAGGCACTGCGGCGGGTGCGTGGTTACAAGGATCCGCTGTTCGTCGAGACACGCGCTGCGGCACGTGTGACCGCAGCGGAGCTGTCGGTTGAAGCAGCTAAAACCAAGTCGCAGGCAGCGCGCGAATTGCTCGCCTCGTTCTGGGGCGGCACGGCAACTGCGATAGAACTTGACGGTGCGATCGAGAAACCAGCCGGAACGGTTGCCGCGCTGGCCGAGGCCGATGCCGACGTTCGCGAAGCCGCGATTGCCCAGGCCAGCGCCGAGGTGGTGCTGGAGCAGTCCCGCGCAAGGCAGGACTACAGCGTCAGCGGCGGTGTGCGTTACTTGCGCGAGACGAACGACGTCGCGCTGGTCGCGGGCGTCTCGATTCCGCTCGGCCGGTTCGACCGCAACCAGGGCAATATCGAGCGCGCTCAGGCCGAGCGACGACGGCTGGAAGCCGAGGTCGAGGCCAATCGCCTCGCCCGCTTGCGCTCCCTCGCCAGCCTCAGGGCCGAAGCGGATGCCGCTGCGCGCCGCGCCGAGGGGCTGATGCTGAAGGTCTACCCGCAAGCGGTGAAGACGCTGGAGCAGGTCCGCGAAGGCTACAACCGCGGCGGTTTCCGCTTCTCCGACATCCAGGACGCCGCCGATGCGATCGTCGAGGTCCAGGAGCAATGGGCCGAGGCGATGAACGCTTACCGCGACGCCCAATCCGAAATCGATCGTTTGACCGGCCGCTTCGATGTGGCCGTGGAGACAACGCCATGAACATGAAATTGATTGCCCGCATCGCTCCGCTTGCGTTGATCGCGTTGCCACTCGCCGGCTGCGGCTCGACCGGAGCGAGTGAAGAAGCAGGGCACGAAGAAGGTGCCGAGGCCCCCGAGGGCCCGCATGGCGGGCGCTTGCTCACCGACGGCAAGCTGTCGGTCGAGATCACGATCTTCGAAACCGGCCAGGAACCACAGTTCCGCGTCTATCCCTATCTCGATGGCGAGCCGCTCGATCCAGCGAAGGTGCGGTTGCAAATGGTCCTGCGACGGCTCGGCGGTGAAGTCGATCGTTTCGCGTTCAGGCCGCAAGGCGAATTCCTGGCCGGGCAAGGCGTGGTCGAGGAACCGCATAGCTTCGATGTCGAGGTCGTCGCGGTGGTGGACGGCAAGCGCAGCCGTTGGACCTATGAGAACCATGAGGGCCGCACCACGATCACGCCCGAGGCAGTGAAGCAGGGCGGGATCGAAACCGCGACTGCCGGTCCAGCCAGCATCGGCGATGCGCGCGAGCTGTTCGGCACGGTCGAACTCAATCCCTCGGCACGCTCCGAAATCCGGGGCCAGTTCCCCGGCCGGGTCGTGTCGGTGACCAAGGACGTGGGCGACTACGTGCGGCGCGGCGAACTCCTCGCGCGGGTCGAATCCTCCGAAAGCCTCCAGGTCTATCCGGTCTACGCCACCGTAAGCGGGGTTGTCGCCGAACGAGGCGGCAACGCGGGCGACTTCACTAGTGACGAACCGCTCTATGTGATCACCGATCCGGCGGCGACGACAGTGGTGTTCAATATCTTCCCGCGCGATCTGGGCGTGGTCCGGCCGGGAATGCGGGTCGAGATCACCTCGCAGGACGGGAAGGCCGTGGGCGCGAGCGTGCTCGGGCAATACCTGGCCGAGGGCAATGCTGAGGCCGGGACCGCACTGATCCGCGCCTCCGTTCCTAATCGCGGCGGGTGGATCAGGCCGGGCATGACCATGCGCGGACGCCTGTCGGTCAACCAGCAGAGCGTGCCGCTGGCGGTGCGGACCGAGGCGATCCAGCCCTTCCGCGACTTCCAGGTGGTCTATGCCAAGTACGGCAACGACTACGAAGTGCGGATGCTCGAACTGGGGCGGCGCGGTGCCGAATTCACCGAGGTGCTATCCGGCATCGAACCCGGCACGCCCTACGTCACCAAGGGCTCCTTTCTCGTGCGCGCGGACATCGAAAAGTCCGGTGCGAGCCATGATCACTGAGGGGGCGGAACATGCTTGAACGCATCGTCGGATTTTCGATCCGCCAGCGCTGGTTCGTCCTCGCGCTCGTCGCTCTGTTCTGCGCGCTTGGCGCGTGGAGCGCGGTGCGCCTGCCGATCGACGCCGTGCCCGACATCACCAACGTCCAGGTTCAGATCAATACCGAGGCCGAAGGATACTCGCCGCTCGAATCCGAGCAGCGGATCACCTTCCCCATCGAAACCGCGATCGCGGGAATACCCAACCTCGAATACACCCGCTCGATCTCACGCTATGGCTTGAGCCAAGTGACGGTCGTGTTCGAGGATGGAACCGACATCTTCTTCGCCCGACAGCTCGTGAACGAGCGCATCCAGCAGGTGAAGTCACAATTGCCCGAAGGCATCGAGCCCCAGATGGGGCCGATCGCTACGGGTCTCGGCGAAATCTTCATGTATGCGATCGAACCCGAGCCCGGCGCGCGCAAGGCCGACGGGAGCGAGTGGACGCCAACCGACCTCAGGACGCTGTCCGACTGGGTCGTACGGCCACAACTGCGCACCATTCCTGGCGTCGCCGAGGTCAACACCGTGGGCGGCTACGAGCGGCAATACCATGTCACGCCCGACCCGATGCAGCTCGCTGCGATGGGGCTGTCGCTATCGGACGTCGTCGAGGCGCTGGAGCGCAACAATGCCAGTCGCGGCGCCGGGTATGTCGAGCGGGGTGGCGAACAGATTTTGATCCGCGTGCCCGGGCAGGCATCGAACGAGGCCGATCTCGGCGGGATCGTGATCGCGACGCGCGGCGGGGTGCCGATCCGCGTAGCGGACGTTGCGAACATCGCGATCGGCTCCGAATTGCGCTCGGGCGCGGCGACCGAGAACGGCAAGGAGATCGTCCTCGGCACCATCTTGATGCTGACCGGCGAAAACCCGCGCGTCGTCGCCCAGGCGGCCGCCGACGAACTGGAGCAAATCACCGCATCGCTGCCCGAGGGCGTTGTCGCGCACCCGCTTTACGACCGCACCGAGCTGGTCGATCGGACCATCGCCACGGTCGAGAAGAACCTGGCCGAAGGCGCGCTGCTGGTGGTGGTCGTGCTGTTCCTGCTTCTGGGTAATTTCCGGGCGGCGCTGATCACGGCGGCGGTGATCCCGATCGCAATGCTCATGACCCTCTCAGGAATGCTGGCGACACGCACCTCGGCCAACCTGATGAGCCTTGGCGCGCTCGACTTCGGGCTCATCGTCGACGGCGCGGTCATCATCGTCGAGAACTGCTTGCGGCGCCTCGGCGAACAGCAGCACCGCCTGGGCCGCCTACTCGATCGCGACGAGCGGTTCGGCCTGGTCGCCTCGGCCAGCGCCGAGGTGATCAAGCCGAGCATCTTCGGCGTCATCATCATCACCGCCGTCTATCTCCCGATATTCGCGCTCGAAGGGATCGAGGGGAAGACCTTCCACCCGATGGCGATCACGGTCGTCCTCGCGCTGACCGCGGCGATGATCCTCTCGCTAACACTGGTTCCGGCGGCCGTGGCGCTGTTCGTGACCGGCAAGGTCGAGGAAAAGGAAAACCGCGTCATGCGCTGGGTTTCGACCCGCTACGCGCCCGCGCTGGACAAGGTGCTGGCGCGGCCCAAGCCCGTTGTCGCCGCAGCGGTGCTGCTGGTGGCGCTGGCCAGCGCGGGTGCGACGCGGCTCGGTTCGGAGTTCATCCCGCAACTCGACGAAGGCGACATCGCCATGCACGCGCTGCGCATCCCCGGCACCAGTCTCACGCAATCGATCCAGATGCAGGAGGCACTTGAAAACAGGATTCGGAAGTTCCCCGAGGTCGAGCGGGTTTTCGCCAAGATCGGCACGCCCGATGTCGCCAACGATCCAATGCCGCCATCGGTCGCCGACAATTTCATCATGCTGAAGCCGCGCGAGGAATGGCCCAATCCGCGCAAGACCCGCGACGAGCTGGTGGCCGAGCTCAACGAAGCGGTCGAGCAGATCCCCGGCAACAACTACGAATTCACCCAGCCGGTTCAGATGCGCATGAACGAACTGATCGCGGGCGTCCGCGCAGACGTGGCGGTCAAACTGTTCGGCGACGACCTCGACCAGCTCATCGCCAGCGGGCAGGAGCTTTCGGAAATCGTCGAGGGCGTGCCGGGGGCCGAAGACGTGAAGCTGGAACAGGTCACCGGCCTGCCGGTGCTATCGGTCACGCCGCGCCGCGACATGCTGGCGAGCTACGGCGTCAGCGTGGAGACGGTGCAAGACATCGTCTCGACCGCCACCGGCGGACAACAGGCCGGGCATGTATTCGACGGCGACCGGCGTTTCCCGGTCGTGGTCCGGTTGCCGGAAGACATGCGCACCGATCTCGAAGGCCTGCGCAACCTGCCGGTGCCGCTGGCAGGCGGCGCATCGGTGCCGCTTGGGGAGCTTGCCGACATTACCTTGGCCGCAGGCCCCAACCAGGTCAGCCGCGAAAACGGTAAACGGCGCGCGGTCGTCACTGCCAACGTGCGCGACCGCGATCTCGGCAGCTTCATCGACGAGTTGCAAGAACGGGTGGAGGCGGACGTCGAACTGCCCAACGGATACTATGTCGAATACGGTGGCACGTTCGAGCAGCTACAGTCCGCCGCCATACGCCTTTCGATCGTGGTCCCGCTGGTCCTGCTGTTGATCTTCGGCCTGCTATACACCCTGTTCAAATCGTGGCGCGATGCGGGGATCGTGTTCACCGGCGTGCCGTTGGCGCTGACCGGCGGCGTGGCGGCGCTGGCGCTGCGCGGCATCCCGTTCTCGATCTCGGCGGGCATCGGGTTCATCGCGCTGTCGGGCGTGGCGGTGCTCAATGGTGTGGTGATGCTGTCGTTCATCAACGACCTGCGGCAACGGGGCGAGCATCTGCTCGAAGCGATCCGCCACGGCGCGCTGACCCGGTTGCGCCCGGTGCTGATGACCGCGCTGGTGGCATCGCTGGGGTTCGTGCCGATGGCGTTCAATGTCGGTGCGGGATCAGAAGTGCAGCGACCGCTGGCGACGGTGGTGATCGGCGGGGTGATCTCCTCGACAATCCTGACGTTGCTGGTTTTGCCCGCTCTCTACCTCTTGGTGCATCGGGCAAAAGCGGATGTAGCAGCCTAAATATGGGGGGAATTCTGGGCCGTGAGCAGCCTGTCCGCTATTGGGGCTTCGGCCGCGGAAAGCGGCCAAGCCGCTAACGGCCCATAACCGGCCGCCTACAACGAACTCCCGCGATCGGCAGAAATGGGGCCGAAAGCGGACTGACTGCTGACTGGAATCCGAGATAGATTGCCCGCGCCACACGGAGCAGAATGAAATCTCTTTCTTTAGCCCACTCGCGAATATGGGTAGCCGTTCCTGATATAGGCATTGAGGAATTGCCCCTTGGAGCCCGCCATCATCAGCTGATCATGGAGGTGGGCCGGGACGTTGTAGTATTGGTAGACCGAGTTATTGATGAATTCGACCTCAAGTGTTTCGCTGGGCGCATCGTAACCGATCGAGGCGATATTGGTGGAGGCGACCGGGTCACGGATCATCGTCTGTCCTTACTGTTCGTCTTCGTTTACAGGCGTTCGCTCGATGTCGAGATCCTGAACGACGGCGGTCGTGCGTTGGGCTCGCCACGACGCCACCATGCGATCATAGCCTTCCGCGACCCGCCGGCTGCGCCAGGCGGCACTCACCGCAGGGTCGGCGCTCCGCGGTAGCCGGTCTAGCGGCGGTAGAGTGACGCGGCAGCGCACGGGCAAGCGCGCCGCCTCGCCGGAGATAATCGTTTCGCCTGTCCGCAAGACAGGGAGCAGGTCCATCAGGCCCGCGAGATTGTCGGGAAGGGCGCCCTTCACGCGCCCACGGTCCGACGGGTTGGATAGCCGAAGCGCAATAAGCGTGCCGCACTGCGACAGCACTGTTTCGTCGATTTCGGACGGGCGCTGGGACACCAGCATCGCTCCGACGCCGTATTTGCGACCCTCTTTGGCGATACGCTTCACGACGTCGGCAGCGACGTTGCCGCTGTCTGGGCTCACATAGCGGTGGGCTTCTTCCATCACGACTAGCAAGGGGCGCAACACGCCGCCCTCAGTCTTTTCGCGACTCCAGTAGAGCGCCTCGTAAATGATCCGCATGATCGAGCCAATCAATCGGACAAGGACCGCGCTGGGGACGCCGGAGAGGTCGAGGATAGTGATGGGGCGGTCGTTGCCAAGCCAGCCAGCGAGCAGCGTGTCCAAGTCTTGCTCGACCATTCCCTCCAAGTCGGGTTCCCACGGGCCGGGATGTAGGATGAAGTCAAATCGGCGGTCGAGCAAACGCGAGCGCAGTAGGTTGAGCTGGCGCCGGATGCCCTTGGCGGCTTGGTTGAGGAAGGGACCGGCCGCGCCCATCGCGTGCGGGGTGTAACGCGGCGCGGTTAGGGTAGCGGGATTGCCGGGGGCTTCCAAAGCCGGCTGATCCCGTTGCTGACCAGTATACGTCGCTGTCTCGAAATCGATCAGGTCGTACCAGAGCTGTTTCAGTGAGAACGGCACCGGGCTGTCGACCGTCAGCGATTGCGGGTCGAGGCCGGCCAAAGGCGCTGCATCGAGGCGCGCCTCCTTCAACTCCTGCATCTTGTCGGTGAAGGCGATCAACTGGTTATCGTTCAATCCGCCGGCAACGAAGTCCAGCAGCTCGCCGGCCTCCAGCGCCCAATAAGGCACGTACAAGGGCTCTTCGCCAGGCTGCGGTGTGGCGCTAAACGTACGCGCCAGATCGCCGAGTGCGGCTGAATACTCGCCGTGAACGTCAAGCAAGAGCAACCTCGCGCCGCTGGTCTCCGCGTTTTCGGGCGCGCCGACGACCGAGCGCAACAAGCTCGCGACCGTGGTCGACTTACCAGAGCCGGTCGAGCCAACGATCGCGCTGTGGCGGGTGACAAGCGCGTCCAGCGACAGTCGCACGACGATGTTCTCCGCGCTTGACAGGGTGCCGATAGCGACTTGGTCGTCATCGAGGCCCCCGTAGATGCGACGCAAGTCTTTCTGAGTGACGAGATGAACCGCGTCCTCGACGTTTGGGTGCTGGCTTAGTCCGCGCTCGAAACGCTCGCCGATCGCTTCACCGGCCAGTTCGACGCGCATCCAGCGCCCGGTGTCGACCTCTGCAAGTGCCGCCACCGGTGGCGCGGCGTTGGCGCCAATCTCCGCGACCACGCCGTAGAGATCCTGATAACCGAGGGGGATGCGGACGAAACTGCCGACCTGCCCAACCCGGTAGGTATGGCCGTCGATCATAGCCAGGCCGGAAGCAAGCGACTCCGCGAGCTTCACGGTGATGCTCGAACCCGAGACCGTGCTGATCCGGCCGAGGTAAGTCGGATCGGTTGCGGTCACGTGGGATCGGCCCCCGGGTCAACCGGCTTGGCCTCGGCCGGCCGGACGAGGTCGGGAGAATGTGACAGTGCGCAGAAGCGGCAAAAGCTAGCGAAGTCGCCAAGGAGAAACGCGGGCGCGCCGCCGCGATCCCCCCAGAAGCTTGCACGAATCTCGTTCCAGTTTTTCGGCGGATCGCCCGGACGCCAGGCGCCGAGCACCCCGCCGATCACGGCTGCGTCGCTGGTGTAGACCGACAGGTTTGGATGTTCGAAAGCGAGCTTCCGCGCTGGCTCCTCGTCCTCCATCTTCTGATACTGGAACGCGATCACCGACGCATTGGCATTCATCGCCAATGCTTCGCCGAGCACTGCGCAGATGTGTGCGTCCCGGAAAGAGAAGCCGGTGGTTAGGAGCACGGTGTCCGGCATCAGCAGGAACCTTTTCAACCGCTCGAACAGAGCGGCGTAGGGCTGCTTCTGGGTTAGATCGTATTTCAGGTGGTCGGGATATACGAGTTCGGTGCAATCACGGCCGCCGCTGCGGACCACGACCCCGTTTTCGCTCTTCCAACCGAGCGAACCGTGTAGCTTCCACACCCGTGACCAGCGGGGCGGCAGGTCGTTTCCCGCTACAGTAACCGGGTCAAAGAAGGGTGCGTGGCCGCCAGTGAAACCGTCAAAGTAAGGCGCCTTGGCCAGCTCAAACGCCTGTTCCAACAGAAGGTCGTAGTTGGTCGTGAAAACCTCGACCGCGTGAGCGCGTTGCGTCCCGCTGATCCAAGCCACGAGCTCATGGTAGGGTGTGCGGCCACTCGGAAGATCGGCGCCGACGATCTCGCCGATCCCTTGGCAGATGACCTTACCGAGTTCGCCATAGCCGGGGCCATCTAATCCGTCTTTCGGGGTCGTACCCAAGGCGGTTTGGAGCAAGCGCACTTGGGATAGGATGGATTCAATGTTGCCGCCCTTCGGCAGCTCCGCGCGGATTGCCGCCGCGGCTGTCGCCTGGTCGCCTGAGAGCTTCGCGATTGCCATGTCGGTAAGTGCATCGACACCCGGGATAAGGGCTTGGCCGGCCGGATCGAGATTACCTTCGACATCGACCCGCACCGACAGCGGCGCGCCGGCCCCGACTAAGACCCCGATGCGCTTGCGACCCTGCGAGAGGATTTGTCGAAGATCGCCCATGAAGCGATCGGGATTGTGGACGCTATCCAATTCTGACTCGACTGTTGGCATCAACGTGTATTTCGGACGGTGTACCGAGCAAAGTTGCGTTGAGGAAGACCGAATGAAGCATTGGTAACATTCTCGGCAAGTACGGGCCTCGCAATGCCCTGGCCGGGATGAGCGACTTTCAAAATCGCCCTGGTCGGGTAGCCCTGAACATCCGAGAATTCGGCGACATTGCTATCTCAGCATTGATGAACCAACGGCAGCTTTTAGGCACTCGCTAGCCAGGCACGAACGACCGATATTGGGGCGCGAAGCCGACACTACTCGCCTGTATCGTCTCTGAGTTCCCGCCTCCCCCGCCGTCGCCAGAGTACGAGCGACTGTTCCCGTTGGTCGCCTTGCAAGGTTGCAGCGCTCTCGACCAGTAACCCGAAGATCACCGCCCGATCGTCGTCGGTAAGCTCGATCAGCCCCGCTTTTGCAACCAAGCCTCCGAGTTCGATCAGCTGGCGCGTCCGCGCGCGCCGCGTCACCTGCCAGCTACGATTGTCATGCCGCGCCCGCCGCGCCAGCAGGCGGTTTCGTGCCGCCGTGCTTCGCCTCGTCGCCACTTGCAGTGCGACCAGCGCCACCAGAAGATTTGCGTGCCGGTCGCCGAAAGAACCCGGCACCGCGCTTGCGCCAATCCTCCCTCGTTGCAGTGTCGACCTTGTCGCTCGCCGCAAGCAACGCACCCGCCAGCACTTCGACCTCCAGCGCTTCGGCCCCGGTGGCAATCACCAGTTCGCCAAGTTGGCGCACCTTGCGCTCCTTCAGCGCCCTGGCCTTGTTGTCGAGCACCTTGAGTTCGGCATCGTAATCGCGTGGTCTTCGCATGGTCCGGTCCTTTCCGTTGTGGCTGTCGGACGGACCAGTTATCGAGGCGCTCGATCAGTCGCAACGCACTGAAATCTCGTGAGACTCGGGCGTCCCGAGAAAGATGAATTCTTTCGAGGGCGCGCTTATACGTCGTGCCGACGTCGCTTGTTTGCTGTAGCTGGTACAGCCGTCATGGCGATCTACCACTTCAGCGCGAAGGTCATCTCCCGGGCCTTGGGATCGTCGGCGCTCGCGGCAGCGGCCTACCGCTCGGCTTCGCGGCTGCACGACGAGCGGCGCGACCGTGACCACGACTTCACCAACAAGGCGGGCGTCGTTCATTCCGAGGTGCTGCTACCCGAAGGCGCGCCCGAGCATCTCTGTGACCGCGAAGCGCTGTGGAACGCGGTCGAGGCGGCCGAGGTGCGCAAGGACGCGCAGCTCGCGCGTGAGGTCGAGTTCGCGATCCCACGCGAGCTCGACCAAGTAGAAGGTATTCGGTTGGCCCGCGACTTCGTCGAACGCGAGTTCGTCAGCAAAGGCATGATCGCCGATCTCAATGTCCACTGGGACATGGGAACCGACGGTCAGCCCAAGCCGCACGCGCACGTCATGCTTACGATGCGCGAGGTGGGCGAAGACGGGTTCGGTCCCAAGGTGCGCGACTGGAACCGCACCGAGCTCTTGAACCAATGGCGCGAGGCTTGGGCAGAGCACGTCAACACGCGCCTTGCCGAGCTCGATATCGATGCACGGATCGATCATCGCAGTCTCGAGGCGCAGGGTATCGCGCTCGAACCGCAGAACAAGATTGGCCCAGCTGCCTCGCGCATGGCGCTCGAAGGTACGACCAGCGAGCGCGCAGACGAGCACCTCGCCATCGCTCGCGCCAATGGCGCGCGCATCGTTGCCGATCCCACGATCGCGCTCGATGCGATTACGCACGGCCAGGCGACCTTTACGGCGCGCGATCTCGACCGGTTTGCACATCGCCACAGCGTCGGCCAGGAACAGTTCGAGGAGGTGCGCGCGGCGGTGCGTAACTCCCCCGAGCTCGTGAAACTCGGCAGGGACGGACGCGGCGAACAGCGGTTCACCTCGCGCGTCATGATCGCGACTGAGCGGCGGCTGGAGAGCGCGACCGTATCGCTCGATGCGAGCCGCAAACATGCGGTCGGTGAGAGGGACAGAAGCAGAGCGCTTGCCCATGCCGAGAGGCGCGGGCTGGTCCTGTCGGCAGAGCAGCGCGGTGCGTTCGAGCGTGCGACCGATGGGCGCGGGCTGAGCAACGTGGTCGGCTATGCGGGCAGCGGCAAAAGCGCGATGCTCGGGGTCGCACGCGATGCGTGGGAGCGCGCGGGTTACGAGGTCCAAGGCGCTACACTGTCGGGCATTGCGGCGGAGAACCTGGAGCACGGCTCGGGCATATCTTCGCGCACGCTCGCGAGCCTCGAGCATCGCTGGAACCAGGGTCGCGATCTCCTCACCGAACGCCATGTGCTGGTGATCGACGAGGCGGGCATGATCGGCACGCGGCAGATGGAACGCGTGCTGTCCGAAGCGAGGAAGCGCGCGGCCAAGGTCGTGCTGGTAGGAGACGTCGAGCAGCTGCAAGCGATCGAGGCGGGGGCTGCGTTCCGCAGTATCGCAGAACGTCACGGCGCGGTCGAGATAACCGCGATCCGCAGGCAGCACGAAGACTGGCAGCGCCATGCGACCCGGCAGCTTGCAACCGGACGCACCGGTGAGGCGCTCGAAGCTTACAGCGAAGCCGGCCACGTGCATGCGGCGCCGACGCGTGACGATGCGCGAACGGCGTTGATCGACCGCTGGGATCGCGACCGGGCCGAGCATCCGGCCGCCAGTCGGATCGTGCTCACCCACACCAACGACGATGTGCGCGCGCTCAACGAGGCGGCGCGCGCGAAGATGCGTGAAGGCGATGAGCTTGGGAGGGATGTCGCACTCGCCACAACGCGCGGGTCGCGCGCGTTCGCATCGGGCGATCGAGTGATGTTCCTGCGCAACGAGCGCAGTCTCGATGTGAAAAACGGCTCGCTCGCTACCGTGCGTCAGATCGATGCGTCGCAGATGCAGGTGCAGCTCGACGACGGCCGCAGGGTCGCGTTCGACCACAAGGACTATGCCGACATCGATCATGGCTACGCGGCCACGATCCACAAGGCGCAAGGGGTGACCGTCGATCGGGTCCATGTGCTCGCGACCCCGGGCTTGGACCGGCATGCGGCCTACGTGGCGCTGTCACGCCACCGCGAGACCGTCGACCTTCACTATGGCCGCGACGACTTCGCCGATAGCGGTTGGCTCGTGCGCACGCTGAGCCGCGAGCGGAGCAAGGACATGGCTTCGGATTACGCCGTAGAGCCATCGCGCGTGGTCGAGCACGATATCCCCGTCCCCCAAGTGCAGAAGCGCGATCCGTTCGTTGGGCTCAAGCTGCGCGCGGCGCCGCGTATCGACCAAACTGCGCCCGATCCGCTCGACCTCGCGGTGGAACGGTTCGGGCGCGCCGCGCAGGACATCGTCCGCATGCGCGCGCAGGGCTATGAGGCCCTGCCGCATCAGCGCGAAGCCTATGTCGAGGCACGCCATCAGCTAGACGCGGTTCGGCCCGGTGGCGCAGAGGATCTCAGGGTCGCCATGAACAAGGACCATACGCTCATCGCCGAGACGGCAGGCGGCAATACCAGACGCGCTGTCCAGGCGATGACGTTCGAGCGCGAGCGCCGCATCGATGTAACTGCCCGGGCCGACCGGTTCGTCGCCGACTGGCAGTCGCGCGCACGGCAAATAAGGCGGTTCGAAAAGGACGGCGACTACCTGGCGCTCGACAAGGTCAAGAGCGGCATGGCGGCGATGTCGCAGAGCCTGGAACGCGATCCGCAACTCGAGTCGCTGCTACGCCAGCGCCACAAGGAGCTCGGAATCGGTGCCTCAAACGGGGAATCTATATCCCATAACCTCCAGCGATGGCTCGACCGCTCGCGTTCGCGTGGGCTCGGACTTTAGGATCGGTGCATGACCGATGACCATGCACCCGAGATCGACCCTGCCGACGCGTTCGAGGGGGTTCGGCGCGAGCTCAGCATGCTGACCAGTGCGATCGCCGGGCTCACCGCGATGCGCGAAAAGGCGCCCGACTACAGTGCTACTCTTGGCGAGATATCCGCAAGGCTCGAGACCGTCGGTACCCGGCTTGCCAAGATCGAGCAGAGCCGCGCGCTCTCGCTGACGCCGGGCGCGTTGGCGAAGGAGGTCGATGCGGCGGCTGCGGCGGTTCGGGCAGAGGATCGGAAGATGCTCGCCGAGGCGCGTGATGCGCTCACGCGTTCTCTCGGTCAGGTCGATGGGATGATCGGGCGTGGGCGTGCGATTGCAGAACGCGAGCGGCGCGAGCGGTGGATTGCGGCGGGTGGTCTCGTCGCTGGCATATTGCTTTGGTCGATCCTGCCCGGAGCCATCGTGCGGTCGCTGCCCGCGAGCTGGCAGGCGCCTGAGTGGATGGCGGCGCGGATGATGGGGATGGACCAGGCCGCCGCAGGGGAGAGAATGGTCGAGACGGCGCGGGAAGCGGACGAGCATTAGTCCGGCGCTAGGCTAGATCGAGCATCTTGCAGCGTTTTCCTTGGAGCTGTAACGCTCCAAAAAGGCTGGCGCGAGAGACGTGGCAGGTCGTCGAATGGGGACCGATCGGCATCGACGGGCCACATCCGTCTTTTCGGAAATAGCCCTATGGACCTGAATTCCGGTGCGGTTCCGGCTATTCGGGATAGCCAGGTACTGCCGAGGCCTTCGACGCCCCTTCCAGTAGATCGATGATCGGACATTCTGGTCGCTCGTCGCCTGCACATTGGTTGGCCAAAGCTTGGAGCGTGCGCACCATCGCTTCGAGCTGCCCGATCTTGTCGCGCAGACGCGCGGTGTGCTCGTGCACGAACTGCTTTACCTCGCTGCTCTGGCGGTGCCGGTCGCGCCATAGATCGAGCAACTCGCTGATCTCGGCGACCGAGAACCCGAGATCACGAGCCCGGCGCACGAACTTCAGTTCATGAACGTCATTGTCGGAATAATCGCGATAGTTCGATGAACTTCGCTCGGCCGGTCGGATCAGCCCGGTCGCCTCGTAGTATCGGATCATCTTTGCCGAAATGCCCGAGCGTTCCGCCGCTTCGCCAATCTTCATCCTGTTCCTTTCGCCGCTGTCCGAGACCAGATAGCAATCGGCCCTTGACCTTCCAATGGTTGGAAGCCTCACATAGCCTCCCACACCGATTCTGCGATGGGCGACAAAGCCCGGTGAGGTTTCAAGATGGCGAACACGACGAAAACTGCCGAACTCTACCGCATGGTCCAGGCCGAACACGTCTGTCCCTACGGCATCAAGGCGCTGGACCTCCTGAAGCGTAAGGGGTTCGCCGTTGCCGATCATCATCTCGCGACGCGCGAGGAGACCGACGCATTCAAAGCGAAACATGAGGTCAAGACGACGCCGCAGGTCTTCATCGATGGAAAGCGCGTCGGCGGATATGACGATCTCGTCCGCTATTTCGGAGGCGAGGTGAAGGACAAGGGGGCGGTCACCTACACGCCGGTGATCGCGCTGTTCGCGATGGCCGCACTAATGGCGATGGCGGGCAGTTGGGCTTCGCTCGGCGATATCCTGACGATCCGCGCTGCGGAATGGTTCATCGCCTTCGCCATGTGTCTTCTGGCCCTCCAGAAGCTCAAGGACATCGATTCCTTCGCCACAATGTTCCTGAACTACGATCTGCTCGCGGCAAGATGGGTGCCATACGGGCGTATCTACCCCTTCGCGGAAGGCGCTGCCGGGGTGCTGATGATTTCCGGCGCGTTGATGTGGCTTTCGGTGCCGATCGCGCTCTTCATCGGTACGGTCGGCGCGGTCTCGGTGTTCAAGGCGGTTTATATCGACAAGCGCGAGTTGAAGTGCGCCTGCGTCGGTGGCGACAGCCGGGTGCCGCTAGGGTTCGTGTCGCTTACCGAAAACGTGATGATGGTGGCGATGGCCGTGTGGATGCTCGCCAAGCCCACGCTGCTCGGCACACATTGAGAGCCACGAGAAAATTGACCCCCGGTAACCCCGAGCCTAGGATAGCGGGATAATGTTTCGCCGACTCCATCTCGTCCTCGCGGCATTCGCCATGCTGGTTGCACCGCTCGCGATGCAGTCGGGCGTCGCCATGGCGGCGATGCCGATGGATCATGGCGAAATGGCTCAGTCGGGCCACTGCGGTAGCGAGGATGATGGCGGCAAAGATCAGTCCGGCGCGATGACGCAGTGCTGTGTCGCCATGTGCTCGGCCGTGACGCCCCTCAGCGCGCCCTCGATCGAACCCCTCGTCTACCACGCACCCATGCTGGCCGGGTTTCGCCCGGCGGCGCACAGCCTTTTCCTGGCCGAACTTCCGACCCCGCCTCCACGCGCGGCATGAAATCGTCATTCTTTCGATTTCACGGAGTTTACGAACATGAACAAGTTGATGACCGCGGTCGCGCTGGCGATCGCCCTCCCTGGCGTGGCACACGCCCAGGCCGCTCCGGCTGAAAAGCCGAAGATGGAATGCTGCGAGAAAATGAAAGAGAAGTGCGCGTGCTGCGACAAGATGGCGGGCAAACCCGCCAGTGGCACGGACGCGCCGAGTGCCGATCCGCACGCAGGCCATGACATGTCGCCCGCCGCTCCTGCCGACGGGCACGCACACCACTAAGCGTCTCTGAACTTCCGGCGGGGCCTTGCCCCGTCGGAAGACCGGTCGCTGTCAGTGAGCGCAAGGAATCCATCGATGAATGAACTCGTCCTCGGACGGCGTGCGCTGCTGCGCGCCGCCGCCCTATCCGGCGCAGGCCTCGGCCTCGCGCAAGCTCTGCCCGCCTGGGCCCAGCCGCTCTCGGCGGGGCTCGTCCGGCCTCTGCCCACCGTCAGCGGCAGCGACATCGCGCTGACCATCGGCCAGGTGAGCGTGACGGTCGACGGCAAGGTCAGCCGCGCGGTCGGCATCAACGGCACCGTGCCCGGCCCGCTGATCCGCCTCAAGGAAGGCCAGCGCGTCCGCCTGCGCGTGAACAACACACTCGATGAGGAAAGCTCGATCCACTGGCATGGCCTGCTGGTGCCGTTCGAGATGGACGGGGTCCCGGGCGTCAGCTTCCCCGGCATCATGCCGCGCTCGACCTTCGACTACGAGTTCGACCTCACTCACGCGGGCACCTACTGGTATCACAGCCACAGTGCGTATCAGGAAGAGGACGGAGTCTACGGCCCGATTGTGATCGATCCGGCCGGGCCCGACCCGGTCGCCTACGACCGCGAGCATGTGCTGGTCCTGTCCGACCACAGCCCGCTTCCCGGAGCGACCATCTACCGCAAGCTCAAGCAGGCGGGCGGTCCCTACTTCAATCGCCAGCGCATGACGCTTTCCGGTCTGCTCGCCGGACGCGACCTTACCGCGAAAGAACGCTGGGAATGGGCGCAGATGCGGATGGACGCTGCCGATATCGCGGACGTCACCGGCTCGACCTACGCCTTCACCATCAACGGGTTCGGCCCCTTTGACAACTGGACCGGGCTGTTCACGCCCGGCGAGCGGGTGCGCCTGCGCATCATCAACGCCTCGGCCCAGACGACTTTCAACATCCGTATTCCGGGCCTGCCGATGACGGTGGTGCAGGCGGATGGCCTGAACGTCCGACCGGTGACGGTGGACGAGTTCCAGATCGGCACCGCCGAAACCTACGATGTGGTCGTGACGCCCGGTGACCGGGCCTACAGTTTCGTCAGCGAGGCGAGCGACCGTTCGGGTCTGGGCCGTGCCACGCTTGCCCCGCGCGAAGGCATGAGCGCGCCGGTTCCACCGCTGCGCCCGCGCCCCCTGCTCACCATGAAGGACATGGGCATGGGTGACATGGATCACTCGGGCATGGGACATGGCGACATGGATCACGGCGCGATGGGTAGTGCCTCGTCCAACCCGGCGGATGCCCGGGGAGTCGATCCCACCGCGCGGCAGAACGCGTCGGGCGAGCTGTGGAAGTTGACCGGATGGAAGGAGTCCACCGGGGCAACCGCTGCGATGGCCGGTATGGCCGGCATGGATCACGCCGCAATGGGGCACGGTCCGGCTGCCGCCGCCGCGCCTGCTGCTTCGGTCGATCATGCGGCGATGGGGCACACGGCCCCGGCTGCTGCGGGACAGGCATCGCCGCCCATGGACCACGGTTCTATGGGCATGCGCGATTTCGCCAACGCCCCGCAAGTCGACAAGAACCCCGGCGTACAGACGATCAGTCCGATGCCGGTCGACCGGATGGGCGATCCGGGCACCGGGCTGGAGGATGTCGGGCACCGCGTGCTGACCTACCGCGACCTCGTGGCGCTGGAGCGCATTCCCGACGTGCGGGCGCCCAGCCGCCAGCTCGACATCCACCTTACCGGCAACATGGAACGCTACATGTGGTCGTTCGACGGCGTGAAGATGAGCGAGCCGGCCGAGCCCATCCCTTTCCGTCACAACGAGCGCGTGCGCGTGCGGCTCGTCAACGACACCATGATGCAGCACCCGATCCACCTGCACGGTCATTTCTTCGAGCTGGTGACTGGCCAGGGTGCGCATTCGCCGCGCAAGCATACGGTGAACGTTCAGCCGGGCGGCACCGCGACCTTCGACGTCACGCTCGACGCGCAGGGCGACTGGGCGTTCCACTGCCACAATCTCTACCACATGACTGCCGGTATGATGCGCGTCGTCACCGTGCGTCCCGGCGAAGGAGACGCTCGATGAGCTCGCTTCATAAACTGCCGCTTCTGGCGCTCGCGGCCTTCGCGAGCGTACCTGCGGTCGCGCAAGAGCAGGCAGCGCCAGTCCAGCCGATCACGCCTAGCGCTGGCGCGAGCTGCACTCCCGAACATGCTGCGATGGGCCATTGCACGCTGCCCGCGGTTCAAGCAGCGCCCGCTGAGGAGCAACCCGCGCCAAAGCCCAGCGCTGCGTGCTCGCCCGAGCATGCCGCAATGGGACACTGCACGGCGGCGACGCCTTTGCCGGTAGCAAAGCCGCAACCGGCGCCGCCGGCGCAGCCTTCGTGCTCTCCGGAACATGCGGCGATGGGGCATTGCACCCTTCCCTCGCCTGCGCCAGCGCTGCCGCGATCCGCGCCGCCCCGCCAGGCGACATGTACACCCGAACATGCGGCGATGGGGCATTGCTCGCTTCCGAAGCCGCACCCCGTGCAGCCCGTTGCTTGTGCCCCGGAGCACGCCGCCATGGGGCATTGCACCCCGGCACAGGCGGCCATCGTCGAGGGTACGGATTTGCCGGCCGGCTCGGGCACGGCTCCAGCGGTGCCGACCGATTACGCGGCCGATGCGATCTACGGCCCGTCCGCTATGGCGATGGGGCGTCACCACCTGGCCCTTCATCACGGCGGCCAGAACTTCTTCATGGCGATCCTCAATATCGCCGAAGTGAAGATCAAGAATGGGCGCGATGCCTACGAGTGGGGCGGCGAAGCCTGGTATGGCGGCGACATCAACCGCCTCGTGGTGAAGACGGAGGGCGAAGGCGAGTTCGGCGCGGGCGTCGAATCGGCTGAGGTCCAGGCGCTCTACAGCCGCGCCATCGGTCCCTACTTCGACCTCCAGGCCGGCGTTCGCTACGATTTCGAGCCCGATCCCTCGCGCGTTTACGCCGCGGTTGGGTTCGAGGGACTCGCACCGAGCTTTTTCGATGTCGAAGGTGCGCTGTTCCTGTCGGATCGGGGCGAGCTGATGGGACGGCTGGAGGGCTATTACGACCAGCGCATCACCCAGAAGCTGATCCTGCAACCACGCGCCGAGCTCAACTTCGCGGCGCAAAGCAGCGAGGACATCGGCCTCGGGGCGGGTCTGACCGACGCCGAGCTCGGCGTTCGGCTACGCTACGATATCGCCCGCGAGTTCTCGCCGTACATCGGGGTCCAATACGAGCGAGCCTTCGGTAAGACCCGCGATTTTCTGCGCGACGAGGGTGAAGCGACCGGGGGCTGGAGCTTCCTGGTCGGCATCCGCACGTGGTTCTGAGGGGAGAAATACGATGATTGCAACGAGCATGATCGCGGCGGCTCTGGCGCTTCAGGTCGCGCCCACACATGACGCTCCGCATGCGGCACCGACGACACCGCAAGCAGCGTCCGCGAGCGTGGAGGAGAGCGCGGTTCGCGCGGTGCTGGCGCGCTACAAGGCCGCGATCGAACGGCTGGATGCCACCGGAACCGAAGAACTGTTCGCGGATGATTCCGCCGTCTTCGAAACGGGAGGCGTAGAAGGGACCTACAAGGAATATCTCGCACATCATCTCGGACCTGAGCTGGCCGCGTTCCGCGCCTTCGCATTCTCCGACTATGCTGTGACGGTGCGCATCGAGGGTGATCTCGCGTTGGCGACCGAGACCTACAACTACCGGATCGAAACGAAGGATGGAGAGATCGCGACCCGCAAGGGAGTCGCCACGAGCGTCCTGACCCGGACGCAGGAGGGCTGGAAAATTCTGGTCATGCACAATTCGGCCCGCAAGCCGAAGGGGGCCTGACATGATTGTACGTTCTGCCAAGCGACACGGCCTCGCGCGGCCGATCGGGCCGATGGTTCTCGCGCTTGTCACCGCCCTCTCGATGCTTGCAGCGCCGGTCTCGGCGCACAAGGACCACAAGGCCAAACAGGAGGCTGCAAGGGTCGAGGCCCAGCGTTCCGCCGCTGGAGCGCCCGGTACCGCCGATCCCATGACGCACGGCCCGGGCATGGCGGACCATGCCGCGATGATGGCTGACAGGGAGAAGGCCGAGGATCCACCGCCAAGCTTTGCGGCCCGGCTCCTTGATTGGCTCGGCCGGTTTCACCCGATGCTCGTGCATTTTCCGATCGCGTTCATTCCCGCGGCCCTTTTCACCGCCGTGGTGGGCCGCAGGCGGCCCGGCTTCGCCAAGCCGGTCCAGTTCCTGGTCGTCACTGCCGGGATAACAGCTCCTTTCGCCATGCTGTCCGGTTGGCTGAGCGGAGGGTTCGCGCTCGGCCTCGACGATTGGGTGATGCAGAGCCATCGCTGGCTTGGGACCGGCATCGGCATCGGCGCGTTCGTCCTGGGAGTGTTCGCGCTGAAGCGCCCGGAGAACGATCGCGGCCGCATCATGATCGGCGGCCTTTCGATCCTGACTGTGGCGATCCTGATCCAGGGCTGGTTCGGCGGTGCGCTCGTGCACGGTGTCGACCACCTCAACTGGTAAGGAAAGCGAGCATGGAAAATCACGCGAAGTCCGCACATCACGAGCGCGGTACGAAGCCTTACGTGATGCTGGCCGTCAATCTCGGGCTCAGCCTGGTGGTGATGTATCTCGCCATGTTCGCGATGATCTGGTCCTGGGGTGAGTTCATCCAGAACGTGAATTTCTTCTATATGGCGCTGGTCATGTGGGCTCCCATGGGGGCGATCATGCTGGCGACCATGGGCGGCATGTATCGCAACCGAAAGCTCAACGCCGCACTCTACACCGCCTTTGCAATAATCTTCGTCCTCTCGCTGCTCGGCATCCGCCAGCAGAGCCTGGTCGGTGACCAACAGTTCCTGCGCTCCATGATTCCGCACCATTCGGGCGCGATCCTCATGTGCGAGGAAGCCAAGCTAGCCGATCCCGAGATACGCCAGCTCTGCGGCGAGATCATCGAGGCCCAGAAGCAGGAAATAGCCCAGATGAAGCGGATCATGGACCGCCTCTAACCTGACCCACAGATAACCACGGAGATCAGCAATGACCAAACTGACTGGAATTGGCGCGCTCGCCCTGCTCGCTTCGCTCGGAGCGTGCGGAAGCCCCGAGCAACCTGCCGCGGACGCGGCGCCTGCGTCCGAAATGGCCATGAGCGGCCCCTACGCCGAGTCCGAGATGGCTATGGACGAGGCAATGAAGGCGGCGGTCGGCGTCGATGCCGCCGACACCTGGGTCAAGAAGATGATCGCGCACCACGAAGGAGCGATCGACATGTCGAGGATCGTGCTTGGGCTTCAGCCCACGGCGGATGTCGCCAGGATGGCGCAGATGACGATCGACAACCAGGGAGCGGAGATCGAGGCGCTCAAGGCGCTCGCGCGCAGCGGTGCCGCCGATCCCGAAAGCGCGGCGCTTTACGAGGCAGCGATGACCGAGATGCACACCGAAATGATGGCGGCGAACGGTGCCAATCCCTCGGAGACTTATCTTGCCAAGATGCTCGCCCACCATCGCGGCGCGGTCGCGATGTCGGACATTGCGCTTGCAAATGGCGCCACCGGCGAAGTGCGCGCCCAGATCGAGGAGACGCGGGCCGAGCAGCTGAAAGAAGTCGACATGGTCGAAGCAATGCTACGCGGCGAACCCATGCCAGCGGTAACGCAGGCTGCTACAGCTCCTGCGCGCGCTTCGACCCCAACGGCAGCTCGCCCGCAATCGAGTGCGGCGGGGTCGACTCCGGCCAAACCAGCTCCGGCAAGGACGACCTCGGCGCCGGCTGCCGAACCCGAGGCGTCACCGACGTGTGCGCCCGAACACAGGGAAGCGGGTCACTGCTGATCAATGATGGCCCCGGCAAGCCTGTTGCCGGGGCCAATGTCATCCAGATCTGTTGTTGCAGGGGCTGGTTCGAGCTTCGGGTATAGGCCCCTTCCAGCCCCATGGTCCGACTGCTTTCATATCCGGAGCAGTCCTTGGATCAACTTGCCAACTTCGCCAATGCGTCAGCCGCCGCCTGATTTGTCAGCTTGTAGTAAGTCGCTTCCAGCATTGCGACGCTCGTGCCTGCGAGCTTGGCCAAGGCATTCGGCGGCACGCCCGCGTCCGCAAGGTCAGTCAGCACCGCGTGACGAATGTCATAGGCTTCAACTCCGTGATCACGCAGCAGCACTGCCCAGTCGTGGCGTTCCCATTGTTTGCCGTTCGGTTGAGTGAACATCCACGCAGCAGGCGTTTTGCCCTTGCACTGCGCAACGATGAATTCCTTCACAGGTCCGGAGAGGGGAATAACTCTCCCCCCACCTGCCTTGTCCGTCGGGATGGTCAATGCTCCGGTGCGTTTGTCGAAATCCTTCACCCGGAGGGCAGCAAGAGCTCCAGGCCGAATGGGAAGGATGGTGAGCGCCCTGACTAGCGGGGTTAGCTTGGCAAGAACCCTGCGGTCGTTCGCGGTCAGATACTCCCGCTTGCGCTCTTCGCGCCTGATCGCAGCCCTGGGCGCAGGCTTCAACGCCTCTTGCCACGCCGCGTCGGTTCCAGGCCTTCCCGGCTCCTTTACCGCGCCCAACGCCGCGCGCAGCGGCACCATGGCTCTGTTGATCGTAGATGGTTTGCCGGTCAGACGAGCGCACCACTCGCGCAAATGCTGGCGGCGCAATCTGTCCAGCCTGACCATGCCGATCGGATCATTGAACACCAGCCTGTTGAGCGTAGCCTTGTCGTTGCCTTTGGCTTCGTAAGCGCGGCAGGCATCTGCGACGGTTACGATGGTGGGGTCGGGCATAGCGCCCGTCTCGACCTGGATGGCGAAAGCTTCCGCGTCCCGCTTAGCGGCAGCGAACATCTCGCTCCCGGCAAGCTTGCCATAGTCGCCGAGACTCTTGTCGCGGTAGCTACCCGATAATTCGTCTCGAGCGCGAGCAACCCACGTTCCCGGCCCTTCGCCAGTCGCCGACGGACGATAACCAACGAACACCCCCTGCCGCAGTCTTTGGAAGTGCGGACGCTTTCCCGGCAAGGATTTCAATGTTCCGCGGACACCAACCTTGGTGAGGTCCGTCATGGCAGCGCAGCCCCGTGTCTAATAATGTGACTGCGTGTCTAATACATGGGGGGAAGCGCTGAAACAAACTGATATTGTTTACAGATAGATAATCGATCTCACAGCGTTTCACACTGCTCCGTAAATCACCGTTCACACGGGTGGGGTCGCAGGTTCAATCCCTGCCGCGCCCACCATTTTCGATT
>VFQP010001466.1_pt1 | contig 31459 bp, 26 predicted proteins | sample 3512351 | NCBI WGS metagenome assembly VFQP01 (sample SAMN10412372, study PRJNA504923) | tailings metagenome | isolation source: Relicate 1 Philex TSF1 revegetated site | place: Philippines: Tuba, Benguet | collected 2017-08-29
CAACGGACAACGGACAACGGTCAACGGTCAACGAACATCACCCCTACGCTTTCATCGCATACATAATAATATTCATCCCAAACTTCGTATTGTCTTCCGCCATAAAACGTTTGTTGCGGAAATCGTAATCCCACTCGCAGCCATAGTCTTTGTTGCTGTAGAGTACGGCGATCCGGCCGTTTACTTCGATGGCTTTGAGATAATCGTGTATGAGATCATCGCCCCAGCCATTTAGTTCAAAGGATGTGGGAGGCGGGCCTTTTTCGAACTGGAAAAAAGAGCGATAAAGTTCATGGTCGTTTGGAATTTTTTTGAGAGCCTGCGGCCCGAAGGTGGAAACCATCTGCGCTTCAAATGATTTTGCAAACAGACCATCTATATCATGATTGCAGTCATCTACAAAAACAAAACCTCCGTTCTGGATATACTTTTTGAAATAAGCATTTTCCTTGGCGCCGAATTGAACCAGCTTGTGGCCACTGAGATAGGAAAATGGCGAATTAAATAACTCCTCGCTATCAAGATTCACGATCTTTTCCTGCTGGTTTACAGGGATGGTCGTGTATTCAACCAGGGAATTAAGAATATTCGTGGGCATACGCTGGTCTGTATCCCAATCACCGGAATGATAACGTAACCGCGAAAAAGTAAAACGTCTGCTTTTAATCATAACCTGCTATACCCTGATCGCCTAAGATAAGACATCATCCGATAACATCGCTCAATTCCCCTTTATGAATTTCGCTTTTTTCATTATATAATATTTATACATAAAAAGGTCTTGTTTTTTATTCCGAAGCGAAAGAAATCATGCTGAATAACGTCAAAATGATCGAACTTGGAAGGCATAGGCCGTAGACGGCGAGCATCCGAAGGTTGAGGTTTAAAAGTTTAATAGTTCAAATGTTTAGTAGTTTAATAGTTGAGGCCAGTTTCTGTCAACTTTTAAGTCTTTAAATATTAAAACATTTAAACTTCGGAACGTTCCTCCACCTTTCATACTTCACTTAAAAACAACTGCTTTGGAACTGACAGCATCAAAGGTTGAAGATTTATTGCAAAAAGTATCTTCACTAAAACGTGAGATACAGAAAGTGATCGTAGGACAGGATATTGTTCTGGAAGAAATACTGGTAGCTCTTCTCGCCGGAGGGCATTGTCTGCTGGAAGGCGTTCCGGGTCTCGCAAAAACGCTGATGGTGCGCACACTTTCACAAGCATTGCACTTACCGTTCCGCCGCATCCAGTTCACTCCTGATCTGATGCCAACGGATATCATTGGTACCGAAATACTGGAAGAGGATGCCACTACCGGCAAACGGGTCTTTACCTTCACGCGCGGACCCATCTTCGCCAATATATTGCTGGCAGATGAAATCAACCGTACGCCGCCAAAAACACAATCCGCATTGCTCGAAGCCATGCAGGAATTTGAAGTAACCTACGCAGGTAAAACATATCAGCTCGACAGGCCATTCTTTATTCTTGCAACACAAAACCCGATCGAACAGGCCGGCACTTATCCTTTACCAGAAGCACAACTCGATCGCTTTCTTTTATACGTAAAGATCGGCTACCCTACCGAGCAGGAAGAAATCCAGATCCTTGCCAATACTACCGGTACAAAAAAAGCAACAGTAAATGCAATCGTCAACGGTGCTGAAATCAGACAACTGCAATCACTCGTAAGAGAAGTAACGATCAATGATGATCTTACCGCCTTTGCAGGTAAACTCATCCGCGCTACAAGACCGGATACCACACCAGTCAGCTATGTTAAAGAATGGGTAAGATGGGGAGCCGGACCACGCGCTGGACAAGCTCTTATCCTCACTGCAAAAGCGCGCGCCCTCTTACACGGCCGCTACGCTGTAACAATGGAAGACATTCAAACAATGGCCTACCCCGTACTTCGCCATCGTGTGCTGATGAACTTCAAAGCAGAAGCCGAAGGGATCAGTTCTGATAAGGTCACGGAAGAGCTTATCAAAGTAATAGAAAGACCAAAAACGCTGTAGCATGTTTTAACCTTTAATAGTTAAAAGGTTGGAAAGCCAGCATTCAAAAAAACTAAAAACATGATAATTCAACTTTTAAACCTTAAACTTTTAAACCTTTAAACTTATTTTCTCTCTCCCATGCCTCTACTCGAACCTCACATACTCTCCTCTATCAAAAACCTCCCACTCGCTGCCAAAACAACGATTGATGGTTTTATGAGCGGTGCTAACAAAAGCGCGGTGAAGGGAACGGGTATGGAGTTCAGCCAGTACAGAACATATATGCCAGGCGATGATCTGCGGTGGCTCGACTGGAAAATGTTTGCACGAAGTGACCGCTATTATATCCGCGAATCTGAAACGGAAACAAATATCAGTCTGCGTTTGCTGATAGACGCCAGCGCTTCGATGGATCATCGTGATGGCGATTATTCCAAAATGGAATATGCCAGGTATCTCGCGGCATGCCTCGCTTATCTCGCAAACATGCAGGGAGATGCTGTTGGTCTGTATACACTGAAAGAAGGCGGCATCTTCTCGCTGGCAGCAAGGCAGGGCTTTCAAAACCTGAACAGATTATTTTATACACTTGAACAAACAGGTCCGCAGGGAAAATTTACCCACCCTGTTCATTATAAAGACATCTATTCAGGCGGAAGAAAAAAAGAATTGCTGATCTTTATCACAGACATGTACCAGGAAAAAGATGAGATGTACAAACTGCTTGATCTTCTGAATGCGCTGCGTCATGAGATCATTGTCTTGCAGATCATGGGAAGAAATGAGATGGAGCTGAACTACAAAGGATATACCACCCTGGAAGACCTGGAAACAGGTGCAACAGTGGAAATAAATGCTGGCGCATCCAAAGCATATACAAACGCATTGAATAAACACCTGGAAAATATCAAACATGAACTTTTATCAAAACATATTTATCACAGGCTGCTGATAATGGATCAACCCATCGATGAGGCCTTAAGAGATTTTCTTTATAAACGCAGCAAAGGTTACTGATGATCCTTCTGCAAAATGATTAGTTAGCTTGTTTCAACTGTTCAATCCCATAGCGTTACTGGCTGCCGCATCGGCGATCATCCCGGTGCTGATACACCTGTGGAATAAACGCAAGGGAAAAACACTAAAGGTTGGAAGCATTTCATTGCTAACAGAAAATAACAAAACAAGCTCCCGCAATATCAGGATCACCGAGTGGCCTTTGCTTATTCTCAGATGCCTGCTCCTTTTTTTAATTGCAACCCTTCTGGCAAAACCTTTCTGGCAAAACAAACCCGGCAAGAATAAAGGAGGATGGATCATGGTGCGTGATCACCAACTTGCCACCGCTTATAATCAACAGCAAACACTGATCGACTCACTGACAAAACATGGCTTTGAACTTCGGAATTTCTCTTCACAGACCAATCCGATTTCTTTAAGCGATACCCTCAACTATACATTACCATCTCAGCAAACGCCAGGCGACTGGTCGATCGTCAGATATCTTGACGCCATACTTCCGGGAGATTTCACGGTCTATATCATCTCGGACCTTTCGGTTGTCAACTTTGCAGGAAAAAGACCTTCAACGCAACTGGATCTTCATTGGATCACGATTGATCAGCCAGCAAAAACCGATACAAGTATAACCGGATCTTATCTTAATACCGACGGCCAAACAATGCTGATGAATAAGATCAGCACAACAACCGGCAATTACTTTGAAACATCCCCTGCTCAACAAACAATTAATCCGGATAAGAACAGCACTATCAATATCAACATCCATGCGGGGACAAACACCGCAGATGCAAAATACCTGCGCGCCGCACTGGAAGCAATCTCGGCTTATACCCGTCGTACTATTCTGATCAACGCATCAACGCATACAGATTCACAGCAAGTGATCTTCTGGCTGCAGGATCAGGAGCCAGACGACAAGATCACCCAGTCACTTGTTTCCGGTGGTATATTATTCAGATATGCAAACCTGGACTCGTCGCTGACAAAAATTCCTTCGCCTGTAAATACAGGTTCTTCCATTTTCGACGGCAGGGATGCGGATCGGTTTTACCAGTATGCCGCCAATTCACCAAAGGGAACATCACTCTGGACTCTGGCGAATGGCGAACCGGTTCTTAGCACTGAAACCAAAGGCGGAAAAAAGATCATTTACTTCAATAGTCGTTTCAATCCTCAATGGACAGATATCGTATGGAACGGAAACCTTGCCCGGTTATTATTACCGATCATTATACCGGAGCTTAGTAATTCAGGTACAGACCTGCGGAACATATCAGCAGAACAGTCAGCTCCGAATCACGTTAACGAAAAACAAAACGGCAGATTAGGTGATGCCGGTTTTCTCCACAGACACGATCTTTCTTTTATTTTATGGATCGCTGCTTTTCTTGTTTTCGCAATAGAAAGGATCGTTGCTCACCGTCAAACAAAACAAAAAAATGCCTGAGCAGAAAGGTCACCATATCATCGAATTGCTCAGGAGCAAATGGCAACGGAGTTACCTTGCGGGCGCATTACTTCTGGGACTCGCCGGGTCTGCCCTTCTATCAACCTTATTGTACATTCTATCGAACAACGGATGGTGGTCGTTTATACCAATTGCGGTAGTATCGTCTATTCTTATTTATTGGCTTCGTCCATTCAAAAAAGTATCTGCTGAAAGTATCACAAGCTTTTTGAATCGAAGCTATCCGCAGCTCGAAGAAAGCAGTCAGCTGCTTCTCGCGCCATCTGACTCACTCAGTTTTCTTCAGCAGTTGCAGAAACAAAAAGTAGAAAGGGCGATCCATAACATTGCAGTACCAAAAGATATGCTTGCGCCATTAAAACGATCAGCCTTGCTATTTGCATCAGCTCTGGCTGTTTGCGCAATAGCACTGACAGCTAAGGCTCATTTCTCTAAACGCATCAGCTACGCTCCGGCAGCCAGTACATCTTCACCTGAAAAAATTAAAGAGACCATTCTTCCAGGGATCAAAGTCTTTTCGGTAACGATCACTCCACCTTCTTATACACGCGTGCCAAAACGAACACAGGCGAAATTCTCATTAAAAGCAGAAGAAGGAAGCAGGATCACCTGGCAGATACAAACAATGGGAGATGTCGACTCAGTTTGTCTTCGTTTTAATAATAAAGAAACGATTCCGTTGAAAAGATCGTCCGGAAGCAATGAATGGCAATTTGAAAAAACGGTAAAAGAACCGGGCTTCTACCAGGTGGAACTGGCGGGAACCTCCTCCCCATTATATACGCTCGAAGTGATACATGACCAACCCACAAGCATCCGGATCATTTCACCGCAACAATACACAACGATTGAACCAGGCCGCAAACCTGTCAGCAATCTTCGCGTACAACTTACTGACGACTACGGTATCACTCATGCACAGATCATCGCTACAAAAGCCAGCGGCAAAGGAGAAAGCGTTAGTTTTAAAGAACAGCAACTGAGTTTTCCGGTTCAATTCAACGGACAAAAAAACATCGAAGTGTCGAGACTCATCGATCTTGCCTCAATGGGATTGCAGGGCGGTGATGAGTTGTATTTCTATATCAAAGCAACCGATAATCATGGACAGGAAAGCCGTTCCGATATGTACTTTATTTCCCTGCCTGATACAGCAGAGCTGCTGAGCTTGTCAGGAATGGAGTCTGGTGTTGATCAGTTTCCTGAGTATTTCAGAAGCCAGCGCCAGATCATCATTGATACAGAAAAATTATTAAAAGAACAATCGTCCGTCGGGAAAGATACTTTTAACGCACGCAGCAATCAACTCGGTATTGAACAAAAACTGCTGCGGCTTCGCTATGGCAAATTCCTGGGTGAAGAAAACGAAAGCGGAGGTGGTGGTCACAGCCCGGATGACGGACATGATCATGGGCATGACACCGATGAAGAACCTGCTTACGGCGATGTTCAATCAATGATCGATCAGTATGCGCACAAACATGACAACGCAGAAGATGCCACCTTCTTTGAACCAGCGCAGAAAGCCCAGTTAAAAGCCATACTCACAGAAATGTGGAACAGCGAATTAAAGTTGCGCACCTATATACCAGCTGAAGCATTGCCTTATCAATACAAAGCATTGCGTTTGTTAAAAGATCTGCAGCAGAAATCAAGAGCATATGTCAGCAAAACATCGATCAAGATGCCACCGCTGAAACCGGAAAAGCGACTGACCGGGAATCTCGAAAAGATCAATCCATCTGCCGGACCCGCCAGACAAACAGCAGAGGATAAAAAAACAGAACAATTACGCAATGCTATACAGGCACTGGAAATGCTTAAACACAAAAAGCAATTACAGGTAGAAGATCAGCAGGATCTTTTCGCGGCAGAAAAAGCGATCAGTGAAAAAGCTATAGCACAACCCGGGTTGTTTCTGCCTGCATTAAGCGCTATCAGAGCAATTACCAATGCTCCGGCAACTGCAAAAAAACAGGATCTGCTTTCAGTTCAACAAGCCCTGCAACAGATCATCAGAACTTCTGCGGAGTTACCGCAAAAAACCAATAGCAGACCTGGTAGCCTTACAGATTATTATTTCAAAAAACTAAGCCAGTAGCGATGAAGCACGAATACATCGTTATCATATTATCACTGCTACTTCTTTTATTTCTTATCTGGAAAGAAGTAAAAAGAGCAAACCGTTCGCGGCTTGCGCTAAGACTATTGCTGACAGTAATGGCCATTACTTCACTCGTTTTTCTTTTTATTCCGATCACATTTACGACAACAGTAAACAATGCTTCAGCAAAACAGTTTGTGTTGGTCACACCCGGAGCGGATAAAGAACCAGATTCCTTGTCTCCACTTAAACACATTACAACAGATCAACGGATCAGTTCTTCCTCTATTGAATTCATCCCTGATCTTTCGGTATATCTTTCCAAACATGCGGATGAAATAGGTACTTTGCACATCCGGGGCGAAGGTATTGCTGATCATGAATGGAAGATGCTGAAAGAGTATGGGGTAAACAGTCAGTACACACGTCCGTCAATTCCAACAGGTATTGTACAGGCAGGCTGGCCAAGGTCTGTTGCAAGAGGCACCCAGTTACAGGTGCAGGGAATTTACAACAATGCAGGTAATGAAGAGATCAAACTGGTACTAAGCGGCCTGGGCACTTCCCTTGATTCAGTTACAATACACAAAGATTCCAGCCAGCAATTTTTGTTTGCATGCCAGCCAGCGCATAATGGCAATACGCTATACGAATTACAAAGCATTCGCAATGGGAAGCTTGTCTCAACAGAAAAGCTGCCCGTTTCAATTTACCCGCTTGCAAAACCTAAAATTCTGCTGCTGAGTTCATCACCGGATTTTGAAACGAAATTCCTCGGATCATGGCTTTATGAAAACAGTTATCCGGTTGCAATCCGAAACACCGTAAGCCGCGAAAAATACGATCATCAGTTCTTCAATATGAAGTCGACCGTTTTGAATAATATCAATGCTTCGTTACTGGAGAATTTCGACCTGCTGATTGCTGATGACAATGCGCTTGCAGAACTGCCGGTTTCTTCATCAACTGCGGTAAAAGTGCAACTGGAAAAAGGAATGGGATTGATCGTGCAAAGCGACAGCAGTCGTTCATTAAGCAGTTTTTCGAGATCATTCAATATTCAAAAACAAGCGGCGAAGTATACAAACACGAGATCACTTTCCTGGCCGGGCAGATCAGTACAAAAAAATCAGCTGGCTTCAGAGGAATGGTTTGCCATACAACGTGATCCGTTTACGCTGCAGCTTGTAACAGACGAGCATCAATCGGTGATCGCTTCCTGCCGCCTCTATGGGGCGGGAAAACTCATCCTCAATACTGCGGGGGCTACCTATGGCTGGATGCTAGCCGGTGCGGTGGAAAGCTACTCATCTTTCTGGTCATTATTGATCAGCCAATCCGCCAGAACTCAGAAAAAGGAAACGGGCTGGCACTATTCCCCGGCTTTTCCAACGGTTCACCAGGAGGTAAAGCTTATGTTCGAAAAAAACATTCCAACTCCACCCGTCATAAACACAGCCTCTGGTGATCTTTATACGGAACAAACGCCTTATCTTCCCGATACATGGACAGCCAACTGGTGGCCTGCTACCCCGGGATGGCAAACCTTATCCAGCACAGATACCGCCAGCATATATGTTTTTGAGGAAAACGACTGGTCTGCCGCCAAAAAAATGGCGCAGATGAACAGCAATACTATGCATGCGGAAGTGCAGCAATCAAACCCTGACACGCAGAACAAAAAGACATCACAAACGAAGTCGGTGTCCGTTTGGTTTTTTTATACAGTGTTGCTGATAGCGTGTTCATTTTTGTGGTGGGAAAGGAAGGCTGGGGAGTGAGAAAGGACCGCAGACCGCAGAAGAGAATAGCTGACGGAACATTTTCAATTAAGGATGGAGACCAGAAATAAAATATAATGATACATTAAACCATATAACACCAATCAAACGACCGTCTGCGGTCCACCTCCTTCGCTGAAGCTTCGGCGGTCGGAGATGGCTTGTGGTCTGTCTTAAACCAAAACAAATAACAATCACTCTCAAAAACAGGAGGAACTTACTTTGAAAAGGAAAGACTTTATTCGTTACACGGGCATGATGGGCCTTGGCTCATTGGTTGTCCCGGCTTTTGCACGAAGCATCGATCCTGCAGAAGCCCTTCAGGGAGTAGATGCTGCCATTCATAAAGCATTGGCAGACGTTGCTCTGAATGCTGCTAAATCAAAAGGCGCCACGTATGCCGACGTTCGCATCGGAAGGTATCTGCGTCAGTTTGTTGCCACACGCGACAAAAAGGTGCAGGGCGTAAGTAACACCGAAAACTATGGTGTTGGTATCCGTGTTCTCGCAAATGGCGCATGGGGTTTTGCGGCGACCCATACCGTAACAAACGAAGCGATCGCCAAAGCTGCGGAACAGGCCGTGGCTGTTGCAAAAGCAAATGCAAAGATCCAGGGAGAACCTGTCCGCCTTGCTCCGCAAAAAGGCTACGGACAGGTTAGCTGGAAAGCACCGATCGAGATCAATGCATTTGAAGTGCCGATCAAAGACAAAGTTGATCTGCTGATGCAGGTGAACGATGCTGCCATTTCTGGCGGCGCCAGCTTTGTTAACGCGGGCATTTCTGCCGTAAACGAACAGAAATACTTTGCAAGCACGGATGGTTCTTATATCGATCAGGATATTCATCGCATCTTCCCCAATTTCAACGTCACGAAAATTGACAGGGCTTCCGGAAAATTCATGTCGCGCGGTTCATTAAGTGCACCAATGGGAATGGGCTACGAATACATGATCCCCCGCGCTGAAGATAAAATACAAGGTGTCGTAACCCGTTACAAAAACCGTTACGATATGCTGGAAGATGTAAAGAACGCTACGAATGACGTTCAGCAAAAACTTACCGCAAAATCTGTTGAGCCAGGAAAATACGATCTTGTACTCGACCCAAGCCATCTCTGGCTGACGATCCATGAATCTGTTGGTCACCCAACAGAACTTGATCGTGTACTCGGTTATGAAGCAAACTACGCAGGTACCAGCTTCCTTACACTTGACAAATGGAAAACAGGCAAGTTCAATTTTGGAAACAAGCTTGTAAACATCGTTGCAGATAAAACACAGAAAGGATCTCTCGGTGCCGTCGGCTGGGATGATGAAGGCGTACAGTGCGGAGAATGGGATCTTATAAAAGATGGTATTCTTGTAAACTATCAGACCATCCGCGATCAGGCGCATATCCTCGGACTGAATGCTTCTCAGGGTTGCTGCTATTCACAAGGCTGGGATGATATCCAGTTCCAGCGTATGCCAAACGTTTCACTAAGACCAGGTAAAGAAAAGCTCAGCGTTGATGATATGATCAAAAATGTAGAGAAAGGAATTTACATTATTGGAGATGGTTCCTATTCTATCGATCAGCAACGCTATAACTTCCAGTTTGGCGGAAAGAACTTCTACGAGATCAAGAACGGAAAGATCACCGGCATGCTGAATGATGTTGCCTATCAGGCAAACACACAGGAATTCTGGAACTCTGTTGGCGCAATCTGCGACTCGAGCGATTACGCTCTTGGCGGTTCGTTCAGCGATGGTAAAGGACAACCTGGTCAAAGCAGCGCAGTATCTCACGGAAGTGCAACAACACGCTTCAATGGGATCAACGTGATCAACACAGCAAGAAGCATCGGATAAGTAAAAATTCAAAAGTAAAAATTAAAAATTAAACTCCGTAAATAGAAGTCTGCCTTCAGACTGTACTTCTTTTTACTTTTTAATTTTGACTTTTTACTTCATTTAAAACATTTTTAAACTATAGGACTCTTATGGCTATTCTTAGTAAAGACGAAGCACAAACAATACTGAAAAAAGTATTGAGCTTCGCTAAAGCCGATGAAACAGAAGTATCGCTCACAGGACAGCAAAGCGGAAATATCCGGTACGCACGAAATGCCGTTTCAACTGCGGGAGAAGTAAGTAATCTAAGCCTGAGCGTAAGTTCATCGTTTGGTAAAAGAACAGGCAATGCGAGCATCAATGAATTTGATGATGCATCATTGCAAAAAGTTGTTAGCCGCGCGGAAGAGCTCGCAAGGCTTTCTCCTGAAAACCCTGAATACATGCCGCTGCTTGGTCAGTCAGCATTCAAAGAATCCATCGGCTTTCTTGATTCAACAGCCGCAATGAATCCTGCTTCAAGAGCGGATATGGTTGCACAAAGTTTGAAAGTTGCCAAAGATGCCAAACTGGAAGCCGCCGGATTTCTCGAGAATTCCGCAGGGTTTCGTGCCGTTGCAAATTCAAAAGGGCTGTTCGCTTATAATAAAAGCACGAACGTTTCTTTCTCTGTTACCGTTCGTAACCAGGAAGGAACCGGCTCGGGTTATGTTGACCATAGCTATAATGATGTAAAAAAACTCGACACACTTGCACTTACAAAAATTGCGGCTAATAAAGCAACAAGCTCTGCAGGAGCAAAAGCAATCGAACCGGGACGTTACACCGTGATTCTCGAACCGTTAGCGGCGAGTGATATGCTCGGCGGCATCATCCGCGGTTTTGACATGCGCAGCGCAGACGAGGGCCGCAGCTTTATGAGCAAGAAAGGCGGTGGTACCCGTCTCGGCGAACAACTGTTTGACGAAAAAGTAACCATCTACAGCGATCCGATGAATCCTGAACTTCCTGGTTCTACCTGGAGTGGCGATGGATTACCAGTTGAAAAAACCATCTGGGTAGATAAAGGCGTGGTGAAAAATCTTGCTGTGAGCCGGTACTGGGCACAGAAGTCTGGTGTGAAACCTCTGCCTGGTCCTGGTGGCGGTCGCTTTGGCGGCGGCGGTATGATCATGGAAGGCGGAACAGCTTCTACTGCTGATCTCATCAAGAATACGGAAAAAGGAATTCTCGTAACACGTTTCTGGTATATCCGTATGGTGGATCAGCAAACGCTGGTACAAACAGGTCTTACACGTGACGGAACGTTCTATATTGAGAACGGTCAGATCAAATTCCCGATCAAGAATTTCCGTTTCAACGAAAGCCCGATCATTATGCTGAACAATGTGGAAGAACTGGGTAAACCGGTGCGCAGTGGTTCTTCTATCATTCCTCCAATGAAGATCAGAGACTTTACGTTTACGTCATTGTCGGACGCTATTTAATAACCGCCTGGCGTAGGATTTCCTCCTTTGCTTCGCTACGGCGGACAGAGCCCGCAGATAAACGCAGATCAGCACGCAGATACGCAGATTTTATCAATCGATCACGGACCATCTGCGTATCTGTATTTAATCAGCGTAAATCTGCGGGCCCTGTCCGCCGAAGCAATGCAGAGGAGGAATCTACGCCAGTTAACAATAAAAACATTATCGTGAAAAGAAGAGACTTCATCTCTCTCGCCGGCATGGGCACCACCGCAGCATTCCTCACAGGGTTTACTGCAAAGGGAATGTCTGTTTCCGAGCAACGTCTTCTTGAAGAATTCATAGATGCGAAAGAGAAAAAGCGAATGGCTGATATCGCCTTGAATGCTGCAAAAGCAAAAGGCGCTACGTATACAGACGTACGCATTGGCAGGTATCTTAATCAATCTGTACTGGCCCGGGACCGCAGGGTACAGGGCGTTGCCAATACCGAATCATTTGGTATCGGTATCCGTGTGATCGCCAACGGAAGCTGGGGATTTGCTGCTTCGGAAAAAATGGATAATGCCAGCATCGCCAAAACAGCAGAGCTTGCAGTGGCCATCGCAAAAGGCAATGCAAAACTCCTCACTGAACCTGTTCAGCTTGCTCCTCAAAAAGGATTCGGTGAAGTGAGCTGGAAAACACCTGTCGAAAAAAACGCTTTCGAAATTCCTGTTAAAGAAAAAGTAGATCTCCTGCTATCTGTAAATGAAGCGGCGCTGAAAGCCGGCGTTAACTTTGTTAACTCCAGCATCTTTATGGTGAATGAACAAAAGTTCTTCGCCAGCAGTGATGGCTCTTATATCGATCAGGATATTCACCGGATCTGGCCAACATTCACTGTTACAAAAATTGATCGTACAACCGGTAAGTTCCAGACACGTGATGCCTTCTCGGCTCCTATGGGAATGGGTTACGAATACATGCTCGCCGGACCGGAAAACAAATTAAAGAACGGCCCACTCACCTTATACAAAGGCCGCTACGATATGCTGGAAGACGCGATCGCAGCAGCAGGTCACGTAGCGGAAAAGATCACTGCAAAATCTGTAGAACCGGGCAAGTATGACCTTGTACTGGATCCTACACATCTTGGTCTTACCATTCATGAATCAACCGGTCACCCGACTGAACTTGACCGCGTACTCGGCTATGAAGCCAACTATGCAGGTACAAGTTTTCTTACACTGGATAAATGGAAGACAGGTAAATTCAACTATGGCAGCAAACTCGTAAATGTCAGAGCAGATCGCCTTGAACCAGGATCACTCGGCGCTGTTGGTTATGATGACGAGGGTGTCAAAGCAGGTACCTGGGATATCATCAAAGACGGCACCCTTGTAAATTATCAGACCATTCGCGACCAGGCACATATACTCGGATTAAACGCCTCACAAGGTTGCTGCTATGCAGACAGCTGGGATAGCGTACAGTTCCAGCGCATGCCAAACGTTTCGCTGATGCCAAACCCTAATAAACGCTCCGTTGCCGACCTCATCAAAAAAGTAGAGAAAGGAATTTTCATCGCAGGACGCGGCTCCTACTCTATCGATCAGCAACGCTATAACTTCCAGTTTGGCGGCCAGGTCTTCTACGAGATCAAAAACGGACAGATCACCGGCATGCTCAATGATGTTGCCTATCAGGCCAACACACAGGAATTCTGGAATGCCATGACCGACATCGCCGATAAAGATGATTACCGCTTATTTGGCACCTTCAATGACGGTAAAGGACAGCCTTCACAATCCAGTGCGGTATCTCATGGATCGTCTACTGCATTATTCAGTGGAGTGAATGTGATAAATACGGCGAGAAGCATCGGGTAAGAAGATCGATGGCCGATGGTCGATGGCCGATGGTCGATGGCCGATGGTCGATGGTCGATGGTCGGATTAATCAATAAATCTTACATAGAGATTACAGCTAAAACCGATTCCAGCTCAATAAAAAGAAGCCTTTTCAAACATGAGGGCTTCTTTTTTATTTTTATACTACAGATGATCGAAGATCGACCATCGACCATCGACCATCCACCATCGAACATCGATCATCGACCATCGACCATCGCCGTTTTGGCACTTTACTTGAATGAATAAAGCAGAAAATGCGCGCACTATGGAAAGAGGCTTTTATATAACACTGAATATCAAAACAGGAGCAGGCTTTGAGAAATATGGAAAATTCTTCGTTGGTGAAGAGGAAGAAACCGCGTTAAGTATCTTTAAGAGAATGAAAGGCGCAGAAGAGGCGGATGATAAAAATTTTCTTCAGCTTGATTTTATGGAAATGAAGGACGGATTGCCACTCAATATAAAAATGCTCAGTTGCACACTGGACGAAATGACTGAGAATTTCAGGACCATTACAAAAGAGATCTTCAAACGATTCAATCTGAAAATCTGATAAATTCATCTATCGCAAATCCACTCGACCGAACAGGAATAATCTCCTGACTTCCGACAAAGTACATCTTCCGGCTTATCGCAGCTATACGCATGTTAAAAATATTTAACAGAATATTTTTAAAACTAAAAGTTTAGTTATAAGAATATTTCCGCTATTTTTACTTCATAAGTATAGCCATGAACAAAACAAAACTGCTTCTTCTATCGCTGGCAATCTTATTGCTGCCAGCTATCTCCTTTTCACAAAAAGGCCAGCTCTCGGGTACACTTACAGACACATCAGGTAAAAAACCTATCGTGTTTGCGACCGTGACTATTTTCAATGCAAAAGACACTTCAATCGTCACATACCGGCTGACTGACGAACAGGGAAAGTTTAAGGTGCCGTCTTTGCCTTTGCAGAAAGAGTTGAGAGTTGTGATCACTGCAACTGGTTCAGCAGTATGGAGAAAAGAATTCACGCTAACGGAGGAATCACCATCGCTTGATCTGGGAATCACGAGGCTTGAAGCGGATGTAAAAGAGATGGAAGAAGTGCTGGTGATGTCAGAGCGTCCGCCTGTTGTCGTTCGTAAAGACACTATTGAATTTAATGCAGCTGCGTTCAAAACATTACCTACAGCTCTTGTTGAAGATCTTCTGAAAAAAATGCCCGGCGTGGATGTTGACCGTGAGGGCAATATCATGGTGAATGGCCGGAAAGTAAACAGGCTGATGGTTGAAGGAAAAGAATTCTTCGGCAGTGATCCAAAGATCGCGTCAAAGAACCTTCCTGCCAACCTGATCGATAAGGTTCAGGTAACTGATGATAAAGAAGAGCTGTTGCGTAATCCTGATCTGACAGCTGGTGAAGTCGGACAGGTGATCAATCTTAAACTGAAGAAAGCGGTCAAACAGGGATGGTTCGGTAAGCTGTATGCAGGCGCAGGCACAGAAGACAGGTTTGAAGCAGGCGGGATCGTAAATATGTTCCGTGATACGCTTCAGGTGAGTTTGATCGGTTATACAAACAACTTAAGCCGCTCGGGCTTCAGCATACAGGATGTAATGAACATCGGCGGTTTCTCCCGAAATAATCTTAACTCAGTATCCGTTAGCAGTGATGGAGGGTTCGCCCTTAACGAGATTTCTTTCGGTGGCATGAGCGGCCAGGGAATTCAACGGTCGTCCGGCGGTGGTGTGAATGTGAATACTCTTCTTGGTAAAAGGACCACACTGAGCATGCAATACTTCTACGGAGAAAATAAAACAACAACCGGACAGCGGATCAACAATCAACAATTCTTTAATGACACCACGCTTACTACACAAACAGTAAACAGCGGCGAAAGTTATGACAGATCACATCGCTTATCCGGTAATGTCAGAATAAAGTTAGATTCGCTTTCTTCAACATTGGAATACAGACCTTCTTTTACCTTTTCTAATACCGATGCCACATCTCTCACACAGATCGAATCTTTCAGCAACTACGAACCGAAGCTTAACGAAAGCACGAATGAATTGCGCCGTAGCAGCGAAGGTTTTGCCACTGGCCATGAGCTGTCCATCAATAAACAATTCAGAAAGAAAGGAAGATCCCTGTATATTTCTCTGAACGCGCAGTACAATTCAAACGAAACACCTCAGTTCAATGATGCAGAAAATATTTTTTATAAAAACCCGTCGACAACTTCCTTGCGCCAGCTGAGATCCCAGGATCAGAATTCACTGAACACACGATTCTACGCAGGATTTAATGAACCGCTTACAAAAAAACTTTCCTTACGTTTAAACCAAACAACAGAATATTTCAGCGGAAAAGATTACGTTGATACTTACGAGTTTGATCCAATAACAGGAGAATATATAATTCCTGACCAGAATCTAACAAACGGACTCAAAAGGTCTGGATGGAGAAACACAACCTATGCCGGATTAAGAATTGTACCCAATACCAAATTCAATGTCACATTAGGGGCTAACCTCCGGAGTCTTAATATCAACAATGAATTCAGAAAGAACCCTGAGATCAATCAGCATTTTACTTATCTCCAGCCGCAGGTAAACCTGACTTACAAGAAAATAAATCTGAGCTACAACGTTAACCTTAGAGAACCGAATGCTACTGACCTGCAGCCGGTGGTTAACAATACCAACCCGCTGTTCCTCACACTCGGAAATCCTGAGTTGAAGCCAACGATCACGCACAGCGCCGGCTTATACAGTTATATCAACGATATCAAAAGACAACTGACGCTGAACTTTAACTCAGGATTCAGTTACAATAAAAATGCCGTATTGAGAATAAGAACGGTAAACGAAAATGGCGTGCAGATCACAAGACCTATAAATGTTGATGGAACATGGAATGCATACCTTAATGGAAGTCTCCGTAAACAGTATAAATTCAGCAACACATTAAAGTTCTCGACAGGCCTGAACTTCAATGTATCTTATGCTAAAACATTTGTTTACGTAAATCAGAACCAAAGTGATGCGAATACCCTTGGCTTCAATCCAAGCGGAAACGTTACCCTGAACTGGAATGACAAGATCGAATTCACACAGCGTTATTCACCCAACTTCAACAAAACAACCTACGAGTCCAACGCATATCCGTCACTACAAATATGGAGGCACAATGCGAGCTCAGAAGTAATTGTCCGTATGCCAAAGCATATTGTGTGGGAAAGTACGCTTGACTATTTCTACAACCCGCAGGTGGCGCCCGGGATTCAGAAATCGTCATTCCGCTGGAACGCGGCGGTCAACGTTCTTTTCCTGAAACAGGACAAAGGACAACTGAAACTATCTGTATATGACCTGTTGAATCAAAATATCAGTGTAACTCGCACCGTGAGAGAGAACTATATTCAGGACTCCGAATCGATCATCCTCCGCCGTTATTTCCTGCTTACGTTCACCTATAACATCCGCAACTTCGGAGCAAAAGTTGGCGGAAGGAATAATGGGTTTATGTTATTCTAAGTAAAAATTCAAAAGTCAAAAGTAAAAAGCTCCGGTCGGAAACGCTGTCCCTTCACGAAGCCTTTTACTTTTGACTTTTGAATTTTTACTTTTTTCTTTTCAGCATCCTGTTCACATCTTCTTTCGTTCCGGTAAATGGCCCTGATGCCATCACTTTCAAACCGGCCATCGCCGATGCAAACAAAGCCGCCTGATCGGGCGCTGCGCCTTTCGCACGCTGGTAAAGATAACCGGCCATATATGTATCGCCACAACCGGTGGCATCCACAGCTTCTCCGTTGATAAAGGCTGGGATATCATAATACTGTCCGTTATTTAGAACAACAGATCCCTTGCTGCCAAGTGTGATCAGCACTTCTTTCACTCCCCAACTGGCGAGAATGGCAGCCCCTTCATGGATATCGGTTTCACCGGTGAGTACATGCATTTCTTCCTCATTTGCTTTTAGCACATCTACAAAGGCAAGCAGTTCTTTTTTGGCAGACCAGTCGACCGGCAACACCGCATTGTCCCGCACTTCACGCAAAAAGCCCTGTACGTCCATAGATACAATCCCTTTATCTGAAAGGAAGCGGATCAGATCGCCGGGGATATCACCGGCCAGCAGAGGCCCGAGGTGGAAGATCCTGGCTTCTGTTCCCTCGAGTTGCGCTGTATGGAAAGCATCTGACTGGGCCCACACTTTCTGTTCGCGATAGTTCATATCATGCTGATAGATATTCTCAAAACAGACCGTTTGTTCACTTTCAAAATCCTTTACATCAGTTCCCTGGGAACGCAGCATATCCACAAACCGCTTTTCAGATGGCGCAACCGCCGTTACCAGCAAATAGCGGACATCCATTTGCCGGATGGCATTGGAGAAATAATAGGAAGTACCTCCCGGCATTTCTACCCGGCGGCCGGGTGTTACAATCTTATCAAGGGTAATATGTCCAACGCAACAGATATCGTACATGCAGTTAAATTATAAGGGCGCAAAAATACCGAATTATTGAAACAGCGCGCGGCTTCAACGGTTCAATAAGCCAGTTCATTTCCTTTAAAAAACAGTTTGCCCGATATCAGGTAATTGCACAAAAGTGTTTGGTTAGCTTTACTCTATTGCTTCCACCCCACCTGCCACCGCACTACACGTTTTCAACAACAATAAACCTTATCAGATATGCAAAAAATTCTTGCGCTGGCCGCAATAGCCCTTCTTTTTTCGTGCAGCAAACCAGACAATTCCAACCCGGAGCCGAATCCCGGAGGCGGAGGTGGGCCAAATTCAACACTGAAAATCAATGAAGTAGGTCCAGAAAATGTCAACCCCAATACTGTCATGATCATTATTAACGGATCGGGGTTTGGCCGTAACGTGGAGGACAATGAGGTGCTGTTCGGCACCGTTCAGGCGACCATCAGAACAGCGGCAGTTACACAACTGGTCACCGAAGTGCCTCTTGCTCTCGTGGACGGTACGTATGATGTGACCGTAAGAACAAACGGTAAAACGGCAACAAAAACAGCGGCCTTCAGCTATTCCGCAGGCGAGCTGGAAATTGTGACGGTTACTCCAGCGACAGCCTACCCCAACACCGCATCGATAACCATCAATGGAAGAGGCTTCGGAAGGATTCCCGCCACAAACCTTGTCAAAATCGGCACCCTGACCGCTCCGGTCAAAACTGCACAGGCAAACCAGCTGGTCATTGATCTTCCGGCCAGTATCAAAACAGGCACCTACGATGTTACGGTGACCGCCAACGGCAAAACATTTACCAAACAAAACGCCCTTATTTATGATCATACTGTTGTAACAATCTTTGCCGGGTCAGGTGTATCCGGCAGTGCCGATGGTCCGGCAAACCAGGCTCAGTTCGTATCGCCCATAGGTATGGCGCTGGACGCCAACCGCAATCTTTATGTAGCGGACATGAATCGCATCCGGAAGATCAGTCCGGCAGGTGAAGTCACCACTTATGCAGGAGGTGCTCAGAGAGGTACTCAGGATGGACCTGCGAATATGGCCAGGTTCAATATGCCTTCATCCATTGCTGTTGACCAGGCAGGTAATCTTTATATAGCCGATCAGTTCAATCATACGATCAGAAAGATCGACACCAATGGAGAGGTCAGCACAATTGCCGGAAACCCCGCCCCGGGAAGTAGCAATGGCATTGGCACGGCTGCGTCTTTTTCGTTGCCTTATGGTATTGCCGTCGACCCCCAGGGCACTGTTCTGTATGTGGGCGATAATGGAAGTAACAAGATCCGTAAGATCAACCTGGCGAACAACGAAGTTTCCGACTATGCCGGGAACGGAAGTAGTTCATCTACAGACGGAGACCGGCTTGCGGCAGGCATTCCATCACCCGGAGGTCTTCATCTCACTGCAGACGGCACTTTATATGTAACGGAAAAAGGGGCCGGCAAAACGAGAAAGATCAGCCCGGCAGGCATCGTCAGCACCGTCGGAGGCACACTCAGCGCAAACTCCGTCCCATTCCAGATCGTTGTTGACAAAGACGAGAATGCCTATGTCGTTTTCAAAAGAAACAACCACATAAAAAAATATACCAGCGCTGGTGTTGAATCAGTCATCATTGGAGGCAACAATTCCGGAGACACGGAGGGACCCGCCAGTCAGGCACTGTTCTTTGTACCCGAAGGAATTGCTATGTATGAAGAAGCAGATGGAACAAAAACATTTTATATAAGCGACACGGGCAACAGGAAGATCAAAAAGATCGTACTAACCAAGTAACACGGAGGAAAGGACGCAGCCCGCCCGTAATGTATTTTTACGAAGCCGGGCTGTTCTTATTTGTTTCTTATCTAAAGAACCCTATCCGGAACCAATTGAAACAACATTGTTTCTAAAAAGCAAACGGAATGAAGGCAATCCCGTACCTTCATCAAACCATCAACTATGGGAACACCAACTTCTTCACTTATTATATCCACGTACAACTGGCCAGAGGCGCTTGAGCTTTCTCTTAACAGCATATTGCTACAGAAAAAACTGCCCGGAGAGATCGTTATAGCAGACGATGGTTCAGGTTCCTCTACCAAAGAGGTTATAGACCGGTTTCGAATCAAATCACCCGTTCCTGTAAAACATATCTGGCATGAAGACCAGGGATTCCGGCTGGCAGCTATCCGCAATAAAGCTATCGCTGCCGCCTCCGGCGATTACATCATACAGATCGATGGTGATATTATTTTACATACATACTTTATCGCCGATCATTTACGTTTTGCAAAAAAGCAAAGCTTTGTAAGAGCCAGCAGGATCTACCTGGACGACAACTTGTCCAGGAAAATGCTGAAGCAAAAAAAAAGCGAAGTCAGTATCACAAACAAAAGTGTCACTAATAAAACCAGCGGGATCAGAGCCCCATGTCTCTGGCCTTTATTTGAAACAGACTATAAGAATAAAGGGTTGGAGCGTTATGAGATACACGGTTGCAACATGGCATTCTGGAGAGAAGATGCCATTGCCGTCAACGGCTACAACGAAGACTTTACCGGCTGGGGGGCCGAAGACAAAGAATTCGTTGTGCGAATGCTGAACAGCGGTTTTAAAAAACGCTTCCTGAAGCTGGGAGGTATCGCGTTTCACCTGTTCCACCCCGTCAACCCAAAGCCGCGTCTTGAACATAATGAGAACCTGTTGAAAGTGTCAATTCGTTTGCAGCACACTTTTTGCATCAATGGAATCAATAAATACCTGATAACTTCTTGAGAAAAAATAACCAGTCTGCGGCCCTGTTGATTTCGACCTATAACTGGCCGGAAGCACTCAACCTTGTTTTCCAAAGCATACTGGGTCAAACCCGTATGCCAGACGAGGTCATTATCGCCGACGATGGATCAGGAAATGACACCAAAAAAGTGATTGATATTTTCCGGGAAAAATGCCCGGTGCCGGTCCGTCACTTCTGGCAGGCAGATGACGGCTTCAGAAAAACGGTCATTATAAACCAGGCTATTTCTTATACTGATTGTGCTTATATAATCCAGATTGATGGAGACATTATTCTTCATCCGAATTTTATTGAAGATCATCTGGCTGTTCAGGAAAAAGGTACCTATATCCGGGCTAGCCGGGTATTGCTGAATGAAGAAAAAACGCAGGAACTGCTTGCGTCCAATACCTATCTCCCGCCCTCTTCTTTTTCAAAAGGGATCACCAACCGGATCAATTCGTTGCGCATACCTTTTCTCGCTAATCTTCTTATCAAAAAACGAAAACGTTCGGATAATATCCACGGCTCAAATTGTGCTTATTGGCGCAATGATTTTATCTCGGTAAATGGTTATAACAATGCGTTGAAAGGCTGGGGACACGAAGATATTGAGCTGGCTGCACGATTGGTAAATGCAGGCGTACTTCAGAAAAAAGTAAAGCTTCTCGCGATCGGATATCATCTTCAGCATACATACAACGACCGCGGAAGGGCGGCTTTCAATCTTGCCGTTTACCAGCACGTAGTAGATAACGGTATTACTACCTGTGACGACGGGTATTTGCAGGCAAGAAAGCAGGTCATTCCCCTATCTACTCCAATATCAGGTCAGGCATTGTGATGCCCGAACTCCACATCGAAGCCGGGCACGGCTCCGGCGCCATATACTACTTTGCTATGGCCGTTTTCAACGCATTCGTCCTGTTCCTTGTTACGCCAGTACAAGGTAATATAAAAGAAGAAATAACGTGATCAGGATCATCTTGATGATCTTAAAACGATTTAGCCTGAATGGACTTGGATGCGGTTTTACAAATCCGAGATCCGTCCGCCTCATGATGCTTTTCCAGCTGTTGCGGGATAACGAAGCATACAGATAACCGGCTTCATACATCGTTCTGATCCAGGTAAGCTGCAGTGCGATCCCCACTGAAAACGTTCGCACTTTGAGCCATACCCGTACAAGATTGGAAAAAAATTCTGCTACAACCACGCTTACAGCAATAGCCGCAAGCCAGCCTGTAAACCCGAAGACGATACCTAACGGAAGAAGAACAAGCAGCGCCGCCCAGATCTCAACCGTATTGGCAAAATCGAAATAAGAATAACGACGGATGTGCGGCAGCGCAGTGATCTCGCTGCCACCTTCACCATATCGGAACAAACGACTGGTTTGCACCTTTCCGTTATTCCACCACGGATGTTCAACTACTGCATCGGGTACCGAGCGATATTCTTCGTTGTACAAAAAGCTGTTCCTCGCCAGGAAGTCGATATCCTCTCCGCTTTTTCTTAAAGAAGGATCAAAAAGAGCCGGATCCATTTTTGAGCGATTGAGTATTACATTGGCAGTTGGCGTCCACACCATCGACGGCTTATATTTTGCAAGATTAAAATGCGAGATTGAACCATTGATGACCAGCGCCTGTGTAGCTGCATTTACCGGCTCTGGAAATTCAGTTACGCCAACAAATCCTATGGCCTCAGGATACTGACCGATCGCATTGGCATAGGCCTGCAGCAATCCCGGCATCGGCAATACATCATCATCCAAAAAAAGGATCCAGGGGGCTGAACCAGCAAGAATGCCGAGATTGCGGGTTGCTCCGGGACCGAGATTTTCCTTGTTTACGATCAACTCCACCTTCCCCTCACGCTGCCATTCCATCACAGCTGAAGGCACTTTTATCTGTGGATTATCGGCAATAAGAAAAAAGCGGATCTGCCAGTCATAAGGACGGTCCATATTGATCAGATGATCCAAAAAAGATACTTCCAGCCTGTAAGAAGGAATAACAATATCGATTTGCTGATGTAAAGACATTATATCAAATATAGCATATCCACTCCTGTACCAAAGATGTTATGTGGTCGTTTTTATTTATTTTACAGCGTTACATCCGTAAACCGGTCATACTAATATTATCGATTTGAAAAAGGCACTTTATTTTTTTCCACTAAATCCAGCCGACCGGAACAGTGGCAGTATATCCAGAGCATTGAGCCTGCTCAATTATTTTCGCGAGCGGAACATACATGTCGATTTTATCAGCAAACTACACTGGGGACGTTACACGCCTGAAACGATCAGGGCATTTGAAGAAGCCGGATTGGCAGATAATCTTTGGGTGTTAAGAAGAAAACCTGTGAAGACGAATTCTCTTCTTTATTTTTTTTCCTATAAGATCAGACACATCCTGTTTGAAAGAAAACTGAGAAGAGCAAAAAACTCTATTCCGAATCATACCACGCTGCATCTTCGTAAACAGTTTGATGACATTCTGCAAAAAAATACGTACGATTATATTATCATCAGTTATGCATACTGGGCAGATCTGATCAAAGACAATCCGTTTTTGCAGCATGCCGTCTCGATCATTGACACGCATGATCTGCTAACCTCCCAGCATCAGCATGATCCTGGATTTGATATCAGCGCGGCAATGGGAGATGAATTACAAAGGGTCGGTCAGTTTGATCAGATCTGGGCCATCTCGATAGAAGAAACGTATTTCTTCAGACAGTTCTTTCCCGGGAAAGTCCACTTTATTACGATGATGAAAGATGATCCTATGCCTCAGCCACAGCCAGCCAGATTTGATCTGATCTATGTGGCAACGCATAGCCCCCATAATAAGAACTCGATCGCCTGGTTTTTGAAAGAAGTATATCCGCTACTGCCAGCACATCTGCGCATTTGTATTATAGGAACGATACTGGAGCATGTACCGGAAAACATTCCGAATGTCACACGTATTGCATTTGCTGAACAGCTGGATGATTACTATAACCAGTCAAAGGTTTCCCTCTGCCCGATGCTTTCCGGAACAGGCATCAAGATCAAAGTAATTGAAGCAATGGCATTCGGCCTCCCCGTTGTTTGCACGACGGGTGGCGTGGACGGGATTCCCGATAAAAGCAATAACGGATGTCTTGTAACAAATGATCCGGAACAGTTTGCCGGGAATATCATGTTGCTGCTTACTGATGAAACAGCTTATAAAAAGCAAAGCGAACTCGGGCGGGATTGTTTTAAAAAATATTTTTTAAAGAAAGAAGTTTATGCGCACCTCGATCAGGCTTTGAACATTTCGCCCTAACAACATCAAACCACACACACCACACACATATAACCTTTGGAAAAGATCGTTCTATTCATCAAAACGTATAAACCGGACTACGAACGGGCGGAGAATCTTCTTGTCTCTATTGAAAAATTCAACAGAGACAATATCCCTGTATACATGTCAGTAAACGATATGGACTACAGCTTCTTTCAAAAAAGGATCAAAGGAAATGTAATACTGATAAAAGACAGCGAGATCGCTACCTGCGTGATGACGCATGGCTGGGTTTATCAGCAGATCATTAAAGCCCAGTTTCACAAGCTCGGGATCTGCCATAATTATCTTTGTATAGATTCAGACAGTGAGTTCATCCGTGATTTTTATATAAGCGATTTCATGTATGATGAAAAAACGCCGTATACGATCATGCATGAAGGAAAATCTTTCCTGGATACCATGGAGATCATTGGCCATCATTCGGCAGATCTTTTCTATGCAAAAGCGCTGAAGTCAGTGCGCGCTAAATTTGGTACGCATGGAAAAAACTGGGATTATGGCCCTTCGCCATACCTGTGGTCAGCCAAAGTATGGCAGCATTTTCATGAGCATTATCTTGAACCAGGAGGTTATACGTTTGAAAGTTTTCTTGCTGAATTGCAGCAATCGGAACTACCGTCTGAAACAGTTGTTTACGGAGAGTATCTGCGGATGACAAAAGTGATCGATATCTGGCCGGTAGAAGGATTTTTCAAAGTGTATCATTATAAAGAGCAGTTCGAGCTTGAATCTCCGCATTACGATATCGAACGACTGAAAAAGACTTACATGGGTATTATTAAGCAAAGCAACTGGCATGTAGTTAAAAAGAAACGATGGTATAAATTCTTTTAAGAGCGACATTGTTTAAGTCGTTAAACTAAAACAATGTCGCTCTTAAAAGTCTTATTCAGCTTTTCATAGAAGAAAAGCGAATGATATCAGTTGCTTCATAACAGGTTCGTTTATTTTTTTGATACGGCTCACCGAAGGTTTGCGATAACGGACCCTTGTTTTGTCACTCTCCAGGTTCCAAGGTTTGACGGATTGGTACCTGCGCCATATGCGCCGGTGATCGCATTGTTGTCAAATCTTCCGCTGAACGAAATTATTTCACCCGATGGCTTGATGTAAGTACCGGTAAGATTATTGTTCTCATATTTATATGTACCACTTGCCGCCACATTTTTGTCAGCACCAAGCACCTGCATCGTTCCATCACCATTAAATCGGAAGGAACAATAAGCGCCATTATAGTTTGTACCCGTTCCGAAATTCCCAACCCAGGTACCGGCAACTCCGGGAGAAGCGACATTGATGGTTTTTACATTCTGATTGATCACGGTAGCGTTAACAGGCGTTGCCACTTGTCTGATCTGCGTAGTCGATGCTGCCGGCGGTGGAACATAAGATCCCCCTGTATTTGCATTTGCGGGAGGAGGCACATAGGAACCGCCCGAATTTGAACCGCTTGATGGAGGAGGAGGTGCGCCGGTCCTTGTACCGGATCCTGAAGAAGGCGGAGGTACATAGCTTCCTCCGGAATTATTACCTGCAGGTGCAGGCACAGGACCAGCAGAAATAAATTCAAGCTTAAGCAGAATATTATAGATGCCGTGATCACGTTGATTCCCCACTTCCACTTCATCATATTTCACCGCAATGATACCATTGCCGTATCCATAGTTGCTGTTGCAGATAGTAGCGATATTCTTTGTATTGAACGTCACAACTTTCGGTAAAAAATCACCATACTTCTCCATACCGATCGGTCGTGTACCTGGTTTTCCAAGTTCGCCCTGATCGCCACCCGCCCGGATCTTTGTAAGACCGAATCGTGTACCGTGATAGATCACACCGCCTAGATCACCGGCCAGCAGACTAAGACCAGCCATAACCGGCGCAACTTTCTGGTTGATGGAATTATATAATCCGCCCATCGTTGCGGTGAAAGCATTCATGTTATCAGCAATAGGATCATACTCCCAGGCCGTTGGAATGATGGTAAGAATATCGCCATCGCTCATCGGATACTCGGCAACAATATCATTACACCTGTAAGTATCGCCGGCCTTGATGCCGCCTTTGGCGCCGCCGAAGAGATCAACAGCAGATCCGGCATTTATACGATTGGAAAAAGGCCCTGAATTATCACCGTATACGGGCGTCCTTTTTTCGTGCTTCTGCAAAGTCGCACCCTGGCGGTTGGCAAGGGAAAAGCCAAAGTTGAAATATACTTCATCTCCTTTCCCATCGGATTGAAGTATGTCATCCCAGGTTTCGCGCATACATTCAAATCCGACAAATGAAACGCGGATGCGGCCAGACTGTCCAAAACCTGCGACAGTAATGCAGATCAGCAATACAAAAAGGAAAAGCTTTTTCATGCGAGGTTGTTTTATGAGTGATTTATACCGTAAATCTGCAACCTGCGCGCGAATTGTACTATCCTTGAAATAAGGGATTTTTTAGGAAAAGTGGAACAGCCAAAGAACAGTTATCCTAATACTAGTTTAAGAAACATAGTTTTCATTATAGTAAAAGCTACAGCAAACCATCTTTCCCCTTCCCGGCGTTACCGGTAAAAAATAAACCGGGAGTCGGGAAGACGGTAAGATAAATCTGGCTTTCGCCAGGTTCAGTGAATACTTTGATGCTGCATGGATGGCCGTGATGGAATGCGTTTTCTTTTCAACCAAACATGACTGAATCAGTCACTAGCTTTTTAAAACTCCTCCTCTATCAATTGGTGATTGGCCATCGCACCTGCTTTGATACCGGCAGCAATAGCTGCTCCAACGGCTCTGAACATGGTACAGTTATCACCTGCGGCAAAGATCCCGTGTATATTGGTATGCTGAAAATCGTCAACCTTGAGCAAACCCTGTTCATTCAGCTCACAACCCAGTTGTTCAGGAATGGTACAATGCTGAATAAGCGGTGCTTTTGCAAAGGCAGCATTCAGCGGATAGGCTTTGCCGTTTTTAACGATCAATTGTTTTAACTGTCCGTTCTCCTGTTGCAATTCCGCTATCTCGTCTTCCACTATTTCGACGCCATGCATTTTCAAAGAAGCTGCCTGTTCAGGAGCAAGCGTTGACTTCCCATTGGTAAACAATTTCACATCTTTACTCCAATGATGGATCATCCGGCAATATTCATAGGCCATTTTTTCATTGGCGATCACACCGAGAGCAGTTTCCTTCACTTCATAACCATGGCAGTAAGGACAATGTAAAACAGAGATCCCCCAGCATTCAGCAAAACCTTTTATAGAAGGCATTATATCTTTCATTCCCGTAGTGAATATGATCTTTTTAGAAGTGAAAAGATCTCCCTGGGAAGTGCTTATTTCAAAATAGGTGTTATGGTTATTCACTGCAATGGCAGTTCCATTATAGAACGAAACCGTATCATAACGCATTACCTGCTCAAGCGCTTTTTGCCTGATCACAGCCGGCGGCTCGCCATCATGCATGATCAGGTTATGCGAATGCGGAGTTTGCCTGTTACACGGATTATTATCGTCGATCACTAACACATGACGTTTTGAACGGCCCAGCGTCATTGCTGAAGAAAGACCCGCATAGCTGCCACCGATGATAACGACATCGTACATCAGAAGTTTGCCCATTATTAGAATTGATGGTGAAAATTAAATCGAGACAAAAGTAATTACTTTGCAACACAGTTGCAATTAATACTTTTACCTGAAACTCGATTATTTTCGTTCCATGACAATTTCTGTTGCCTGATGCGATTTGAATCAATCATACCGTGCGAGCGCCTCCGCCCGTATATCCGCCAGTTTGTGATCTCGGAAACCGCGGAAGAGCAGACGTACAAAGTGTTCCCCGGTGGTGGACTGGTGCTGGGATTTCAATATCGCGGTACCATATCTATGATGGAAAACGAGGAGAAGACCCGGCTTTCCGGTGCCGGCATCACCGGTATACTCGATGGCGTGAGAAGATTTCAGAGTACTCCGGGTACAGGAACGGTGCTGGTTTATTTTACAGAAACAGGACTCGCGCATTTTTCCTCCTGCCCTGCCAATGAATTATTCAACCTCAGCATTCCACTTGATAATATTTTTGACAAACAGAAAGTACGGCAAACAGAAGAAAAGCTCGCCCTTGCAAAGGACGATCACGAGCGGATCTCAATAATGGAGAAGTTCTTTTTATCGCAATTGAAAGATATCCGCCAGGACCAGCTTGTATTGAAAGCGGTCAGATTGATCTACGAACACAAAGGTTCGATCCGCATTGCGGACCTGGGTAAGAAATTACTGATCAGTCAAAGCCCCCTGGAGAAACGTTTCCGTAAACTGGTTGGTACCACTCCAAAAAGATTTGCATCCATTATCCGCTTTCATGCTGTACTCACTGATCTTAATGAGAAAAAGCGATTGACCGATATCTGCTATGACAATAACTTTTTTGACCAGGCACATTTTATCAAAGATTTCCGGCAACACACTGGTACAACACCCGAGCTTTTTCAAAAAGGATCATAAGAAACGATTTTTTACAATTCCATCCCGCATAAGATCTTGATTTTTGCTGTACAAAAAATCAAACATGTTTACATTAGAAGATCTCGCGGCAGCGCATGCGAAAGTTAGATCTGGTGCTGATTTTCCAGCCTATATCCGGGAACTGAAAAATCTCGGTGTGAAAGGATACACCACATTCGTTAACGACGGACATACCGTCTTCTCTGCCAGCAATAGCCAGCAGGTTTTATCTCCTGCAAAATATGCAGTGTTACAAATAGCTGACATAAGTTCATCGGATCAGTTCAAAAAAGATCTGCAGGAACATCAGCAGGGAAAAACAAGCTACCTGGAGTTCTGCTCAAATTGCGCTGTTAATGGAATAGATCATTGGAAAATAGACATGACTGAAATGACCTGTATCTATTATGATCATTCAGGAGCTAAAGTGCTGACGGAAAAAATTCCGGGTTAAGCAATTGTTCTGCTATTGTATTTTGTAGTACTTGTTTTTTACATCAGGGATGAGCGCCTGAAGGTTTTCGATCCGGGTCTGGTCGCTGGGATGGGTAGACAGGAATTCGGGTGTTTTATTTTTGTTGACCACAGCCATTCTCTCCCAAAAAGAAACAGCTTCAGAAGGATCATACCCTGCCATACTCATAAATATGAGCCCGAGCTTATCTGCTTCGCTTTCCTGCATACGGCTGTTGGGCAAGGCAAGTGCAAGGTTTGAACCAATTACATATAAGCCCAGGAACAACGCCTGGGTTTCCTGTTTCTTTTTCTTGAGCGCTTCCTGCAAAACAAGACCACCCAGTCCCACAAGCAATCCTTCACTCATCCGTTCGTTTCCGTGCCTGGCAATGGCGTGTGCAATTTCATGCCCCATTACAACGGCGAGACCTGCTTCAGTCTGCGTTACCGGTAAAAGACCTGTGTACACCGCTACTTTACCACCAGGCATACACCATGCATTCACGAGATTCTCATCAATCGTATTAAACGTCCATTGAAATTTCTTTAGATCCTTGCTGAGATTATTCTGCTGCATATAATTTTCAACAGCCTGTTGTATCCTTGTTCCAACTCTTGTAACCATTGTTGCCCTGCTGTCAAACAATGACAGTGTCCGGCTGACTTTCACCACAGAATCATACTGCGAGAAAGACATTTCATTCATCATGAAATCAGGAACAAGATTCAGTTGCTTGCGTCCGGTAACAGGTACCGTTTTACAAGAAGCAATAACAGATGATACAACCACAAGGAACAATACAAACCGAAGCAGTGTCATGTTGCAGGATTTTTGTTTTAAAACTCAGTCCAGGCACGCTTTTTTGCAGCATCCCAACCAATCTTACTGCTGACGGTTTGTTTGCCTGAACGTTGATCATTGGCATAATACGTCCAGCCAATACGTGCCGCATCCAGTGTTAGCATTGTATTGCCGCCTTTGTCTTCACAAGACAGCACAGCAATATCTTCCATATTGATCTTGTATTTGTTTATGCGACGGTCAGCTGTAATGGCCGTAACAATGATCTCTCCAGATTTCAATCTTTGTCCATTATTGAGAGCATTACGGAATTCATTTACGGCCGCATCAGTGGGTATGGACAATTTTACAGACGTATTATTATTCGTTGACGCTGCAACAAGGTTTTCTATGATGATCTGTCTTTCAAATCCGCGCGTCACAGAGCTTCCTTTAATAACCGCCCCGGCAGCATTGGTAAACCTGCCAAAATCTTCCGTGGTGGTTCTTTGTGCTATCACCAAAACCGGAATGGCGAGGAGCAGGGAGAGAATTACATTTTTCATAATAGAGTTTGTTGACTTGATGATAAAAGTAATTTTTGTTCGAGGGTAATGGCATCCCCTAAAAGAGGGATTTAATGACAATGTCGCTTAGCGTCAACATTGTGTCATCCCGGCACCGCCTTCGCCGAGCTTCAGTGGTGCCGTCGGGGCCCGGTAGGCGGCGCCGGGTAAACAAAGCAGTAAGAAACATCGCAGATCGCAGTCAAACTCAAGGCGGAGAAATGATGCGAATACATACTATAATGCCCGATCGCATCCGGCACCCGGTAGCGACCATCATCTTGACACCATAACGCTCATTTTCTTTGGAAATCCAAAAGCTACCATTTGAATCATTTGGATGAAATAACATCCTTCGCTACACGATTTTAACTCTTTTTAAAAGACAGATAAATCATACCCTGCGAATGGAAAAACTTAAAGTATGCTGTAACTTTCAGGAAAATAACAGGACATGAACTTCACAAAGCTTGTTCCGGAAATTTACTATCCTGATATAAAAGCAGGCATCCGGCTATTTGTAGACTGCCTGGAATTTAATATCGTACATCAGGAGTTAAGTGGAGAGAATCCATTCTGCGTATTAAATAAAAGTGGTTTAGGTATAATGATCTTCCAGAATAAGGAATATGCTCAAAAATTCACACCGCTTCTGCGTCTGGTTACTGATAATATTGAGGAGGTTTACAGCAAGATATCTGCAAAATTTCCTGATCTGTTGCATCCAAATTTGTCAGTCGTAACATTACGGCCCTGGGGCGCAAAAGAATTTGCATTGTTGGATAAGCAAATTGGGATCGTGATACAGGAATGGCAATAATAATACGGCAGCTTCCGGATTAGACTCGATTGTTTAACTGACAGATAACTTATCGCTTGGAATATTTTGAAAAACTTATTGCTTATATGACGAAGCTCCCCGGAATGGATAAGTCGATAAGCAAGGGAAAAACAGATGATGATCTTTGGATGATCAAGT